>Ga0209810_1000899_pt1 | contig 52783 bp, 39 predicted proteins | sample Coa_R1_7_FD_187159 | JGI IMG/M metagenome (GOLD analysis project Ga0209810, IMG submission 187159) | Surface soil microbial communities from Centralia Pennsylvania, which are recovering from an underground coalmine fire - Coalmine... | ecosystem: Environmental > Terrestrial > Soil > Unclassified... | reverse complement strand
TACATCAGCCCGCCAACCCAGAGGGCCGAGGCTACCAGGTGCAGCCAGTCAACGGGGATGGCGAAGACCACGAGATTGCTCCTGACATCTGCCGTCTGGCTCGACAGGCTCATGGCCAGAAAGAGCGCGAGGCCGAGCAGCAGATTGACCCACGCCAGCACTGTATTGATCGCGCGCGACCGCCGTTGCGGCCTGCTGAGCAGAAGATACAGGGCGATAAAGAATGCTAGCAGCAGAATCGCTTCGAGCAACATCCAGAAACGGCCGCTGCGTCCCGTCGTTGCCAGCTTGACCAGCGTACCCGGATCGAAGGCTGCGCCACTGGCAGAGCTGATGTTCAGGGCCTGCGCTACCAGCACGCCGAGATTTGCCAGCAACAGCACCAGCAGCGTCCCTGCTGAGAAGATGCGCTCGAAACGTTGTTGCGCCTTGCTGGCGATTGAGTGTGTCTCCAGCGCGGCATCCTCGGCCACCGGTTGCAACACGAACAGTTGCCAGAACTGCGCCCCAACCCAGAAAACTGCCCCCAGCTCGACCAGCGTGCTCATTGCGAAGGCGGTAATATTCATGATTGCTGTCTATTCCAATCTATCTCACATCTGTTTCGCGCTCTACTCATTCCGTGTCATGCTGAGCGCCGCAAAGCATTTGAGGAATCCGCTCCCGTCAGGCCAGCAGATGCTTCGCGGCGCTCAGCATGACACGGAGAGTGGATGCGCTCTGAAAATGCCTACGCACACAGTTACAAAGGGGAGGCAAATTACATGACCCCTTGCCGGAAACATCCATCAGATAAAGCCTTCAAATACTATAACGTAGCATATAGCATGCGGTTTCTTTTGTCTATCGGGTAGAAGCCCTATTTTCCTCTTCAATGAGAAAACAGCGCACACAGGGAACGTATTTCTTGCGGGCAGAAATACTTGCCTGTGGTGGTAAAATGAGGGAGAGTAATCTCTGAAGTACGTACAGTGGAGAATCATACAATGGCAAAGTCGAAACGGAAATCATCCCCGGCGCAGAGAGCGACGCCGACGACAACACAGAAGGCAGCGGGGCAGCAATCGGCGACAAAGCAGGGAACATCCACCCAGAAGACACAGTCGCCTACCTCTGGCGGACAGAAAACATCGGCGGCCCAGCGACGCGAGGCATTGCGGTCACAGCAGGTGGCAAGCGCCGAGCGTAACCGGGCGAAAACACGCACCAGCCAGAGCCACACGAGAGGGCGCAAGCAGGCTTCTCCACCCGTCAGCCCGATTATCTGGGTCGCGGTTGCTCTGCTTGTCATCGCGGCGGTTGTCGCTATCTTTTTCTATCTCTCGAAGCAGCCAGCCAGCACATCGTCATCGTCGAGCATCGCTATTAACGGGCGCAAACCGGCTCCCGCGCAGGTGGTCAACCAGGTGACGAATGTCAGCCCATCGGTGCTGCAGGCCGTCGATATCGGCAATGTGACAACGAAGCCGATATACATTCCGAGCCAGCCTGCCCTCAACGGCCCGAACGGCAAGCCCGAATTTTTCTACTTTGGCGCGGAATACTGCCCCTATTGCGCCGCTCAACGCTGGTCTATGCTGGTCGCGCTCAGTCGCTTCGGTACCTTTAAGAATCTCAGCATTACCACCTCTTCGGCGAGTGATGTCTATGCCAGCACGCCCACCTTCTCGTTCTACGGCAGTAGCTACAGTAGTCCCTATATCGATTTTGTCTCCGTAGAGACCACGACCAATCAGCCCGACGGCAACGGCGGCTATGTCACGCTTGAGACGCCGACCGCCGACGAGCAACAGATCGTGAATAAGTACGATGCCCCGCCTTATACAGATCAGACGGGCAGTATTCCCTTCACCGATATCGGCAATCAGTATCTGATGATCGGCCCGGGGTATTCGCCGCAAGTCCTCGAAGGCAAAAACTGGCAGCAGATAGCCAGCGCGCTCTCAGATCCCAGTTCGCCGATTGCCCAGGGCATTATCGGCACGGCCAACTACCTGACCGCCGCGATCTGCATGACTACCAACCAGAAACCGGCCTCGGTCTGCCAGGCGGCTCCCATCCCTGCCATTGAGCAGACGCTCAACAAGACCTCGTTCAATGCTGGCAGCCCACAGCTTGCCGCCATCGGCAGTGGGCCTGTCGCTTATGTAAAGCGGCAGGATTAGCAGGCCGCTCGCAGAAAGGCGGTGACGAACCTGGTTCGTCACCGCCTTTCTCTTTAGCGGAACATGCTTATTCGTGTTCCAGCTTCTTGATCTCCTGCTGATTCGGGTGCGGGCGGTGTTCCTTCGCTTCCATGTACGCCTTCTTCGGGTCGGGCGTGAAGGGAACGTTATCCTGCTCAAGACGCTTGAAATCGTGAACCATGTGGATGGCTTCCCCTGGTGTCAGGTGCCACTGGTTGGCCCCGTTTTTCTCCAGCCACTGCACCACCTGGCCCCAGCTGTGGAAATTCTCCTGCTTATAGACTTCCGCCACATCAGACTCGGCGTAGTCTTTCTCATCCTTCCTGTTCTGATCCTCGTCGGCAGCTCGCAGTGAAGGGCTGATGCCCTGGAAGCTCAGTTCTGGCCCCTGCTTTCCCGGCAGCGGGTTTTGTTGCTCATTTGCCATGTTATCGTATCCACCTTCTAGTGCTAAAGCGAAAGTTCAACAAATACAGTATACAAGAGTTTGAAATCTTCATATACTGTAACTATTCTGGACACGAAAGAGGAAATGGAGTAGTTTCATGGCATGTTTTTGAGGTCCACAAGGCCATGTTCAAAGGCGAAGCGGGTGGCGGCGCTGCGTGAGGAGACGCCGATTTTAGCGTAGATGGAGCGCAGATGGGTATTGACGGTACGCGGGCTGAGGACCAGTTGCTCGGCGATGCGCGCGTCGGGCAGGCCCTGAGCGACGAGGTGCAGCACATCGACTTCGCGGGCAGTCAATCCTGCCGGGTAGGCGGGTCGTTGCTTTACCGGAGCAGGTTCGTCTGGAGCGGGAACGGAGATGTGTGCCACCATGCTGAGGGCGAGTTTGAGCGTCATAGTGCGCCCGTAGGCCCAGCTTTCGTTGAAGGCGCGTTCGCCCAGCGTCTCGCGCAGCGTGGCTACCTCGTGTTCATGCCGGGCGAAAAAAGTAGGTGGCAGGGGAATCTGCATCCAGTCGCGCAGGCCCTCGACGGTGCCGAGGAATTGCGCGGCTCGTTCGGGCAGGCCGATCTGGCGGCACAGCCAGGAGAACGTTTCGAGCGTGGAGAGCAGGCCCAGGCGATCTCCGACCTCTGAGGCAAGCTGCAAGCTCTGTTTGAGGAGGATGCATGCCTGTGCCGTATCTTCGCGCGCGCGCGCGATGTCACCGAGGCCAAAGAGCGCGCCGGACATGCTCACGCGGTCGTTGATTTCGCGTGTGAGCGTCAGGCACTGCTCATAGTAGGCGGTGGCGGCCTCATAGTTGCCCTGATAGCGTTCCAGGTCGCCGAGGCCGAGCAGAAGTTGCGTGATGCCGGGCATATGGCCGATCTCGCGCACCAGCCGCAGGCTCTCTTTGAGCGAGCGTGCTGCCTGCCGCATATCGTTCTCGTAGATGGCGATCTGCCCCAGCCCGGTCAGCGCCACCGCCTGTATCTGCCGGTTGCCCAGCATAGCGGTCAGCGTCAGGCATTCCTCAAAGCGCGCCCGCGCGGCCTCGTAGTTGCCTTGCAGGCGCAGGATATCGCCGATGCCGGTCAGGCAGATGCTCTGGCTCCAGCGGTCGCCGCTCTCCTGAAAGAGCGAGAGGGCGCGCGTATAGAGAAAATGGGCTGTTTTGAGCTTACCCTGCAAACGCATGATGTTGCCGAGATGCACCTGCACAGAAGCCTGCCCGTTCAGATCGCCCACCTCGCGCAGCAGCATCAGGCTGATATGGAAGCGCGTGCGGGCGCGGTCGAAATTGCACAGCCTGCTCTCAATCTGCCCGTGAATGCTGTGCAGCGTGCCTCTGGCCCAGCGATCATCCGATTCCTTAAGGATGACCGAGCCGGCTTCGGCGAAGCTGCGCGCCGCCTCGCTATTGCCCAGATAGAGTTCCAGCATGGCCAGCGCGCCACAGGCGAGGGCCTGCGTGCGCCGCGCGCCCACCTGTGCGGCCAGCCTGCGGCTCTCCTCGTGGCGCGCCCGTGCCAGCGCAAGATCGTTGCGCATGTGGGCCATGACGCCGGAGGCGTAGAGGACTCTGGCGCGTAAGGCCAGCAAGGGCGATGCCTCGCTGAGGGCCAGCACCTCTTCGAGCCAGTTGTGGCCCTCACTCAAGGAGCCGCGCACCTGCAAAAAGCCGCCCAGCGCGCTCGCCAGCCGCAGGGCCTGCTCAACCTCTTCGGCGGCGAGAACCCAACGCATGGCGGCCCGCAGATTGCCCGTCTCGCGATCCAGCCGGGCCAGAGCGGCTCGCTGGCCGCCGCCATACAGTTCAGGCTCAACCTCTTCGGCCAGCTGAAGATAGAACTGAGCGTGCCGCCGCTGCGCCTCCGCGCGCTCTCTGTGCTTTTCCAGGCTATCCAGCGCGTATTCGCGAATCGTTTCCAGCAACATGAAGCGCATCTCTCCCGGCGCTGCCTCCACCACGCGCACCAGACTTTTGTCGACCAGTGAGGTGAGCAATTCAAGCGTCCCGTCTTCGTCGACTCCATCTGCCGCGCCGATCGCAGCTGCCGCCTCCAGCGTCCAGTTGCCAACGAGGACGCCGAGCTGGCGGAAGAAACGCTGTTCGCTCTCAGAGAGTAGATCATAGCTCCAGTCGAGCGTCTTGCGCAGAGTTTGCTGGCGCGCAGGCAAATTGCGCGCCCCGCCGGTCAGAAAGCTCAGGCGGCTCTGCAAACGCGCCAGAATGGCCTGCGGCGTCAACAGCTTGATGCGTGCGGCAGCCAGTTCAATCGCCAGGGGCAGGCCGTCCAGTTGCACGCAAATTTCCGCCACCGCCCGCGCATCCTCCTCCGTCAGCGCGAAGGAGGGCCTGACCGCCTGCGCCCGCTCCACAAAAAGCGTCACAGCAGCCGAAGCTATGGAAGATAACGCATCTTTCCCCTGCGCAGCAAGGTCAGGTAATGGCAGGGGCAGCACCTCAAACTCGCGTTCTCCATAGAGGTGCAGCGCCTCGCGGCTGGTGGCGAGAACTTTCAGGTGTGGGGCCAGCGTGAGTAGATCGGCCAGTAGAGGGCCAGCCGCCAGCACATGCTCAAAGTTGTCCAGCAGCAGCAACAATGCTTTCTCGCGTACATACGCCCGCAGCATCTCCAGCAGCGACTGGTGCGCCACCTCCTCAATGCCCAGCGCCTGCGCAATCGCGGGCAGCACCAGTTCCGGCTCGCGCAGGGGCGCCAGCGAGACAAAGCAGGCGCCGTCCTGGAACTCAGCCGCCAGCGCGCGCGCAACTTCCAGCGCCAGTCGCGTCTTGCCCACGCCGCCCGGCCCTGTCAGCGTCAGCAGTCGCACATCCTCACGCCGCAGCAGAACTGCCAGCGCGGCGATTTCGTCTGCGCGGCCAATTGTCACGTTCATCTCTACAGGCAGCGTCCACGAAACAGTATGCACTTCTGAAGAGGGATGAGAAATGGTCATCTTACCTTATCGCCTCTGCACCAGGATAGCCGCAAGGGTCATCCCCATAAGCGTTCACTTCAGGCCGTCGCAGGCCAGCCGCCAGGGGTGGCCCCGGAGGCGTTCACTTCAGGCCGCCGCAGGCCACCCCTGGCGGCTGGCCTGCCTGGCGCTCGCACGGGCTTAAGTTACCGCCTCTGGGGGTGGCCCTACTATATACGGTAGCCAGTCCTGCTGATTATGTATCTCTACCGCTATCTTAGCAAAGATGAGAAAAAGGGCGCAAGCTTGAAGTCACGCTGCTCTCTTCGTGGCTTTCAGCGAGAACATCAAAGGGATCATCTCGCCGACCTGGTTGATAGATGGCTTTATTCATCCGGCACGTCTTCAATCAGTTCTGAAGATGGAACGCCCAACGCCTTTGCCAGCTTTTCCAGGGTCTTGATGGATATTTCACGATAGGGATCACGCCAGATGCCCTGTATCGTTTTGTAGTTAATATCAGCGATGCGAGAAAGTCTGAGCCTGCTCACGCCTTTTGCCTCTGCTATTTCCTTCACCCGTAGTCGTATCATCGCCATTCCTCTCCAAAAGTCCTGTTCCCATTGTAGCAGAAGGGTAGCATTGACAAAACTACGCTCGTGATAATACTATCTTATATATCACCCTTATAATGGTACTGAGTGACAACAATGGAGAAAGGAAAGGGTCACGATGAGCATGAGCGAGGTTGCCCGCATACGGGAACGGATTGAACTGGAGTGTCAGGCGTTGGCGGACATGCAACTGTTTTCCGCCACTGCCTCCCATCGCAGTATCAGGCGTCGTTATGACAACCTGGATTGTCACCGCGAGCGGTTGAGTGCGCTGGTGGGAGAGCAAGAGGCGACAAAGATCGTGGTGGATATTTATAATGAGCAGGTAGAGAACAATGGCGCTGTCTCCTGAGAACTGCTCTTACCTCAGGCTGCGGCCCCTGTGCTAAAATAAAGCGACAGACTGGCGATGTTCCTGTTTTTAAGCGAGTAAGGGGTGTTTATGAGCGGACTGGTATTTGCCTGTATAGCTCCCCACGGAAGCCTCGCCGTTCCTCTGCTGGGGGAAAGGGGGATGGAAAAGGCTCAGGCGACACGCGCGGCTCTGGAGGAACTTGGGCGGCGCATGGCGGCTGCACAACCGGAGACGATCGTTGTAGTTACGCCTCACGGGCATAGAATAGATATGGCGTTTTCGCTGCTGAATAATATGCGCGTGCAGGGGACGCTCGGCCCTGAAGAGGACGGCAATGGCAATAGTTTGACGCTTTCTTTTGCAGTGGACAGGCAGCTTAACGCAGCTATTATCGAGGAAGCTCAGAAGATGGATGTTCCGGTTAAGAACGTCTACTATGCTGTAGATGACGATCCAGCATTTTCCATGCCGCTGGACTGGGGCGCGACGGTGCCACTTTACTTTATAGGCGCGATGTTCCGGCCAAAACCGCGAGCGGTGATCGCCTGTCCCGATAGAGGCAATATGGACTGGCAACTTTTCCCGAAATTTGGGAAAGCGATCCGGCTGGCGGCGGAGGGGACGGGAAGACGGGTGGGCTTGATTGCCAGCGCGGACATGGGACACGCGCACGATATTCACGGCCCCTATGGCTTCAATCCGGCTTCGGCTGAGTACGATGCCGCGAGCATCCAGGCCGTTCAGGATCAAGAGCCGGGACGTTTGTTGCAGTTTGACCTGGACTGGATGCAGCGCGCCGCCACCGATTCCTTTGGCCAGATACTCAATCTGGCGGGGGCGATAGAGGGAACGGATTTTCGCGGCGAACTGCTCTCCTACGAGGTGCCGACGTATTTTGGCATGATGTGCGTGGCGTATGAGAAGCCTTAACGCTCAAGCACCCGCTGTAGCTGGTTGCGGGCCAGTATCTTGCCGTTGCGAATGACATAATTCGGTGGAAGCTGGCGGCGCAGCACTTCACGGGGCGTGGAGGAGGTAAGGATGTTCAGGTCGGCTTTGCAGCCGGGGTCGAGGCCATAGGCGGGCAGGCGCAGGGCGCGGGCGGCGTTGTAGGTGACGAAATCGAAGGCGGCTGCAATCTCGCCGGACGCCGCCATGTGCGCGGTGTGGCAGATGTAGGAGACGACTTCTTGCTGGTCGTTGCGTCCGAAGGGATAGAACGGGTCGGCTACATCGTCCTGAGAGGAGAAGACGTTGACGCCGTGCTGCCAGAGCTGCTTGACGCGGGTAATGCCGCCCGCGTCTATCTCCTGTACTCCCTCTTCGGCAAGCTTCCCGGCGACAGCAGTAATGCGTTCACCAGTAATGCCAATATCCCAGGTTCCCGGTTGACCGCGCAGGCTTGCGTTGCGAATAATCAAGTCCATAAGCGTCTCCTCTCAGGAATGCTCAACAAAACTCATGGATATCATGATATTCGCTTTGCTACTTCATATGCAAGCCATGAAAAACTGCGCTCTGGCATGTCATACTTTCGTTCCGGCTTTCGATGGGCCACCGCGTTGGCTGAACACTCAGTATGGCATCTCCGCTACAAACTCATACAGCGATGAAAGTAAGCCTGTTACTCTCACCGCCGTATGGGTTAAATTGTTACTGCACAATCAGCGCACTGCCGCGTCGGCCTGCTGGGCGAGCAGTTGCAGGGTGGCGAAGAACTCTTTGGACTGGCCGATGAAGAGGCCATCATCGGTCAGGGCTTTGACCGCGCCCATCGCCGCGCCTGCCGTGCTGGTGGGGCGGACGATGGAGACGGGCGGGAACTTGCGACTGAGGAAGATGGTCGGTTCGGGCATGATCAGGTTGGTCTGGAAGTCCTCGCCGCCAAAGGGTGGGCTGTTGAGGTCGGGGAAGACCAGTCCATTGGTGGGGTCGGTCAGGGCGGGCGCGTTGCCGGCCTTGTCGTGCCACGTCTGGAAGTGAGCCGTCTCGGTCGGGCCGATGCTGAGCAGGATGCGCAGCACCTCGACATTGCTGACGCGCTGGGCCAGCGAGGGATAGAGGCTGGTGCCGCCCTGCTCGATGAATGCGAAATGGAAGCCCGCCGTGTTGGCGATGGCCTGGATATGTTTCTTCGGCGTCAGGTCGGCGTCGGAGCGAGGTATGGCCGGGAACTGCCCCTTACTCAAGCCGGGTACGGCCTGCGGGAAGGTGTCGCCGAAATCGGGATTCTTCGTGCGGCTGCGGTAGCGCGTCCACCAGCTGGTGTCTACCGTGAGCTGCATCAGGTTGGTGAGCCGCCCGATTTGCTGCGCGCCCGTCGCCTTGCTGCCCGGCAGGGTGCGAAACTTATCCAGATTGACGGGATCAACGCCTTTTGCCACCAGGTAGGCATTGATGAAAGTGAAGTGGCTCATCTCATCTTCGGTATTGTCATGGATATATTGTGGCATATCCCCGTCCAGCACCTGAAGGGCCTTGATGTAGGCCGGGCTGCCGCTGCCGCCGGGGACTTCGCTATCCTGGATGCCGCCCAGTTCGTTATATTGCTGCCACAGATCAGTCTCGATGATTTCGGCTGCCGCCAGGAAGCGCAGGATGGCCGCGTCTCCCTTTGTGAGGCCGCCGCTGTTGAACTCGGCAAAGGCCGGTAGCCCACCGGCTAGCAGTCCGGCGCCCACAGCGCCTGCTCCTGCTACTGCCAGCCCGCGCCGCAGGAATCGTCGGCGCCCGGTCGTGTCTCTCTGTACATGGTCAGTCATAATGTAACCTGTTCTTTCCACGCCTCAAGGGCGTTTTGCGCACAATCTTTGCTTGATCGTGGCCGGTTTCAGCCGGAGTATGCGGTTTCCGGGTCGCGTACCCCATGCACAATGGATAGACATAATCTGTGGAGCGCCCCATGTTCGTAGCATGCTGTTGATGAATACGGGGAGGAGTTACAGGAACATGAGCAGTAAATGACCGGTATGTGATCTTTTTTTCGGCAACTCGCTGCCTCATACTATTGAAAGGTAGTCCGGGGCCTGTCATGCTGAGGGCAGTGAAGCATCCGAGGCGGACTATGCCGCCCGGTTGGTCACCACAGATGCTTCGCTGCCCTCGGCATGACAGGCGCGAGACCGATTCTCATGGCATACTGTACACAACAAAGGAGAGCGCAAGCGAAAAATACGTAGTGCGAATACGTAGTTTTGCGAATAAAGTTCAGATAAAATATGGTACACTCTTTCATGGAAGAAGACCCACGAGATGCATGGCTTGTTAGCGGGAGGAATATGATGAGTTCAGCTCCCCTGCCCGGATACGATATGTTCATACAGCCGATCGATGCAACGGCTGCCGTGACGCCGACTGCGCTGGCACGATATGGGCTAACCTGTATTGAGCGAGGATTGTACGCCGAGGGTGCTGTTTTCTTCGCGCTGCTGAGCGAGCGGCTGGCCCCCGGTCAGGGACCATTTCTTGCTACGCTCGATGCGCTGCGCAGCGCCATCGCGGGCTACCTGCACGCGCAAGACGCATTGCTGGAAGCGCCGTCACGCCCGCGTTGCTGCCGTTACCCGTGCCCGGTGAGGACAGTGTGGCGCGAATTGTCTCGCGCGACAGCAGCGGCGTTTCATAGAAAAACTGGATGGCGTAGCCAGGCAAAATCTCGGCCTGCAAATCGCGCTCGCCATAGGCCGTCAAAAGGTAGTGCAGGTCAAGCGCCAGGGGCAGGTTTTCCCGCCGCTCCCCCGCAGAGGAAAGCGTACTGCCATGCCGCCAGCCGGAGTTGGGAGTCAGGCGATAGAGGTAGAGATTGAGCTGGTTGCGCTCCTCTGTCCCGTCGGCAAGCGCGCGGTCGGGCGGCAGAGCGGAAACCGTCACATCGCCCATGCCGGTGAGGGTCGGCTGCTGAACCAGCACATTGCCCAGCAGGTGCTTCAGGACTGCCGTCACCGATGCGATTGCCAGCGCGCTGCTCATGCTCTCTCCTTTATCTGCTGTCGTCACTTCCGCCAGCCGCTCGCCGCCTTTTCCGGGCCTGGCGCGTCAATAATCTTTCAGCGCATCACTTTATATCGGGCTGACCGGTTCCGGTTAGCAGGCAGACGTCGATAAAAGCGCGCAGGCCGGAGCCGCTCTGGAGGTAGACTTCGCGTCCACTGCTGATATGGCGAATCAGGCAACGTTCTATCTGATCTGTCTCATCGACCGAGACGCGGATCAGGAAACTGGCAGCATCCAGCAACACCTCCTGGGCGGTGTCGGTGCGCACTACCTGCAGGTGTGTTGTTCCCGCCTGTCGGTCGCGCCAGCACTTCAGGACGATGGAAAACATATTTTTAGCCATTGTGCCTCTGTCAGAATAAAATGACGAAGCGGAAAAGCGCCTCGCCGAAGGCTGGCCGCGTTCCCTCTCGTTTCTCCACGTAGCTTCACTAACCGACCCGCACCTACCTCGTCTTGCTTGCCTGGAAGAAATGTAGTACGAACAGTTCTGTTTTTGTTCTGGCGAAGTTCTGGCAGAGTTCTATGTTTCTGTCGTTGAGAACCACAGGTTGAGGAGCCATGCGGCGCGGCAATGAGCTGTTAGCCCTGAGTGCAGCGAAGGGGAAGCATCCCCGGTAGCCAACCGGGCGAAATGGCTACCGGGGATGCTGAGCGCAGCGAAGCATGACACGTCGGGGCCACGTTTTTCCGGCATGCTGGCAGGGTTTATAGCAAGACGCGCAGGGGGGAGAGGATGAATTCGCCCAGGCGGTTGTACCAGGGGCGGCGGTTCCACTCGTCAATTTTCAGTTCAAAAGCGTTTTGCGTGTCGCACTGGAAAAGTTCTTCCATCTGCCGCGCCAGATCGCGGTCGTAGACCTCGACATTGATTTCGTAGTTGCCGACGGAACTGAGGCGGTCGAGGTTGGCAGTGCCGACGGTTGACCACTGGCCGTCGATGGTGCAGGTTTTGGCGTGCAGCATGTTGCGGTAGCCCCAGATGCGGATGCCTGCCTTCAGGCATTCGGTGAAGTAGCCCCGCGTGAGCCAGTCCACCACGACGTGGTTGGAGATCCAGGGAACCAGTATTTGCACATCAACCCCGCGTTGAGCCGCTGCTTTGAGAGAGTCAAGCAGCGAGCGGTCGGGGACAAAGTAGGCGTTGGTCAGCCGGATCGTGTGTTCGGCGCGGTCAATCGCGTCGATGTACATGTCGCGGATGGGGAAGGTGAGGCGCATGGCATTGGTGCCGCGCAGGTTGATGAGCGGGTCGAAGCGACGCGGGTAGTGGCGCGTGATGCGCCGACGCGCGGGCTGCTGCCGGTTCCAGAAATCGACGAAGGACTGGGCCAGATCGGCGACGGCGGGCCCTTCAATGCGCAAGTGGGTATCGCGCCAGGCTATGGCGTACAGGCTGCCGATGTTAAAGCCGCCGATAAAGCCAATCTTGCCATCGACCACCAGCAGTTTGCGATGGTCCAGCGCGTAGCGTCGCAGGTCGAACAGTTGCCAGGGCCATTTAATGGGTTGATATTTCAATGCATGAACATTCGGCGGGAACTGCTTGAACGCTCGCGGCACGACGCCGTTGCCGAAGCTATCGAAAATGACATATACTTCTACGCCCTCGTTGGCCTTGCGCACCAGGTGTTCTTTGAAGCGTCGGCCAACAAGATCGTCTTTCCAGATATAGGTTTCCAGGTAAATGGTCTCCTGCGCCTCGTCAATTGCCGCAAGCATGGCGTTGTAGAGGTCGCGGCCATAATCATAGAGCTGCAAGCGGTTCTCGCCAACGTCGCTCAGGGCGTTTTCTCCGACGACCACCGGGCCGAAGCGCGGGTGGGGAAAGCCGCCCTTTTGCTGCTGCCTGCGCAGGATCGAGACTGCCTGCAATGTCAGCACGACAACCGCCTGCAATGCCAGCGTAATCCCCGTCGCTTCCAGCAGCAGGCGTCGCAGGGAAACACGCGGCCTGCGCAGGTTCCGCAAAAATCGCAGCAAGTGCTTAATATTCTCCTGTATTTGCTTCTGTCTCTCCACCATTGTGTGACCACTACCCCCTGTTGCAGAGAAATTGCTTAATCATTGCGAGATATGACTGCCTCCATCTATACTGTTTTTACAAGAGAGCGCCATTGTCTGTAGAGCAGCCACGATTATCATATCATAGCGGCTATTGTCTGACCATATGTTCGCGGGCAGGGGGCAAAAAAACGTTTCCCGGTACACTATGCCCGCCCGGCCATTGTACCCGGAAATGTCTCGTGCTATACTCGTCTGGTCTCATCATCTATTCGTCTATATTCGAGATCAGACAGGAGGCGAGCGTATGAGTTATCAACCGGCGGCGCCGGGTGACTGGGGCAGCATGGAGGAGAAAGCGGGCGTCACGATTGCGAAAGAGGAGTTGCTGACAGCCGATGGTTGCCCGCATTTTTTGCGGAGCTGGCACACAGGCAGCGCCGATGCCCTGCTTATCATGCACGGGCTGGGTGGTCATAGCGGCTGGTATATCGATATGGGTAATGCGTTGGCCGCGCAGGGGCTGAGCGTCTATGCGATGGATCATCGCGGCTTTGGCCGTTCGGGCGGCTTCCCCGGCCACATCGACGACTACCAGACGTTTCTGGATGATATCCAGTTTGTGCTGGCCGAAATTCGCCGCCGTCACCCGCAGGGCAATATCTACCTGCTCGGCCACAGCATGGGCGGCCTCTTCGCAGCCCACTTCGCCGCCGCGCACGCAGATATGTTCAATGGGCTGATCCTGCTCAACCCCTGGATTGAGGATACGAGCAAGCTGCGCCTGTTCGACATCATCGCCATTCTCCTCGGCGGCCTTTTCAAATCGAAACATTACTGGACGACCGGCAATACGGCCACTATGACCACCAATCCGCCGGCCTTGCAGATGCTGAATGCCGACATCTACTGGCGCAAACAGGTGACCTCTTCTCTGCTCTTCCAGACGACGCGCATGCGCCTGGCTATGTCCTCGCTGGCGAAAGCCATTACGCTGCCTGTGCTGATCTTGCAGGCAGCGAACGATAAGGCTATCAAGATCGGGGCCAATCAGAAATTCTATGCGGCGCTGGCCAGCCCGGACAAGACCTGGAAAAGCTATCCCACCTACTGCCACGACAGCGAATTTGAGGCCGATCGCTCGCAGATGGATGCCGACATCCTGGCCTGGATACGCCAGCATTCCAGTTCCGCTGAAACGGCGGCGCAGAAGGCAGCAGGGACAGAAAACGCGACGGAAATGTGATCTGGTTCTCTTGCTATTCATCCCTGTCACTGTTATAGTTATCACGCGCCAGCAGAGTAGACAATGAATACCGAGAACGCACAAAACAGACGAGGAGGTTTGTATTATGAGTTATGACCCGAATCAGCCCTATGGACAGCCGCCTTACGGGCAGCCGCAATATCCGCCTACACAGTATGCGGGGCCGGGTGGCTATGGGCCACCGCCCCAGCAGCCACAGAAGAAATCCCGGCGCTGGCTCTGGATCACCCTGGGCATCATCGGCGGCATTATTGTGTTGGGCTGCGTGGGCTGCGGCATTACCGCCGCTCTGGGTGTCGGTTTCTTTGCCAGACAGATTGGGCCGACAGTTGTGGCCGATGAATACTATACCGCTCTCAAAGATCAGGATTACGTGAAAGCTTACTCCTACTGGGATACCGGTAGCGTTACCTCTGTTCAGGGCCAGCAGGTGACGGAACAGACCTTTGCGGCCCTGGCGCAGGCTGTTGATACAACGAAAGGCTCTATCACCAGCTTCAGCGCAGTACCGGACTCGAACGACCCTTCCCTGGTGACGGTGACGGTGACACGTGGCAGTACGACTTATGATGTCCAGCTTCAATTCCAGCAGGTGAATGGAAACTGGAAGATTGTCAAAGCCACCGGAATATGATCTGACAGATATGAACAGCACAAACGACGCGAAACGCGCCGATAGTTACGACGATTACGATGTGATCGCGCCATTTTATGATATAGAACACGCACAGTTCGACGAGGATCTGGATCTGTACCAGAACTACGCCGAATTGTGCGGACCCGGCAGCCCGCTGCTGGAGCTGGCCTGTGGCAGCGGTCGCCTGCTGGTGCCGCTTGCCGCAGAGGGCTATACGCTGGTCGGCGTGGACAGCTCAGCCGCGATGCTCGCGCTGGCGCGGCAGAACGCGCAGGCAGCGGGTGTGCAGATTACGCTGGAGCAGCAGGATATGCGCTCGCTGCGCCTGCCGCAGAAATTCCATCTTGCCTTCTGCGCGCTTGGCTCGTTTGCCCACCTGACGACGCGCAAGGCGCAGCGAGAGGCGCTGGCTTCTGTGCGGGCGCACATGGCCCCGCGCGGCACCTTCATTCTGGATATCAGCAACGAGGACGCGCGCTATATGGAGCGGCTGAGCGGGCAAGTCCTGCATCAGGGGACGTGGAAGCGCGAGAATGGCTCCCTGCTCACCCACTTTGTCAGTCCCGCCTCCTCTACCGGTCGCCATCTGCTGGAATTAACCCATTTCTACGATGAGCATCTCCAGGGCGGCCCGCTGCAGCGTACTATTGTTACAACCTATCTCTATCTTTTTGAACGCGGAGAAATGGAACTCTTGCTGGAAGGGGCAGGCTTTAGCGTGAAAGAGGTCTTCGGCGACTACAGTATGGGGCCGTTCACGCTGGAAAGCCCGCGCATGATCTTTATCGCCGAAGCCCGCTAATGCCTTTGCAGATAAGAGCTAGAAACAGGACACGAAGTTATGGCAAACATCCCGGTTACAGCTCTGCACGAGTGGAATCTGACCCCGGACGAGGCTAAAGCCCTGCAGCGCACGCTGGCGCAGCGTGTGGTGCGCGAAGATCGCGTGGGCAAAGTCGAGCGCGTGGCAGGCGTGGATATGGCAATCAACGAGGAGAACGGCATGGCCCGTGCGGCAGTGGTGTTGCTCTCCTTCCCCGACCTGGAATTGCTTGAGCAGCATATCTATGAGGAGCCGGTGCGCATGCCTTATATCCCCGGCCTGCTCTCGTTCCGCGAAATTCCGGCTATCCTGGGCGCGTTCTCCCTGTTGAAAAAACGTCCCGACCTCGTGATGGTCGATGGGCAGGGCATTGCGCACCCGCGCCGCCTGGGCATCGCTTCCCATCTTGGTCTCTGGCTGCAATTGCCCACCATCGGCTGCGCCAAATCGATTCTGCGCGGCACCTATGATAGAGCGGCCCTCGGCGACCAGGTGGGCGACTGGGTGCCGCTGGTCGACAAAAGCCATCATAACGAGGTGCTGGGCGCGGCGCTGCGCACAAAAGCGCGCGTCAACCCGATGTTTATTTCTCTCGGCTATGGCATCACCCTGCAAACCAGCATCCATTACGTTCTGGCTTGCAGCCGGGGCTACCGCCTGCCCGAACCCACACGCCTGGCCGATAAACTCTCCAAAGACAACGCCTGGCGCGAACCCGAACCCGAACCCGAACCTGAATCAGAAGCAAAGCAGGAGTCATTGTGGGAATAAGCGTGGGATTGGCAAGCAGCAACATTGACAGGCCGGATCGGTAACGGGTCTCGTAGGCCCCGGTCAACCGGGGCTTATGAGAGATCAACCCGTCACTCGTTTCCACACCGCCTGTAAGGCCGAACTATAGAGACCGGGGTGTTTGCCGAGCAGGGCGCGCAGCAGGGAGAAGAAGTTGCTGTCCATACCGATGATGGGGACTTCGAGCAGGGCGCGTTGCAGCATCTGGTGGCCGACAGGGGAGCGGAAGAGGCCGTAGAGGGCATCGACATCCGCATTGGAACCCATGCGATCCAGCGCCCGGCGCAGCCAGTCTTCGATTTTGAGGTAGTGGCCCAGCCGCCCGGCCTGCGTCAGGTTGCGCTGGTAGGCTTTGATGGCTCCGCGCTCGCCGTTCAGCACTTCGGCGGCAACGGCATGAGCCGCCAGGCGCCCGCTGATCAGCGCGGGATAGATGCCGCCGCCGGTTGCTGCGCCGCACAGGCCAGCCGCGTCGCCGAGTAGCAGTGCGCGCCCCTGCGCATCATCGCGGTAGACCCGGCGCAACCGCCCGCCAACGGGAATCACGCCGCCCTTCTGCTGGATGATGCGCATGGCGCTCAGGTCGGCCATGTCCTGAAAAAGCGTTTGCGCCATGCGCAGCGACTTTGTAGGGTTGAAGGCGCGCGTATGCCCGGCCACGCCGAGGGCCGCGATCTCGTGGTGCGGGGCCAGCCAGACGCAGTAGCCCGGCGCAGCGTCGTGGTTCATGACGAGATAGAAGGTTGCTCTATCCAGCGCCACTCCTTCCACCAGCCATTCCGCACCGGCCAGGAAGCGCGTATTCTGTTCCAACCCCATGCTCTGTGCCACGCGCGAGCGCGCGCCATCGGCCCCGATCAAAAAGCGCGCCCGCACCGTCTCCTCTCGCGGCGTCCGCTGCTCTGGCTGCTTGCGCCGTTCTTGTGCGGCGCTCGTTTTCCCCCCATCCGTAGCCGCTTCACCGTCTCCGCCGCTGCTACCGCTTCCCAGACGGATACGCATGGTGCCGTCACCTTCTGCCGCCGCGTCCAGGAACATCGTGCCGGGCAGCAGCGTGACGCCGCGCCTCTCGGCCACTTCCGCCATCCAGCGCAGCATGCCCGGCACATCGGCCATGTAAAAACGGTAGGCGCGGCTGCTGATTTCAAGCGGTGTTCCCGTAGGCGGCGAGATTACCACCCGCCGTACCGCGTTCATCAAATACTCTGGCGGCACATCCAGAATATCCAGCACATCGCTGAACAGGACGCCTGTTGTGCGCACCACGCCGCCTATCACCGCGTCCCGTTCCACTATCAGCACGCGCATACCCAGCGCCGCCGCCACTCCCGCGAAGCTCAGCCCCGCGAAACTCGCCCCCACCACCAGCACATCATAGATATCCTCTTTTCCGTGAGCAGAGACAGGTCCGTGTGTTGCGCCAGCTTCGGGTTCCGGCATAGTATTATCCTTTCGTCTGTATCGCTGAGAAGCGATGCGAACGTATCATAGCATTGAAGCGAGGCAGGACAGCTTTTACCTTTCCGGCGGCGGAGGTGGCAGCTTAACCTCCATCCCTCCCATGCCCAGCGTGTGCGTGACTTCGCCTCCGTGATGCAGGTCATGCTCAAGGACATGCCAGATCACGAACGGGCGCGTAATCGGATATTTCGGCCCGATCCATGGTAGCACAATTTGCTCGGCCAGTTCCTCGTTTGTCCAGCGGGCAAGCGCATCCTCTATGAGCTTCCATGTTATCTCAAGCCCGGAAGCCAGTTCGGCTGCCGTGCGCGCTGACTGCACCTTCTCATCCCACTGCGTCAGCGGAGCAATCTCGTCACCGCCCTCATGCAGCGCCTGATGCAGCCAGAAGGTGCGACCGGCGATGACGTGAGCAAGAATTTCGCCCACCGCGCGCAGGTTGGGCGCGACGCGAAGAGCAAGGGGCATTAAGCTAGCATATGAAGATTCAACTGCTTTGATTATCACAAACAGGTTTTAGCAGTACACATCTTTTCGCTCATCAATTGTTAAGAGAGTTATGGTCTGAGCGCGATCGTCGATAGTAGAGATGATCCGGTGATTGCCCACGCGCACACGGGACGTATCGGTATAGCCACGGCAACTTCTTGACTCCAAAGGGACGTGGATCTTCGCGTAGAGCCTCAATATGTTGGTCAACACGATTTGCTAGCTGCTGCGGCATCGCGTCGAGCTGTTTTTCCGCCTGCCTGGTTATAAGGCATGACGTAGCTCATCTACCATAGATCATTCCTCCTGTCTCACCATATTTTCTTAGAAGTATATCACAGTGATGCCATTCTCAAATAAGCCAAAGGTACTAGCGGCCTCGGATTTTTGAGCAACAGGCGGGCGAAAATACACGGAAAATGCGCCGGGTTGCGTTCAGACAAATTGAGAACGAATCGGTTGTGTTTTCTGATTGTAAGCTGGCGAGAAAAGGTTGTTGCGATGAAGTTTCGTAGTGTTTATCCGGTAGTGCTGGTTCCACTGTTGTGTGTGGTGCTGGTGGCGACGCTGCTGGTGGCGCATGCGCCGTTCCCCTTTACGCAGGCCGCGTCCGATTCCGGGCGCGTGAAGCTGCCGAGCGGGGTGGAGGGCTTTACGAAGAAGAGCAGGATGATTACGCGGGCGGCGGCTGACCAGCCGGTAGAGCTTTCCATCGGGCTGAGCCTGCGCAACCAGGCGGGGCTGGATGCCTTCCTGCAACAGGTCTCGACGCCGGGTTCACCGCTCTTCCACCACTATTTGAACCCGCAGACGTTCGCCGCGCTCTACGGGCCTTCCCCTGCTGAAGAGGCTGCTGTGAGCGGTTTCCTGCGGGCGCAGGGCTTCAAGATCACGCGCACCTATGCCAACCACCTGCTGATCGACGCGGTGGGGACGGTGGCGCAGGCGGAGCAGACCTTCCAGGTGCAGATCGATAACTATCAGGCGAGCAACGGGCGGCGGTTCTTTGCCAACGATACGGACCCTTCTGTGCCTGCAAGTATAGCCCCGTTCGTTGCCTCGGTCTCCGGGCTGGATAATGTGGTGCAATACGGGCGCGTGCCTACTACCCCCGGTTCGGCGGCTCTTAAGATGGGGGCGAACCAGGCGGGAATAGTCTGCCCGCAGCCGGGCGCGCCAACCGTGCCGACTTCGTACACGCCGCAGCAGATCGCCACTGCTTACAATTTTAACGCGCTCTACAATCAGGGCATTCTGGGCGAGGGGCAGACGGTTGGTCTTCTGGAACTGGATGGTTTCTCGCCCAACGATATCGCGACGTATAGCGCCTGCTTCGGGGGGAAATATACGAAGATTCAGACCGTTGCCATTGATGGTTTTAGCGGGACGCCGGGGCCGAACGCGGCTGAGGTCGAGCTGGATATGGAGATGGTGCTGGGGCTGGCGCCCCGCCTGGCCTCGCTGCGCGTCTATGAGGCGGCCAACTCGCTCGCGGCCTACAACGATGCCTGGGCGCGTATTGTGGCCGATGACGTGCCGGTAGTGAGTACGAGCTGGGTTTTCTGCGAAGAGGGGCCGGGCATGACGAGCGAGGTGAAGCAGGAGAGTGTCTTTTTCCAGGCGGCGGCTGCGCAGGGCCAGACCGTCCTCGCGGCCAGCGGCGATCTGGGCGCGAGCGGCTGCTACGATCCACACACGAAGACCAACACCTTTCCCGCCGTGGATGATCCAGCTTCGCAGCCCTACGTAACGGGCGTGGGCGGCACGACGTTGCGCATCAACGCCGACAATAGCTATCAATCGGAGCAGGTATGGAATGATCGTGCCATCCAGAACGGGGCGAGCGGCGGCGGCCTGAGCCAGATATGGCACATGCCCTCGTGGCAGCAGGGGCCGGGCGTGGCAAATGCCTACACCACAGGTTTTCGCGAGGTGCCGGATGTCGCCGTCAATGCTGACCCGCAAACGGGCTATGACGTGTATTGCAGCGTGGGCAACTGCGCCTTCAACGGCGGCTGGATGGTGATGGGCGGCACCTCGGCAGCCGCGCCGGTCTGGGCAGCGATGGTGGCGCTGGCGAACGAGGCCGCCGTCAAGGGCAACAGCTTTATGCTGGGCTTCCTCAATCCAAGCCTGTATGATATCAACTATGGTGCGGCAGGCACATCCTATACCAGCGCGTTCCATGATGTGGTGCCGGTGGCGGGCGGCGTGAACAACAACGATTATGTCGATAGCGGCAATACTTATCCCGCCGCCAGCATGTACGATCTGGCGACGGGCCTGGGTTCGTTCGATGCGTACAATCTGGCGCAGAATTTGATCACACTGGGGAAATCGGCGGTCATCCAGACGACGCCGACCAGCACGACGTGGTACTTTGCCGAGGGGCGTGTGGGCGCGGATTTCGCGGAATACCTGACGCTGGAGAATCCGAATGTGCAGGATGCGCAGGTGCGCGTGCAGTATTTGCTGGAGGGCAGCAGCAGCGGCCCGGCCATCATGCATACCGTTCCGGCGCAGAGCCGCCTGACCGTTAGCGTCAACGGCGACCTGCACATTCCTTATACAGGCAAGGGGCAGTCGCTCTCGATGCTGGTCATCTCGACCAACGGCGTGGGCATTGTAGCCGAGCGGCCCATGTACTTCTCCTGGCACGGCATCAATAGCGGTACCGACGCTCTCGGCGCGACGAAGCCGGGGCAGGATTTCTACTTTGCCGACGTGGAGTCCGCGCGCAACTACACCAGCTATATCACCATCCTCAACCCGCCGGGCGGCCAGACGGCCAACGTGACGGTCTCGTACTACGCAAACGGGCGGCAGGCGGGAAGCTCGACCCTGGCTGTGCCATCCGGGCAGCGCGGCACCACAACGCCGCTGGCCCTGCACCTGACGGTCAACTGCGCGGTACATGTGCATTCCGATCAGCCGGTGGTGGTCGAGCGGCCCATGTACTTTAGCACCTCGCGCTCGAATATCAACGGCCCGGTGACGGGCGCGACCACGCTGGTGGGCGCGCAGGCTCCAGATACCGACTGGCTCTTTGCCGAGGGCTACACCGGCCCAAACTTCCACGAATACCTGGTGCTGGCAAACTTCAATTCGACGCCGACCACCGCGACGGTTAAGCTGGAATATAGCAACGGGAACGTCGATACCAGAATGGTGCCTGTGCCGCCGCTATCACAATTCCTCTTCGATGTGAATATGGCTTCGACCATTTTCGGCCAGGGAACGTCTGATGTTTCGGCGGAGGTGACGGCCAGCGCGCCCATTGTGGTGCAGCGACAGGAATATTTCCGTTTTAACGGTACCAACATGGCAGGCGTGGCCACCCAGATTCCCGGCGGCACGGATGTGATGGGCCAGCCCGGCCCGGCAAAGACGACGTATAGCTTCGCCGAAGGCTACACGACCAACAGCTTCAATGAGTTCCTGACGTTGCAGAACCCCAACACGGCGAGCGAGCAGGTGGCGGTCACGCTTTACCTGGCGCATGGCATCACCACGCAAAAGATCGTGAACGTTGGCGCGCAGAGCCGCGTCACTGTTAGCATTAACAGCCTCGTCACGCCTGTTGCGCAGGGCAACGCCATCGCGGGCTACGAAGTCGCCATGTCCGTGCAGGCGCTGAGCGGCACCATCGTGGCCGAGCGTCCCATGTACTTCGATTACCACAATGTCTCTCCGGGCGGGACCGATGTGGTGGGTTTTACGGGGTAGCATCAACGGTGACAGGCAGGCAGACTCTGGCGAGGAATGAGCGAATGATCTGAGCCAGAGCGGCGGGCGAGTCGTAGTTGGTGGCGTGGATGCCGCCTTTGATGACGGCAAGCTCGCCGCGTGGCAGCAGGGTGGCGGCTTCCTCGCACCATTTTTGTGGGGCGATGGTGTCGCGGGAGCCACACACAACGAGTACGGGTACCTGTATTGTTGGCAGCCGAGCGGTCTATCATACGTAAGCTTCCCGCCGTATTCTTCCTCTCACCGGCTGGCCCGCGAGAAAATGGATGATGTTTTCGGCTGCCTGGCGCATAGCTGCGGGCATTGTGCCGGGAACTATGCCGGAATTGTGTGGGGAACCCAGCACATTGGGCAGGTCGAGGAAGGGATATTCCATGCGAAAATGGCCGTGCATAAACGGCTCTGTCCACCAGGCATCGATGCCGACCAGAAAATCGGGGTGGCTCTTCGCGTGGTTATAGAGAGCTTCCTCGTCGATGATGGCGCCGCGTGCGACGTTGATGAGGATGGCATCGGGCTTCATCCATTCCAGTTGCTGCCTGCCGATCAGCCCTCTGGTCTCTTTTGTGAGCGGCAGCGAGACTACCACCACGTCGCTGGCGCGCAGCACCTGCTCTAAGTCGCGCAGCGTGCCGATGAAGTCCACCGGCTCGGAAGTGACGCCGCTGGAATTGATGGCGTAGATATGCATATGGAAGGCGCGCATGAGGTGGGCGGTTGCCTGCCCGATGCCGCCGAAGCCAAGAATGCCAGCCGTCGCGCCATCGAGCAGGCGGTTGGGCGTAAACTGGTCAAATTCGCCGTGCTTCAGCTTCTCATTTTGCAGGCACAGCCGTTTCGCCAGCGCCAGCGTCATCGCCATCACATGTTCGGCCATCGGCACGGCATACGCGCCGGGATTGCTGGCGATGACGGTCTGCGCGGGCAGCTCCGCGAACGGCATGTGATCGGCCCCGGCAGAGACGAGCTGGATAAGCCTGACATGCTGCAAGTAGGGGTATTCCTGCGGCGAAATTTCTCGCGGAAAGTTCCACGAAAGCAGGATATCGGCATGTTCCAGCGTCTCTTCGCGCTGCTCAGACGGCAGTTCGGCGAGAAAAATGAGTCTGCCATCGTTGCCGAGCAGGCTTTGTAGCAAGGCTTTTATATCAGGGGGAGCCTGAAAGGTCACAACGATATCTGGTTTGGCCATCTGTATCTCCTTCTGTATATCGCTCTCCCGCCTGCATCACCACAAGGGCTTCTTTTGCCAGATCGATGTTTCCTGGCAAACTGGACGCAGTGCAGATCAACCCATCTCTCTACACCTACTATATCACGCAAGGCTGGCAACGTTTTCGCAATGGAAGCAAGAAAAAACCGGGTAATGGTATAAAATCTCTCTCCCATGCACTGCTTTCTCTGATTGGCCGTCCAGGTGGTGGTCAGGCATAGAAAATGTCCTCTGGCCTGCCGGATTCCTCTTATAGGACCCGGCACCGCAGGCCACCCCCATAGGCGTTCACTTAAGGCCGCCACAGGCCAGCCGCCAGGGGTGGCCCTCAGAAGCGTTCACTTAAGCCCGTGCCAGCGCGCCGCAGGCCAGCCGCCAGGGGTGGCCCTACTCTATACGGGCGGCTCGTGCCCCCTGGGGAGCCGTCGTCTAGAGACCGCCGCAGGCCAGCCGCCCGCCACAGGCCAGCCGCCAGGGGTGGCCCTACTCTATACGGGCGGCTCGTGCCCCCTGGGGAGCCGTCGTATATAGTAGGGCCACCCCTGGCGGCTGGCCTGCCTGGCGCTGGCACGGGCTTAAGTGAACGCCTATGGGGGTGGCCCTTGCGGGTGGCCTGTGCCGGGGAGCCGGCATACGGCATGCTATGAGAAATCATCGTCGACCTGTCATGCCCGAAGCTCTCTCCTATGGCGTTGAAGCCGGGCCGGGGGCGGGATGGAGTGGGAGTACGACCGGCGGGCGCGGTGACTGCGAGAAGTCGAAGTCGTTGAGCAGGTTGCCCAGGATGGGGACGTTCTCGCGCACGGTGGGGCGCGGGTCTGGACGGCCATCGGTCTTCGGGTCGAGGCGCTGGCCGTTCAGGAAGTCGTCTTCGATGAACTTCAGGTAGGCATCGAAGCTGAGCGTCTGGTGGTCGATGTAGCCCTTTCTGGCGTAGGGGCTGATGACAAGTCCGGGAACGCGCAGGCCGTAGCCATTTTCATCCACCTGCGGCGGGACAACGTGGTCATAGAAGCCGCCCCAGTCGTCCCAGGCCAGGAAGATGGCGCTGCTGCTCCAGTCCGGCCCCTGCATGACCGCGTTAATCAGGCTGGTGACATAGGCCTGGCCCACGCTGACAAGGGCGGGCGGATGCTCGCTGTCCCGTCCGTTGGGGACAATCCAGGAGACGGAGGGCAGAGTACCCTGTTTGGCCGCGTTCAAGAAGTTCTGCACGGGCTGGATATTGGCAAGCTGACCGTCCTGCCTGACATCGACGAAGCCGGGGAGTGGATTCCAGATGCCGGGTACGCTGGCCTTCTGCTTTGGCGGAGTGCAAACCATCTGGTCATCGGCGCAGTCCGGCTGCGTACCCTGATCCAGGTAGTAGTTCCAGCTCACATTGTGTTTGTACAGCAGGTAGGTGAGGTCGGTCCAGGCGTAAAGCGCGCCGCCCGGTTGCCCGGCTCTGGCAGCCTGCGCAGTCGTATATGGCCCCTTGATGTTGTTCTGGCAGCTATTCGGATCATCGCTGGCGCATTTCGCGGACCACGCCGAGACCATGTAGAGGTGGGCGGGCAGGCTCCAGGAGGCATCGGACTCAAACATGTGATCCTGCAGGACGAAATCCTGTGCGTAGGTCCAGTAGTTGGGGATTTCGCGCGCATCGTGATAGCCCATGACATCAACGCTCTTTGTATTAGTACAGATGGGGTTGGTGACATCCTTGCAGCTCTTACGCCCACGTTCTGCCTGGCCGATGAAGCCATCCATCTTCCCGTTGTCGATGTCGGCGGTGGCGTTGGCTTCCCCGTGCGGGCCGCCACCGTTGAGATTCTGCGGGTCGTGATAGGGTTTGACGCATTGCTGTGTGGCCGGGTCGGGGACGCAGACGGTTGGCACGCCGTTCTGCATGGGAATGCCGTCGGCCCCCGGAAATGTCCCGAAGTAGCTGTCGAACGAGCGATTCTCCTGCATAATCACAATGATATGCTTGATTTTGTGGATATCGCCGTTATTCTGGCCGGGAGTTTGTGGGCCGTTGGCACAGGCCGCCAGCATCGTTGTGGCAAGGATGACAGAAAAGGCAATCGATGGTAGTTGCCTGAACTGCTCGAAACGTCTACACAGATGTGCATGAGGCTGCCTCATGGGTGTGTCTCTCCTCTGTATTTATGCTATGCTCTCTCGATCTGCGTGCATACATATGATATACGAGGAGTATACGCGCCTTTCCTCAAGAAGATTTCAAGGTTTGCTCAAAATCGGGGCAAGATTTGCGGTAGAGTAAGCTTGAACAGGCGTATGCGCCATCAACTCCATCCAATGGCATCGACATAGACTGCTGTGCTGACCGGGGTGGGCATGGAGGTGCCGAACTGGATGCCGAGCTGGCGCGGAGGGCTGCTGGCGCCGGTGGGGATGGTAAAGGTCAGGCGTGTCCAGGTGCCGGGGGTAAGCGTGATGTTGTTGCCGGTGAGCCAGTGGTAGCTGTTGTCCATGATGAAGAGTTTTGCTGTGAGGGTGACGGAATTGGCGGGCAGGTAGATGGAGGCGCTGAGCGTCTGCCCCGGCTGCGGGTAGGAGGAGAGTTGGGAGCCGCCGATGCTGATGTAGGGGTAGTCGTGGCTGCTGAGGTTGTTGAGCGTGACCTGCAAGGAGTGCTTGCCGTCCAGCGCGAGGCTGCTACTATTCTGAAGTTGCGCGATCTGCGAACCGTGAGCGTTCCACCCATCGGTGCCTCCGTCCTCAAAGGAGAAGGTGAGGTGAGTGGATGATGGAGGCGTGGAGGCTGGCGTTGCGGTCGCGCCAGGGGTGGGCTGGTCTGTGGGGATGACGGTGCCGGTCACGGGTGCGGGCTGGTGGCCCTGGACGATGATTTGCTCGTAGAGCGACTGGAAGGCGCTACCCTGCGGCGTGAGCGTGTTATTGCCGTCGATGAGGTTAATGGCGGTGTTGGTGCAGGCGTATTGCATGGAAGCGAAGACGCGGTTGGCCGCCAGCGTTTGCAGCGCCTTTTCCGTCCAGGCGGAGAGGAAGGCCGGGTTGTTGTTTTTGCCGTCGTTGGCAACGGCGTTGGGCGCGTAGTTCCATTCGGTAATCATGATGGGCAGGAGTTTGCCGATGGTCGCGACCATCGCGGCACGGGCGTCGCCGATGTGCTTTGTCCAGTTATCGATGTGGGCGAGGCAGGTGGCGTTGGGCCAGGAGTCGTCACAGGTGTACTCGTGCCAGCTTACCGCGTCGGGCTGCGGGCTGGCATTCTTTAAGAAGGTGACGAGGTAATTGTGGTTGTATTGAAAGTTGACGGGGCCGATAAACTGGCCGTGCAGGGCAATCTTTTTCAACTGCGGGATGACGGCGTTCCACGAGGTCACAAATTGATCGGCGCCCACGCCATGCAGGTCGGATTCGTTGTCGAATTCGTAGTAGACGACGCTGTGGCCGAAGATGGCGTTCATATTCTGCACGATCTGGATATCGGAGGCCAGCGTGTTCTGATCGTCCGGCCCGTGCAATACGATGAGCGGGGCCGCGCCCGTGCTTTTAATGAGTTGCGCGGCACGCATCTCGACTGCGTTGGAGAGGCTGCTACGAAAAGGCATGCGAATGATGCCGGGATGGATGCGCTGGAGCAGGCTGAGCGTGGCCGTAGAATTGAGAACCTGATCGTTGCTGTCGAAGAGGCTGAGATTGGTGCCAAAAAGCAGGGGAGAGACCGGGCCGCTCACCGTAATGGGTGTCCCATACGCCTGTGTCCCGGTTGTCGCGGTGGGAGACGTTTCTGACCGGTTGCCGCCGGAGGGATGCTGTAAGATAGTCCAGGTGCCAGCGCCAACGACAATGATGACCAGTAACAGACCGAACCATGTGAGCAAAATGGAGCGCGTCAAATGCTTGCTCGTCCCTTGCCCGCCTTTCCCCGCTTGCCGTGCCATATCTCAACGAACTCCTTCCTATGTATCTATAACTGCCTCTGTATAATACAGAACGATCAATGTTGGGCAGTCATGCTATTGAAAACAAACGCGCGCGGATATGTCATGCTGCAAGATAATAGCACGTACTCTATAGATCGGCCTGGTTTCGGATCGGAAGATGGTACCTTTGCGCTATGATGTGGTGAAGGCGCCTGCTTTCAGAGCAAGTCATGAGGGTTTCTTGAGTTTTTCTTGAACTCTCTCTGCTAGAATAGAGGCAAGGGAACACCAAACCTTGCGAATACCTCATGGGGAGGTGTGCAGAGACATACAGGGTCGCAAGGGTTCCCGGTTTTCTGGATGGGCCGACAGTTGACGGCAGTGCGAGCGCGAGGAGAGAGAGCGCGGAGGCAATGCGTTATGAATGTGAATAATCAAGATGATGATCTCTATAATCAACCGACGGAGCCGAGGCGGAAACTGGATGTGACGGGGCGACCTGTTGGCGCGAGCGAAATGGGGAATAGCGGAGGCATGAGGGCAGCGTCTGTGGCTGCGAGGCCGGGGCCGACGCCACTGGCGGCGCCGACGGGACCGGTGAGCGGACAGGTGATTCCGCCAACGCCCTATCCGCAGCAGGGCCGGAAACAGGCCGGGCGGCCAGTATCGCGGCGCAAGCTGCTGGGTGCGGCGTTGCTGGGAATGGCCGGACTGGGGGCCGTTGGTGTCGCGGGCGGAGTCGCGCTGAACCTGGCGGAGAACGGCGGAGTCGCGAGCCTGTTCCATACAGCGGCCAGCAACGCGCAGACGGGACACCTGCTGCGGCGAGCCGGGTTTGGCGCGAGTCCTGCCGAGATGCAGATGTATAAGAGTCTGGGTTTTGAGGGGGCCGTTGATCGCTTGCTCAATTACCAGCAGGTTTCGGATGATGCGCTGGAGAGTCGGCTGAAGGCGCTCAATCTGAATTTGAACAGACCGACCGACCAGCAACGCTGGTGGCTGTTGCGTATGGCGTGGACGCAGCGCCCGCTGCTGGAGAAGATGACGCTGTTCTGGCATGGTGTACTGACGAGCAGTTTTCGCAAGGTGGGCGGCAAAAACTTTTTCATGCGCATGATTAATCAGAACCAGTTTCTGCGCGCGCACGCCTTTGATACCTTTGATAACATCCTGCTCGGCATTACCGCCGACCCCGCCATGCTCTTTTACCTTGACCTGACCAAAAGCCGGAAGAATCATCCGAATGAGAACTATGCGCGTGAGTTGATGGAATTGTTCACGCTCGGACTGGGACACTATACGCAGCAGGACGTGTCGGAAGGTGCGGCGGCCCTGACCGGCTGGCATGTCGATGGGCTGACTTCGCGCTATATCCCTGCCGACCATAATAATCTTGTCAAGCATTACCTGGGGCAGACAGGCAATTTCGATTATAGAGACGTGGTGCGCATTCTGACAAACCATCCGGCCACACCCTGGTTTCTCTCGCGTAAGCTGTTCACCTTCTTCGTCTATGAGAATCCGAGTACCGACGATTTGAAGCCGCTGGTGGATAGTTATGTGGAGAGCGGCCACAATATGGGCGCGGTCATGCGTACCCTGTTGCTCTCGCCGCAGTTCTCATCGCCAAAGGCGTACCGGGCGCGTATCAAATCGCCGACAGAGTTTGTAGTGGGCGCGTACCGCGCGCTGGAATTGCAGGGCAGCGGGCTGGCTTTGCCGACGATGACGACGCTGATGGGGCAGTCGTTGTTTGACCCGCCCAACGTGGCCGGCTGGCCAGGCGATAAGGTGAGCGCGCTCTGGCTCAATAGCGGCACCTGGATGACGCGCCTGAACTATATCGACCTGCTGCTGGTGCGCGGCGGCGCGACCGGGAAAGAGCAGGCGCAACCGCTCGACCTGCAATCGGTGGTGAATGCCAATCAGATTGACTCACCGGAGAAGTTTGTGGACTATTACGCCTCGTTCCTGCTGGATGGCACGCTGGATAGCGACCGGCGCTCGCTGCTGGTGGACTACTTCAGCACACCGGATGTGAGCCGGGGCGGGGGGCAGGTCACGCTGACCAGCGGCAAGAGCTACCCGCTCAACCGCGTGCGTGGCACCCTGTACCTGATGATGGCCTCGCCGGAGTACCAGTTGAATTAGTCCGAAAGGGAAAGAGAAGATGAGACTTTCACGCAGAGCGTTGATCAAAGATGGTTTGCTGGTGGTGTCGGCGGGGATGGTGATGCCGACCATTTTCAGTCGCGGGGTGGCTTCGGCGCGGGCCATGTCGCAGGAAGGCTCGCGTTTCGCACAGGCGGCGAGCGAGCGCACGCTAATCGTTGTGCAGATGGCGGGCGGCAACGACGGCTTGAACACGGTCATTCCCTTTACCGACCCGCTCTACCACCAGATGCGCCCCACGCTGGCGATTCCCGACGCGCAGGTGTTGATGCTGGATACGCGGCTGGGCCTGCACCCGAACCTGAAGGCGTTGCAGCCGCTATGGGAGCAGGGACACCTGGCGATTGTCGAGGGCGTGGGCTATCCCAATCAGAGCCTGTCGCACTTCCAGGCGATGGATATCTGGCAGACGCTTGATCTGAGCGGCAACGGCACTGAGGGCTGGCTGGGCAAGCTGGTCTCCGGCTGGGTGGATCAGGATGGTCACCCGTTCAAGGCGCTGGACGTGGGCGTGCAGACCGCGCAGGCCCTGCAATCGATCAGCACGCCCGTGCCGACGGTTGCCAGCGTGAATTCATATCGCGTCTATCCCGATCCTACCGACAGGGATGCGAGCAACGCGCGCATGCAGGCGCTGATGAAGCTCTATAGCTCATATCCGAAGACCTCACCCTATGCCGCGCTGCTGGACACGACGGCCCTCAACGCGCAGGATGGTTCGTCCCAGTTGTTGCAGGCAGACGCGACCTACAAGCCTGCCGTGACCTATCCAACGGGAGCGTTTGCCGAGGGGCTGAAAATCCTGGCGGAGGCGATTGTGCAGGGGCTGGGCCTGCGCGTGGGCTACGTGACGCTCGGCGGCTTCGACACGCATGCCAACCAGCAGGCGACGCATGCCACGCTGATGCAAACGCTGGCCGAGGGCCTCTCCGCCTTCTACACCGATCTGGACGCGCATGGCAAGGCCGATAACGTGGTGGTCATGACGTGGTCGGAGTTCGGACGGCGCGTGGAAGAGAACGGCAGTCTGGGAACCGATCACGGGACAGCCGCGCCCATGTTCGTGCTGGGCAAGCCGATCAATAAAGGCATTTACGGCGAGCCGCCGAGCCTGAGCAATCTGGATAGCAATGGCAACCTGAAATACACCGTCGATTTCCGCTCGGTCTACGCCACCGTGCTGGATCGCTGGCTTGGCGCCTCCTCCAAAGACGTGCTGGGCGGCTCCTACGGCTCGCAGAACTTCTTGCCGCAGCCGTAACCAGAAAAGACTACCCGCCCCAGGCCACCCGCAAGGGATGGCCCTGCTATACTACGGTCATCGGTGAACGAAAGTGACGTGTATAGTGGGGTCGCCCTCTGCGGGTGGCCTGTGTGCTGTTTACAACCACTCCGTTCTTTTCTGCATCCTGAAAGCCTTTATAGCCGTGATAAATTCAGAGGGAAGGTACAGGTTTTCCCGGTGGTGGCAGGGATATTTTCCCGGTTGAAAAAGGCCGGGAAGGAGGGATTTCGAGAACATACTCGCAGGTATATGCTGAGGATATAGAAAGAGAAAATGATTACGAGTGAACTAAAGATTCTTCTTATTGATAATAGCCCGGAAGATCGCGAGCTTTTGCGGCGCCAGCTCATGCAAGACTCTGAATACTCCTATCATTTTTTTGAGGAGGAGACAGGCAGACGAGGACTGGAGATGTGTGAAGTTATCCATCCCGATTGTATCTTGCTGGATTACGGGTTGCCGGATATCAATGGGCTGCAGTTTCTGGCCGAACTGCTAGATGGGGCGCACACGATGCCTTTTCCGGTCGTTATGCTGACCAGGGGAGATGAGGCTGTGGCGATGCAGGCTATGAAGAGGGGAGCGCAGGATTACCTGGTCAAAGGGAAAATGACGCCGGAAAGCCTGCACCGTGCGGTTCACAACGCCATCGAGCGGGTGGATATGTTGCGCACGATGGATGAGCAGCAGCGCGACCTGGAGAAAAAGAATCAGGAATTGCAGGCGTTTGCCTACGCGCTGGCGCATGACCTGCGGGCGCCGTTGCGCGCCATCAGGGGGTTCGGTCAAATTCTTGCCGAGGGACAAATGGAGAGGCTGGATGAAGAAGGGCAACACTGTGTGCAGAACATCCTGAAGGCAAGTATACAGATGGATCACCTGATCGATGATCTACTCAGCTATACGAAGATTGAACATCGGGCCGTGCGCCACGAGCAGATCGCGCTGGATGTGCTGGTGATGCAGATTGTCAGGAGTTTGCTGGCGCGGCTGAGTGATAGGGAGGTGGAGGTAACGGTGCCGGGGAACCTGCCGGTGATCAACGGCGATCCGACGCTTATCAGCCAGATTTTCATCAATTTGATTGATAACGCGCTGACGTATCGGCGTCCCGACGTGAAGCTGGAGGTGGCGATAAGCTGCGAGATTGAGCCAGGGGCGTATGTTATTCGCGTCAGGGATAATGGTATTGGTATCGCACCAAGACACTATGAGCAGATTTTTAACATCTTTCAGCGCCTTCATGGGGAAGAAACGTATCCAGGTACAGGCATCGGGCTGGCGATTGTGAAGAAATCGGCGGAATTGATGGATGGGGAGGTCTGGGTGGAATCTGTGGAAGGTGAAGGCAGCACGTTTTGCGTGCGCATTCCACAGTGAGCCGGGTGGCAAGCGATATTGGATGAGGGAGTGTGGGGATGCCTCAGGTGTCTCTGCATAAGATGAAATCTGGAGCAAGACAGTGAAATTTCTGATTATTGATGATAATGCTGCTGATAGAGAATTGATGGTCCGGCGGCTGCACAGGGAGTTTCCTGACTCTCAATTTGTGACGGTTGGCCACCAGCAGGCCCTGGACGATGCTATCGCGCAGGGAGATTTTCAGATTGTCCTGACCGACTATCAATTGCACTGGTCAGATGGTCTGACTATTCTCGCGCTCATCAAAGAGAAGTTTCCTGATGTACCCGTACTTATGGTTACGGGTACGGGTAGCGAAGAGGTGGCTGTAGAGGGTCTGCGCTCCGGTCTGAGCAATTATATTCTCAAGAAGCACATGGATCAGTTGCCTTTCGCCGTGCGGGAAAGCCTGGAGAATGCGCGCCTGCGCAGGCAATATGACACGGCTATCGAGCAATTGCGGGCTTCCGAGGAACGCTACCGCGAGCTGTTCGAGCAGGGCCTGACCGCCGTCTTCGTGCTGTCGCCGGGTGGGCATCTGCTGACCTGCAATCCTGCCTTCGCCCGTATTTTCGGCTTCGAGAATGTGCAAGAGGCGCTACAGGCGGATATACGCTCGCTGTATCCCGATGAGCGGGTTTACGCGGCCTTTCTTGCTCGCTTGCAGCAGCAGCGACGGCTGGAAAATGATGAGATGAAGATGTGTCGCCGCAGCGGAGAGCCGGTGTATGTCATCGCCAACGCCGTCGGGAGCTTTGACGAGGATGGCCGCTTGCTGGAGGTAAAGGGCTATCTTTTCGACAACACGGAGCGCAAACGGCTGGAGGAGCAGATAGTGCAGGCACAGAAGATGGAGAGCGTGGGCCAGTTGGTCAGCGGCATCGCCCATGATTTCAATAATATGCTGGGCGGTATCCTGGGTCACAGCGAACGCTGCCTCGCCAGAGTGACGGAGACGCACCCGCTTTACGAGGGGCTGTACCATATCCGCGAAATCGCCCAGCGAGCGGCGCGGGTGACGCGACAACTGCTGGCATTCTCGCGCCGCCAGGTGCTTGAGCAGCGTGATCTGGATGTCAACGTGGTTATCGCCGATATGCTGAACTTCATCGATAAGATATTGAAGGATCAGATTGAGATTCTCTTTATTCCCGGACCGGGATTGCATGCGGTGCGCGCGGATGCCACGCAGATCGAGCAGGCATTGCTCAACCTCTGTATCAATGCTCGTGATGCTATGCCAGAAGGGGGCAAACTGACCATTCGGACGTGCAATGTCCGCGTCGATGAGATGTTTTGTCGCAAACACCGGCAGGCGCAGCCGGGAGAGTATGTTTTGCTCTCGGTGGAGGATACCGGTCTGGGCATGGATGACGATGTTCTCCTGCACATCTTCGAGCCGTTCTTCACGACGAAGGAGTTTGGCAAGGGAACCGGTCTGGGGCTGGCGATGGTGCATGGCATTGTCGGGCAGCATAACGGCTTCATCGATGTGAGAAGCAAGATGGGTGAAGGTACGACCTTCGATATCTACCTGCCCTCACAGGGCTATGCAATCGCGAAGCAGGATGGTTATGGCACGAGCTTGAATACAGAACGTGCTATGCAGGCGGTATTGCCCGTATCCGCGCCCGCGAAGCAACAAAATGGACATCGCCCTGTAACCATTCTGGTGGTGGAAGATGATCCCGACCTGCGCTATCTCATGGAAGAGGTGCTGAGGGACGATGGCTATAGCGTTGTGAGCGCGGGTGATGGCGAGGAGGGTTTACTGTTGTTCCAGCAAAACGCCTCTTTCATTGCTCTGGTGGTGGCCGATGTGGTGACGCCAAAGATGAAGGGGAAGGAATTGCACGAACACGTCAGGAAAATCAGCCCGCTCACCCGCTTCCTCTTTGTCAGCGGCTATGAGGCGAGCCAGTTGAGCCGCAACTTTGTGCTGGAAAGCGGCATCAACTTTCTCCAGAAGCCTTTTGATCTCGACGAACTGGTGGCAAAAGTTCGCGAAGTGCTGGGGTGAACAAACCCCGATCTTTTGCTATAATACTCCTGAGCAACTACAGCGCGGTTCATCATAGAGCGAGCTGGCGAGGGCCGGGGCGAGCCTGGTGGTCGCCTTGCAGCTCAATCCTTACCAACATCGCTTTAGAAAGTTCAGGATAGGTTATCGTGGGCATGTCATTCTGAGCGGAGCGAAGAATCTCAGGTGGGCCAGGACGACCGGTGGGTGGCGAGAGATTCTGAGCGGAGCAAAGAATGACATGTGAGGGGACGTTTTCAATATCATGCAAATAGAGATCAGAAAGTGGTTGAAATCGCCGCGCGTGCGCACGGGTCTGGGCGTTGCCATCATCGCTGTGCTGGTGGTGTGTACCTTCCTCTTCGCGCCGAAGGAGGAGGACCCCAACGTCGGGCTGGTTAATGACCCGACTACGCCAACTGTTGGCATTACCAATCTGCTGGCAACGCTGACGGTCAATCGTGGCGTGCAGGTGCAGGGAGTGAAGATGACGGTGACGCGGGTGCAGGAGGCGACAGCATTTTCCGATGACCGCAAGCGCGGCGGCAGCTATATCGTGCGCGTCTCCATGCAGACGGTCAATACCGGGCAGAATACCGTCGGAATTCGTTATGATAGCATCGCTCGCCTGCTGTTGCCGGATGGCGAGGTGGTTGTGCCGAAGCTGGTGAACCTTTCGCCCGCCGCGCTGCCGCAGGTGCAGCAGGATGGTTATATCGATTTTGCCCTGTCGAATCAGGTTGATCTTTCATCGCTTCGCCTGCGCCTGGGCAACGAGACGATTGCCTTTGGCTGATGCGCTCAATCCTCTTCGCGTTCCGGCACGCCGACCTGTTCGATGCGGTGCTGCACATCGGCCATTGCCTGCCGCCAGGGTGTACTGGCGGGCTGCTCTGCCGCTTGCTGCGCCTGCACCAGGTCTTCAAGCGCGAGGTAATATTCGACCAGCACGCGCTCGCCGCTGGTGTGCGTCACGCATTCTTCCAGCAGGGTTTGAGCCTCTTCGTAGGCACTGCGTCTCTGCTGCGCGGTTAGCATGGCCTGCCGGGCGCGTTGCAGTTGCTCTTCCTGTTCCTTCTCTCTACGCCTGCGCGATATGAACCGCTGTCCATGCGATTCGTTGAGGGCAGGCGCGGCGAGAGTCTCTTGCAGAGCCAGCGCGGCCTCACCTTCTTCAATAATCGTCTCCTGGCGGCGGCGTTCGAGCCATGCGCGCACGGCATGCAGTCTGACAAGGATGCTCGCGCTTTCCGGCAGGCGCAGTTGCTCGTCCGCCAGCAGTTCATCGCTACCCGCTTGCTCAACTTCCCCCGCTTCCCACTCGTTTTTCTCTGTGTTAAACCATTCGTCGTTCTGCATAAGATTGTGTATCCTTCAGACAAAGCAATAGAGGCGGCGCGAATGCTCGCGCCACCTCTATTGTATCATGCCCTGTCCGTAGTGAACGGACGCGGAACGGAGATTAGCCCAGGGCTTCTTTCAGGCTCTCTTCCGGCAGGGTCGGAGCCTCTTCTACGTCGTAATCTTCCGTTCTGGTCTTATCCTGGCCGCTGCGCAGGCCGATGGCGTTGAAGATGGGCGTCAGGATAATCGCCAGGATGAGGTTCAGAATGATCATCGAGAAGGCGATGTACATGCCGGGGAAGCTGAAGCCGCCGATGGAGATGACATAGACCGATTTCAGCCCGGCCAGGTAGAAGAAGATGGTACCGAGTACCTCGGAGACCGCCCAGCCGATGAGCAAGGCCCAGCGGTTGAACCAGTTGGTGTACAGGCCCAGGAAGACCGCCGGCAGGGTCTGGAGAATCCAGATGCCGCCGAGCAACTGGAAGTTAATCACCTGCGCCGTTGGAATGTAGACGATGAAGAGGACGGCGCCAAACTTCAGCACGAGCGAGGCCCACTTGGCAACCTCTGACTCCGCCCGATCTGAAGCGTTGGGGCTGATGTACTCTTTGAAGATGTTGCGTGTGAACAGGTTCGCGGCGGCAATCGACATCACGGAGGCGGGAACCAGCGCGCCAATCGAGATGGCGGCGAAGGCGAAGCCCGCGAACCAGGCCGGGAACTGCTGGAGGATGAGCGCAGGGACGGCTCCGTTGGCGCCGAAGGCGGCCAGCGGCTTCACTTTCGCGGCAATAGCCATGTAGCCGGTCAGAGCCAGCAGAGCGAGCATGAGTGAATAGATAGGCAGCAGCGCGGTGTTGCGCTTGACCACGTTCTTGCTATTGCTGCTCAGCACGCTGGTCAGCGAGTGCGGATAGAGGAACAGCGCGAGCGCAGAGCCGAGGGCCAGCGTGACATACGGCCAGACCTGTTTGGAGGTCAGGAATTCGGTGAATGTGGGTGTGCTGAGCTGCTTGGCGTGAGCGGCAGCAAAAATCGGCCCAAAACCGCCCAGATTGGATGGTATGACGACGAGGATAACGATCAGCGTGATGAAGATCATGATGTCCTTCACCATCGCGATCATGGCGGGGGCGCGCAGGCCGCTGGTGTAGGTGTAGGCCGCCAGGATCAGGAAGGCGATCAGCAGCGGCAGGTCGAGCTTGAAGCCGCCGAGTGACAATGAGAGCGGAATGCCCAGCGCGGCCAGCGAGACCTGAATACCGAACATTTGCAAGGCGATATAGGGCAGCGTGGCGACGATGCCGGTGACGGCCATTGCCAGGGCCAGCGTCTTGCTGCCGAAGCGGTCCTTCACGAAGTCGGAAGCGGTCACGTAGCCGTTGCGCTTACAGACGGACCAGAAGCGGGGCATGAGGACGTAGATGATGGGATAGACCAGGATGGTGTAGGGAACCGCGAACCAGCCGTTGAGAACGCCGAGGCCAAACATGGCGGCGGGAACGGCAATAAAGGTGTATGCGGTATACAGGTCACCGCCGAGCAGGAACCAGGTGACGAGCGTGCCGAAACGCCGCCCGGCCAGACCCCATTCACTGATGAGGGCGAGATTACCGCGCCGCCAGCGCGCCGCGACAAAGCCCAGCACTGTGACGAGCAGGAAGAAAATGATGAAGACGGTAAATGCGACGCCATTAAACATGAATTCTTCTCCCTCGTAACATCAACTGAAGAGACCGACATGCATCATGCATGCCATACAACAGAATGGACCGTTGCATGTCCTGACCGGTTTCAGACTAAGCTCCCAGGAAATAGATCGTAGCCGTCAGAATGGCGGTGAGGATAATCCAGAGCAGCGAATACCAGTACAGGAAGGGTATGCCGATGAATGTCGGATCGGCATGGTTGTAGAACGGTGTGTACAACATGGCGATAAAGGGAATGATGAGAAGGATGAGAAGCCACCGTCGACCGCTTCTCCGGGGTTGGGATGCCATAAACGTTACTCCTTTCGTCTGCTCCCTGCCTGTGGGAGCAGTTGCTAGAAAATGATGACAGGCACGAAAAGAACTGTAACTGGCTGCCGCTTATACTGTACGCTATCTTCAACCATGATGTCAACATTTGAGAAAAGAGCTTTTTGCAGGATAAACGGCCTATTCTCATGCTACCAGCAAGGTATAAAAATCCTGTAAACAAAAGCGTGAGATGTGTAAATGAATGCATAAACATTTCCCCTCTATGAAAATCGGCGCGGGCCATGTCATGCTGAGCGGGAGCGAAGCATGGCCTGTGTCGGTTGAGGGGTCTGTTAATGTGCCTCTTTCGCTTCGTCTTATAAGCAGTGGTGGTGGAAAGTGAAGGAAGGGAGAGAGCATGAGCGAGTCTCTGGCGGCAGGTTCGCGCATTCTGGATGGGCGGTATATGCTGCTGCGTTTGCTCTATAGACGCCCGCGCGTGAATCTTTATCTGGGGTGGCGTCTGGCGCGAGGAGGCGACAACCGGCAGCGCGGGCTGGTGGCCGTGCGCGAACTGGTGCTGGATGGGCTGCCTGCCGGGGCGCGAGCGCGGGTGGAGCAAGCAACATGGGAGGAGTTTCTCTCGCCGGGTGTGGTCAGCGGGCTGCGCTTGCCGACAACCGGGGCCACCGAACGCCTGTGGATAGGGGCAGAACAGGGGCGGCTCTATCTGGTGATGCGCCTGTTTGAGAGTCAGACGGCAGGCTCCTTTGTTATGCCGCTTGCCGACCTGCTGCAACAACCTCGCTGGCCGCGCTGGCTGGACACGCAGGTTGCCGTTGCCTGGACAATTCAGCTTGCTCGCGTCATTGCTCGCCTGCACCGCCAGGGAACGATGCTGGCTGATCTTGACCCCTTAACGATCATCATAGATGCAAGCGACAGGACAATGCGGGCGACATGGTCTCCCCTGTTGCTCGCCTGCTGGCCACCTTCCCCGTGTTTCTGGGCCGAACGCGAGTGTGTGCAGGTATACTTTCCGCTACGTTTCCGGCGAGAGAGCGCCTTTGCTGCACCTGAGTTGCTAAGCAGGCTCTATGATGAGCGTGCCGATGTCTACGCGCTCGGCGCCATCCTCTACCTGCTGCTGACCGGACACGCGCCGGTCTCGGCCTCGCGGCGCCTGCTCTACGCGCGCAGGCATAGCGATGGACTGGAACTGGTCTCGCCGCGCTTTTTTTGCCCCGCGCTTCCTCCTGCATTAGAGGAAATCGTTTTGCGCGCTCTTGCCCTGGAGCCGCGCGAACGCTATCCCTCGGTTTTTGCCCTGACTGAGACACTGGAAGCGGTAGAGAAAGACCTTGACAGCTCGCTTGCTAGATTGTATACTTAGAGCAAGCTACCGGTAATACGATAGCTTGCTTCTCTGATTGTCCCGCTGAATCTGGCCGCTCGAACCTCCCTCGTCTGGCTGCTACAGGAGTTGCAGACTATGCCCTTCCCGTTTGCCGCATTTTTGCGCCGACTCTTTCCTGGCCCCTCGCTCTCGTCTTCTGCCCCGTCTGGACGCATTCAGGAGCAGATTAATCCAACAGCCATTGCCTCTTCTCCCACGCAAGAGGACTGGTACTGGGGAAGATTGGCAACTGGAGGAGAGGAAGACTATTACTGGCGTAGGATCAGCGATAACTGGTACATCAAAGATGTAATTCCATCAACTTATCTGGAGTTACATAACACCTGCTATGAGGCGTATAACGCGAATCCGCTGGCGTTTGCCATTATTGAGATTACGACGAGCTTTGTGATGGGGAAGGGGGTGACGGTGGCGGCGACGGAGCCGGAGGTGCAGCGCGTGCTGATGGATTTCTGGCATGATCCCGATAATCATATGGAGACGCGGGTGTATGCGTTGTGTACGGAGTTGTCGCTGTATGGCGAGCAGTTTATCCGTTTCTTCGTCAATCGCTTCGATGGGCGCGTGAAGATCCGGCAGATTGACCCGTCGTTGATCGACCAGATTGAGACTGATCCCGATGATATCGAGACGCCGCTGCGTTTCCACCGTCGTCCGATCGGGCCGAGCGCGACGCTGCCGGGCAGCCCGCCGCTCATCTCGCGCACGGATGAGCAGCACCCGGATGGCGAGTGGTTCAAGGCCGGTGAGGAGGTGGTGCAGTTCACCATCAACAAGGTGAGCAATGCCAAACGCGGCAAGAGCGACTTGGCGACGCTGCTGCCCTGGCTGCGCCGCTACAAGGACTGGCTGACGGATCGCGTGCGCATCAACAAGTACAAGGGCGCGTTTCTGTGGGATGTCGTGCTGACGGGCGCGGACAGGAAGGCGGTGGAGCGCAAGAAGATGGAGTATTCGTACCCGCCGGAGCCGGGCAGCGTCATCATCCACAACGAGGCGGAGCAGTGGTCGGCGGTCAAGCCGGAGATCAATGCAAGCGAGGCGGCGGAGGATGGCAGGGCAATTAAGCTCATGGTGGCAGTGGGCGCTCAACTGCCGGAACACTTCCTATCAGATGGCGATAACAGCAATCTGGCGACGGCGAAGGAGATGGGCCTGCCAACATTCCTGAAATTCCAGCGCCGCCAGTACGTCATGCGGGCCATGTTGCGCGCCATTCTGGATCGTGTGCTGCTCGAAGCGCGCAGGGCCGGGCGGCTGCGCGACGATATCGATACGCATTATGACATTCTCTTCCCTGAAATCGACGTGGCCGACCACCAGACGCTGGCCAGCGCCACACAGATGCTCGTCTCCGCGCTCATCGCCGCCAAAGGGCAGGGCTGGGTGAGCGATGAGACGGCCATGCGCCTGATCTTCCAGTTTGCCGGAGAGGAACTCGATATCCACGAGGAACAGGCGCGCATTGGAAAGGAGCCTTCAGTATGTCCATCACCGTCAACCCCCGGTCCACAGCCGCCAGAGGAGCAGGCTCCGCGTCGCTGATGTACGCGCCGCCGCCCTCGACGCTGGTGGCCTCGCCCTACACTACCTCGCTTTTCGCCCCCGCCGCGCAGGCGCGCCATCAGGGGCATACAAAGGCGCGCAGCCACGTCGCCCATCCACATATTCCCCATTTCTCTCACCACCGTGCGCAGTTGCCGCCCGGCGTCGAAGAGCAACCATTCTAGCCCTGTATCCTGGAAAAGGAGGTACTTATGCCGCTTGATGCGCGCAAAGAGCAGCATATGCTGCAAGTTATCCCACTCACCTTTGCCGGGCGGCAGCGCACGGTGGTGATTGTCTACCTGGCGGGCGGCAGCTATAGCTACAGCGCGGTGCAGGTCATTATGCGCCCGGAGCAGATCATTGACCCGCAAATTTACGACGCCAGCGGCATGGCCCCGCTGCACAATGCCGATATGCTGATGATCGCCCCGCTCGACACGAACTTTACCGGCGCGGTCTACGTTGCCGATACCACGACGGCGACGGCGGCAGCGGTTGCCAGCGCGCCCAAATATGAAATCATCGAGGTGCTGCCCGTTGGCATGGTAGTTGGCGGCACGCATCTGCGCGTCTTGCTGCGCCGCATGCGGTAAACGCTGTTTTTCATATTGAAAGGAACATGCTATGTCAAAAAATCCCTTACACGAACAGGAATGCCAGCAGGATGCGCTGGAGCGGCTCAATAACTGGCTGAACGTCCTGGAAGGCCGTATCTGCGTCCTGCTGGAAGCGAACGACCTGGCGGCGATGAAGCCATCTGAACGCGAACAGGCGGCCAACCGCCACCTCGCGCTATTATTGCGTCTCCTGCAACTGCGCCAGCGATGCGCGCAGGCCGCCCCCTCCCCAGGCGAGCAGGCGCTGCTGGAAGCCCTTTTTGGCGGCATAGACGAGGAGTAGTGGGGAGAGCAGGTTTTCTACCCGGAAGCGGCACAAACTCTACTTTGTAGCGGTAGAGTTTGTGCCGCTTCCGGGTAGAAAATCTGCTGTTTTCCGGTAGAAAATGTACCGCTTCCCGGTAAAATCGCCTCTGCTTTCTGGTAGAAATTGTACTGTTTTTCAGCAGAAAAAATACCGCTACAGGGCATGACAAACTGATGGGGTCTGGATATGCTTGAAGTAGTGAAATGCTGTAGTGCTTGTAGTGCTATCACTGCTTTAAGCGCCGTATTTCGTGCCAGCTACGCTTTTGCTTCTCGTATTTGTAGACACTGTCTGTGTCCCTGCGGAAGGAGCAGAACTATGTCTCGTGATCACCTCTTGCCTGCTTTGCTGCGTAAGCGAGCGCGCTCTACCTCCCCTTCTTTCGTCCAGCGTGTCTTTCTCTTTGGCGTCTTACTGTTCCTGCTTCTTTCGCAACTGTTGGGAAACGGGGTCTTTGCATCTTCTCCTGTCTTTGCTGCCAGCAAGCCGCAAGCTATTCCCGCGCATATGACTTTTCAGCAATTTCTCAATGAAATGAAACAGGACCAGCAGAAACGCCCTGCTTTTGCCGGGCCGCGTACCCCTGCAAATCCATACACGAAATACGAGCATTTCGCCGATTACAGTAAACTGCCGCCTGGCGCCGAACCTCCCTCCATGCAACCAATCCGTGCCACGCTGACCAGTGCCTTTCTGGCAGGGGGAGCCGGGACGCAGCCGCTCGATCTGATGGGCAGTGATCATCGGCTGGAAGTGCAGGTTGCCCCGGGCAGTTTTGATCTCTCTCATGCCAGCGTCTCCACGTCTGGCGGAAACACTTCCCGGACAAAGCCGTCTGCAACACCCACCCCTGCAGCAACCTCGACGGTGACGCCAACCCCTTCAACCACACCAACCACGTCACCGACCCCAACTTCCACACCTCGCAAAGGTCGTGCGACTGCAACACCGCAGACCACACCCGCTCCAACAGTGATACCTACAGCGACCACAACGCCAACGCCCTCGTCGTCTACACTGAGCGAACCGCTGACATTGGTACTTACGCAGCGACATGGTCATTTTGCCGGGGAGATGAACCAGCTGGGCAGCTACCAGATTCAGATTCTTGATGCCAACGGCCAGCAGGTTACCGGCATTGTCTTTCGCCAGCCACTCACATTCGTCTATCACTATCAGAACTGGGAAATGACAGCCCTCGACCTCGACCCCGGCAAGCTCTTCTTTACCTGGTATGACCCCACTGAGAGCGGACCGCACCCGAAGCTTCCGCTCTCCGATTTCATTTTACCCATGCACAATGACCCGAAGGCGCACACCCTGACAGTACAGAGCGCCATCATGGGAACGGGCATTTTCACCTCAGGCATCGGCGACCCACAGAATCAGAGTCCCTCGACACCGCAAGTCGCCTCGGTGCAGGGTAATTCCGGCCAGTTATCGTATGCGCTGCCCATTCAGGTCGCCCCAGGCGTGGATGGATTTGACCCACAACTCCAGCTCGCGTATTCCAGTGAAGCGACGAATGAGCAGCATAGCTATACCTCGCCAGCCGGGGCGGTGGGCGAAGGCTGGTCACTCTCGCTGGGATCTATCTCGGCTGTTCCCTATCCCTCAAGCAGCGCCGCCGGAGCCAACACCTGGTACTTCCTCAGCGGCGTCGATGGCATCAGTGACCGTCTAGTACAGGATACGACCATTACCAGTGGCACCTTCTACGATACCGAACATATCTCTCACTTCCGTATCCAGCAGATTCAAAAAAATAGCGAGCCCTGCTTCGCCGTCTGGGATACGTCGGGAACCTACTATGAGTTCGGCTGCACACCCGATTCCCTGCAATATCGCCGCGATAGTAATGGCCTGCATCTGTATGAATTTGATCTCAACGAGATTATCGCGCCCAATGATGGCAATAGCAGTAACCTCAAAATCATCCTGGTGCATTATTTCCAGGACTGTGGCTCCTCCACCGGAAGCTGTCCCAGCGCGGCCAATAGTAGCGGGTCGATGACCATTCGGGACGCGGGCATTGAGCAGATTCAGTACGGCACTGGTTCTCCTGGCACCATCAATCAGATCGACGGCACGGTAGATTTCCACTATCTGGCCCAGTATGTTGGCTCTACCCCTGCACAGTGGGCGGCTACCTATGCCAGTCAAAATTATCAGTGTAATGGTACTCCTCCCATCACTGTCTCTCCCCTGATGCGCTGCGACGACCCACAGAATTACAGCGGGGGAGCGAACGCGCCCAGCGTGATGAGTACATTGACGCTGGATAAAGTCACCAGCTACGTGGGTCCCGACGGCACAGGCGGCTACCCGGCTTACGAGTATGACTTCAGCTATACCGACACGCCTTTCACCTCGTATAACCCGACCAACGGCAATACCTGCGCTGATCCAACCACCAATCCGCCGGTGGATGAATACTGTGCCGGGGAGCATCTACTCAACCAGGTCACGCCCAAAGTCTACAAAGATGGTACTGCCAACGCGCTCAAACCCGTCCTGTTCCACTACTACAGTTTTATCAACACCTATTCCGATCGCAGCGATCCCTTGCCCGGTGGTTTGCCCTATATTGTCACCATCCAACGCTCCTTCCTGGACTACTACTTCGATACCGAGCGAGGAACAGGCGCGCATATTTATTACAACCGGGCCTACAACAATACACATGGCACTCCCTATGATAAGTCCACCGGAGATAATCGCTACGACCCCTTCTACTGCCCTGACCATGCTGGTAACAGCGATCCCAGTTTAGATTGCAACACTCAAAATAGTGTTTTCAACTATCCAGATGACCATGCCTGGACGGTGCAGGCCGTCACGCAAATTACCTCGCTCAACGCCGATAGCAGCGGCCTGAATGCGGCCACCACTACCTATTCGTACTTACTGGCAACGACAGGAGTCAAGACGGGTTCGACCTGCCCGGCAGATAGCCAGCAAGACACCAACTGTGTCGGCGATAACTGGCTTCCCATCGATACGGGCAATGGCAACAAAGATGCCGACTGGCAGGATTTCTACCATGGGGAGTTTCGCGGCTTCAACTATGTCTCTATCATCAGTCCTTCTAATGACCTGACCGTCGATCAATATTACAGCACTGAGGGCTGGCATACGCCGGAAGGGGATGCCGCCAATTACAACTCCGGGGCCATGTACCAGGAAGATGTCTACCAGGGTCCCAGTGCGACCTCAAGCGCGTTGCTGGAAGAGACGAAAACCGTCTACCCCGGCTTTACCGATAATAACTCCTGCTACGGCAAGCTCGACCTGACCTATGTTCCCTGCCAGGCCAGCCCAGAGTCGATCACCACGACCATCTATGATAATACTGGCAGCGGCAATGGCAATGCTCCCTGGGTCAAGACCGCCTATACCTACGACGATTATGCTCCCACGCCGGTTGGCAATGGGATCGGCGCTGGCTATGGCAACATCCTGACGGAGACCATCAGCAGCGCCAACGCCTCAACCGTCACGAAACAGTATACGTATGCGATCACCGATAGCGGCTACAACGCGACGGGGTGGATTTTCTATGATGTGAACAAGATAGCGCACAGTGAGATCGATGATTCATCGGGCCACAAATGGAAGTGCGAATCCATTACGTATGATGAAGGTGCGCCAACAGGGACGCCCACACCGGCGGCGGGCTGGCCCACCACGGTCAATACCTACACCAGCGCCAGTTGCACGCCAAACAGCTTTGGCACGCCCCTGACCACCAGCTACACTGGCTACGATGCGTATGGCAACACTATCGCAACCGTCGATCCGGTGGCAGTTGCCAATAGTGCGTTTTATGGTAGTACCGGTATCAGTGGCAAAAATGGCTGCACACTCTCCAGCGCGCCTGCCATTATGAGTTCCAACTGGGGAAAAACCAGTTACACCACCTGTACCGCCTACGACTCGACCTACAACGCCCTTCCGATCAGCTTTACCAACGCCTTCGGGCAGAAAAGTACCGTGCAATACGACCCTCAACAGGGGAATCTGCCAACGGCGTCAACCGATGTCAACGGGCAAACGACTACGACGACCTACAGCTACGATGGCAGCGGCAACAGCACGGCACAGATCAGCGAACCTGGCGAGGTCAACCCACCAAACGGACCCGGGTATACCACGCAGTCGAGTACAAAATCAACCTGCCAATCAACTATCCCTTCGGGTACCATCACTCCCTGCTATGAAGTTGATACCAGTAGCTCGCTCTATCCCAACGCTGTCACCGAAACGTTCTATGATGGCGATGGCCGAAAGGTCGAAACACGCACGCCGGGGCCGGACAGCGGCTATGATACCATTCAATTTACTTCTTACGATGACCAGAACAACAGCACGTTTGAGAGCGTGCCTTTCGAGGTGACAAGCGGTTCGGGCTGGGTTGATCCCAATGGAGCGAAAGACAAGAATGGCAATACCCCGGCAGGGACCGTTACCTTTAGCGATGCCATGGGGCGAACGATTGCCACGCAAGACCCCATCTTTGGCTCGCCCGGCATCAACGGTATCTCCTGCCCTTCTCTTCAGCAGGATGACCCTTCGCTGTCAAGCTACAACTCCACCGACTGCATTGTCTACCAGCTCGATGGCGTTAGTGGCTTCGGTGGCGACAATAATACCTACACCACTACCAAAAGTATTGATCCCAATAACCACGTCACCGAAATGTTTATCGACGCGCTGGGCAATACGCGCTACGTGCGCTACGACAGCGGTGTCAACAGTGGCACCCTCACGCCCAATGAACTCAAAAGCGTCTCCTACAACGTTCTCAATGAACCGATCTCGATTACCGTCACCGATCAGAGTCCGCAAAGTGGGCCAAGCCTCACCAGCGTGACCACGACGATGCAATATGATGATCTGGGGCGGCTGACGCAGCTCAGCGATCCAGATCGAGGCAGCCATACCTACTCCTACGATGCTGACGGGCATGTCCTCACCGATACTTCCGGCACGCGTACCATTGGCTACAACTATGACCTGTTGGAGCGCGTCGGCTGCGTGCAGATCGGCAGCGTCACCAGCGACGCCGATGGCAGTTGTAGCACCAGCAAGCCGCTGGTGCAGAATACCTATGATACCACACTGCTTGGCACGCAGGGCAGCACAGATTTTCCTGTCGGGCGCTTAACGAAGAGCGTTGCCACAACCTACTATCCCGAAGGCGGCTCCCTCAACACCACCGAGAAAACGCAATATGACCAGCGCGGACGTGTTGTGACGGCGCAAGAGAAGTTTAGCCTGCCCAATGCATGGAATGTCACCACCGCTCTGCCAACGTATCAGGCCAGCTTCTCCTACAACGATGCTAACCAGCTCACCGCCACCGCGACCAGCACCATTGTCGGCACCCAGTCCACCCCCGGCTACACCTTTACCGAGGTCTATGATAGCACGCTAGGCATCCTCACCGGACTCAGCAATAACGGAACGGGTGTCGCCAACCTGGCAACCTTGAACTACAACGTCAACGACCTGCTTGGCAAGATCTATTACCAGACCAGCACTGGCAGCAACCTGGCCTACGAGCAATTTCACTATGATGGTGATTTGCGCCCAACTGAAGAGACGGCGACCTGGCAGGGCGGCAGCGGTCAGAGCGGGCAGGTCTTCGACGAGAGCCGCAGCTACGACCCCGCCAGCAACATCACCGCAGAGACGACAACCATTGAGAAAACCGGCGGCCAGACCGGCTCGAATACCGAGACGCAAAATTTCTGTTACGATGAACAGGACAGACTCACCTGGGCGAGCAATACGGCCACACCCCCTGCTCCCGGTAACGGCACCTGTGGTAGTCTCACCCCGGCAAACGGCTTCAGCGGCGCCAGCTATACCGACAGCTTCACCTACACCCACCTGGGCCAACTCTGGAGCGGCCCCGTCAACGGCACGGGCAGCAGCTTGCAGTACCTCTACTGCAATAGCAACGCTCCTCATCAATTGCAGGGCATCTATCCCACCACCGCGACCTGCTCCAATCCCGGCACGGCCAGTTACGCTGTCCAGTACGATAGCTGGGGCAATGTCACGCAGCGCACCTACAACGGCCAGACGGCGACCCTGTCCTATGACAAGCTCGATCAGATGGTCGAATGGCAGGTGCCGAACACGAACCAGGCCTGGTATGCCTACGACGCCAACGGAGATCGCAGCATCCAGCGCAGCACCGTTGGCAGCACCACCAGCATGACTGTCTATGCCTTCGGCCTGGAAGAGTACAGCTACGACGGCAGTGGCAACTTACAAAGCAGCACGCACTACTACAGTCTGGCGGGCCATCTCATCGGCGAACTGACAGGCAGCGGCACGCCGACTACCTCCTTCTTCATGACAGATGCCCTCGGCAGCATCCTGGCCACCTTCAGCAACACGGCAAGCAGCGCCGCCATGCTCGGCAACCAGCTCTACGGCCCCTACGGCAATCAACTCTACCAGTCCGGCAGCATGAACACCAACAAGGGCTACACCGGCCAATACAACGACCCCGTCAGCGGCCTGGACTACTATGTCTCCAGATATTATGACCCGGTAGCTGGAATCTTTCTCTCGACAGACTTAACACAGAACAACGAAGAGGGAATGGACCCCTACAGCTATGTAGGCGGCAATCCTGAGACCGATAACGACCCGACAGGACAGGCGTTCGTTCCGCCCGGCGGTGGTGGTGTTGGTGGAGATGGCGGTAGCTCGTCAAATAACACTCCTCCAGGCGGCGCTACACCCAGTAATTCCCCGAGTTGCGCCTGGTACGATCTGGGTTGCAACGCTCAAAACGCCTGGGATCGTATTACACAATTCGCTCAACACGTTACCCAGGTTGTTCGTCAGGATATAACCCATCCAACACAAATGCAAATACCTCAGGAAGTAGAGAAAGTCGTTGTGCGAGCAATCATCGGACTCGTCGCGAAAGTTATTGCCATTGTGGTAGCTGCTGCCGCCTTCGCCCTTCTGATATATGCTGCCGTCACACACTTTTTTGGCGGTTCAAAGAGTGGTGGCTGGAATGACAGTCAGCAACGCCAGATCGCATATAGGCTCGCACAACAGGTGCAGCAAAAAAGGGAAAGTGACACTAGACGCGCTCCTTATGCTCAGGGCTGTATTGGAATTGGAAGTAATCCCTGTACGGAAGATTCACAAATTGTTCCCGGATTTGGGCGAAACAATAATCTTTTCCATGCTGAAAGGCAAATTTATAGTTGGGCAATGAACTTAATTAAGACAAAATATCAAAATGTTGCACCGGGAACAACTATAAACATAATGATCTATGTGCAAGAGATACCATGCACCAAGTTTTGCCAGAAAGATATACCGATCTGGGCGCGGGAACTTCAAGCTGCAGCGCCTCCAGGTGTAAAGGTTAATTTGTATGTCTGGTATCAACCCAGCTTTGATGTAGATAATCCTCTGGCGAATCCTATCACATCCCCTAGAGATATCGCACGGTACTACCCATAAGAGTTGAGGACTGGAAACAAGTAGGAAGTAGCATAAAAATGGTAAAATGGTCGAGGGCAACACATCCGAGCCTAAGCGAGGTCTTAAGACTTGGAGATATTTGTAGCTACAGTAAATTGTTTCCCTGATGGAGGAGCCAGAGTGGAAGCACAAGATCATTCATGGCCTGAATACATATATCAGGCTTTGGGAGAAATTTACTACGGCGGTGGCTATGACCATCGACATGCCGAAAGGTTCGCCAGGCGTTGTGGAGGAGTGGATATAGAGACACTTGAGCGTGTCCTTAGAGAGAGAGCAGGCGAAGACAAAATCATTGCCATTTACGCGTTGGGCTATGCTCACGCTCCCCATGCGCAACAACTGCTTGCCCCTCTGCTTCAAAGCCCTATCTCCTTAGAGCGCGAAGCTAGCGCCATCGCTCTAGGGAGGTTGAAAGATGAGAGGGCATTACCAATATTGTACTCGCTTTTACAGGCACCGTTTCCTGATCCAGATGCAGCAATGGACGATGATTTTCTTTCAATGATTAGTGCCAGGATGACAATTGCGACCATGCTGGGAGATTGGGGAAAACTCTCCTCAACCTCCGTTTTACGTTTGGCATTGAAAGCTATCTGGCAGTGGGAGCAGCAACGTGTCGCTAATCCTCTCATTCATGATGAATTGATAGTCTCTCCCTGGCAAGCCTACCAGCACGAACTGGCCTATGCTTTAGGACAACTGGGGGTCTATGGCGCTTTGACAGATATTGCTTTCTCGGATTCACGTCGGCGCATTTTGATGATCTACATAGCTTTAGGCCATCTGGGCGAGAAAGGTGATATCTTTACCAAAATGACGCTTGACAAAACATTACAGGGAGAAGTTGCCAAAGCTCTGGAACGCTTATTTGGCTTATCAGAGGCTGAACAACAGGTCTGTCTGAAATATTTTGGGAACGATTATTTTTATGAAGGGGCGCTGGATAGGCATCCATCTCCTCCCGATCAGATGGAGGAAGAGTAACAGCTGCCCGCCTTTGATCGATCGTTCACCTTTGCAGAGAGAAATGCCTTGCTTATGCACATTCGAAGATTATGTCAGCTTCCTATGACAAAGGAAAGATGGGAATTTGAAAGCTCCTGGACATTGAGACAAGATGACGGTATCCTAGCGTTAGCATGGATAGAGGAGCAACCAATCATTACACTTCTCTGCCTGGATGTGGAGACTGGTAAAATAGTTTCTCAAGAGAAGTATCGATGTAAGTGTGCGCCAGGGGGCTTATGGGTGACGGCAGGGCAACAAAGAGAAATCTGGCTCCTGGCTTGGGTTGGAATCGAGGGCGATGTAATGGGTGGAATTGATCAGATGTGGTTTTTGCCTGCGCGGATGAATCTGTCCTCAAGGATAGTGGTTGTCGATCAAGCAGCAGATAGCATGAGCAGTGCGTGCATGGCATTGCTCGCCGATCAGAGCAGAGGGGGCTATAACCTACTCTATTTTAAGCCGAGCTTGGATGATATTGAGCCAGCCACTATCAAACTGGCAGAGATAGCAGTGCAGGCAGAGGGCATGCATGTGACGACTCAAGAGATCGAATGGGCAGTGAAAGCCTCTGCTTATCGCGAAGAGGATTGTTGGTATCTCATCTTATTTGATGTGCAATGGGAAAAGGCGGGACAGGCCGCAAAGACGGCAGAGGAATTCAAAGATGCTGAACCGCTCTGGCGTTTCTTTGTTGTTGGCGGAAAAGCGCCGCTGACAAAGGGAGTATGGAAGCATCGTTTGAATATGGGAGTCTTCGCCCCCTCAGACCCCTATTGGGACTTCAGACGCGATGTCAGTGCTGGGGCTACCACGATTGCCGGGCCACGCTGGTCACAGGAGCAGAAACGAACTCTAGTCGTGGGAGCAGCGATCTTTAAGAATATCTGGAAGCTTCTTTCCGATAGCAGAAAAGAGGTGCCAGATGCAGCCATCCTGGTTTGCTTGAGTGAAGATGGAGACGTGGTGGCCCAATGTCAGGATCTGGTGGGCGAGCGGTTGAGCCTGGGCCGATGCGGGGAAACGATCATAGGAATTGATCGTCTTGAGCAACACTGGCGACGCTGGAAGTGGAACCCACTGAAGGAAGCTCAACATCTGGAAGAGCCAGAATGGCTGAGTGATGGGGTGCGCTATGCCTACGTTGTCTCAAGTCAGCAGACACAGGGACAGTCAGGAGAGCAAGAGTTTTGTTGGATTATAGAGGAGTATGCGGACAGACTAGTGGTTACAAGATATACTGGCAGTACACTCTCAGAAAGAGGAGAGGTGATGACTGTGACCGGTCTTCATCTTCTCCATCAAAATGAAAAATACCTGTATCCCTACTCATGGGACTGGCCCCTAACCCCAGAGATTATCCCTTACAAAAGTGCGCTGACGTTTCTGGCAGCCGATGAGAACGATCAACTGGTTCTCTATCAGATCAGGTGATAGAGGTATCATCCATAAATCTTCTGTGGTATCATCAGATATACGCCTGTGCTAAATCAATGGTCTGAGGAGAGAATCGAGTGGAAACAGCAGATCAGAAATTGCCCGACTATGTGTATCGCGCCTTCGGGTTAGTCCATTACGGAGGGGGATTTCAGCCAGCGATAGAGAGCTTTGCACAGCGTTGGGGAGGACTTGATGCCAGCGCCTTTGAACGAGCATTCAGACAAGCCGAAGGGGATGAGAAAATTATAGCCATCTTCGCCCTCGGCTCTCTCAAGCCACCGGATGTGCAAGAAATATTGGCACCTCTGCTGCAAAGCCCGGTGCGCATGGAACGGTGGGCCAGCGCCATTGCGTTAGGATGGTTGCACGATGAGCGGGCTTTACCCGTGCTGCATACCATTTTGCAGTACGAAGCCCTGCTTCCGGTCATGGAACCACTCACCGATGAAAGCATGTGTTATCTCAGCTATCGCGAGAGTATTGTCTCTCTGCTGGCGAATTGGGGCAACCTGTCTTCTATTCCCATTTTACATGCTGCTCTCAAGGCCGCCTGGGGCTGGGAACTGCAACTGTTGGCTAACCCGCCCTCTTATGCGGAATTCAATTTGGTCCCGTTCTGGCAAACCTATCAATACACCTTGGCCTATGCTTTAGGGCAACTCGGGGTCTTTGGCGCTTTGACAGACATTTCCTTCTCGGATTCACGTCGCCGCATTTTGATGATCTACATAGCTCTCGGCTATCTCCGGCCAGAGCGGCTCCGGTGGCAGTGAGACGCAGAACTTCTGTTACGACGAACTCAACCGGCTGACCTGGGCCAGTAACAGCAGCGCCACCCCGGCGGCAGGCAGCGGCACCTGTGGCAGCGTGACCTTGCAAGGCACGCTGGGCGGCAGCTACACGAACACTTTCAAATACACCAACCTGGGCCAGATCTGGAAAGGCACGCTCAACGGCAGCGGCACCTACCAGTATCTCTACTGCAACAACAACACCCACCAGCTCACTGCCGTGACTACCACCACGCCCCCAAGCTGTAGCAATCAGGGCAGTCCCGCTTACACGGCCAGCTACGATAGCTGGGGCAATGTCACCAGTCGCACCTACAACGGCGTCACCAGCACTCTCTCCTATGACGGGCAGGATCACCTGGTGCGCTGGAATGGCTCCAGTAACCAGGAAGAATGGTACTGGTATGACGCCACAGGCAACCGCGTCATGACCCGCTCCACCACAGATGGCACCAACATGACCCTGACCGTCTATGCCTTTGGTCTGGAAGAACACCAGTACACCTACTCCGGCAGCGGCAGCGCCACCAACACCGCCAACACCTCCTACTACACCCTCAGTGGCCGCTTACTGGGCGTTCTCAGCGGCCTGAGCAGCCAGAGTACCAGCTTCCTGCTCACCGACCTGCTCGGCAGCGTCGTCACCAGTTTCAGCACCACCGCAGGCAGCGCCGCCGTACAGGGCAATCAAGCCTACGGCCCCTTCGGCAACCAACGCTACAGCGTCGGCAACCTCAACAGCACAAGTAGCAGCTCACTCACGAACAAAGGCTACACCGGCCAGTACAATGACCCCATCACCGGTCTGGACTACTACAACGCCCGCTACTATGACCCGGTGGTTGGGCTATTCCTGTCTGCTGATAAGAAACAGGGCAACGCGCGGGGCATGAACCCTTATGCGTATGTGGGTGATAATCCTGAAACCGAGACAGACCCGACGGGACAATATTTTGCTCCACCCCCACAAGGCAATGGCGGACCACCGCCAAGCTGCGACCAGCTCTCAGACTGTTGGTCTGCTCGTGGCGGGAACGGAAACCCGAATAGTGGGACTAACCCACCGTCGAATCCAAAAATCAGACGTGATCCTCTAGTAGATACAAGT
>Ga0209810_1000898_pt1 | contig 52913 bp, 47 predicted proteins | sample Coa_R1_7_FD_187159 | JGI IMG/M metagenome (GOLD analysis project Ga0209810, IMG submission 187159) | Surface soil microbial communities from Centralia Pennsylvania, which are recovering from an underground coalmine fire - Coalmine... | ecosystem: Environmental > Terrestrial > Soil > Unclassified... | reverse complement strand
AGGTCGTTATCGGCAACCTGCGCCCCAACGCCGAATTCACGGTGCTCGAGCAGGCCGACGGGCAGCGAACGCATCGCCTGCGGAGCGATGCCGCCGGCCAGCTCGCCTGGCGCTCCACGGTAGGGGGGCGAGAGCGCGCGGTGGTGCGCGTGGTGGTGACCGAGGCGCTGGCAGAGAGCGCCCGGTCGGATGGGGCCTAGCGCCCCGCTGGGAAGGCGGTACGGATGCGAATCGCCTGGCCGCTGGTGCTCGCCGCGCTGGTAAGCGTGGTGCTCCTCTCGCTCTACCTCTTCCCGCGGCCGGAGCTGCTCGGGCAGGCGCTGGAGCAGGGGGGCCGGCTCGACGAGGCGCTGGCTTACTACCGGCAGGCGCTGGCGGTGAACCCGGCCGATGAGGTCACCTGGATGCGCGTGGCGGGCATCTACCAGCTCCGCGGCTTGCCCGAGCCCGCCATCGAGATCTACCAGCACCTGGTGACGCTCGATCCCCAGGACGTGGGCTACCGCCGCACGCTGGCGCTGCTGCTGGAGTGGAGCTTGCGCCTCGATGAGGCCGCTGTCCAGAAGGAGCAGCTCGCCGCGCTCGATCCCCGGGACGTTGTTGTTCGCCATGAGCTGATAAGCTACTACCTTCTCGAGCGGAAGGACTACGCGGCGGCGATCCAACGGGCAGAGGAGATCGTCGCGGCGCGGCCGCAGGACGTGGAGGCGCTGATGGACCTCGCCCAGCTCTACCGCCTGACCGGCCGGCTCCGCGAGGCTGCCAGCGCCTCCGAGCGCGCGCGGGCTATCGATCCCACCAACCCGCTCGTCGACCGCGGGCTGGCCCAGACGAACCGGTGGGAGCGCGAGCTGCGCGAGGCGATCGCGCAGTACCGCGAGCTCCTCGCGCGCGCGCCCGACGATGCGGTGGCGCTGAGCAACCTCGCCATGCTGCTGCGGCGAACGGGTGAGGTGGCCGAGGCCGAGGCGCTCGAGCAGCGGCTGGCTGCGCGATAGGCTACGGGGGCGGGGGGTATGGCACTGGCCTGGCTGCACGGGACGCTGCAGCACCTGCGGGGCGGCTTGCAGGCGACGCTGCCCTATACCTTCGGACGGCAGTATGGCGGCGACCTCCGGGCGGCGCTCCGCGAGACACAGGGGCTCGCCTATGTGGAGATGCTCGGCGGGTTCGCGGTGCTCGTCGCGCTCAACCTGCTGTTCTTCCGCGAGGACAACTGGGGCTACTTTGACGTCAACCCCCATCCGTTCTGGCTGGTCGTCGTGCCCATCGCGGTGCGCTACGGGGCGCTGCCCGGCTACGCCAGCGGCTTCCTGGCCGCGGTCCTCTACCTTGCGTTCGTCGCCCTGCAGCCGCGCTCGGTGTTCGCGGTCGATATTCTCAGCTCGCAGGCGCTCCTGAACCCGGTGTTGTTCCTCATCGGCGGGGGCGTGCTCGGCGAGGTGCGCGAGGCGCATAAGCGTGCGCACAAGGCGCTGGCAGCCAAGTACGACGCGGTCGAGGCGGGCCTGCAGGACATCGCCCAGCGCTACCTCACGGCGGTGGAGATCAACCGGGAGATGCAGCGGCGCATCGTGACCCAGACCGCGACCGTCACGACGCTCTACCAGGCGGCGAAGGCACTGGAGGACCTCGAGATCGAGCGCCTGGTGCCCTCCCTGCTCGAGCTCGTCACGACCTTCATCGAGGCGGAGTCTTGTGCCGTCTACCTGCGCGAGGACGGGCGGTTCGTGCTGCGGGCCGGGCGCCCCGCGCAGGTCGTGCCGGAGCGCCCGCGGGAGCTGGACGTCACGCGGGGGGTAGCGGCGCTCGCGGTGCGGGAGCGCCGCACGGCAACGGTGCGCGATGTGATCGCCGAGGCGACGCCCGCCGAGATCCGGCGCCAGCGGCTGCTGATGGCCACGCCGCTGCTGGGGGAGACCCAGGAGGTCATCGGCATCGTGACCGTCGAGCAGATGCCGTTCCTGCGCTTTACCCCCACGGCCGTGAAGCTGTTCACGCTGTTGGGCGACTGGGCGTCGACGGCGTTCCAGCGGGCGCTGCGCTTCCAGGAGACGCGCGACCGGAACATCGAGGACGAGCTGACCGGCGCGTACAGCTACGCGTACATGACCAAGCGGTTGGGCGAGGAGTACCTGCGGGCGCGCCTGTACCAGCTCCCGCTCACCGTGCTGGCGCTGCAGGTGGAGGACTACCACGCGATCGCGCCGGTCCAGCTGCCGCGCGTGCTGCGCACCCTCGGCATCGTGTTCCGGCAGCACAGCCGGCCCATCGACATCCTGGGCAAGTACGCCACGGAGGACGTGTTCCTGCTCGCCGTCCCGCACGTCGGCGAGGCCGAGGCGCGGGCGCTCGGCCAGCGCCTCCAGCAGGAGGTGCAGGCGTTCGCGTTCAAGCCGTTCGACGACGAGCGCATCCTCGGGATGCGCGTGGGGATAGCCAGCCTGACCGAGGGAGTGGACAGCGCGCAGGAGCTCGTGGAGCGGGCGGTGCGCGGCCTAGTGGCGCGTGCGCCGGCGAGGCCGTGGTCCTCGGAGCCGGTCCGATGACCACGGCGCTACGCGGGCTCTGGCTGCTCGCCCTGCCGCTGGAGGCGACGGGCGGCTGGCTGCTCATCACCTCCACGGCACCCGGAAGCGTGCTGGGCCTCGTCCTCCACCTGGTGGCCAGCGGGGTCTTCGGCCTCTCGCTGCTCACGCGGCAGGGCCGGCGCTGGAACTGGACCTGGCCGCTCCTGGGCGGGACGCTGGCGCTGCTGGCCTTCCCCCTGCTCGGGATGCTGGCGATCGCCGTTGCTTTCGCGCTCTCCCAGCTGCCGCTTGCCCGGCCTGACCCGCGGGGCGTGGAGCAGGTCCACGCCGCCGCGGCGCTGGAGGCGCGGCCTACGGATGCGGTGGCGCGGGCGCAGGAGGTGGAGGTCGCGCTGCTCGATGAGCTCGAGATCGAGCCGGTCGTCGACGTGCTGCGGGAGAACGACCCCGAGCTGAAGCGGGCCGCGATCGAGGCGATCACCCGCCAGGGCGGGCCCAGCGCGGTGCGCCTGCTGATCGGCCTGCTCCACGACCCCTCACCCGAGGCGCGCTTCTTCGCCTCCATCGGCCTGTCCCGGCTGGAGGATGAGATCAGCCGAGCGATTCTCGCTGCACAGCGGACGGTGGCGGAGCAGCCCACCGCGGCGGCCCACGAGCAGCTCGGCCAGCTGTACCTGGACTACGCGGTGAGCGGGTTCTTGGAGGGCGTGACCCGCGACTACTACCTGAATCTGGCGCGCCAGGCGTTCGAGGCTGCGCTGGCCGGCAGCACGGCGCCGGACCGGCTGCAGCAGCGGCTGGCGCGCGTCCATCTCCTCCTGGGGAACATCGCCGAGGCCGCTGCCCTGCTGGACGAGCTGGCGGGGCGCCAGCCGACGGAGGCGGCGATCCACCTGCTGCGGATGGAAGTGATCTACCAGTTCGGGGACATGCGCGAGCTCGCGCTCTACGCCCGCCGGGCGCGGCCTCCGCTCAGCGGCATCGCGGAGGGGGATGAGCTGCTCGCGTGGTGGGCGACCGCCGGCCCGCAGGGGGTGCGCGTTGGCTAGCCGCGTCGCCGATGTCTGCATCGTGGCGGAGGGCACCTATCCCTTTGTCCAGGGAGGGGTGTCGACCTGGATCCACGAGCTGATCAGCGCGCTGCCCAGCAAGACGTTCCACATCCTCCACATCGGCGCGACGCCCGACGAGCGCTACGAGCGCAAGTACGAGCTGCCCCCCAACGTGGTCGGGCTGGACCAGCTCTTCCTCCTCGACTTCCGGAAGGAGAAGCTGCGGAACGTCGGCCGCACGGGGGGCGACAAGCAGGCCGCCTGGGAGCTTCTGGGCCGCTTCCACGACCAGCTCGGCGAGGGGCCCGGCGTGCCGCTGTTCGATGCGGTCTTTGCGGCGACCAGCCCGTCGCCGGCGCGGGCGCTGAGCCTGCAGGACCTGTTCTACTCGCGGCCGGCGTGGGAGTTCCTCCGCGAGCGCTACGACAAGAAGGGAGCAGACGCCTCGTTCATCGACTTCTTCTGGACCTGGCGTGTGACCCACCTGCCGCTGTTCCAGATGATGCAGGCGCCGCTGCCCCCCGCGCGGCTCTACCACACGCCGTCGACCGGCTACGCCGGCTTCGTCGCCGTGGTCGCGAAGAAGCGCTTCGGGGTGCCGATGATCGTGACGGAGCACGGGATCTACACGCGCGAGCGGGCGATCGAGATCGCGCAGGCGGCTTGGATCTACGTCAAGCAGACCGAGGACTACAAGATCCGGCGCACGCAGAGCTTCTTCAAGCAGTGGTGGGTCAACCTCTTCCGCTTTTTCAGCCGGCTGTGCTACCAGGAGGCCGATCGCATCATCACGATCACGCAGGTGAACCAGCCGTTCCAGCTCCAGGATGGGGCCGACCCCACCAAGATGAGCGTGATCCCCAACGGGATCAAGCTCCAGCGCTTCGCGCCGCTGCGCGCGGTGCCGCGCCCCACCGAGGAGTTCGTCGTCGGGTTCGTGGGGCGGGTGGTGCCCATCAAGGACGTCAAGACCTTTATCCGCGCGATCAAGATCGCCGCCGCCTCCATCCCGAATCTCAAGGCGTACGTCATCGGCCCGTCCGACGAGGACGCGGAGTACTTCGAGGAGTGCCGGCGGCTGGCGCGCCTGCTGGACCTCGAGGGGTGCCTGGTGTTCACCGGGCGCGCCAACGTGCTGGACTACTATCGCCGCATGCACGTACTCGTCCTGACGAGCATCAGCGAGGCCCAGCCGCTCGTCATCCTGGAGGCGCACTGCGCCGGCGTGCCGGTGGTAGCCACCAACGTCGGCGCCTGTGAGGAGCTCCTGCTGGGGCGCACGCCAGAGGACCGCGCGCTGGGCCCGAGCGGCATCATCACGGCGGTGGCCAGCCCGCAGGAGACCGCGGCGGCGCTCGTCCGGCTGGCGCAAGATCCCGCGCTGCACGCCGCGATGGTGCGCGCCGGCATCGAGCGCGTCGAGCGCTTCTATCGCGAGGAGGACCTTAACCGCACCTATCTCCAGCTCTACGAGGACCTCATCCGCGCTGCGGAGATGCGCCGCCCGCCGGCGCCAGGACGGGCGGCGGGCGAGAGCGCTGGCTGAGCGGGCGGCGGAGGCGCGATGGCGGGTATCGGCTTCGAGCTGAAGCGGGCGGTCCACGAGCCCACCTATCTGGGGGCTATCAAGGGATATCTCTACGCCGCCATCATCTCGTCGGGCCCCTGGCTGCTCGCCGTGCTCGGCCTGGGGCTGCTCGGCCTGGTCTCGGTCTCCTTCCTGCCGCAGGAGGGCCGGAACCTGTTCGCCGCGACGGTGACCCACGCGTTCGCCCTGTCGCTGATCACGACGGGGCTCATCCAGCTGGTGGTGACGCGGTATCTGGCGGACAAGCTGTTCGTCAACGAGATCCGGGTAATGGTTCCCACGTTCGTGGCGGTGGTAGCGGTCGTGACGATATGCCAGGCGGCGCTCATGCATCTGCTGCTGCTGCGCACCGCACTGCCGCTCGACTACCGGCTCTGGGCGGTGGCGCTGTACATCGCGCTCAGCGGCATCTGGCTAGCGATGGTGCTCTTGAACGCGGCGCGCGACTTCGTCGCGATCGTGCTGGCGTTCGCCATCGGGTACGCCGCGAGCTTCGGCGCCGGCTTGGTCTTAGGACTGTATTTCGGTCTGAGTGGCTATCTGGCGGGGTTTGCCGGCGGCCAGATGCTACTGCTCGGCCTGCTGATCTGGCGCATCTTTACGGAATTCGATGCTCAGCAGCCGCTGCGCTGCGAGGTGTTCGCGTATATCAAGCGCTATCCATCGCTGGTCGCGATCGGCGTGATGTACAATCTTGCGTTTTGGATCGATAAGATGGTGTTCTGGTTCTCCCACGAAGGGATCAGCGTGAACACGTTCCTGAACATCTTCCCGATATACGATACCACCTTCTTCCTGGCGAGCCTTACGATTGTGCCGGCTCTGGCAATCTTCATTGTCCATATCGAAACGGCGTTCTATGACCATTATCGCCGCTTCTATGCCGCTATCGCGAACAAAGGAAGCTGGCGCGAGATCCAGGCAGCCAAGGAGGGCATGGTTAATGCCTTGCCCGGCATGTACTTGATGCTGTTCAAGATACAGGGCGCGGTGGCGATCGCAGTGATCGCGCTGACGCCGCAGATCATGGGGGTACTGCATATCCCGCCTAGCTACTGGTATATCTTTCGCGTGGCCGTTCTAGCCATGACTGTGCAGGTCTTCCTCCTCGTGACCGTCCTGCTGTTTCTGTACCTCGATCTGCGTGGAAGTGTCCTCATTATAACCGGAGCATTTCTGCTTTGCAACACCACATTCACGGTGCTCACCATTATTGGCGGCTATGCATTCTACGGCTATGGTTTCCTCTACGCATCGATCATCAGTCTGCTGCTGGCCTTCATCCTGTTAGATAATCGCCTCCGCCACCTGGAGTTTCTCACGTTCGTCCGCCAGCCATTGAATCCCGAGCGCTGATCCCCTCCTGCATCGGCCAGTAAGTGGGGATAGCCGTGGTCGCGCTTGGCCGGCGAGTCGGAGTCCCCCTGCGGGAGCTGAACGCGCTGTGCTACCGCCGCAGGCGCTGGAAGTCCAGGAGGAGGTCGGGGGAGGCCTTGAAGTCCGTGATGTCGCGGTGGAGCCCATCGACGCGCACCGGCTGGTAGAGGAAGATGGCCGGGGGCGCCTCGGCCAGGATGCCCATCGACACCTGGAGTGCCTGCCGGCGGATCGACGGGTTCGTCTCCGTGCGGGTCAGCTTGTAGATCTCCTCGAAATCGTCGTTGTCGTAGGTGGGGGAGAGGTACTCGGTCTTCTCCAGGCCAAAGTAGTCCATCACCTGGGAGGCGTCGAGCGTGGGGTAGTACGGGAATGCGTCGTAGTAGGCCGGGGTGAGCGAGCCGCCGAGGCGCCGCTGGAGGTGAATGGCGCGATCGTTGCCCTGGAGTGTGACCTGAATGCCCACCTTCGCGAGATCGTTCGCGATAGCTAGCAGCTCGCGGCGCTCCCGCTCGTCCGGCCAGAGCGTGTAGTAGATGCGCAGGGCGAAGCCATTCGGGTAACCTGCCTCCGCGAGTAGCCGGCGCGCCTCCTGGGGGTCGTACGGGTAGGGATAGCGGATCTGGTCGGCGTAGCCGTTCGCCTCCTTGCCCACCACGCGGCCGTACAGGGCGTGGCCGATCCCTACGACGTCTTCCAGCAGCGCCTCTTTGTCGACAGCGTAGTTGAGCGCTTGGCGCACCCGCACGTCGTGTAGGGGCGCCTCACCACTCTTGGTATCGAGGACGATGAGTTTGGCCACCGCAAGGGGGGTCTCGCGGACCTGGAAGCCCGCGGCGGCAAGGGATGCGGCGGCAGTGGGCGGGAGATCGAGGGCGATCGCCGCGGCACCGCTGGTGAGCGCCTCGAGGCGCCCGGCGGCCTCCGGGACGCGCCAGAAGGCGAGGTAGCGCACCTGGGGCGGGCCGCGCCAGGAGCCTTTCCGCGCCTCTAGAACGAGCTGCTCGCCCGGCGTGAAGGCGTTGACCTTCCAGGGGCCGGTGCCGACAGGCTGCCTGGCGAACGCCTGGTCGCCCACCCGCTGGAGGTAGTCGGCCGGCACCATGTACAGCGCGGCCAGCCGGCGCGGCAGGATGGGATCGGGCTGGCGGGTGGACAGCAGCACGGTGTAGGTATCCCGCGGGTTCGCGCGCGTGAGCGTGGGGAGGTCTTTCACGACTGGGCTGTGGAAGTCGCGGCGGAGGACCCGGCGCACGTTGAACGCGACGGTGTGCGCGGTGAACTCCTCGCCGTTCTGGAAACGGACGTTCTGGCGGAGCGTGAACTCCCAGGTGGTGGGGCCGATGGGTCTCCAGGCGGTGGCCAGGGCGGGCTGGACCTCGCCGGTCTCGTCCACCGTGGTTAGCGCGTCGAACACCGCAGCGTGCGCGTAGCGCGCGGCGGGGCGGTCGTTGAGATGGGGGTCCATGCTCTCGGGTAGCTCTGCGACGGCGAACGTGAGCTGCAGCGCGCTCGGGTCGCGGTGCAGGTAGCAGCCGCTGAGGAGCACCGCCGCGGCGAGCAGGGGCAGCAGCTTACTCGGGGTCGTACCCACGGTTGATCACCATCCGGTCCAGCGCGCGTACCGTTGCGTAGGGGACGTAGCCCCGCTCGCGCGCGCGGCGATAGGCGTCGGCCACCTGGTCGGGGCGCTGGGTGTAGTCTACCGTCAGCACCAGCTTGCCGGCTGCGACGTAGCGGTCGAGGTAGTGCTCGACCCGCGCGGTGAACTCGGGCGGGGAGGGCGCGTTATCCCGGGTGTACCCGTAGTAGAGGTCCTCCCGCCCGATGCCGGTAATCACGTCGAGGTAGCCCGGCAGGTCGATGAGCGGTTCGCCATTCTGCGGGATGACGCCGAAGTCAGGCTTGCCCCGGGTTATGCGGGCGTGGTAGGCGATCTCCTGGACGAGCTGGACCATGTCCTGGCGCGCGCTGGGCCGCACGTGCTCGAAGAACTCGTAGGCCTCGATGAGATCGAGATACACGCCGTCGAAGCCGGCGTCGAGGATCTTGTCGAGGTAGGCGTCCGGCTCCCCGTAGAGGAGGCGCTTCCACTCCGGCCGCCAGTACTCGACGGGGTAGTTCCCCCGCCACTGGGGGTTCATCGGGTGCAGCCAGTCGGGACGGCCGGGCCGCCAGTCCGGCTGCCAGTAGTAGCGGTAGTCTTCCGCCTCGCCGATGCTCAGATAGGCCACAACGAGGCGCGGACCACGCGGGCCGGCCCGCAGCTTGGCAACCTGCTCCCGTGTATAGCGCCGCTGCTCGCTGCCGTCGGCTGAGTAATCCGTGACGATCAGGTCGAAGCCCGAAGCGGCTGCCCGCTCGAGGTCGAGGTTCTGGAGCTGGTAGAGCCAGTGGTGTACCGCCTGCCAGCGTGTAGTCGTGGGGGGCGGGGCCGCGGAGCGGAGTGCCGTGGCAGGCAGGCTCGGCGGGGCGGGAGCGGCTGGCGCTCCCCAGCTCCCACAGCCCGGGAGGGCGGCGGCAACGAGCAGTAGCGCCCACCGCCAGTCAGAGGCGCGAAGCGCGGGGGGTAGCAGCATGTAAAGCTCCCCCCTTTACTGCAGGGCGAAGACGCGGTCGAGCCGGGTCAGCTCCAGGATCCCCCGGATCGCCGGCTGAGGGTGCTGGAGCCGCACCTCGCCCGCGCGCGCCGCGACCTGGCGGTGGAGCGCGACCAGCGCCCCAAGGCCGGAGCTATCCAGATACTCCAGCTCCTGGAGGTCCAGCAGGAAGTGCGTCGCGCCGGCCGCGAGCAGGCGCCGCGCCTGCTCGCGGAACTGGTCTGCCGTCTCGATGTCGAGCACGCCGCGCAGCCGGAGCTGTACTGCAACACCCCCCGGCTCGGGCCGCAGAGCCGAGGCTACGAGCTGGAGGCGCGCCGCGCCGGCTGGCGCCGCGGCCGTACCCGCCGGCTCGGGGCTGCGGAGCGGGATAACCATCGGCTGCGCCTCCGCCGGCGCAGCCGGGCCGGTCGCCACGGGCTGGCGCTCGCGCGCCGGCTGTGGGCGGAGGGCGAACGTCAGCCGCGTTCCCCCGAGCTGAAGTACATCCCCATGGGCCAGGGGCGCCGGCCGCGTTACCGGCCGGCCGTTCAGGGTCGTCCCGTTGCTGCTGCCCAGGTCGACGAGGTAGTAGCGTCCATCGCGGTAGAGGATCTGGGCATGGCGCCGCGAGACCGACGGGTCATCGATCAGGATGTCGCTGTCGGAGCGCCGGCCAATGATCGCCCCCTCCGAGGGGATCGCGTACCGGGTCCCGTCGGGCAGCACAAGCGCCGCCTCGCTCGCGGTCTCGGGCTCGCTCTTCATGTCCTTTGCTCGGCTGCGGCTCCCGGATGCCAGGGGGCCGCCTTGGCTAGCCACGTTTCGGCGTGCCGTCCCGCCGGAGATGAGGTCTCATCTCGCCGTAGGACGGCAACAGCTCGCACCGCCGGAACGCCCTCGCCCCGTGAGAACGGCGCTGCCGCTAGCTTTCGGGCCCCAATACCTTGGGGGTATGGTAGCGTGATTGCGTTCGGTTCCACAAGCGGGTTCCGAGAGCTAAATTCGCGCTGGGCAAAAGTACGCCTGGAAGGCGTCGATACGCTATGATGTAGCCAATTACGATGCAGCCAGTACGCGCGGGCGGCGCGGGTTGCGACCGGCGTTCGCAACGATCGTAGCGTGCGGTGTAACGGGCAGCGAGGGACGGCGGGCTATCGGGGATGGAACGGTAATGACCGCAGCAGAACGGCGCGGCCCCGCTCGGGAGTTCCAGCAGCGCTTCGGCGCCGTCCCCACGGTCGAGGTGCAGGTGCCCGGCCGGGTGAACCTGATCGGTGATCACACCGATTACCATGAAGGGTTCGTGCTGCCGATGGCGATCGATCGTGTGCTTGTGCTTCAGGGGCGGCCGCGCGCCGATCGGCGCGTCCGGGTGTACTCGCGGGTGCTCCAGGCGGGCCTCGAGCTGGACCTCGATGTCCGGGAGCGGCACGCCGAGCGGTGGGCCCGCTACTTCCAGGGGGTGTTGAGCGTCCTCGCGGCGCGCCAGCCGCTCCCCCGGGGCTGCGATGTGCTGATCGAGGGGGATCTGCCGCCGGGCAGCGGGCTCTCGTCTTCCTCCGCCCTGGTCGTGGGCTTCGCGGCGCTCCTGGCGCGCCTGGCGGAGCTCCCGCTCAGCCCGGCGGACCTCGCCATCGTCGGCCGCGACGCCGAGCATTGGTACGGGACTACTGGCGGCATCATGGACCAGTTCGTCATCAGCCATGCGCGGGCGCGCTACGCCGTGCTGCTCGACTGCCGCACCCTCCACCACGAGTATGTACCCTGGCCTGCGGACGCCCAGGTGGTGATCGCCCATAGCGGCACCCGCCACAACCAGCTCCGGTCGCCCTTCGCCCAGCGGCGGCAGGAGGCGGAAGCCGGGCTGCGCGTGCTGCAGGCGCAGCAGCCCACGCTGCGCACGCTCCGCGATGTGGACCCACCCCTCCTCGAGGTGGCGCGGGCGGCACTGCTGGCGGCGGACCCGACGGGCGTGCTGTGGCGCCGCTGCTACCATGTCGTTACCGAGAACGCCCGGGTGCAGGCGGCGGCCGTGGCGCTCGCGCGGGGGGCGCTTGCACAGGTGGGCGCGCTCATGAGTGAGTCGCACGCCAGCTTGCGCGATGCCTACGAAGTATCTTGCCGCGAACTCGATGCGCTGGTGGCCGCGGCCGAGGCCAGCCCCGGCTGCCTCGGGGCGCGCATGACCGGCGGCGGCTTCGGCGGCTGTACCGTCAACCTCGTGGCCAGGGACGCGGTAACCGCCTTCTGCGAGAGCGTGCGCCACCGCTACCACGACGCCACCGGCATCGATCCCCCGCTGGTGTTCGCTGCCCAGCCATCGGAAGGGGTGCGGGTGCTCGACCTGAACTAGCGCGCAGGGGAGGAAGCGGCGGATGGTCCGGACGAAACTAGCTGCAGCGCGCGCGCCGCGCGGGGCGGCGCAGCCTTCCGGCGACGGAGGGGCGGGCGACGTTGTCATCGTGAGCAACATGAACATCGACTTCGCGGAGTTTCACCGCAAGTCGCGGCCGCAGATGATCGAGGCCTACCGCATGCTGCTCGACCTCCACCTGCAGGAGGGCTTTGCCGCCAGCTACGGCATTACTGGCCGGACGCTGGAGGTACTGCACGATGAGGCGCCCGATGTCCTTGCCCGGATGAAGACTGGCATGCGCCGGGGCTTGCTCGAGTTCCTCTCCTACACGCAGTACCACGTCCATCCCTATTTCTCGACCGAGGCGGAGTTCGCGCGCGATGTGCGCGCGGGGATCGAGACCTTCCGGCAGGTGCTCGGCCGCCGCCCCGCCGGGTTCCACCCGCCCGAGTTCTTCCACCTCAGCACTCCGGTGCTGAAAGAGCAGGGTATTCAGTATACGGTGCTCTACGCCGACGCGGTCGAGGCGCCGGCGGATGGGGCGTTGCCGGCGGTAGTGCGGGTGGAGGGCCCGGAGCACGTGACGCTGCCCGCGGTGCTGGTGCCGCGCGCTAGCTTTCGCTGTGCCGGTCATGTCTTCAGCAGCGAGCGCGAGGTCTTCTGGCGCCAGTTCCGCGCACTGCCCTTGGTGGCCGGCCGGTATGCCTATCTCCAGTACGACGCCGAGATCATCCTGATGCGGGAGTTCCGGGACGAGCAGCAGTACGTCTATGCCGCTTCCCCGGAGGAGATCTCGCTCGAGCGCGCCCAAGGCTTGCTCGCGAACTTCCGCGCGGCGGTGCGCGACCTCAGGGCGCGAGGGTATCGCTTCATCCGGGTCGGTGATGTCTACCGGGCGTGGCGCGGGGCGGCGCTGCCGCTCTGTCGGGCGCGCACAGATCTAGGGACGGCTACCCCGCTCACCTGGAGCAACACGACCGAGAAGCGCCTCGCCATTGGCCTGTTCCATCTGGCCAACATGCTCGGCCAGCGCTTCCAGGAGGCGGTCGAGCAGGACCTGCGGCTGATCGAGAGCCAGCTCCTCTACCTCAAGGGTAGCGACCACCTGGGGTTCGAGCCGCCGCGCGAGCGGATCGAGCGCATGAGCAAGTTCGCGCGGAACCTCTGTAACTCGCTCGCGTTCCGCCTCTTGGCCTACGACACACCGGACTTGCTCTACCAGGAGTGCGCGCTCGAGCTCGAGCGCTTCTATCAGGAACGCTTGGGTCAGCCTGTGCCAGCGGAGTTCGCCGACTTCTTGCGCGCGCTGTTCGAGTCGGCAGGCGCGCCGGGGGTGCGCGGCAGCCCGCATCCGCTCGCCGCCGAACATGCGGCTGCGGAGGCGTTCCCGGCGGATGGAGAGGGAGATCGTAGATGAAGCTGGTGATCGACACGCGACCGGACGGCATCGCGGTGCTGGGCTGGACCGAGCCGACGGTGCTCGATGCCTCGAACGCCGACGAGCTGCGCGCGCAGCTGCGCGGGGTGGAGCAGCGGTGCGCGCGCCTGGTACTGGACTTGAGCCAGGTCGAGTTCGTCGATAGCGCGATCATCGGCGTCCTGGTGGGGCTCCTCCGGCGCACCCGCGCCGCAGGGGGAGATGTCAAGCTGGCCGCTCTTCACCCGGACATCGAGACGATTTTCGAGGTCACCCGCCTCCATCGGGTCTTTCGGATTCATCCCTCGGTAGCCGCGGCGCTGCAAGAGTTCCAGAGCGCTGCCCCCTAGCCGTCAACCACACCTCATCCCGCTCGACGTCGCATTCCACACTGCGGAGGTGTCATTGTTACCGCCATCCTCGGGTGAAAAGGAGGACGAATGGACTCAAGTGGCAGCATGCTGGTACCGCCCCCGGGCGGTAGAGTGCGGCGAGTCCTGGCGGTCATCGACTGGCTGGAGGTGGGAGGGGCCCAACACCACCTGCTGTGGCTGGCGTCGGGCCTCGCCCGCGCCGGCTACCGGTTCCTGGTAGCTACCTCGGGAAACGAGGCGCTCACCGCCGTCTATCGGCGGGCCGGGGTGCCGGTGCTCACGCTCACGCAGCGCTCGATCAAGCACCGGCTGAGCCCAGCGTTCCTGGCGCGGCTGCTACGGCTCGTGCGCCGCGGGCAGTTCGACCTGATCCACGGCCACCTGCACTCGGCCTCGGTGTGTGCCGCCATGGCTGCGCGCGCGACCGGCACGCCCCTCGTGCTCACGCACCACAGTATGAACACCTGGCGGCCCGCGTGGCAGCGCGTGCTCGGGCGCTGGGCCGATCGCCAGGCGGATGCCGTGATCGCGGTGGCGACCAATATCGCCGCCGCGCTCCAGCGCAGCGCGGTGCGGGCGCGGGTGATCCCTAACGGCGTGGTGGTGCCCGAGCGCGTGTGGTCGCCTGAGGAGGTGGCGGCGGGCCGGCAGCGGTTCGGGCTTCCTCATGGAGCTTATGTGCTCAGCTTCGTTGGGCGCTTCACTCCCGACAAGAACCCCTTGCTATTCATGGAGGCGGCGGCGCTCGTCGCGGCGCGCTGCGCGCAGGCGCATTTCTTCCTGGTGGGCGACGGCCCGCTGCGCCCCGCGGTAGAGCGACGCAGCCGCGCCCTGGGGCTCGAGCGGCGTATGGTCTTCGTCGGCTTCCAGCCCAATGCGGCCGAACTCCACCCCGTGGCTGATGTGCTGGTGCTCTCCTCCGACAGCGAAGGGGCGCCGCTGGTGGTGCTGGAGGCGATGGCGCGCGCTCGCCCAGTGGTTGCGACGGCGGTGGGCGACGTGCCGCTCCAGATCGCCGACGGGGAGACCGGCTTCGTCGTGACGCCCCGCGACCCTCATGCCCTGGCCGAGGCGCTACTCACGCTCACGGACCCCGCGCTACGGCAGCGATTCGGGGCGGCCGCGCGGGCACGCGTGCAGTGCCGCTTTGCCGTCGAGCGCTGGCTGGCGCGGACGGCGGCTGTCTACCAGGAGGTCTTAGCGCGCCGGGGCGTGGCGCCTCCGCCCACGTGGCCATCTGCAGCCGAGGTGCTGCCCTACTCAGCGGCGCCGCCGGTCGCCGCGGTGGACGGCCAGGAGCGCGCGGTAGTAGCGCAGGAGCGTCTGTACCATCCGGTCGACCCCGAAGCGCGCCCGTACTCGGGCGCGTCCCCGCTCTCCCAGCCGGGCGCGTAGCGCCGGGCGATCGATAAGCGTCACGACTGCTCGGACGAAGCCCGGGTGGTCGTCCGGGCGGAGGAGAAAGCCCGTCTCTCCATCCACGACGACCTCGGGGACCCCTCCCACCGCGCTCGCGACCACCGGCCGGCCCGCGGCCATCGCTTCCAGCACGGCCAGCGGCAGTGCCTCCTCGCGGGAGGGCAGCGCGAAGATATCGATGGCATGGTTCAGCACGGTTACATCGCGCCGTGCTCCCGTGAAGACGACGCGCTCGGCTATGCCGAGATGCGCGGCCAGCGCGTGCAGCTCGTCAGCCAGGGGGCCGGTGCCCACCACGAGGAACCGTGCCGCGGGCCGGAGCGCCGCGATGTCGCGCGCGAGGTGCAGGAAGGCCCGGTGTCCTTTCTCGGCCGACAGGCGGGCGATGATCCCCACCACCGGCGCGTCGGGAGGGATGCCCAGCTGCTGGCGCACCCTGCGGGCCTGCGCCGTCTCGTCCTGAAAATACGGTGGCGCGATCCCGTTGTAGACCACGCGGATCCGGCCGGGAGGCACGCCCGCCTGGACCAGCAGCGCTTTGGCCGCGCGCGAGACCGCGATGATCCGCCCGCGGGTGAGCGCGATGAGCCAGGGATCGCCGGGCCGGACGACGAGGGTGTGGGCGGTGGTGAGCAGCACAGGCACGCCGGTGAGCTGGCCGGCGAGCGTGCCGTGCAGGTGCGCCGGGTAGAGGTGGCTGTGCACCACCGTGGGACGCCAGCGCTGCATCAGGGTGCCCAGCGCCCACAGGGCCGGGAAACAGAGCGTGTATTCGTCGCCGGGCGCGGGCATCACGTGCTCGATGAGGTGGACCGGCACGCGCGCGTCGCGTAGCGCGTCGACCAGTGGCCCCGGCCGCGGGCAGACCACGGCCACCACGTGCCCGCGGGCCCGCAGCGCCTGTGCCAAGGTGAGCACGTGGTTCTCGGCACCGCCGATTACCGAGTTCCCCACAATCTGCAGGATCCGCAGCCGCTCGTCCGCTGTTCCGCCCGGCATGTCCATCGGTCGGCCTACTCCGCCGCACGCTTTGCCGCGTGTCGTGCAGCGCCATGTTACCTTGCTCAGGTGCGGGCAGCACAGGGCCCGGCCCGGGTCCCGCCAGGTCCTCGCGCTCACCACAGCAGAGCGTTCGCCGTGGAGCACCTGTGGGAGTTGTAGCCCTGCAGCTTGTAACGCTTGGGACGATTCATCGTTTGATAGTGGTAGAGAGCGCTACGCGCTGCCGTGAGGCGCTGGGCCGTGGCGAATTTATGTAAGGAGGTGGTTTGCGAAAGCAGTTCGGCTGCGGCTCTGCCGCCAGGTGACGCCGAGCGGCGGTTCACTGCGGGGGTACCCGTGAGGAAGAAGCACCGCCGCGAGAACAGAGCTAGCTTGCTCCCACTAGCCGGTCATGCGTGGGTGGGGCGAGCAAGGATCGCTGGAGGGGATGAGAACATGACGCGGGAAAGAGGGCAGTTGCGTCGGTGGCTGTTTGCGGTGGCTGCGCTTGCGACCAGCTTGGCTCCGGTCCAGGTGGTGCAGGCCCAGCAGACGGCTACCAATCTGGCCTGCCAGCAGTTCATCCTACAGCAGGTAGCACCTGTGCTGGCTGTCGCCAACAACTTCAACCCGAACGGTGTCTGGCCGGTCGGCTTCGCCCCGCTGGGCCAGCCGTTCGTCGCGAACCCGTTCGAGGGCGCCCTGTACGGCTATCCGCGGCAGGCGTACTACCTGTCGTATGTTGGGCCCTACCGCGCCTGGCCGCGCCCGCAGCCGGTCCCGCTGGCAGGGGGCTATCCGCCGCCGATGGCGTATCCCGCCCCGGCGATGGCTGGCTACGCCGCACCGCCGCCGGATCTCGGGTCGCTCGTGCCGTCGGTTGACGGTGACCCGCAGCTCTCGTCCGCCGCGATCCTGGCTCGGGTGCAGAGCGATGGCACGCTCGACCAGATGTCGCCGAGCGAGCGCGCGAGCTTCCTGATCTCGCTGGCCCAGCTCCAGCAGAGCGAGATCTCGCAGCGCCTCCAGCAGGCGACACTCCAGCAGAACGCCATGGTCAACATGGTGAACATCCGCCGCGTGCCCTTCGACCTGGCCTCCGCGTTCCAGGAGCGCGCGCACAACTGGCGGGATAGCTACACCTTCTATGCGTCGACGCTCCTCGCGATGCTCCAGGCCGTCTGCCCGGGCGCAATCACGCCCACAGGTGTGATCGGGCCGCTGTCGCCGGTGTGCATCGCCAACCCCACGCTGCCCGGCTGTCAGATCACGCCTTAGCATCAGCTCGCAAGGTGCTTCCCTATACCGCAGCGGCCCGGCGGAACCCGCCGGGCCGCTGCGGTATTTTGGCGGGGAATGCCTTTCCTATTTTTGGCCCGTCGGAGGCGCTGCCCCGCTGTGGGAACCGGCATAGGTCCAGAGGCGCTACCGGGCAGCGGGGGAGCGCAGCCATGTCTGCTGCCCAGCGCGGGGCGCGATCTCCACCGGCTTCGCGAACTTCTGGGCCTTGGCGAGCTCCCACGCGTAGAGCCGCCGCCCCCGCGCATACCGCTGGAGAAACCGCGGATCAGCCAGGTGCCGGTCCTGCGCCTGCTCCAGCTCTTCCGCGCTCAGCGGACCACGCGTGCCTGTCACCTCGACGGTGCCGAGCATCCGGCCCCCGCTGACTACGCCGACGCGCCCGCGGATGGTGGTGGGGTAGGTGCGGAGTTCCCAGGTCTTCTTCCCCTCGACGATCTGGCTCGCGTACGGCTCGAGCACGCGGAAAGCACGCTGCGGCAGCGCACCAGCGCGCACGAGCGCACCGTACCCGCAGAAGTAGAGGGCGTCGGGCTCGAGCGCCTCGATGACCTCCGGGCGGTGGGTGGCAACGACGAGCGTGAGCCGCTTGTCGCGCACAAGCGCGGCCATCCGCCGGGCCAGACGCGTAGCGGACGCGGGATCGAGGTGGGCGGCGAACTCGTCGACGAGCAACAGGTTCGGGCGCTGGGCCAGGAGGTAAGCCAGCTTCACGCGCTCCTTCTGCCCGGTCGAGAGCTCTCGGAACGGGGCACGGTAGAGCACGGCGTCGGCCAGCCCCACCTCGTTGAGCAGCTCGACGGCCAGCGCCTCGTCGCGCGTGCACTCGTAGAGTACCTGAACGATCGGGGTGTCGCCAAAGGTGGGCTCGAGCTCGCCCGGCAGGAGCGCTTGCGCCCGCACGTTCGCCGGGACCGCGGCCTCGCCTGCGTCGGGGCGGTAGAGGGACGCCTCCAGACCCGCAGCGAGGCCGTAGAGGAGGCGCAGCAACGTCGTCTTGCCGCTGCCCGAGGCGCCGACAACCACGTTGACCGTGCCCGGGGCTATTTCCACCTCGGCGTCGTGGAGCACAGTCTTCTGCACCACTCGGTGGTGCACCCCGAAGGCCTCCAGCAGCTCGCCCACCGGCACGGAGAGCTGCTCCAGCGTCAGGCGGCTGGTGTAGGCTTTGGTCAGCCCGTGCACGGCGAGTGGGGTAGCCAGGGCCTCCACGGCGGTAAAGCGCGGCTGGAAGAGCTTGCCGCCGTGCTGGTGCGCGACCGGATCCTGCCGCAGGAAGGTCTCGATAGCCTCCGCGGCCCGCCGGGTGAACGGGTAGTAGAGCACCGGCCGGCCCCCAGCGGTGTCCCAGAGGTAGCGGAAGCCGGCCTTTTCGAGGAAGGGGTTGTAGCGGGCCATCATGGCGATGGTCTCGATGGCCTGCTTGGCCACGCGCATGTCGGGGATCCAGCGGTCCCGCACCCAGTCTTTCAGGGCAGTGAGGGCTTGCTGGCCCAGCCCGTCGGCGCGGTAGTCGGGATGGATGACCACGCGTGCCAGGCGCGCCACCGGCGCACGGGCGGTGCGGAGCGCCTCTGCCTGCCGCTCCCACCACTGCTCCCCAGGGACCTCCTCCGGCAGCCGGAACGGGTGGGCGAACCAGCGGCGCGGGAACACCCGGAGGCGGATGTTGCGCTCTAGCGTCCCATCGGGGAGACGCCGGTGCATGAGCGGCACGGGCGGATCGGCGCGCACATAACCGATGTACTGTGGCTCGTAGGGCTCGCGCTGCCCAAGCTCCAGGACGAGGAAGCGTGAGGCACGTGTGGCGCTCTTCAGCTCGTGGAAGCGCATCGGACGCCCGCATGCAGCACAGGAGGGCCGGGCGTTGGCGTCCTGGTACCGCCCACAGCGCTCGCAGTGCCATATCGCGAGGATCTCCTCGTCCGAGGCGTAGTGGTACTGCTCCAGCTCCACGATCGCCTCATAGTCGCGTTCATAGCGTGCCTCGCGGGCCAGTAGCTGATAGGCGTAGAGCGGCTTGCCGCTGAGAAGCGCGCGCCGCTCCGCGCGATAGGTCCGCTCGAAGAGCGGCCAGATCGGCACCTTGCCGCGCAGGGTATAGTCGTCGAAGCCCACCGCCTCGGCCGCGCCGTCGCGGAGGGTGAGCCAGTAGCGCTCCCCTTCGACCAGCCATTGCGCCACGGTGCCAGTCAGGGGCAGGCGATACTCCTGCCCCTCCAGGGTGCGGACGAAGGCGAAGCCGAGGAAGCGATAGCTCGGCTGGCGGATCAGCGTCCCGGTCAGGGTTACCGCTACTTCGCGTGGCTGCGTCATCGATTCCTCGTGACGGCTGCGATAGCCGTTCCCAACCCGGCTAGCTCAGCGGTGGGGCCGAGCGGCCCGCCGGCGAGCGGTTCCCAGCTGGTTGTCGGTTGTGCGTAGCGAGCTGCCTGCCGAGGCGTGCGAGCGCTGCATGGGCCAGCAGCAGGAGGTAGAGGCTGCCGACAGCGCCCAGCAGGAGCAGCCCGCTGTCGAGCACGGCTGCGCTTTCCGCGCGCGGTAGCGGAGGCGGCTCAGTATCTCCTGCCGGCTGGGTCGAGTCATCCTGGATGCTGAGCGCGCTCGGCGCGGCGACGGAGCCGCCGAGCAGGACGGTGTCCAGGAGCGACGCGCCGGGGCGGGGGCCCTCCAGCAGCTGGTACCGCGTCAGGGCCGACGGATCCGGTGCGGGAGCAGAGCGTTCGCGCGGCTCGGTGCGCTCCTCCTCGGGGGCAAGGCGGGAGGCCTGCGGGCCGTCGGTGGCTGTCGGTGGGTGTGGCGCCCGGGCGGCGGCCAGGTCGAGCAGGCTGTACCTCGCCTCGCCCAGGCCGAAGGCCACGGCGTGGCGGGGGATATCGGCGGTTGCCCAGGCCGCCTCTAGCTGCGCGGCGGGGAGGAGCAGCCCCCGCGCTCCTTCCCCGCCAAATGCCGAGTCGTTGTACAGGAAGTCCTCGCCGAGGAGGCCGCTGATCACAATGTAGTGGTTGACGTTGCTGCCGTAGCCGCTGTTCCCGGGCAGAAGACGGTAGGTGGTCAGCACGATGACGGGGTAGCCCGCCCGCACTGCTGCTCGGACGTCCTCGATGGTCCAGCGCCGGTAGCCGCTCGGCCCGTAAAGCCCGATGGGCTGCAGGTTGGCGCGCCGGGCGATCTCGGCCAAGTAGTCCAGAGCGATGCCGACATCCGTGCGGTAAGTGCCCTGGAGGGAGTTGGCGTAGTCGCGTAGCTCGGCAGTCGACACCCACAAGCCGTAGGCCTCCAGGACCATGCCGAGCGCGCTGGGGCCACAGTTGGAGGCTGCATAGGGTGTGCCGTCGTATTGCGAGCGCGACGGTACCCCCAGCCAGAGTAGCTGCTCGTCCAGCCAGCCCGCCGCCCCCGGCGTGGTCGGCAGTCCGAGGACGTAGCTGCGCGCCGTGGGCGGCTGGGGGGCGGGAGGTAGCAGGACGCGCGGCGCTGTCGGGCGGGCGGCGCCGCTAGGCGGCGAAGTGGACGCTGAGAGTGGCGCGGTCTCCTCGCTCGCGGGCGCATCCGGTGTGGGCGCGTCCGCTTCAGGCGACGGCACCCTGGTGGGCTCGGCTAGGGGGGTAGCGCTAGGAGGCGCCGTCGCGGGTGGGGTGGGCGAGGGCGCAGGGGTGGGCGTGGGAGGCACCGGCGTGGGGGTCAGTGTGGCGGGTGCGAGCGCCACGGTCGGGGAGGGCGGAACAGGCGTGGGGACCGGCGTGCGCACCGGCAGCGGCGCGCTGAGATCCGGCGGCAAGGCGCGGGTAGCAACGGGGGAACTTGTGTGGCGTGGCGCGCCGGCGCGCGGCGTCGCAGTCACCGCCGGCCCAGCGGGGAGGGATCCCCCCTGAGCGCTCGCCGGCCCGGCAGCGGCGCTCAGCACGACCAGGGCGAGCGCGCTCAGGAGTGCTGGCTGAGCCCACCGTCGTGCCGGCACGCTGCTCACCACAGGCTGCTACGGGCTCCTCGCGGGTCACGGCGTGTCATTGGGCCATTGTACCAGGATGCTTAGCTCCCAGCGCGAGGTAGCCGGGCCGTGGCGCGGGTTCGCTCACCGCCGTCGGCGCTCGTGCGGGCAGCCAGACCCAGAACATGGTGCCGTCTTCGGGCGTGCTGGTCACGCCGATCTGGCCGCCGTGGGCCTCCACGATCCGGCGGGCGATGGCCAGGCCCAGGCCGCTGCCTTCGGCGCTCGAGGCGCCCTGGCCACGGTAGAAGCGGTCGAAGACCCGCTCCTGCTCTTCCGGCGGGATGACCGAGCCGGTGTTGTGCACGGTTAGCCGGACCCCGCGTCCGGCGCCGTCAGGGCTGAGCCGCACGGTGATCTGGCCGCCGGCCGGCGTGTGCTTGAGGGCGTTGTCGAGCAGGTTGTCGACGACCTGCTCCAGGCGGTGCGACTCGCCCAGGATCGCGGGGAGCGCCGCTGCATCGAAGGCGAGCGCCACCTCGCGCGCGGTCGCGCGCCGCTCGACGCGGCGCACGCAGGCGCCAACGAGGGCCCGGAGATCCACTGGATGGCGCTCGCCCGCCAGCCGCTCGGCTTCCATGCGCGACAGGTAGAGCAGGTCCTCAACTAGACGCGCCATGCGGCCGGCCTCCTCGTGGATCACCCGACCGGCTTCGGCGTACTCCGCGGGGGTCTGCAGCGAGCCGTCGGTCATAGCCTGCGAGAAGCCGCGGATGGAGGTGAGGGGGGTGCGGAGTTCGTGGGAGATATCGGCCAGGAACTCGCGAAGCGTGCGGTGGGAATGGGCGACTTGCTTGGCCATCAGGTTAAAGGCCGCGGCCAGCCGCCCGATCTCGTCCTGACTCTCCACCGGGATCTGCTGCTCGTAATGGCCCCGCGCCATCTCCTCTGAGGCACGGGTGATGCGGGCTAGCGGCCGGGAAATGGAGCGCGAGAGCCAGAGGGCCACGGGCAGCGAGGCGAGCAGGGCCAAAACCCCGACGACGACCAGGCGCGGGGTAAGGGCGAGCCAGGCGGACACGAGGCTAGCCTGCGGCACGGCCACCATCACCACGTGGCGGGGTGCGAGCCCGGGCAGCCAGTCACCGGGGCGCCCCGGCGCGGGCGACCAGCCGCCGGCCAGGGAGACGGTCACGAATGGCCCGGCCGCTGCCATGTACCGGCCGATCCACAGGCGCCCGCCCTGGCCAGGCATGCTCTCCTCGGCCGGCGGCAGGTAATAGCCCTGCAGCTCGTCGGCGGTATCGGCGGCTACCAGCCGATCGGTCGTGCGGATGAGCAGGAGCCGCACGTTGAGCTGCTGGGCCTGCTCCTCCAGGCGCGCGGCGATCTCGCTCGTCGGCACGCCGGCCAGCTCCAGGTGGCGGACGTAGACGTTCAGCGGCAGGACGATGTTGGCGAGCCGCTCCATCTCGCGCTGCATCTGGTACTGCTGGCCCATCCAGAGGAAGCCCGAGCCGGCCAGGAACAGTGAGATGAAGACGACGAAGGCGTAGGACGCGATCAACCGTGCACGGAAGCTATTCAGCATCTGGCGTCTTCCTCAGGCTGCTAGTCCGCCCAGCGCTACCGAGCGTCTGGCGTCTCTGCTTCCACGAGCTTGTAGCCCACGCCCCACACCGTTTGGATGCGGGCCTTGGCCCCGCTCAGCTTGTCGCGGAGCCAGGTGATGTGGACGTCGACGGTCCGGGGGTCGCCATAGAAATCCGGCCCCCAGACGAGCTGCCGGAGCCGCTCGCGCGGGAACACCACCCCCGGCCGGCGGGCCAGGACCGTGAGCAGCTCGAACTCCTTCGGGCGCAGCTCCACGCGGCGCCCCGCGACGGTCACCTCGTGGCGCTCCGGGTCGATGCGGAGATCGCCCACCTCCAGCGGCCGCTGGCCGGCGCCCATGCCCGTAGTGCGGCGCAGCACGGCCTTCACGCGCGCGGCGAGCTCGCGCGGGTTGAACGGCTTGGTTACATAGTCATCGGCCCCCAGCTCTAGCCCGGCCACGCGATCCTCGGGCTCGTCCCGCGCAGTGAGCATGATGATCGGCACGTCGCTCTCCTGCCGGAGCTGCCGGCAGACTTCCAGCCCGCCGGTCCCGGGCAGCATGAGATCGAGCACGATCAGGTCGGGGCGGAGGAGCCGCGCCTTCTCCAGCGCTTCCTGGCCGTCGTAGGCGACTTCTACGTGGTAGCCCTCGTTGCTAAGGTAGAGCTTGACGAGCTGAACGATGTGTTTCTCGTCATCGACTACGAGTACTGTATGCGCCATGCTTCCGCCTGCTACGGCCCGCCGCCCGCGCTGGCCGAGGCAGGGGCCGTCCCGCGGCCACGCGGGGTGCCGGCCGGGCCGTCGCTACCCAGGATCTGCACGCTCTCCGCGGCGAGGGTGCCATCGGCAGCCCGCGCACCACTGACCGTCACGCGCTGGCCGGGAGCCAGCTCGCTGCGCTCGGCCGGCACCAGCTTCTGGACGGTCGTGGTATCCCCAAGGGTTATCTGCACCGGGCCGCTCGGGGTCGCTACTATGATCGTATCACCTTCGATGCGACTAATGGTGCCATTAGCGCGCGACCCGTCGCTGGAACCGCCACGGGCGGACACCGCCCGGCCCCCGCCGCCGGTCCCCTCGCCGCGCGGGGCGTCGGCCACCACCGGCCGAGACCCGCCCTCGCTCGCCTCGCCGGCCCCACCGCTCGCGGTTCCGCTACGGCCTGCCTGGAGCGGGGTGGCGGCCACCTGGGGGCTGGGCCGGAGCGGGGCCGAGAGGGCTGCCGCGGCGGCGCCAGCCAGGAGCCCAAGGCATAGCCCGGCCGCGGCCAGGAGGAGCCAAGAGCCTCCCGTCCGCCGGGCCGGCGACAGCGGGAGGGGTACTACGTCGTGCTCCCGGGCGTCGCGGCGGGGGTCGAGTGTGCCCGCGGGCGCGGCGCGCGGGCCAGGGGGCAGTACATCACCGCTCATCCGCTTCTCTCCGCCAGCAGCCCGGTCCATCGCAGCCCTGCCAGCTTACTCGTAGCGCAGCGCCTCGATCGGGTGCAGCCGCGCTGCCCGCATGGCCGGATAGATCCCGAAGAAGAGCCCAACGGCTGCGGAGACGGTGAACGCCAGTACCACGGCGTCGGGCGTGACGAGCGTCGTCAGGCGCTGGCCGTTGAGTTCCACGCCCGCCAGCAGCCGCGCCAGCCCCATGCCCAGGGCCATCCCGACCAGCCCGCCGAGCAGGCTGACCACCGTGGCCTCGACCAGGAACTGGAGCAGGATGTCGCGGCGCTTCGCCCCCACCGCCTTCCGGATGCCGATCTCCCGCGTGCGCTCCGTCACCGAGACCAGCATGATGTTCATGATGCCAATGCCACCCACGACGAGCGAGATCCCCGCGATCGCGCCCAGGAGGATCGTCATGATGTTCGTGACCTGAGCGGCGGTCTGGAGGAAGTCTTCCTGGCTCTGGATCGTGAAGTCGTCCTGGGCGACGCGGTGGCGCTGGCGCAGCAGCGCGGCGATCTCCTGGATCGTCTCTTGCATGAGCGAGGCGTCGGCTACCTCGACGTTGATAGTGCTCACGACGAAGCTGCCCCGCACCGTTCGGGCCGGGGCGAGGCTCGTGTGGTAGGTGCTGAGCGGCACGAACACCTGGTCGTCCTGGTTGCCGAAGCCAGTGCCGCCCTTCGTCTCCATCACGCCGATGACGCGGAAGGTGGCTCCCGGCCGGCCGGAGAGGCTGATCCGGACGGTCTCGCCGACCGGGTCCAGCTCGCCGAAGAGGTTCTGGGCCACCGTGCTGCCCAGCACCACGACGCGGGAGCGGCCCTCCACGTGCTGGCGGCTGATGAACTCGCCGCTCGCCACATGGAAGTTCCGCACGTCGGGATATGCCTCGGTCGTGCCGGTCACGCGCGTGTTCCAGTTCTGACCGCTGGCGACGAGCTGGGCGAAGCCGCCGATCTCCGGAGCGACGCCGACGACGGAGGGCAGCTCAGCGATCGCCGCTGCGTCATCGAGGGTCAGGGTCTGGGCACTCCCTTGTGCTTGCCGGATCCCGCCCTGCTGCACCGCGCCGGGCCGGATGAACAAGAGGTTGGTACCGAGGCCCTGGATCCGTTCCGTTACCGCCGCCTGGGCGCCACGACCCACCGAGATGAGCGAGATCACCGCTGCTACGCCGATGATGATGCCGAGCATAGTCAGCAGCGCGCGCAGCTTATTCGCCGCGAGCGCGCGCAGGGCGATGCGGATGCTTTCCAACAGCTTCATCGGTGCACGCTGGCAAGCAGCTCATCGGCATGGCGGGGGTGCTCCACCCGCTCGTCGCTGCTGATCAGGCCGTCCCGGATCTGAACGATGCGCTCGGCATGCTGGGCGATGTCGCGCTCGTGCGTGACGAGCACCACCGTGAGGCCGTGCTGCCGGTTCAGCTGCTGGAGGAGCGCCATGATCTCCTCGCTGGTGCGCGTGTCGAGCGCCCCGGTAGGCTCGTCGGCCAGGATCAGGCTGGGCTCGTTCACCAGCGCACGCGCGATGGCCACGCGCTGCTGCTGCCCCCCGGACAGCTCGGTGGGGCGGTGGTCTTTGCGGTCGGCCAGCCCCACCGCGGCGAGCGCGGCCAGAGCGCGCTGGCGCCGCTGGGAGGCGGACAGCCCGGCATAGATCAGCGGTAGCTCGACCTGCTCGACGGCCGGTAGGCGCGGCAGCAGGTTGAACGTCTGGAAGACGAAGCCGATCTTGCGGTTGCGGATCTCGGCGAGCTCATCGTCGGTCAGCTGGCCAACCTCCACCCCGTCGAGGTAGTACGTCCCGCGCGTGGGGAGGTCGAGGCAGCCGATGATGTTCATCAGCGTCGACTTACCCGAGCCGGACGGCCCCATGATAGCGACGAATTCCCCCCGCGCGACGTCCAGCGACACCCCGCGCAGGGCGTGTACCTGCACGTCGCCGAGCGTGTATACCTTGGTCACGTGGCGCAGCCGGATGACCGGCGTCTGCTCTTGGCTCACCGCCGCTGCCATTCTAGCGCCGGATCGGCGGCCCACCGAAGCCGCCCGGTAGCGGCGCGCCCGGAATGCCCGACGCGCTGGGCGCGCGGGTCTGCGTGCTCGGGATCACCACCTGCTCGCCCTCCGCGAGGCCCTCGAGGATCTCGCTCATCTGGTCGTTGCCGATACCGCGCCGCACCACCCGGGTCTCGAGCTTGCCCTCGGGCGTCAGCACGTCGACCACCTGGTCGCGGCCCTGACGGCGGATAGCGCGGTTGGGGACCTGGAGGGCGTCCGCTTTCTGGGCATAGATGATGTTGGCGGTCGCCGTCATACCAGGGAGCACCCCTGCTCCGTTCTCGAGCGTCGCGGAGACGAGGTAGCTCGTTACCCCCTGCTGGGTCGTCGCCTGGGGCGCGATGGCGGTCACCCGCGCCCGCACTGGTCGCCCAGGCAGCGCGTCGAGCGTCAGCAGCACGGGCTGGCCAATCTCTACCCGCGCGATGTCGGTCTCGTCGACGTTGATGTCGACCCGCAGCGCGTCGGGGTTTACTAGGGTGATCGTGCTGTTGGCGCTGGCCTGCTCGCCAGGGTTCATGGCGACCGCGTTCACCACGCCGTCGAAGGGTGCGACTAGCGTGGCGTTGTCGAGCGCATACTGGGCCTGGGCCACCTGGGCCCGCGCCTGCTCGACCGCGGCGACCGCGGCGGCCACGTCCTGATCGGTATAGGGCTGGCTCCTCAGCGCCGCCTGGGCCTGGGCCTGCGCGACGGCCTGCCGCTGCTCCTCGATCGCCTGCGGGCTGGCCGGCTGGCGCTTGAGGGCGAGCTGCGCCTCGGCCTGGCGTACCGCCTGCCGCTGCGCCTCGAGGTCGTACTCGGTGTAGGGCTGCGCCTGCAACCGGAGCTGCTCCTCGGCCTGGCGCACGGCGGCCTCGGCGGCGGCGACGTCCTCAGGCTGGGGACCCGCCAGAAGCTGGTCGAGCTTGGCCTGGGCGCTCTGGAGGTTCGCCCGTGCCGTGTCGACCGCGGCCTGCGCGGCTGCCAGGTCGGCAGGCTTCGGCTGGGCGCGCAGGTCTTCGAGCTTGGCCTGGGCGCTCTGGACGCCGATCTTGGCGGCCTCGACCGCCGCCTGTGCCGCCGCGACGTCCTCCGGTCGCGGGTTACGCAGCGCCTCCAGCCGGGCGAGCGCGCTCTGGTAGTTGTTGCGGGCCTGCTCGACCTCCGCCTGGGCGGCGGCGACGTCCGCGGGGCTGGGGTTCTGGACCTGGGCGAGGCGCGCCTGCGCGCTAGCGAGCTGGGCGAGTGCGGCGGCCACGTTAACCTGGGCGGTGGCTACGTCGTTGTTGCTGCCGCCGCCGAGCTGGAGCTGCTGGAAAGCGGCCTGCGCTCGCTGGAGGGTGGCGTTAGCGCTCCGCACGGCGGCCTCGGCGCTCAGCAGGTCCTGCGCCGTGGGGCCCGAGGTGCCGCTGCTGGGCGTGCTGCTCGTGCTGCCGCGGGCGAGGCTGCTCCCACTGCTCCCCCCGGACGTAGCACTGGCCGCGCTGGTCTGGCCCGTGGTGAGCTGGGTCAGGCGGAGCTGCGCGACCTGGAGGTTGCGGGCGGCGGCGATCACATCCTCTGCTGCGGCCACCGCCTCGGGGCTGTTGGGGTTCGGGCGCGCTTGGTTGAGCCGCGACTGGGCCGAGCGCAGCCCGGCCTGGGCCTGCACCACCGCCGCTTGGGCCGCGGCGAGGTCGCTGGCCGTGGGGTTTAGGAGCTGGTTGAGCTTGAGTTCCGCGCTCTGGTAGGCCGAGAGCGCGTTGTCTACCGCGACTTGAGCGGCGATGAGATCGGCATTGGAGGGGTTCAGCAGGGAATCGAGCTTGGCCTGCGCGCTCTGCTGGGTGGAGAGCGCGTTGGCCAGAGCAGCAATGGCGGCCTGGAGGTCCGCTTCCGTGGGGCCCGCGCGAACCTCGGCCAGCTTGGCCTCGCTGCTCGCGAGGTTGGCTCGGGCGCTCTCCACCGCCGCCTGGGCCGCGGCGATGTCCGCCGGCAGGGGGCCATTGCGCACCTGGTCGAGTCTGGCCCGGGCTTGGTCGAGCGCGGCCTGCGCCGCGGCGATCTGCTCGGGCCGGCCCTGCGCCTCCATGGCGCGGAGCTTGGCCACTGCCGCGTCGAGCTGCGCCTGGGCGGCGGCGATGTCCTCCGGCCGCGGCGTGAGCAGGTCGGCCAGCCGCGCCTGCGCCTGCGCGAGCTGGGCCTGCGCCGCGGCCACGTCTTCAGGCCGCGCCCCGTTGAGGATCGTCTGCAGCTTCGCTTCCGCCTGGGCTTGAGCCGCCTGTGCCTGCTGGAGCTGGGCCTCGAGGTCAGTGGTATCGAGGGCGGCCAGTGGCTGGCCACGCGTCACCCGGTCCCCTACCCGGACGTAGACCTCGGCGATCCGGCCGGTGGTGCGGAAGCTCACCTTGCTCGTGGTCTCGGCCACAACCGAGCCCGTGCCGTTCACGCCAGCGGTAATAGGCCCCCGCGTGACGGTCGCCGTCTGAACGGGTGTAGGGGGCACCGTGGTCAGGCGGATATAGGTAAGGTAGCCGGCAGCAAGACCGATCACTAACGCGGCTAGCAGGCCGGCGAGCTGGGGCCAGCCTAGCAGCGCGATGCGCTGCCGCAGTGCCTCGGCTTGACTAAGCGCGGGCATCCGCATACGGCCTCCTGGTGCTGGAAGTGCAGGGACTAGGCCGGGCTCGGCAGGCCGACTGGGCAAGCGCGTGTCCGCCGGGGCCCGCGTGCGCCGCACGAACTACGCCACACCACCCCAGTCTCACTATGGCACGGGCGTGCTAAGCGCCCGTGACGGAATTATTAAGAATCTGTTAAAGACGCGGCCTCCTTGCTTTGTGCCAGCTCGGCCATGCGGCCCGCCGGCAGGAAGCCGGCGCCGAGCAGGCCGGCCAGGGCCAGCACTAGGTAGAGCAGGAACACCTGATGGAGGCCGGCGCCCAGCACCTCGGCCAGCTGGCGCGCGGCGTGCGGTTGCAGCAGGGCCCGGCTCGCGGGTTCCAGGACCGTGCTCAGCTCTCCCAGCTGGAGCGCGCGCCCGCCCGGGAGCTGGAGGCCGGCGGCAGCCAGGCCGGCGGCCGTTGTGGCGCTGAGTGCCGCGCCCTGGACACTGACCCAGATTGTGCCACCGATCGAGCGAAAGAACTGGTGCGTGGCCGTCGCAATGCCGCGCTGGTCCCAGCCCACCGCCGTCTGGACCACGACGATGAACGCGGTCGCGCTTACGCCGAGGCCGAGGCCCAGGAGTGCACCAGCGGCGAGCACCTCGCTGAGCTGGCTCGCTGACGTGAGGCGGACAAGGAGCCCGGCGCCCAGGCTGATGAGCGCCATGCCGAGCAGGGCTGCGGCGCGAAAGCCGGTCCTGAGGAGCAAGCGGCTGCCCAACAAGCTCCCGAGCGTCCAAGCGACCGAGATGGTCGCGCTCGCCCAGGCCACCTCCCGCGGCGAGCCGCCCAGCACGCCCTGCACGAATAGCGGCACGTAGGTCGACGCGCTGTAGATGCAGCCGCCCAGCACCAGCCCACAGAGGCTCGTCAGGCCCAGCAGCCGCTGGCGCAGCAGGCTAAGCGGCACCATCGGCTCGGGCGCGCGCCGCTCGTTCTCGACGAAGAGCGCGAGCAGGAGCGCGGCCACTACCAGCAGCCCTCCCACGACCGGCGTGTAGAACCCGCTCTGCCCCCCCTCTACCAGCGCCAGCAGTAGCGCAGTGATGCCAGCCGTGAGCAGCGCGGCGCCCAGGTAGTCGATCTGGTGCGGCCGCCGCTGCACCCGCTCGTGTAAGGTGGCGGCCAGCACCGCCGCCGTCAGAAGCCCGATCGGCAGGTTGATCCAGAACACCCAGCGCCAGCTGGTCTGGGCCACGATGGCGCTGCCGATCAGCGGGCCGAGAACGGCCGCTACTCCCCACACGCTGGAGATCACCCCTTGGATCTTCGCCCGCTGCTCCAGCGGGAAGAGGTCGCCCGCGATCGTGATCGCGATCGGCAGCGTGCCCCCGGCGCCGAGCCCCTGCACGGCCCGAAAGACAATGAGCTGCTCCATAGAGGCGGCAGCGCCGGCGAGAAACGAGCCCAGCACGAATAGCCCCATGCCGAGCAGGAAGATCGGCTTGCGCCCGTAGAGGTCGGCGAGCTTACCGTAGAGCGGGAGCGTGGTGGTCGAGGTGAGCAGGTAGGCAGCGAAGCTCCAGCTGTAGAGCGGCAGCCCGCCGAGTTGCCCGACGACGGTCGGCATGACCGTCGACATGATAGCCACATCCATCGCCGCCACGAAGATCGACACGAGCATGGCGATGGTCGGGGCGAGGATGCGTGTGTGCATGTTCATCGCGCTCCGGAGGTGCTAGGCTCCCTGGAGCAGGCCGAGGAGCCCGAGGGCGCCGGCGCCAGCCAGCACGAGCAGAGCATCGATGGGGGTAAACGCGAGCAGTAGGAATGCGATCCCCGCGATGAGCAGGTCGCGCGGCGCGTGCACCGTCGCGATCAGGATGATATATCCTACCGCGGCGAGCAAGCCGAGCGTGCCGATCTCGATCCCCCGCGTGCTCGCGCGCACGATGGGCAGATGGGCGACCTGGGTGTGGAGCCGCAGCAGGATCAGGACGCAGAACGCCACGACGCACAACGCCAACGCGGCTACGATCGCGCCGGGGATGCCGGCCACGAAATAGCCGATGGGCAGCACTAAGAGCCCGTTAGGCCCCGGCGTGATGCGTCCGATAGCGAGGGCGGAGGCGAAGTCCTCGTCGCGGAGCAGGCCCCGTTGCCGACCGAGCTCATCCTGCAGTAGGGGCAGCACAGCTGATCCGCCGAACGAGAGGAACGAGGCTTTCAGACATACCAGGAACAGGTCAAGCAGCGTCATCAGTCCCTCCGCGGGAGCGGTAGATGAGGGCGCCGACTCCGCCTGCGAGCAGCACCGCGATCGCCGAGGAGACGCCCAAGAAGGCCATCAGCACGAAGGTGCTCATAGCCAGCACGAAACTGAGCACCCGGTAAACGCCTCGCTCGCGGCGCAGCTCTTCGTGGGCCAGGCGGAACGCTACCGCCAGCGCGAGGCCAGCGGTGGCAGGCAGGACGCTATCGATGATCGCCGCGCCGAGAGTGTAGGTGCGCAGCTGCAGGAAGAGGACGGTGAACACAATCGTCATGGCCGAGGAGGGCAGCATCATGCCGCTCATGCAGATCAGGGCCCCAGGCAGGCCGCGGAGCTGGTAGCCGATCAGCACCGCCTGGGCCAGCAAGTGCACCCCGGGGTACATGCGGCTCAGCGCGAGTGTGAAGCTGAAGTCGCGAGGGGTGAGCCAGCCGTGGCGCTGGACGAGCTCCTGGTGCATGAGCACCAGTGTGGTAGAGCCGCCCCCGAAGGAGAGCGCGCCGATCCGCGCGAAGCTACAGAAGAGCGCGCCGAGGCTGGGAGCGGTCACCGGGCCGGGCGAGCGATCCACGCTACAAGGACTCGAGCGCGTGGGGGAGGCTCTCGCGCAGGCCCGCTTCGGTGATGCGGACGAACTTCGCGCGCTCGACCAGCTCCGGCAGCGTGTGTGCCCCGAGGTAGCTCATGCAGGAGCGGAGGCCGCCCACGAGCTCGAACAGGACTTCGCTGACGGTGCCGCGGTAGGGCACGACCGTCTCCACCCCTTCGGGCACGCGCACCTCGAAGCGCTCCTCGTCGATGCCCAGGCCCAGGCGGCGGTAGCGGTCGATGGTCGCGCCCTCCGAGGCCATGCCCCGGTAAACCTTGTAGCGCACACCGTCGCGCAGCACTGTCGCCCCCGGGCTCTCCTCCGTGCCGGCGAGCAGGCCGCCGATCATCACACTCGCCGCCCCGGCGGCGAGTGCCTTCGCGATGTCCCCCGATGTGCGAATGCCGCCATCGGCGATGATGGGCACCCCATGCGGCGCCGCCGCCCGGGCGCAAGCCATCACCGCGCTCAGCTGCGGGACGCCGACCCCCGTGACGATGCGGGTGGTACACGCGGAGCCGGGCCCCACCCCCACCTTGACCGCGTCCGCGCCGGCGGCGATCAGGTCCTCGGTGCCCTCGGCCGTGGCGACGTTACCAGCGATCAGCTCCACGTCGGGGAAGCGCCGCTTGAGTTCCCGCACCGTGCGCAGCATCTGCTCGGAGTGGCCATGAGCGATGTCGACTACCAGCACGTCGACCCCGGCGGCGACGAGCGCCTCGGCACGCTCGAGGTAGTCGCCGACGACCCCGACCGCCGCGCCCACCCGGAGCCGGCCGGCGGCATCGCGGGTAGCGCGGGGATGCTGATACACGCGCATCAGGTCGCGGGCGGTGATCAACCCGCGTAGCCGCCCCTGTTCGTCGACAAGCGGGAGCTTCTCGATGCGGTGCGCGTGCAGGAGCTGCTTGGCCTCCTCCTGCGAGGTACCTACGGGCGCCGTCACGAGCTGCTCACCCTTGGTCATCACCTCGGCGATCGGCTTATCGGGGTCGTCCTCGAACAGCAGGTCGCGGATCGTCAGGATGCCCACCAGGCGATCGTCATGCTCGACCACCAAGACGCTGGTGGCCTCGGAGCGGGCCATCAGCTCCCAGGCGTCCCGGAGCGTGCGGTGAGGCGCCAGGACCTGTAAGTCGCGCACCACGAAGCTCTCGGGCCGCTTCACCCGCGCGACCTCGGTAACCTGCTGCTCGATACTCATGAACCGATGGATGATCCCGAGGCCGCCCTCGAGCGCCATCGCTTCCGCCATCCGCCACTCCGTCACCGTGTCCATGTTGGCGCTGACGATAGGGATCGCCAGCTCGAGGTGGCGGCTGAGGCGGGTACGCGTATCGACGTCGCGGCGCGAGGCGACATCGGAGCGGCGTGGCACGAGCAGCACATCGTCGTAAGTCAGTGCTAGTTCCATGCAGCTACTCGGAACGTCATGCGACGTCGGTGGAGATCAGGGGCCAGACCCCGGGATTATACCAGGGGGCGCGGTTCCCGGCTGCGCCGGAGACCACACTGCCAGCGCAGCCGGGAGCGTGCGGCTTCTCCTTCAGGGTAGCGGTTGGAGCAGCGGGGCGGCTACCCAGCCCTCCTGCCCGTTCCAGCGCACGCGGTGCCAGCCCTGCTCGCCGCCCTCGGCGCCATCCGGCAGCGCCTCTACGATCGTGCCGCTGGCGAGCATCGCGACGAGGGGGCTCGAAGGGCTGGGCTGTGCTCGCAGCGCCGTGGCCTCGGGGCCGATAGCGAGGCGGGTACCGGCCTCAGGAGCGTTCGCGAAGGAAGCCGGGCCGCTCTCGGCTGGCGCCGCAGGCGCGGGCTCGCTGACTAGCGGCGGATCGAGCGGGACCCGGGGCAACCGTACCGCCGGGCTAGCCGGGCTCGAGGCCGCCGGCGGGCTGGCGAGCGCGACCAGTCGGCTACCCAGCTCTCCAGACCACACAGCGGTCGCGAGGCCATACCCTCCCGCCAGGGCGAGGAGTAGCACGAGCCCTCCCAGCGCAGGGTGGGGACCAGCCGGGGACGCCCGGAGGCGGAAGCTGCGCAGCGACGGCGCAGGTATCGGCGACGACGATTCCATTGCCACCTCCCTGCTGCCATTATAGAAACGAGGAGGCGGCTGCTCGCTTGCAGACCCATCACAAGAGAAACGGGGGGCAAAGCCGTAACGTTTCTGTGTCCCGACCGTTCGTAAATATGGAGGGGCTGACTTCATGGCCGCGGGGGATGCGGGAGCGAGCCATGGGCGAGGATACGCGAGCGGGCAGGGGTAGGCAGGCGCGGGCGGTCTGGCGCCTCCTCCTGGTGCTGGGCCTGGTCGTGGGGGGCATGCTGCACGGCGCGCCCGTCCGAGCGCAGGTCGTGAGCGTGGTCGCCGAGCAGGTGCTCGTGGGCGCGGGCAGCGGCGGCCTCGTCAGCGCCAACCTGGACCCGGGCCGCCGCTACACGCTACAGGTACTGCCCGCGCCCGATGGCAGCAGCTTCCGGGGAACGTACTCCCAGAACTGGTTCACGCGCGACGGCGTTCGGCGCGCCGGCAGCGGTGAGGGGGTCCTGTATGGCCGTGCGCCGTGGGAGCAGGAGCTGGTCCCGCCGGCACCGGCGCTGGTGCAGTGGACCTTCGCCGCGCTGATCTGGAACGAGACGGGAGGCACGCTGGTCATCCGGCTGGTGGATCACGGCCCACGCTGAGCACCGAGGCACCACCGACCCGGCAGCCCCGGCCAGCATCCTCAATCCGGCTGACCGCAGCACCCGTTCGCAGGCCGTCGTGGTAGAGTATGGATAGTGCGCGGCCTGAGGAGTTCCGGCGGTGCAGTGTGAGGGGTGCGGCACGCAGATGGTGGCGGAGCGCGCCGCGACCGACGAGGCGCTCACGAAGTGGAAATGCCCTCGCTGCGGGAGCTGGTGTCTCACCCAGGAGGATGACGTGGTCATGGCGGCGTGGCTGCTGGAGGGGCGGGAGTGGCCGCGCTAAGCGGGCGGTGGGGCGGCGGGCCGCGTGGGGGCTGGGGCGGTGTGCTATCATTGATTAAAAAAGGCAACAGCCCACTGGCGTGGCATGTGGCGACCGGCGGCAGCGGAGAACGCGCGGCCGCCGGTTAGTTGCTACGGGCGGGTAAGCCTGTGGCGTTCCCGCCTGGGTTGTGGCCCGCCGGCGGGAGGAACCCGGTGCGGGAGGATCAGGTATGGCCGACCCTCTGGCCGATTACGGGTTTTCCCGTGAGGTGGAAGACCTCGCCCAGAAAGCACGCTACGGCGGCATAACCTTGGAGGAGGTCTCGCGCGTAGCGGCAGGCGCAGGGCTCACCATCCGCCAGGTTCTGAAGATGCTTGACGACCGGGGCATCAAATTACCCAAGGATTTGGGCCACCCCGACGACGAGTTCGAGGAATTCGAAGACGCGGAAGACGTGGAAGAACCTGAAGAGGACGACATGGATCCCGCTCCGCTCGCGGCTTGGGAGTACGACGACGAGCTGCGCGAGTCCCCGCTCCTCACCCCGCCCGAAGATGCGCTCCTCGAACCCGAGCACGTCGTCGACGCTGCAGAGGACTACGCCCCCTCCGAGGCGCCGGCCGCGATCTACCTGCGGGACATCAGCCGGGTACGGCTCCTGACCGCAGAGGAGGAGATCGAGCTGGCCAAGGGGATCGAGCAGGGGAACCTCGCCGCCGAGCGGCTCAAGCAGCTCCCGCCCAACGCCAGCCCCGAGGAGCGGGAGCGGCTGGAGGCCCTCTATCAGAAGGGCAAGGAGTCCCGCCGCCGGCTGACCGAGGCCAACTTGCGCCTCGTGGTCTCGGTGGCGCGGAAGTATATGGGGCGCGGGCTCCCGCTGCTCGACCTGATCCAGGAGGGCAACATCGGCCTGCAGCGCGCGGTCGAGAAATACGACTACCGCAAGGGCTACCGGTTCAGCACCTACGCCTACTGGTGGATCCGGCAGGCAGTGACCCGGGCGATCGCCGACCAGGCCCGAACGATCCGTGTGCCGGTGCACATGATCGAGCTGATCGGGGACGTCTACCGCATCAGCCGCGATCTGCAGCAGGAGCTGGGGCGCGAGCCCGAGCCGGACGAGATCGCCCAGGAGATGGGGACCTCGCCCGACAAAGTGCGCCAGATCATCCGCGCTGCCCGGCAGCCGATCTCGCTGGAGACGCCGGTGGGCGAGGAGGAGGAGAGTACGCTGGCCGACTTCATCGCTGACCGGGCGGCCCGCGCCCCGATCGAGGCGGCAGCCCAGGAGCTGCTGAAAGAACACGTAGAGGATGCCCTGCAGCAGCTCAGCGAGCGTGAGCGGGCGGTGCTGAAGATGCGCTTCGGCCTCATCGATGGCCGCGACCGGACGCTTGGCGAGATCGGGGAGGAGCTCGGCGTCAGCCGCGAGCGCGTTCGCCAGATCGAGGCCGAGGCGCTCGCCAAGCTGCGCCAGCCCAAGCTGCGCCAGAAGCTGCGTGAGTATCTCGAGTGAGGCCCGCGCTGCCTATGCTAAGCTATAATTCAGCATCCGCCGCCGGTGAGGGGAAGACGGGCCGCGGCCAGAGGGCCGCGGCCGCTCGTTCCGGCGGCTGACGGGGAGAGCGAGCATGCTGCGGATTCGCCTGCGCCGCGTGGGGGCCAAGAAGCGGCCGAGCTACCGGGTCGTGGTGGCCGAGGCCCGCACGCCCCGGGACGGTCGGTTCATCGATGTCCTCGGGCACTACAACCCGCTGACGGATCCGGCGACGGTGGTGCTCGATGCCGAGAAGGCGCGGCAGTGGCTGGCCCGCGGCGCGCAGCCGACCGAGCGCGTTGCTCGCCTGTTCAAGCGCGAGGGGATCGAGCTGAGCCCCGCCGGCCCCGCCGCGCCGGCCGCGGCGCCGGAGCCGCCGGCCGCGGCACCGGAGCCGCCAGCGGCCCCGCGGCGCCGCACGCCCCGGCGCGCTGGGCCCAGCGCTGAGCCGCCGGCCGCGTCGTCCTGAGGGAGCGGACGATGCTGCCGCCAGAGGCCGCCCGCGGTCCCCGCGCGGCACGGGCGCGGCGGTGGCAGGCGCGCCTCGCTCGCCCGCCACAGCCGCTCGAGCGTAGCGAGGGTACCGTGAAGGAGCTGGTCGAGTACGTCGCCCGAGGGCTGGTCGAGCATCCCGAGCAGGTCCATGTCACGGAGGTGCGCCAGGGCAACCTGACCATCTACGAGCTGGAGGTAGCCCCCAAAGACGTGGGGAAGGTCATCGGCCGCCAAGGGCGCACGATCAACGCGCTGCGGGCGATCGTGAAGGCCGCGGCGGTCCGGCGGGGCCTGCGGGTCACGGTGGAGGTGGTCTGAGAGCGCCCCTGCCCACGCCAGAAGCGGATTACGTCGTTATCGCGCGGGTATTGGCGCCGCACGGGGTGCGGGGCGAGCTGAAGTGTGCGGTGCTCACCGATTTCCCGCGCCGCTTCGCCGCCACGCGCCGGGTCTACCTCACCCGGCGGCGCGGTCGCACGCTCCAGCGCCAGGAGTTCCGTCTCCGGCGGGCACGCCTTCAGGGGGCGTTTGTCCTCCTCCAGCTCGAGGGGATCGAGGATCGCACGGCGGCCGAGCAGTGGCGCAATGCCCTGGTGGAGGTACCGGCTGACGAGCGGGTGCCGCTGCCGCCCGGCCACTATTATTGGGAAGACGTGATCGGGCTGGAGGTCCGGACCGAGGAGGGGGAGCGGCTTGGCCGGGTGCGCGAGATCCTCGAGACGGGCGCGAACGACGTCTACGTCGTGGATACGGGCAAGGGCGAGCTGCTGGTCCCTGCGATCCGCGACGTGGTGTTGCGGATCGATCCTGCCCAGGGCGAGATGGTGATCCGGCTGCTCGAGGGCATGCGGTAGGACACGATGCAACGCGTCCGCGTCTATACCACCGAGGCGATCGTCCTCAAGCGGCTCAACCTCGGCGAGGCGGATCGCATCCTCACGCTGTACACACCGGGCGAGGGCAAGCTCCGCGTGATCGCCAAGGGCGTGCGGCGCCCCTCTAGCCGCCTGGCCGGCCACCTCGAGCTGTTCAGCCTCAGCGTGCTGCAGCTCGCCCGCGGCCGCGAGCTGGACGTGGTGACCCAGGCCGAGGCGCGGGAGGTCTTCCGGACTGTGCGTGAGGACCTGGAGCGCACCTCGCAGGCCTATTACGCTTTAGAGCTGGTCGACCGGTGCATGCCCGAGCGCCTCGAGAACCGCGCGGTGTTCGCCCTGCTGCTGGAGGTGCTCCGCGGGCTGGACCGGCCGCGGCCCACGCCGCTGGCCCTCGCTTACTTCCAGGTGCACGTGCTGGCGGCGCTCGGATACCGGCCCCAGCTCCACCAGTGTGTGCGCTGCGAGGCGACGATCGCGCCCGGGGCCAACTACTTCAGCCATGCCCTAGGCGGTGTGCTCTGCCCGACCTGCGGCCCGGTGGAGCCCACCGCGAGCCCGATGCCGGTCGAGGTGCTCAAGGTGCTCCGCTACCTCCAGCGCACCCCTACCCTGGCGGCGGTGCGGCTGGCGGTCGGCCCGGACCTTTGCGCCGCCGTGAACGCGGTGCTGCAGACCTACGTCGAGTCTCTGGCCGAGCAGCGGCTCTACAGCGGCGCGTTCCTCGAGCGTCTCCGGCTCGCCATGCCGCCCGGGCCGGGCGTCCCCGCCCCGCTGGCCGGCGCAACGGTGACGAGGTGAGGGAGCCGTGAGCCGCGCAGGCGAGCAGCGCGCACTCTATCTCCGCTGGCGCCCGGGGCGCTTTGCGCAGGTGCTGGGCCAGGAGCACGTGACGCGCACGCTGCGGAACGCGGTGCGCGCCGGCCAGGTGGCACACGCCTACCTGTTGTGTGGGCCCCGGGGTACGGGCAAGACCAGCATCGCGCGGATCCTGTTCAAAGCGCTCAACTGCGAACAGCCGCAGGACGGCGACGCCTGCGACGCCTGCGAGACCTGTCGGGAGGCCGCGGCCGGCCGGGCGCTGGATCTCGTGGAGATCGACGCGGCATCGAACCGCGGCATCGACCACATCCGTGAGCTGCGAGAGCGGGTATGGGTCGCGCCGTCGCGGGCGCGGCGCAAGATGTACATCCTCGACGAGGCGCACCAGCTCTCGGCACCGGCCTGGGACGCGTTCCTCAAGACGCTCGAGGAGCCCCCGCCCCACGTGGTGTTTGTCCTGGCTACGACCGAAGTGCACAAGGTGCCGGCGACGATCCTGTCGCGGTGCCAGCGCTTCGACCTGGGACGCATTCCGCTGAGCGCGCTGGTGGCGCATCTGGCCAAGGTAGCAGCTGCCGAGGGCCTGGAGGTAGAGCCGGCGGCGCTGCAGTGCGTCGCGCGGCGGGCGCGGGGCAGTGTGCGCGACGCGCTGAGTATGCTCGACCAGCTAGTGGCATACAGCCCCCAGGGGATCACGCTCCAGACCGCGCGGGAAGTGCTGGGGCTAACGGCCGCCGAGGTGCTGCAGCAGGTGGCCGAGGCGCTAGCGCGCCAGGATGCCCGGGCCGCGCTAGAGCTCGTCAACACCCTGGCGCGCGGCGGAGCCGACCTCCAGCAGTTCCTGGACGACCTCGTCGCCTACCTGCGGGCGCTGCTGCTCGCCCGGCTGGGGGGTGGTGAGACCCTGGAGTGGGAGTTCGGCGCGGAGGAGCGCGCCCAGCTCGAGAGCCAGGTCGGCCACTGGCGGCCCGGCCAGCTCCTGGCGCTCATCCGCCGGCTCAGCGCGATCGACCCCCGGGGGCGAGACGCGGGCGACCTCCAGGTCCAGCTCGAGCTGGCGCTGCTGGACGCTGCGCTTACCGGCGGGGAGGCCGCCGGGCCGTCCGCTCCGGCGGGAAGCGCTCCGCTGGCGACTGCCGCCAGCGTGGCGACCGGCGCGCCCCCGGCAGAGGCTTGGGGTGCAACGGCGGCCGCGCCCGCGAACGGGGGAGGCGAGAGGCGGGCGGCTTCACGGCCTGCCGCCAGTGCGCCGCCGGCAGAGGCGGCGGCGCCCGAGGGGAACGGCCGTGCTCCCCAGGGGGCACCTGTGGACCTGACCCTGATCCGGAGTCGCTGGACCGAGATCAAGGAAGCCGTGGCCGCCGCATTCCCGATAGCGGGTATCGCGCTGGAGGCGGCGCAGGTCGTCGGGGGGGAGGACGACGCCCTCCTCCTGGCCTTTACCAGCGAGTTCCATCAGCGTACCATAGAAAGAGATGCGGCCTGTCGGGCGGCGATCGAGCAGCTGCTCGCCGAGCGGTTCGGGGTGCGTTGCCGGCTGCGCTGTGTCCCTGCTGAGGCGCGGCAGCCCGGCCTGCCCGGGGACGAGTTCCTCCGCCAGGCGGCGGAACTCTTCGGTGCGGTAGGGATCGAGCCCGTGAGTGACCCGCCCGCGGCGGGAGAGGAGCACGAGCCATGATGGGCGGCCCCAACGCTAAGCTCCTGCGCCAGATGCAGGCCCAGCTCGCCAAGATCCAGGAGGAGCTGGCGGAGGAGACGGTCGAGGCGACCGCAGGCGGCGGCGCAGTCAAGGTCGTGATGACCGGCCAGCAGCGGGTACGCGCGGTCCAGCTCGACCCCGCCGCGCTCGACCCCGAGGACGTCGAGCTGCTGCAAGATATGATCGTCGCCGCCATGAACGAGGCGCTGGCGAAATCGCAGGAGCTGGCGGCGCGGCGGCTGAGCGCGCTCACAGGTGGGCTGAAGCTGCCGGGGATGTTCTGAGGCCCGGCGCGGGCCGGGGCTGCCAGCAGGGACCATGGCCCGCGAGCAGCGAGAGCGTGAGAGAGCGAGCATGCAGTTGACGGTAGAGCCGGTGGCCCGGCTAATCGAGGAGTTCGCCAAGCTACCCGGCATCGGGCCGAAAACCGCCCAGCGGCTGACCTTCTACTTGCTCCGCATGCCTCCCGAGACGGCGCGCGCGCTCGGGGAGGCTATCCTGCACCTGCGCGAAACTGTGATCTTCTGCTCGGAATGCTGGAACATCACTGATGTCGATCCCTGCCTGATCTGCCGCGCGGATAATCGCGATCGCTCACTCATCTGTGTGGTGGAGGAGCCGCTCGACATTCTGGCGTTGGAGCGCACCCGGGAGTACAAAGGGCTGTACCATGTACTCCACGGGGCGATCCGCCCGCTAGAAGACATCATGCCCGAGGACCTGAAGATCGCGGAGCTGTTGCGACGGCTAGAGAGCGGGACGGTGCGGGAGGTGATCCTGGCCACCAACCCCAACGTGGAGGGGGATGCCACGGCAGCCTACCTGCGCAGGCTGATCGCGCCGCTCGGGATCCGGGTGTCGCGGATCGCCCGCGGGCTACCGGTCGGCGGCGATCTGGAATACGCCGACGAGGTGACCCTGGCGCAGGCGCTGGAGGGCCGGCGGACGATGGATTGAGCGGGGCCGGCGCAGGGGTTGGTGCGCACGGAGTCGCTCGAGTATAATCTCCCCACTATACGCTCCTGCACGAGGGGGCGGTGGCATGATGAACCGCGAGCCGGATGATGAGGCACAAGACCCCTCGCAGGCCCCCGAACTCGGCATGGCCGGGCTGCTCGAGACCCATGCCCCGGGCTATGCCAGCCTCCGCCGCGGCGACGTGGTGGATGGGGTGGTGGTGCGGGTCGACCGCGACGAGGTGCTCGTCGACATCGGCTTGAAGTCCGAGGCGGTCATCCCCGCGAGCGAGACCGGCGCCCCTCACGGTGATCCCACCCGCATGCTGAAGGTAGGCGACGAGGTCGTCGCCTATGTGCTCCAGCCCGAGGATGCGGAGGGCCGGGTGATCTTGTCCCTCACCCGGGCGCAGGCCGAGCGGGGGTGGCGGGTCCTGCAGAAGCTCTTCGAGGAAGGCCAGACGATCGAAGCGGAGGTCGTGGAGCACAATAAGGGGGGCTTGATCGTCAACGTCCACGGCGTGCGGGGGTTTGTCCCCCTCTCGCAGATCGTGGATCTGAAGCGGAGCGAGCTGCCGGATGAGTCGGTGGAGAGCCGCCTGGCGGCGATGCACGGGCGGCGACTGCTGTTGAAGATCATCGAGCTCAACCGGCGGCGCAACCGGCTGATCCTCTCGGAGCGGGCCGCCCTGCAGGAGCGTCGCGCGCGCGAGAAAGAGCGCCTGCTGGTCGAGCTCCAGGAGGGGGAGGTGCGCCGGGGCCGGGTCACCAGCTTGTGCGACTTCGGCGCCTTCGTAGACCTCGGCGGGGCCGACGGCCTGATCCACCTGTCGGAGCTCTCCTGGGGCCAGGTGACCCATCCTAGCCAGGTGCTGAAGGTCGGGGACGAGGTCGAGGTCTACGTCGTCGGGATCGACCGAGAAAAGAAGAAGATCGCTCTCAGCCTCAAGCGCCTCAAGGCGGAGCCGTGGGCGCGGGTGGCGGAGCGCTACCACATCGGCCAGATCGTGATGGGGCGGATCACCAAGCTCGCGCCGTTCGGGGCGTTCGCGGAGATCGACGAGGGGGTCGAGGGCTTGATCCACATCTCGGAGCTGGCCGACGAGCGCATTACCCACCCGAAGAGCGTGATCAAGGAGGGCGACGTGGTGCCGCTGCGGATCATCCGCATCGACGCTGCGCGCCACCGGCTCGGGCTCAGCCTGCGGCAGGCGCAGGAGGGAGAGACAGAGGCGGTGCCGCCGGTCTATACTCATGGGGCCGAGGCGGCCACGCTGGGCGATGTCGCTCAGGACCTGCGCCAGCTCCCGACCTCCGCCACGGGCGAGGCGCCCGCGGCGCCGGAGCCGGCGGAGGCGGGGGGAGAGCAGGCCTCCTCTACCCCGTCGGGCGGCCCGGAGCCGCCCTCTCATGCCCGCGTCCAGGCCTGAGGGGCACGCGCGCTGCCCGAGGGGCTTACGGCTACGCGTTCCGAAGTATAATGAGAATGACGGCCTTGCTCACCAGCCTGAGCAGCGGAGAGTCTTATGCCTGATCGCTTCGACAAATTCACCGAACGCGCCCGCAAGGTGCTGCAGCTCGCCCAGGAGGAGGCGCAGCGCTTCAACCACAACTATATCGGGACCGAGCACTTGCTTCTCGGGCTCGTCCGCGAGGGGGAGGGGGTGGCGGCCAAGGTGCTCGCCAACCTCGGGGTGGACCTGAACAAGGTGCGGAGCGCGGTCGAGTTCATCATCGGCCGGGGCGACCGCACCGTGACCGGCGACATCGGGCTCACCCCGCGGGCCAAGAAGGTCATCGAGCTCTCGGTCGACGAGGCGCGGCGCCTGAACCACCACTACATCGGGACGGAACACCTGCTGCTGGGGCTGGTCCGCGAGGGTGAGGGCATCGCCGCCGGAGTGCTGGAGAGCCTGGGCGTGTCGCTGGACAAGGTGCGTAGCCAGGTCATCTATGTCCTGAACCAGTCGTCCGCCTACTCCCAGCAGGAGTCGCGGCACGCGACGAAGACGCCGGTCATCGACCAGCTGGGCATGGACCTCACCGCGGCCGCCCGGGCCGGCAAGCTCGACCCGGTCATTGGCCGCGAGCGGGAGATCGAGCGGGTCATTCAGATTCTCTCGCGCCGCACCAAGAACAACCCGGCGCTGATCGGGGAGCCCGGGGTGGGCAAGACGGCGATCGTGGAGGGCCTGGCCCAGCGGATCGCGGCCGGCGACGTGCCCGAGACGTTGATCGGCAAGCGGCTGCTCACGCTCGATATCGGCTCCCTGGTGGCAGGCACGAAGTACCGCGGTGAGTTCGAAGAGCGGCTCAAGAAGATCATCGAGGAGGTCAAGAACTCCGGCAACTGCATCCTCTTCATCGATGAGCTGCACACGCTGGTCGGCGCCGGCGCAGCCGAGGGGGCGGTAGATGCGGCTAACATCCTCAAGCCGTCGCTGGCCCGCGGTGAGCTGCAGACGATCGGTGCCACCACGCTCGACGAGTACCGGAAGTATATCGAGCGCGATGCGGCGCTCGAGCGCCGCTTCCAGCCCGTGCTCGTCGAGGAGCCGACCATCGAGGAGACCATCGAGATCCTGCGCGGCATCAAGGAGCGCTACGAGCAGCACCACCGCCTGGAGATCTCGGACGAGGCCATCAAGGCCGCGGCCGAGCTGGCGGCCCGCTACGTGCCGGACCGCTTCCTGCCGGACAAGGCGATCGACCTCATGGACGAGGCGGCCTCGCGCGTGCGGATGCAGCGGTCGAGTGCGCCGCCGTCGCTGCGGGACGCCATCCGCGGGCTGGAGTCGGTGCAGAGCGAGAAGGAGGCGGCGATCTCGGCGCAGCAGTACGAGCTGGCAGCCGAGCTGCGCGATCGGGAGGCCAAGCTGCGCTCGCGCATCGAGAAGCTCGAGAGCGGCTGGCAGTCCCAGCAGGGGGCGGAGAAGCCCGTCGTCACCGCGGAAGACATCGCGCACGTGGTGTCGATGTGGACCGGCATTCCCGTGATGCGCATTGCCGAGGAGGAGTCGGCGCGGCTGCTCCGGATGGAGGAGGCACTGCGCAGCCGCGTGGTCGGCCAGGAAGAGGCGATCAGCGTGGTCTCCAGGGCAGTGCGCCGCGCGCGGGCGGGGCTCAAGGATCCGAAGCGGCCGATCGGCTCGTTCATCTTCCTGGGCCCGACCGGCGTCGGCAAGACCGAGCTAGCACGGGCGCTTGCCGAGTTCATGTTCGGCAGCGAGGACGCGTTGATCCGCATCGACATGTCGGAGTTCATGGAGCGCCACTCGGTGGCGCGGCTCGTCGGCGCCCCGCCGGGCTACGTGGGCTACGACGAGGGCGGCCAGCTCACGGAGGCGGTGCGCCGCAAGAGCTACTCGGTGATCCTGCTCGATGAGATCGAGAAGGCGCACCCGGACGTCTTCAACATCCTGCTCCAGATCCTGGACGACGGGCGGTTGACCGACGCGAAGGGGCGCCGGGTCGACTTCCGCAACACGATCGTGATCATGACCTCGAACGTGGGCGCGGAGCTGATCCGGCGGCAGAGCTCGCTGGGGTTCAGCGTCGCGCGCGACGAGGCCAAGACCGAGGAAGAGGCCTACCAGAAGATGAAGGAGAAGGTCCTCGGGGAGATGAAGAACCTCTTCCGCCCCGAGTTCCTGAACCGCATCGATGCGACGGTCGTCTTCCGCTCGCTCTCGCGCGACGATATCCGCAAGATCGTCGACCTGATGCTCCAGCGGGTGCGCGGCGAGCTCACCGAGCAGCAGATCAAAATCGAGGTCACCGATGCCGCCAAGGACCTCCTGATGGAGCGGGGCTACGACCCGGTGTTCGGAGCGCGGCCGATGCGGCGGGCGATCCAGAACCTCATCGAGGACCCGCTGGCCGAGGCGCTGCTCGAGGGGCGCTTCAAGAGCGGCGACACGGTGCTGATCGACCGCCAGGGCGACGATCTGGTGATGACCTTGGCGACCGAGGCCCTCGTCGAGACGTCGCAGGCATAAGGCCCTATGCCGCTGGGCCGGTGAGCAAGGGGAGCCCCGGGGACGCCCCGGGGCTTCTCGTGTCGGGGGAGGCCGTCTCCTCCGCTAGAAACGGATAGCGCGGTGGCGAAGACGCGCACGGTCTATGTCTGCCAGCACTGCGGGGCCCGGGCGCCCCGCTGGCTGGGGCGCTGCGGCGAGTGCGGCGAGTGGAACACGCTCGTCGAGACGGTGGAGCCCCCCTCCCCCACCCGCTCCCTCCGCGCCGAGCCGGCTCCCGTCGCGCGCCGGCTGGCGGAGATCGCCTCCGGTGAGACAGGGCGGCTCCCTGTGCCCATCACCGAGTTCGGCCGCGTGCTCGGAGGAGGGATCGTCCCCGGCTCGCTCATCCTCCTCGGGGGGGATCCAGGCGTCGGCAAGTCGACGCTGCTCATGCAGCTGGCCGAGGCTCTCGCCGCGAGCGGCCACCGCGTGCTCTATGTGTCCGGCGAGGAGTCGCTCAGCCAGATCGCGCTGCGCGCCCGCCGGCTGGGCCACCAGGCGCCGGAGGTCTACTACCTGGGCGAGACCGAGCTGGGCCCTATCCTGGAGGCCGCGCGGCAGCTCGCCGTAGCTGTTCTGGTCGTCGACTCGATCCAGAGCGTGTTCGACCCGGAAGTGCCGTCGGCGCCGGGCAGCGTCGCTCAGCTCCGTGAGTGCGCGCTGAAGCTCATGCGCTTAGCGAAGACCGAAGGAATCGCGGTCTTCCTCATCGGCCACGTGACCAAGGAGGGGCTCATCGCCGGCCCCAAAGTGCTCGAGCACATGGTGGACTGTGTGCTCTACCTGGAGGGCGAGCGCTTCCAGGCCTACCGGCTCCTGCGCGGCGTGAAGAACCGCTTCGGCTCGACTAACGAGATGGGCGTGTTCGAGATGCAGGAAGGTGGCCTAGTAGAGGTCGGCAACCCGTCGCAGGTCTTCCTCGCCGAGCGGGTCGAGGGGGCGAGCGGCTCCGCCGTGGCCGTGACCCTGGAGGGGACCCGGCCGATCCTGGTCGAGGTGCAGGCGCTCGTCTCGCGGAGTGCGCTGGCCGTGCCCCGCCGGACCAGCAACGGCATCGATACGAACCGGCTGCTCCTCGTAACGGCAGTGCTGAGCAAGCGGCTGGGCGTGCAGCTGTACGACCAGGACATCTACGTGAACGTCGTGGGGGGCCTGCGCATCGAGGAGCCAGCGGCCGACCTCGCTATGGCGCTGGCGATCCTGTCGAGTCTGAAGGACCGGCCGCTCGCTCCCGGCCTCGTGGCGATCGGCGAGGTGGGGCTCTCGGGGGAGGTGCGCGGCGTCAGCCAGCTCGACCGGCGCCTGCGGGAGGCCAGCCAGCTGGGCTTCACCCAGGCGCTCATCCCCCGCTCGCCGAATGCACCGGCCCCTGCTGTGCCGGGACTGGAGATCATCACGGTGCGCACGCTGCGCGACGCGGCGCTGATCCTGAGCTGAAGGCCGCCCGCCGCGCGGCCCGGGCGACGGCAAGTGAGCGATGGCGGGAGCGACGGGGACGCAACTAACGGCGGTCGGACTCGGCCTCATCGTGGTCGCGGCCGGCCAGTCGGCGCGGTTCGGCCGCGACAAGCTGTGGGCCCCCCTGGGGGGCCAGCCGGTGCTGGCCCACTCGCTGACGGCGCTGGGGGCCCCGCCGGTGGAGCGCCTGGCGCTGGTCGTCGCGCCGGCGCGGCTCCACGATGCCCACGCCCTGGTAGCCGCCCTGCCGATCCCAGCGGTGGTCGTCCCCGGCGGTCCGCGACGTCAGGACTCCGTCCGCAACGGCCTGGAGGCGCTCGGGCCGTGCGAGTGGATCGCGGTGCACGACGCGGCGCGGCCATTCGCTACGCGCGACCTCTTGCTCCGAACCTGGGCGGTGGCCCAGGCTGTCGGGGCCGCGGTGCCCGCCGTGCCGGTGAACGACACGATCAAGCGCGTGCGGGAGGGGCTGGTGGTGGAGACGCTCCCGCGCGCCGAGCTGTGGGCGGTGCAGACGCCTCAGGTGTTTCGCGGCGCGCTGCTCTGGGAGGCGCATCGCGCGGTGGGCGAGGACGTGACCGATGATGCGGCGCTGGTCGAGCGCTGCGGGGCGCGGGTCGGGGTCGCGCAGGGCGCCTATGATAACATCAAGATAACTACGCCGGACGACCTGGAGCTAGCCGGCTGGCTGCTGGCACGGCGGACGGAGGCGCGAGTGCGTGGCTGACCTCCGGGTGGGCCTCGGCTACGACCTGCACGCCTATGCGGCGGAGCGCCGGCTGGTGCTGGGCGGCGCCGAGATCGCCTACTCCCGGGGGCTGGCGGGCCACTCGGATGGCGATGTGCTGGCCCATGCGGTTGCCGACGCCCTGCTCGGCGCGGCAGGCTGGGACGACATCGGCGAGTGGTTCCCTCCGGATGACGCGACCTATCGCGGCGCACGGAGCCTGGAGCTGTTGCGCCAGATTGTGGCCCGCCTGAGTGCAGCGGGCTGGCGCGTGGTGAACGTGGATGTCGCGGTGGTGGCGCAGGAGCCGCGTCTGGCCCCCTATCGGGAAACGCTGCGGGCGAACCTCGCGGCGGTGCTGGGTGTCCCAGGCGAGCGGGTGAACGTGAAATTCACGGCCCCGGAGCGCCTCGGTGCGCTAGGGCGGGTCGAGGGCGTGGCGGCGCTGGCGACCGCCTTGATCGAGCGAGAGTGAGATGGCTACGCTGTTCTGGCGCGCGCTGCGCGCGGATTTCCGAGCGATTTTCGAGCGCGATCCGGCCGCACGGAATGCGTGGGAGGTCTGGCTCGCGTATCCTGGCTTCCATGCCATCATCCTCCACCGCATCGCACACTGGCTCTACCATCTCGGCATCCCGGTGCTGCCCCGGTGGCTCTCGCACCTGAACCGCTTCCTCACCGGCATCGAGATCCACCCGGCGGCAGAGATCGGGCCGGGGTTCTTTATCGACCACGGCATGGGCGTGGTCATCGGGGAGACGACGCAGATCGGGGAGAACGTCACCCTCTACCAGGGCGTGACCCTCGGCGGAACGGGCAAGGAGGTGGGCAAGCGGCACCCCACGATCGGGAACAATGTGGTTATCAGCGTGGGGGCGAAGGTGCTGGGGGCTATCGAGATCGGGGACAACGTGAAGATCGGCGCCGGCTCGGTCGTCCTGAACTCCGTGCCACCGAACTCCACGGTCGTGGGCGTGCCCGGGCGCGTAGTCGCAACCCACGACCCGCAAACGCACGAGCGGCGCCGGGTCGAGGTGCTCCCGGACCCCGAGGCCGAGATGCTGCAGTACCTCCAGCAGAAGGTGATCGAGCTGGAGGCGCGCCTCGCCTGGCTCGAGCGGGCCTTGGCCGAGGCCGAGCGCGGGGCGCAGCCAGCGGCGGAGCCGGAGGCCCGTGAGCGAACCCGATGCTGAGAATCACCAACACCTTTTCTGGGCAGAAAGAGCCCTTCGTCTCCGGCGGCGATCCCGTGCGGTTCTACGTCTGCGGGATGACGCCGAAGTTCCATCCCCATGTGGGCCATGCGCGGATCTTCGTGGCCGCCGATGTCATCCGCCGCTATCTCGAGTACCGCGGCCTGCGCGTGTACCACGTCCAGAACTTCACCGATATCGACGACAAGATCATCGCCCGGGCGAGCGAGGAGGGGATCACCCCCGCAGACGTTGCGGCGAAGTACACCGCCTCCTACTTCGAGGCGATGGACGCGCTGAACGTGCTGCGCGCGCATGAATACCCCACCGTCACCGGCTTCATGCCCCAGATCATCGCCTTTATCGAGGCGCTGATTGCGAAGGGGTACGCGTATGTAGCCGACGGTGACGTGTGGTTCGCCGTCGAGCGCTTCCCCAGCTACGGCGCCCTCTCCGGCCGTCATGGTGCGCTCGACGAGGGGCTCGTGGGCGCGCGGAAGGAGCTCGAGCCTGGGAAGCGCGACCCGCGCGACTTCGCCCTCTGGAAGCGGGCCAAGCCGGGCGAGCCGGCCTGGGACAGCCCCTGGGGCCCGGGCCGTCCGGGCTGGCACATCGAGTGCTCCACGATGGTGCGTGCGACGCTCGGCGACACGATCGACCTCCATGGGGGCGGGCAGGACCTGATCTTCCCCCACCACGAGAACGAGCGCGCTCAGAGCGAGGCGCTGCTGGGGCACCCGTTCGTGCGCTACTGGGTGCACGTCGGCCTCGTCACCACCGGGGGCGAGAAGATGTCGCACTCGCTCCTGAACTTCCGCACCGTGCAGGAGGTGCTCGCGCACCACGAGCCCATGGCCCTGCGGCTGTACCTGCTCCAGACGCACTACCGCGCACCCCTGGCGTTCAGGGAGGAGGCGGTGGCAGCGGCCGCGCGGGGGCTAGCGCGCCTGCGCGCGGCGCTTGAGCCGCTGGCGGCGCCCGCGGCGCCGCTTGCCGGCGGGGCGCCGGACGGGGCGCCGTCGGGCGGGGAGCTGGCCGCCCGGGCGCGAGCGCGGTTCGAGACGGCGATGGACGACGACTTCAACACTGCTGCAGCTCTTGCCGCGCTGTTCGACCTAGCGGCGGAGCTGAACGCGCGCCGCCAGCGAGCCCCAGCGGATCCGGAGATAGCGGCCGGGCAAGCCGTGCTCCGCGAGCTGGCCGGAGTCTTGGGGTTGGATCTCACCCCGCGTCCTGGTGTGACCGCCGCTCGGGCGGCAGTCGAGCCGTTCATCGAGCTGCTGCTCGCGGTGCGGCAGGAGCTGCGGCGCGCGCGGCAGTGGGCGCTCGCCGACCGGATCCGGGACGGGTTGCGCGAGCTCGGCGTGATAGTTGAAGATCGCCCCGACACGACCACTTGGCGGTTCGAGTAGCGCGTGCTCGAGACGATCTACGGGAAACAACCTGTGCGCGAGGCCCTGCGCGTGGGCCGCCGGGTGCGGCGGGTTCTGGTCGCCGCGAACGCCCGGGAGACCCCGGGGCTGCGTGACGTCCTGGCCCTGGCCACGACACGCGGCGTGCCGGTGCTACGGGTGGATCGCGCGCAGCTCGACCGGCTGGGCGACCACCACCAGGGGGTGGCGGCGGAGGTCGAGCCCTACGACTACGCCAACTTCAGCGAGCTACTCTACGCCGCGCGGGCCGCGCGTCCCCCGCTCTACCTGATCCTCGACACGCTGCAGGATCCCCAGAACTTCGGCTCGCTGCTGCGCACGGCAGCAGCGGTCGGGGTTGCAGGGGTGGTGATGCCCGAGCACCGCGCCGTGAGCGTCACGCCGGCGGTATGCCGCGCCTCGGCGGGTGCGGTGGAGCACCTACGCATCGCGCGGGTGACGAACCTAGCGCGGGCGCTCGAGCAGCTCAAGGCGGCTGGCGTCTGGGTCGTCGGCTTGGCCCCAGGGGCTAGCGAGCGCTACGACGCTATCGATGCCCGCGGGCCGACCGCGGTCGTGGTGGGCGGGGAGGCACAGGGGCTGCGGCGGCTCGTGCGCGAGGCGTGCGATTTCCTCGTGGTGATCCCGATGGAACCAACCGTCGAGTCCCTCAACGCGGCCGTGGCGGGCTCTATCGTGCTCTACGAGTACTACCGCCAGCGGCTGCGGGCGGTCCCCGGCGGCCGCTAGTGCGTCGCGGCCTCTAGGGCTCGCGCAGCAGGGCTTCCACCCGGCGCCGCACCTCGGCGGGAACGCTCAGCGCGCGGAAGCGCTCGCGGGCGCCGCGCGGTACCGTGGCATCGATGCCCAGCTTGGAGCGGCGCCCAGTGAGCTGACTAAGCGGGTCGATCGACCACGGCGGCTGGTTCTCTAGCACGATCAGCCCCTGGTCGGGCTGCGCTCGCGTGGCCACGGCCCACTCCACCAGCCAGTCGTCGTCGGGGTCGATGTCCTCGTCCACGGCGATTGCGAGCTTGACCCCTCGGCCCATCTCCAGCACGCGCCGGAGCACAGCCCGCGGCTCGATCGCATCCCCCGCGGCAAGCTGGACGATCGCTACCGTGCCCAGGTGCTTGTAGCGGAGGCGGCGCACCGCGGGGTAGGCTGCCTGGAGCTCCGGCAGGTAGCGAAGCTCGAGGCTGAGACTGACGAGTTCGGACACCTCCCGGCTGAAGGGCGCGAGAGCGTGGTAGAGGGGCGCCTGGCGGTGGGTGATCGCCCGTACCTCCCCGGTTGGGCTCTCGAAAGTGAAGTAGTACCCCGAGGACTCGCCGAACGGCCCCTCCGGCTCGCACCGGTCGGGATAGACAACGCACTCGAGCACGATCTCGGCCTCGGCAGGGACCAGGACGTCGATAGTGCGACAGCGGACCGTCGGCACGGGCTGGCCGGCCAGGGCGCCCGCCAGGGCCAGCTTGTCCTCGCCCGGCGCGGCGGGCACGATCGCGCCGAGGAACACCGCCGGGCTGGCCCCCAGCACAAGCGCCAGCTCCAGGGGCTCGCCGCGCTCGCGCGCCCGCGCGGCGAAGGTGCCGAGCGGCGGGTTGTGGAGATAGATCCCGAGCTGCCGCGGCCCCTTGATCGCCACGCGGTGGATTCCTATGCCTTGAGGCCCGCCGTCGGGGTCACGGCCGATGGCGACGGCGGAGGTGAGGTATGGATGGGCGTCATCGGCATGGTGGGTGAGCACGGGGAGGAGCTCGAGCAGGTCCACCGCCGTGTCGTGCTGCACCTCCTGCGCCGGCGCGGCACCGGTTGCCGGCACCGGCGGGCGGGGCTGTGCGAGCAGCGAGGCGGTCGCTGCGACGAGCGCCTCGGCGCTCTCGAGGCCGAGCGCCCAGGCGAGGCGCTCGCGCCGCCCGAAGAGGTTGGCCACCACCGGCATCGCGTAGCCCGCGACCCGGTCGAAGCGGAGCGCGGGCCCGCCGCGGCGATCGTGCCAGACCATGGCGTAGTGGATCTCGTAGCGCGGCGACAGCTCGACGGCGAGGCGCTTCAGCGCCCCGCGCTGTTCGAGGGTATCGAGGAAGGCCCGCATCGCTCACCCCCGGGCGGCCGTTTCCCAGCGGCTCCGCCGCAGCACGGCCGCGTAGTCCCGCAGGGCCGACTCCAGGTCGTACTGCGGCTCCCAGCCCAGCTCCTCGCGCGCACGGCTGATATCGAACGGCGAGTTCCGCAGCGCGCGGGCGAGGGCCTCGTTCGGCGGCCCCGCGATGGTGATCTGGGCGCCCGGCTCGACCCGGCGGACGGCCTCGACGATCTCCTCGAGAGTGTACGTGCGCCCGACGCCCAGGTTGAAGATGCGATGGCGCAGCCCTTCAGCGAAGCAGGCCAGCTCCACGCCGCACGCGATGTCCTTGACATAGGTGTACTCCCGCCGCGCCGGCCAGGGGCGCACCTGCACAGGGCGCCGGTCGATGGCTGCGGTGAGGAGGTCGTGGATGAACTCGCCAGCCACCGAGCCACCCGCGAACGTACCGGGCCCGAAGACGGCCGAGAAGCGCAGGGCGATGAAGTCGACCTGGAAGCGGTCGGCGTAGGCGTGGCCGAGCAGCTCGTTCGCGGCTTTGGTCGCGCCGTAGAGCGGGTTGTAGCCGTAGGGGGCCGTCTCGGGGAGGCGCTTGGCGGGGTCCATAGCCTGGCTGCGGTCGTACACTCCTTCGGTGCTAGCGAAGATCACGCGGCGCACGCCCAGGACGCGCGCAGCCTCCAGCACGTTAATCGTGCCCTGGATATTGATCTGCAGGCCCGTGTAGGGCGCCTCCTCGACCCGGTTGCCGATGAGGCCCGCGGTATGGACGATGACGTCGGGCTGGTACTCGCGGACGACCTGCATCAGCTGGGGCAGATCGCGGATATCCCCGCGCACGAGGGGCACGCGCGCTACGTCGAGCACGGCCTGCAGGTAGGGGCGCACCGGAGCAACGTCGTAGAGCACCGGCTGGACGCCACGCTCGAGCAGCCGCTGAGCGGTGTGGGCGCCGATCAGGCCGGCGCCGGTAATCAGTATCGCCATGCGGGCCTCCTTCCTGCTAAGGTGGAACCGGGGGCGCACCGCCCTGAGCGAGGGGCAGCGCAGCGGTCGTGGGCGAACACGAGGCATTCTACGGGCCGCTAGGCATGCCAGCAAATGCCGCGCGCGGTTAGGCCCGCCGGTGCGGGAGCGCAGGAGGCGATGGGGATGGGCGGTGACCAAGGGGGAGTACATCCAACGGTGCGCCCTGCGTACCGTTGCGGGCAGGCCAGAGTGTGCCCCGAGAACGGCGGGTGCCCTGGT
>Ga0209810_1000897_pt1 | contig 52970 bp, 56 predicted proteins | sample Coa_R1_7_FD_187159 | JGI IMG/M metagenome (GOLD analysis project Ga0209810, IMG submission 187159) | Surface soil microbial communities from Centralia Pennsylvania, which are recovering from an underground coalmine fire - Coalmine... | ecosystem: Environmental > Terrestrial > Soil > Unclassified... | reverse complement strand
GCCCTGGCGCTTCTACGCGCGCGGGAGCCCGGCGGTGAGCGGGCCGCGCGCCTTGTCGCCCTGAGACCGCTGTGGTAGACTCCATCCGTCGTGCGGCTCCACGCCGCCGGCTGTTCACGTTCCTCGGCGCCCACGCGAACGCGGCGGCCCCGGCAGCCTCGCCGGTCGAGCCCCCTCGCACGGGCGTCCGCCTCCCCAAGGGAGCACTCCGCTGCAGTTCGACAATCGGCCCAACAACAACGGTCGCCCGGAGGGCGGAGGCCGCCGCCGCCGTTCGCGGCGCAACCGCCAGCGCTTCAACGAGGGCGCCGCGCCGGCGCAGCATCACGACGTCTTTACGCAGCCCGAGTTCCCGCAGCCGGTCGGTCCGCCGCTGCTCTCGCCGGAGCAGCTCGGTGAGATGAGCAAAGCGGAGCTCAACGAGCTTGCGAAGACGTTCGAGATCGAGAATCCGACGAAGGTCAAGAAAGACGACCTCGTCGCGCAGATCGTCGAGATCCAAGCGCAGCGCAGCGGGCTCGAGAAGGCCAACGGCGTGCTCGACATCCTGCCCGAGGGCTACGGGTTTCTGCGGCGCGAGGGCTACCTCGTCGGCGCGGAAGACATCTACATCTCGCAGTCGCAGATTCGCCGCTTCGAGCTGCGGCGCGGCGACCTCGTCGCCGGCCAGGTCCGGCGCCCGAAAGAGAACGAGAAGTACTACGGCATCGTCAAGGTCGAGACGGTCAACGGGCTCCCGCCCGAAGAGATCGCCGGCCGGCGCGTGTTCGAGGAGCTCGTCGCAGAGCCGCCGACGCAGCGTTTCACGCTCGAGACGCGCGGCGATCTGGCGACGCGCGCGCTCGACCTGTTCTCGCCGCTCGGGCGCGGACAGCGCGCGCTGCTGGTGGTGCCGCCGCGCACGAGCGAGACGGCGCTGATCGCGCGGATCGCGCGCGCGCTCGAGGCCAACGATCCGAACGCGCACGCGATCGTCCTGCTCGTCGACGAGCGGCCGGAGGCGGTGACGCACGTGACGCGCACGCTCGACGCCGAGGTCGTCGCGACGACGTTCGACGAGCATCCCGAGAACCACGTCACGACCGCCGAGCTCGTCTTCGAGCGCGCGAAGCGGATCGCCGAGCTGGGCGGCGACGCGGTCGTCGTCGTCTCGTCGCTGACCAGGCTCGTGCGCGCGTACGCGGCGAGCACGCATCACAAGAACGGCGGACAAGTGGACGCGGCGGCGCTGCAGCGCCCGAAGCGCCTCTTCGGCTCGGCCCGCGCGCTCGAAGGCGGCGGCTCGCTGACCGTGCTCGCCGCGATCTCGGCCGGAACCTCGCCGCTCGACGCGCTGCTGATCGAAGAGTTCGCGCCGCTCGAGAACGCGGAGGTCGTGCTCGCGCGCGAGCTCGCCGCTCGCCGCGCGGTCCCGCCGATCGACCTCGTCGCGAGCGGCAACGCCTACGAGGAGCTGCTGCTGAGCGAGATCGCGCTGCACAAGGTGAACGATCTGCGGCGGCTGCTCGCCGGGGTCTCGAGCGTCGAAGCGTCGGAGCGGATCTACGCCGCGCTCGCGCGCACGCAGACGAACGACGACTTCATCACCGGCTTCGATCTGAAGAAGGTCTGATCGCCGTCGCCGCTCAGCGTCTGCAGAAGTTCCTCGCGTCGGCCGGCGTCGCGTCGCGCCGGCGCGCCGAGGAGCTGATCGCGGCGGGCCGCGTCCGCGTGGACGGCCGCGTCGTGCGCGAGCTCGGAACGACGGTCGGCGACGGCGCGCGCGTCGAAGTCGACGGCCGCCTCGTCCGTCCGGCCGAGACGCGCACGTATCTCGTGCTGAACAAGCCCGCCGGGGTCATGACCACGATGCGCGATCCGGAGGGACGCCGCACGGTCGCCGACCTGATCCGCGGCGCCGGGGTGCGTGCGCGGGTCGTCCCGGTCGGGCGGCTCGACTACGACACGAGCGGCGTGCTGCTCCTCACCGACGACGGCGAAGCCGCCCACGTCCTCACGCACCCGCGCTTCGGCGTCGAGAAGACGTATCGCGCGACCGTGCGCGGGCGGCTCGACGCCGCTGCCGTGGAGACGATTCTCCGCGGCGTGCGGCTCGAGGAGGGCCGGGCGGCGCCGGCGCAGCTGCGCGTCGTGGCGACGCGCCGTGGCGCCTCGGTCCTCGACGTGACGATCCACGAGGGCAAGAACCGGCAGGTACGCCGGATGCTGGAGAGCGTCGAGCACCCGGTACTGGAGCTGACCCGGCTGCGGTTCGGCCCGATCGCGCTGGGCGATCTGCCCGCCGGCGCCGTCCGGCCGGTCACGCCGCGCGAGCTGGCGGCGCTGCACCGGATCGTGACCGAGGCGCGCGAGGAGCGGATCGGCGGCGAGGCGGGCGGATGAGCGCCGTCCGCGGAATCCGCGGCGCGATCACCGTCGAGCGGGACGAGCCGGCGCTGATCCTTTCGGCGACGGAGCGCCTCCTGCGGGCGATCGTCGAACGGAACGCCTTCGCGCCCGAGGACGTCGCCTCGGCCCTGTTCACGGTCACGCCGGACCTCGTCTCCGAGTTTCCGGCCGCGGCGGCCCGCGCGATGGGCTGGTCGCTCGTCCCGCTGTTGAATTTCACCGAGATCGGGGTACCGGGTCGTCTGGAGCGCTGCGTCCGGGTGATGGTGCACATCAACACCGACCTGCGCCAAGACGAAATTCGTCACGTCTATCTCGAGGGAGCGACGGTGCTCCGGCCCGATCTGAGCGGCGGGCGGTGAGCGCGCCGCGTCGGGTCCCCGCCGGGCAGGTGACGGCGGCGCCGCGGAACAATGCGCGGCCGGAACCCGGCGGCCGGGCGCGCCCGTTCCGTGTTCCCCATTCCGTTTCGTCGCGAGGTACCATGGCCGTCCGCATCCACCGTTCGCTCGCAGCGCTCGCGCTGCTCGCCGTCCCGGCGGCGTCGCTCCCGCTCGCGGCGAGCGCGCAGACCTCGACGTTCTACACCCCGCCGAAGATCGTCAAGCAGGGCACGGCCTCGGCGCCGGTCGTCGGGACCGGCGCGGTGACGGTCAAGGTCTTCGTGCACAAGGACGGCTCGATCGGCACCGTGCAGGTCGAAAAGTCGACGAACCACGGTGACGACGCGGCGGCGACGCAGATCGCCAAATCGTCGAGCTACAAGCCGGGCGTGCGCGACGGCAAGCCGATCGATGCGTACTACACGCTCGCGCTCAAGTTCAACGGCTCGTCGGTCACGACCGACACCGGGTCGACCGCCGGGGACGTCAATCAGGCGAACGCGCTGATCCGCGCCGGCAAGTACGCCGAGGCGAAGACCGAGCTCGACGCGTACCTCGTCGGACATCCCGGCGACAAGGACGCGGAGGCGCTGCTCGGCGTCGCCGACTCCTACGCGAACGATGCGTCCGGCGCGGTCGCCGCGTTCGACGCTGCGGGGACCGTCCCCGAGCGCTTCAAGGCGGTCGCCGCGAAGGCGTACGCCGACGCCGCGGTGGCGGCGCTCAAGGCGCAGGACAACGAGAAAGCCGTCGCGCTCTCGACGAAATCCCTCGCGCTGCAGAACAGCGCCAACGTGTACTACGTCCGCGGCACCGCCGAAGCCGACGCGAAGAACTACGCGGCCGCGAGCGCCGATCTGGAGCGCGCGAAGCAGATGGTCGGCTCGTCCGCGCATCCCGACCCGCAGTCGCTCAACGCGATCGACGCCGCGCTGGCGACGACGTACGTCCTGGGCGGGCAGCCAGACAAGGGCGCCGCGCTCGCGCGCGAGCTGAAGCAGCGCGACCCCTCGAACACGCGCGTCGACGACGCGCTCGCCGCCTACTACCGGCAGCAGGCGGCGACCGCGGTGCAAGCCGGAAACCGCGACGCCGCCGTGACGGACCTCGAAGCCGGGGCGAAGGCGGTTCCCGCGCAGGCCGGGCTGTTGTACTTCCAGGCGACGAACGTGCTCGCCGGCGCCCAGAACCCCGATTGGAAGAAAGTGCGGGCCGAAGCCGACAAGGCGATCGCGGCCGATCCGAAAAACGCCGGCGCGAACTACGTCGCCGGGATCGCCGCCGCGAACTCGGGCGACAAGACCGCGGCGATCGCGTACCTCCAGAAGGCACACGCCAACGCGGGCAGCGATACCAAGCTGGCCACCGACTCCGCCAACGCGCTCCAGAAGCTCGGCGCGAAACCGCAGTAGGAATGCGCGTGGGGAACGCCAATCCCTACGCCCGCGCCGGGCGACGCCCCGCCCGTCTTTCGTATTGCCCGGCATCCGTCCGCGGGTTCACCCTCTAGCGGACTCCTCACCCAGACTCGGAGGCGAACAACCTCGTGGACTTCAACGGATTTTTCGACACGATTCAGCGCGGCGGACCCGCCATGTGGGCGCTGTTGCTGCTGTCGGTCATCGCGATCGCGATCGTGATCGAGCGGCTGCTTTTCTTCGCGAGCCAGCACTCGGACTCGAAGGGGCTGCTGCGCCAGATCGGACAGCGGATCTCCGCCGACGATCTGCCGGGCGCGATCAAGATCTGCCGCCAGAACAAGGGGATGCTCCCGAAGATCCTCGAGTTCGGGCTGCAGCGCGGCGAGAAGAACCGCGCCGACATCACCGACGCGCTCTCGATCGCGCTGATGGAGAACCTCAACTCGCTCGAGCGGAACCTCGGCATCATCGGTACGATCGCCGTCATCGCGCCGTTCGTCGGGCTGTTCGGTACGGTGCTCGGCATCATCCGCGCGTTCCAGGACATCGCGCTCAAGGGCAACTCGACGCCGGCCGTCGTCGCCGCGGGCGTCTCCGAGGCGCTGATCACGACGGCCGCCGGGCTGTTCGTGGCCGTCGTCTCCGTCATCTTCTTCAACTACTTCAAGACGCGCATCAAGGCGTACAACCAGGAGATGATCGTGGCGGCCAACCAGCTCGCCGAGATGCTGCACTTCCACAACACCGGCGCCGCCATCCCGACCGATCTCTACCAGCCGTCCGCGACCGGGACGAAGTAAGCTGAACCTTTCGATCGGAGGGCTCGACTCATGAGCATGGTCTCCGCGCAGCAGGACGACGAGGTGATGGCCGAGATCAACATCACGCCGTTCACCGACGTGCTGCTGGTCCTGCTGATCATCTTCATGATCCTCGCCGCGCTCGTGGCGCCGCCGGGCTTCGAGAAGCAGCTGCCCGACAACAACAGCAACACGCCGGTGCCGCAGCAGAAGAAGGCCGACAACATCGAGGTGCTCGTCAACGAGAAGGGCGTCATCTACATCGACGGCAAGCGCTCCGACACGACCCACATCTACCAGGACATGGCGGACGTCGAGCGCCGCAAGGGACACAAGCACGTCTCGCTGACGGCCGACATCAAGGCGCCGTACGGCGAGATCATCCGCATCTTGGACGCCGCGCGCATCGTCGGCCTCGAAGACGTCGGTTTCGTCACGTCGTCGTAAGAAAGCGAAGGAACTCTAGCTCGTGGCTGTCTCCACCGGACAAGGCGAAGACGAGGTGATGTCGACGATCAACATCACGCCGTTCACGGACGTGCTGCTGGTCCTGCTCATCATCTTCATCATCCTCGCCTCCGTCGTCAAAGAGCCGAAGCTTCCCGACGCCAAGAACCGCCGCAAGGTCCTTCCGTCACAGATCGTCGTGCTGGTCAACCAGAAGAATCAGGTGCAGATCGGCTCGAGCGTCGTCGACCAGCTCGAGGCGAAGCAGCAGTTCAGCGAGCTCGCCCGCAACACGGGCGGCGCGCTCAAGACGGTGATCATCAAGGCCGATCCGCGCGCCGACTTCGGCACGATCCTGCGGGTGATGGACGCCGCGAAGTCGGCGCATCTCAACACCTTCGGCTTGGCCAACCACATCGAGGGCCTGCCGGAAGGGCAGACGGGGGGCTAGATGTCGACGCCCGCCACCCCGCCGCAGCGGCCTCCGCAGCCGCCGGTCTCGCGCGCCGACCGCGCGAAGAACTTTCTGTTCTACGGCTTCGCGATCTCGGTCGCGCTGCACCTGATCTTCGGTCCGTTCGTCAAGTTCCAGAACTCGCACACGGAAGAAGAGCAGCCGCAGAAGGTGACGGTCGTTCGCGTCCCCACGCCGCCTCCGACGCCGAAGCCGACGCCGACGCCGCCGCCGACGCCGATCCCCACGCCGCCGCCGGAGACGACGCCGCCGCCGAAGCAGACGCCCGCGCCCGTGCAGCCGAAGATCAAGATCAACACGATCAAGACGACGTCGCACAGCAACACCGGGCCGACGGAACAAGCGAACAAGTACACGACCGGCAACACGCAGGGGATCCCGCAAGGCCAAGGGACCGCGGCGCCGGCGCCGACCGCGCCGCCCGCGACGCCGGCCCCTGCGCCGCCGACGCCCACGCCGAAGCCGACCCCGACCCCGGCCTCGTGCGCGCGGCCGAACGTCGCGGCCACGACGGTTCACGCCGTCGAGCCGGACACGCCGCCGATGGCGCAGCAGCAGGGGATCACCGGCGACGTGCAAGTGATCGTCTCGCTCGATACCAACAGCCACATCACCAGCACGAAGATCCAGAGCTCGCCCAGCGTGGTGCTGAATCAGGCCGCTCTGCAGGCCGCGCGTCAGTCGACCTTCCAGACCGAGATCCGGGACTGCAAGCCGATCGCCGCCGACTACATCTTCACGGTCAGCTTCGAATCGCAATAGAGGATTGGGCGCTCTCGACGAGCGCCCGATCCATCGCGTTTGCGCCCTTGCAGGGCGCAAGCCGCATCGCGTTTGGGCTTGCGGGCGCGAGTGCATCGCGTTCGTGCCTCGCAGGGCGCAAGCCGCGTCGCGTTTGCGTCGTGCGACCCGGATGAGTCGTCGATGCGGGGGCGCGGGAGACGCGTCGTTCGGGTGTCGGGGGGGGGGCCGGCGGCGGAACGGGTCGCGCCGCTCCGCCTCAGAGCACGCCGAGATCGCGGAGGCGGTACATCATCTCGATGTAGCGGCGCAGGTCGGACTCTTGCTCGGCGCTGCGGCCGGTGAACTCGACGCCGATGCGATATTTCGCGATCGACGGATCGAGCGTGCACCAGCGCACTTCGCCGGTGAGCCGCAGCGCGGGGAGCGGATCGCCGCGCAGCTCGAGCTCGAGCTGCAGCGCCTGACCCGGCGTGAGCGCCGCTTCGGAGAGCATCGCGAGACCGCCCAAGCCCACGTCGTACGTTTCGGTGCGCGCGGCGGCGAACTCGGGACCGATCGTGTACGCGACCAGCATCGGCGCGTCGGTCAGGCGCCGCTCCGCGCGCTCCTCGTCCACGCGCGCGCTTTCCGCGCGAGCGGGAAAGCCTCCCCCGCGTGCGAAGCGACGCTCACGTGACGTTCCTGCAAGCGATGGTCCTCGCGGTGCTGCAGGGCGTCAGCGAGCTTTTCCCGGTCAGCAGTCTCGGGCACACGGTGCTCGTCCCCGCGCTGTTGCGCTGGCACGTCGACGAAGGTTCGGAGTCGTTCCTCGCGTTCGTCGTCGTGCTGCACCTCGGAACGGCGCTGGCGCTCGTGGTGTTCTACGCCGCGGAATGGCGCGCGATCGTCGCGGCGCTCGTGCGCAGCGTCGTGCGCGGCCGGCTCGGCGACGATCCCGCCGAGCGGACGGGCTGGCTGCTGATCGCCGGCACGATCCCGGTCGGGCTGCTCGGCGTGCTGTTCGAGTCGGCGGTGAAGAAGCTGTTCGCGTCGCCCGTGCCGGTCTCGCTGTTCCTGTTCGCCAACGGTCTGCTGATGCTCGCCGGCGAGGCGCTGCGCCGGCGCCAGCACGCCAACGCCGGACATCCGTATCGGCGGCTGCCCCAGCTCGGATTCGGCGACGCGGCGCTCGTCGGGCTCGCACAGTCGCTGGCGCTGCTCCCGGGGATCTCGCGCTCCGGCTCGGCGATCGTCGCCGGCCTGCTGCGCGACTTGCGCCACGAAGACGCCGCGCGCTACTCGTTCCTGCTCGCGACCCCGGTCATCTTGGCGGCCGGCGTGCTGGAGTTCCCGAAGCTGTTCGCGCCGGGCGCGCACGTCGTGCTCGTGCAGGCCGTGGCGGGCGGGATCGTCGCGGGTATCACGGCGTACGCCTCCGTCGCGTTCCTCACCCGGTGGTTCCGTCACAACGATCTCGCGCCGTTCGCCTGGTACTGCATCGTCGCCGGCGCGCTCTCGTTCGCCCTCTTCGTCACGAAAGTCGTCGCATGAAACCGCTCGCGCTGATCCTCGCCCTGATCTTCTTCGTGATCGCGATCTTGTATTGGGTCGGACACACCCCGCTCGGCCAGCACACGAAGCACGGAATCCTGTTCATCGTGCTCGCGCTGCTGTGTCTGGTCTGGTACCGCTTCCAAAGCGCCCAACCGGCACGCTGAGAGGGTTCGGCGCTCTGGACCAGCGCTGAACCCATCGCGTTTGCGCGTGCCGCGGTTCCGGCCGCTGCCTAGCGCTTGGAGATGAGGTAGATCTCGTCGGGCTCGGGGGCGATGACGTCGACCTCGCCGCGGTGCTCGCGGAGGAGCCGCTCGAAGCGCTGCGCGTCGCGCCGCGTCGTCTGCACGATGGTGAACGGCGCCGGCGCGGCCGCGGCGAGCACTTCGCCGAGCGCGCGGTCGTAGGCGGCGTCGTCGTTGCTGCGCGCGCCGAAGATCGTGTCGCGGTAGAGCCGTTCCACGTTGAGATACGGATCGCCGGACCACCAGGCTTCCATCATCCAGATGCGCGGATCGACGCGGCGGGCCGCACCGCGCCCCGGCGGCGCGAGAAAGACCGCGTCCGCCCGGACGGCGGCGAGGGTCGTCGCGAAGTCGGCGCGCCGCACGGTGTTGCGCCGTCCGTTCCCGCAGACGCGGCTCTGCGTCTCGCGCAGGTAGTGCCAGGCGAGCTCGCTCGGCGGGATGTCGATCATCTCGTCGGGCTCGCGCGCCTTGTGCAGCCAATAGCACAGGACGTGCCACAGCCCGAGCACCGCGAGCCCGGTCTGTCCGTCGCTGCGCAGCGCGTGCACGTTGGCGTGCCACACGCCGAGATACCGGCACTGCTCTTCGCTGAAGAACACGCCTTCCCACGCGCGGAACAGATCGCTCGGATAGATGTGCCCGGGGAGCATCTCGACGATCTCGGCGACCTCGGGGTCGCGCAGCATCGTGAAGTCGTTCGCGACGATGCCTTCGCCGGCGCGCACGAACCACTCGAGCAGATCGCCGCCGTGCACCGCGATGCCGTGGCGCTTGAGCAGCGCGAGGTGCTGCGGGACGCCCATGAACGGGTCGACGACGCTCGCGATCCCGCGCTCGCGGCAGAGGTCGAGCAGCCGCGTCCCGGCGACGCGGCGCGTGCGCGACGGAAGCTCGATCACTTCGCCGCTCCGGCCGACGCAAGATACGCGCGCACCGTCTCCGGCTCGAATTGCGTGCCGCCGGCGGCGCCGATGCGGCGCGGTGCTTCCAGCGGATCGAGCGCCTCGGCGGCGAGCGCGACCGCGACGACGGCGGCGAGCGGGTCGTGCGGGCCGTCCTCGTGCCAGGCGACGCTCGCGGCGAGCAGCGGCGCGTCGGCGGCGTAGCGGGCGACCGCGCCCGCGATCCTCGCCGCCGCCCGGCCGTGCTCCGCGCGAGCGGCGCGGCCGGCGGGATCGAGCGGGTCGGCGAGCGCCGCCTGCGGCCCGGCGCCGGGACCGGAGGCGTCCGCCGCCGCGACGACGTCGAGCAGGGCCGCCAGCCGCGCGAGCCGGGCGGCCGCGCCGGGATCGCGACCGAGCTTCGCCGCCAACGGCCCGGCGAGCGCGACGCGCCGTTCGGTGCGGCCCTCGGTCTCGGGGAGGCGTGCGTCGATCGCCGCGGCCAGCGCGCCGAGCGCGGCATCCTCGCCGGGCGCCGGCGCATCGGCTTCGTTCGCCTCGGGCTCGAACGGGGCGGAGCCGTCGTCGCCGGTCGCGCCGGCGTAGTCGCGGAACGCGCGCAGCGTCGCGACGCCGAAGCGGCGCCCCGCCTCCGCGGAGAGCCCGAACGCCGCCTCGGCGGGCGAGGCGTCCGGCGCGTCGGCGAGCACGGCGAGGAACGCGTGCACGATCCCGAGCGCGGCGGCGTCGGCCGGGATCCCGTCCCAGCGCAGCGCGTCGGGGAAGCCGGTTCCGTCGTCGTGCTCGCGGTGCCAGCGGACGAGGTCGGCCGTCGCGCGCGGCAGCCCGGGGATCGCCGCGGCGAGCCGCGCCCCGTGGAGGGGATAGTCGGCGCGCGCGAGCGTGCGGCGCCGCTCCGAATCGTCGGCGCCGGTCGCAACGCAGGCCAGTCCGGTCTCCGCGATCAGCCCGGCATACCAGGCGGCGGCCGCGTCGGCGCCGCGCCGCTGCGCGAAGCGCGCGGCCACGTTCGCTCTGCGTCGGGCGAACCCGAGCGCGCGGCCGGCACACACGTCACCGACCGCGCCGTACAATCCGAGGGCGCCGTCCGCAGGAGAGATCATTCTCGCCGCACGACGTTCACCGCACCGTGCCGAATCCCTCACCTCGCGCCGCGGCCGTCGCCGACGGCCTCGCCGGCGCGATCGGCGACACGCCCCTGATCGCGTTGCCCAAGCTCTCCGCCGCGCTCGGGCGCACGATCCTCGCGAAGGCCGAGCATCTGAACCCGGGCGGCTCGGTGAAGGACCGCGCCGCGCGCGGCATCATCGAGGATTTCGAGCAGCGCGGCCTGCTGCGCCCGGGCGGCACGGTCGTCGAGGGCACGGCGGGGAACACCGGGATCGGCCTCACGCTCGTGGGAAACGCGCGCGGCTATCGCACGGTGATCGTGATGCCCGACGACCAGGCACCCGAGAAGTACGCGCTGCTGCGCGCGTTCGGCGCCGAGCTGCACGTCGTCGAAGCGGTCGCGTTCACGAACGAGGCGAACTACTATCACGTCGCGCGCCGGCTCGCCGAGTCGCTCGACGGCGCCGTCTGGGCGAATCAGTTCGAGAACACCGCGAACCGCGACGCGCACGAGCGCACGACCGGACCGGAGCTGATCGCGCAGACCGGCGGCGCGCTCGACGCCTTCGTCGCCGCCGCGGGAACCGGCGGGACGATCGCCGGCGTCGGCCGCGCGCTCAAGGCGCACGATCCGCGCACGCGCGTCGTTCTGGCCGACCCATACGGCTCGGCGCTCTTCGCGTACGTTACCTCGGGACGGCTCGCCGTCGAAGGCGACTCGATCGCCGAAGGGATCGGCATCAAGCGCATCGTCGCGAACTTCGCCGGTGCGCCGGTCGACGACGCGGTGCGCGTCGACGACGCGACGATGGTGGAGATGGCGCACTGGCTGCTGCGCGAGGAAGGCGTGTTCGTGGGCGGCTCGGCCGCGCTGAACGTCACGGCGGCGGCGCGCGTCGCGCGCACGCTGCCCGCCGGCGCGCGCGTCGCGACCGTGCTGTGCGACGGCGGCGACCGCTACCGCTCGCGGCTGTACGATGCCGCGTGGCTCGCCGAGAACGCGCTCACGCCCGCGGCCACGGACCTCTCGTTCCTGTGAGCGCGGAACGCCCGGCGTCCGCGAGCGCCGCGCCGAAGCCCTCGCACATCGCCGACGACGGTTCGGTGACGATGGTCGACGTCGGGGCGAAGGCGCCGTCGGCGCGCAGCGCGCGCGCGGAGGCGCTGGTGCGGCTGACCGCCGCGGCGGCGGATGCGCTGCGCACGGCGACCCTGCCGAAAGGCGATGCGTTCGTCACCGCGCAGATCGCCGGCATTCAGGCGGCGAAGCGCACCGGCGAGCTGATCCCGCTCGCCCATCCGCTCCCGCTCGACGCCGTCGACGTGCGCTTCGGCTGGGCCGATGCGACGACGCTGCGGATCGAGACGCGCGCGACCATCACCGGACGAACCGGCGTCGAGATGGAGGCGCTCGTCGCCGCCACCGTCGCCGCGCTGACGATTTACGACATGTGCAAAGCGGTCGACAAAGGAATCGTCCTCGAGCGCGTGCGGCTGCTGGAGAAGACCGGCGGCAAGTCCGGCGACTGGACGGCGACGTGAGCCATCCGGTCGCGGTGATCGTGCTCTCGGACCGCGCGCACAGCGGCGAGCGCCCCGACGCGTGCATCCCGGTCGTTCGCGAGCTGCTCGCCGGCGGACCGCTCGCGATCGACGACGAGCGCGTGCTTCCCGACGAAGCGGCGGCGCTGCAGGCAGCGCTGATCGAGCTCTGCGACGGTCCGACGCGGCTCGTGCTCACCTCGGGCGGGACGGGGCTCGCGCCGCGCGACCGCACCCCGCAGGCGACCGCCGCGGTGATCGACTACGACGTCCCCGGCATCGGCGAAGCGATGCGCGCCGTCTCGCTCGGGCGCGTCCCGGGTGCGATGCTCTCGCGGGCGCTCGCCGGCGTGCGCAATCGCTCGCTGATCGTCAACCTGCCGGGGAGCCCGAAGGCGGTCCGCGAGTGCTTGCAGGCGGTGCTGCCCGCCCTCCCGCACGCGCTGGACCTTCTCGCGGGCGACGCAACGGACCGTCACCCGGCCGGGTATCACGAAAAGTGACGTTCCAGGCGGCCGAGGCGTACCTGCTCGGGCTGATCAACGAAAATGCGTCGCGGCGCATGCCGAATCGCCTCGACCGCATCCGCGCGTTCCTCGCCGCGCTCGGCGATCCGCAGAACCGCTATCCGACGCTGCACGTCGCGGGGACGAGCGGGAAGGGCTCGACGTCGACGATGCTCGCCGCGGCGCTTCACGCCTCGGGGAAGCGGACCGGGCTTCACACGAAGCCCCACCTCACCAGCGTCACCGAGCGCGCGCGCATCGACGGCGTCGCGATCCCCGAAGCGGCGTTCGGCGAGATCGTCGGCGAGCTGCGCGAAGCGGCCGACGCGATCGCCGGCGAGCACGGCCGTGCGACGTACTACGAGATGCTCCTCGCGCTCGCGTTCGTCTGGTTCGCGCGCGAGCACGTCGACGTCGCGGTGATCGAGGCGGGGGTCGGCGGCCGGCTCGACGGCACGAACGTGCTGCGCCCGCGCGTCGCGATCGTCACGAACGTCGCGCTCGATCACACCGAGATCCTCGGCGACACGGTCGAAGAGATCGCGCGCGACAAGGGCGGGATCGCGAAGGCGGGCATCCCGCTGCTCACCGGCGCGCGCGATCCGGCCGCGCGCGCCGAGCTCGAAGCCGCCGCGCGCGCGGCCGGCGCGCCCTTCCACGCGCTCGACGACGAGGTGCACATCGAGCCGCGCAGCGGGGAGCGCTACGGGCAGTCGTTCGCCGTGGAGACGCCCGAGGACCGCTACGACGTCTCGCTCCCGCTGCTCGGCGAGTTCCAGCAGCAGAACGCCGCGCTCGCGATCCGCGCGCTCGAGCTTTCCGGCGATCTGCGTCCGTCGCGCGAGGCGATCGAGAGCGGTCTCGCGCGCGCGATGATCCCGGGCCGGATGGAGTACTTTCCCTCGCATCCCGGGGTCGTCTTCGACATCGCGCACAATCCGGACAAGGCGCAGAGCCTCGCGCGTGCGCTCGCACAGACGTTCCCGGGACGCCGCTTCACCTTCGTGATGGCGATCGGCGAGTCGAAGGACGCCGTCGAAGTGATCCGTCCGTTCGTCGGGCTGCGCTCCGGCTTCGTGTTCACGTCGTTCACCGCGGCGGGGCGGCACGCGATCCGTCCGCAGCGGCTCGCCTCCATCGCCGAAGGGCTCGGCGCGTGGGGGAAGGCGATCGCCGATCCCGTCGAAGCGTTCACCGTCGCGCGCCGTGCCGCGACCGCCGACGACGTCATCGTCGTCACCGGCTCCACGTTCGTCGTCGCCGACGTGCGGGATTGGTGGATGCGCAACGTCGCGGCGACCGGCGCGCCGAACGCGTCCGGTGTCTGAGCGGAAGACCGCCTCGCACGCGCGCGGCGCGCTGCGCGTGCGCGGACGCGAGCTGCGCTGGGGCGAGCGCACCTACGTCATGGGCATCGTCAACGTCGCGCCCGACTCGTTCTCCGGCGACGGCCTGCCCGAGCCGCACGCGGCCGCCGAGCGCGCACGCGCGCACGTGCTCGCGGGCGCAGACGTCATCGACGTCGGCGCCGAGTCGACGCGTCCCGGACACCGCCCGATCGACGAAGCGACGGAAGCGGCGCGGCTGCTGCCCGCGATCGCGGCGATTCGCGAAGGGCTCCCCGACGCGATCGTCTCGGTCGACACCTTCAAGCCGAACGTGTTCGCCGCGGCGCACGCCGCCGGCGGCGACCTGCTGAACTCCATTTGGGGCGCCTCGCCGCAGCTCGTCGCGACGTGCGCGGAGCGCGGCGCCGCGATCGTCGTCATGCACAACAAGCCGGTCGCGGTCTACGAGCGCGACGTGATGGACGAGGTCCTCACGTTCTTGGACGAGGCGGCGGCGCGCTGCGTGGCCGCGGGGCTGCCCGCCGAGCACGTCGTTCTCGATCCGGGGATCGGTTTCGGGAAGCTCCCGGAGCACAATCTCGCGATCCTGCGTTCGCTCGACCGGCTCGTCGCGCTCGGCTTTCCGACGCTGATCGGCACGTCGCGCAAGTCGACGATCGGGAAGCTGACCGGGCGCGGCGTCGAGGCTCGGGAGTTCGGGACGGCGGCGAGCGTCGCGCTCGCGGTCGCTGCCGGCATCGACGTCGTCCGCGTTCACGACGTCGCGGAGCAGCGCGACGTCGTTCGCGTCGCGGACGCGATCGTGCGCGGCTGGCGTCCCGAGGAGTGGACCGAACGGCTCCCGTGACCGCGCTCGATGCGATCGAGGTCCGCGGCATCCGCGCGTGGGGACATCACGGCGCCGATCCGGGCGAGCAGGACGTCGCGCAGCCGATCGACGTCGACGTGTTGCTCGAGCTCGATCTGCGCGCCGCCCGCGCGAGCGACGCGCTCGCCGACACCGTGGACTACGCGGCGCTGCACGCGCGCGTCGTCGCGCTCGTCGGCCGCGAGCGCTGCGCGCTGCTCGAGCGGCTCGGCGAGCTGATCCTCGACGAGCTGACCGCCGACCCGCGCATCGAGCGCGCGACCGTCACGCTCGCGAAGCCGGGGCTGCTGGGCGGCGCGACGCCGGCCGTGCGCCTGCGCCGCGAGCGGTGAGGTGCCGCTCGCCGCGATCGGCATCGGCTCCAACGTCGGCGACGCCGCGGCCAACGTGGCCGGCGCGTTCGCGCACCTCGCATCGCTCGGCACGGTGGTCGCGCGCTCGCGCCTCTATCGCAGCGAGCCGTGGGGCGTTCGCGAGCAGCCCCCGTTCGTGAACGCCGCCGCGCTGCTGGAGACCGCGCTCGCGCCGCGCGCGCTGATGCTTGCGCTGCAGGGCATCGAGCGCGCGGCGGGGCGGACGCCCACGTATCGCTGGGGACCGCGCGTCCTCGACCTCGACATCCTCACCTACGGCGAGGAGCGGATCGAGGAGCCGGACCTCGTCATCCCCCACGCCCGGCTGCGCGAGCGCGCGTTCGCGCTCGTGCCGCTCGCCGAGATCGATCCGCGCTGGGCGGCCGCGCGCGACGCGCTCCCGCCCGGAGAGCGCGCGCAGGTCGTCGAAGCGGACCTTCGATGAGAGGGCTCGCCGCCGCCGCGCTCGCCGCAGCGCTCGTCGCGCCGCCGCTCGCCGCGCGTGCCGATGCGTTCTCCGCCGTTTCGGTCGGCGTGCACGCGAGCACGACCGGCGCCGGCGTGACGCTCGAGAAGCCGCTGCTGTTCAACTTCAGCGTCCGCGTCGAGACGAACTGGCTCAGCGTGTCGCAGCAGATGAAGTACGACAACCAGACCTACCAGTCGGCGTCGCGCTTCCGCAACGTCGGCGTGATCGCGGACTTCCGCCCGTACGGCGGCCGCTACCGCCTGAGCGCAGGGCTGCTCTTCGGCAACGACGAGATCGACAACGTCGCGCAGCCGGCCTCGGGCTTCGTGCAGATCGGCAACGCGCTCTACCCGGCCGCGGCGGCGGGGACCGTCGAATCGCGCGTGCGGTTCGACCGCCCGGCGATCTATCTCGGCGCCGGGACGGGCACGGGGATCGTCCCCGGTCTCGCGCTGAGCGTCGACGGCGGGATCCTCGTGCGCAACGGACACGCCTCGGCGTCCGCGAGCGGGCCGCTGCAGAGCGATCCCGCGTTCTCGGCGAACTTGAACCGGCTCGCCGGCGAGCTCCGCACGCACGTCGTCTCGCCGGTGTTCAGCGTCGGTCTCGTCTATCGTCCCTGAGCGACGATCGGCTCGTAGACGCGCTTCGCGATGAACAGATCGAGCAGATCGCGATCGACCTTGCCGCGATCGGCGAACTCGCGCACGAGCACGTCGAGCGCGCGCTCGACCGAGAGCGCCGGCTTGTAGGGCCGGTCCTTCGCCGTCAGCGCGTCGAACACGTCGGCGATCGTCAGCATCCGCACCTGCGGGACGATCTCGGAGCCCTTCAGTCCGCGCGGATAGCCGCTGCCGTCGAGGTGCTCGTGGTGACCGTACGCCATCTCGGGGACGTGCTGCCACGGCGTGCGCGTCCACGGGATCTCGCGCAGGAAGTAGAACGACTGCGTGACGTGCTGCTCCATCGTGCGCCGCTCCTCGCTGGAGAGCGAGCCGCGCGGGATCTGCAGAAACTCGATCTCGGACTCGTCGAGCAGCGGCTTCTCGCCGTCGAAGTCGCGATACGTCAGGCGCGCGAGCGCGTCGAGAACCGTGCCGACCTCGGCCGCGACGATGCGCGGCTCGTTGGCGTGCTCGACGGCGCGCAGCAGGTCGCGCAGCTCGTCGCGCTGCCGCGCGTCGGCGGCCTGCTCGATCGCGAGCAGGAACCGCAGCCGGATCGCGTCGAGCCGTCCGTCGGGGAGCTTCTTCGCCTTGCCGAAAATGTACTCGGGGACGGCGACTTTTCCGAAGTCGTGCAGCAGCGAGGCGTACCGCATCTCGCGGATCTGGTCGGGATCGAAGTGCAGGTCGCGGAACGGGCCGCTGTCGACGAGGTTCACCGCCTGCGCCTGCAGCACGGTGAGATCCGCGACGCGCGCGGAGTGCCCTTGCGTCGACGCGTCGCGCACCTCGATCGCCTTCACCGACGCGCGGACGAACTGCTCGAACAGATCCTGGATCGAGTCGAGCAGCGCCTTGTTCTCGAGCGCGACGCCCGCCTGCGAGGCGAGCGAGAGCAGCACGCGCTCGTCGCGCGCGTTGAACGGCTCGACGACGTGCTCCGTTTGCGCGGGCGAGGTCAGCGCGAGATCGAAGTCCGGCTTGCGGTTGATCAGCATGATCACGCCGGTGATGCCGTCCTCGTGGTCGCGCAGCGGGACGGCCAGCACCGACTTCGTGCGGTAGCCGTTCGCGCGATCGAAGCTCTGGTTGAAGCGGTACTCGGCGTCGCCCGGGATCGCGTACGCGTCGTCGATGCGCACCGTCTCGCCGGTCAGCGCGACGTAGCCGCTGATCGACGTGCGCGAGAGCGGGAGCACCGCGTTGAGATACGTCCCGGCGTCGTCCGCGCCGGTCTGCGCCACGGCGAAGCGCAGGACGCGATTCCCCGTCTGGGTCTGCTCCAGGAGGTAGAGCGACCCGGAGTCGGCCTTCGTGAGCTCGCGTGCGCTTCGGACGATGGTCTGCTGAAGCCGCGTCGCGTCGCGCTCCGCCGAGAGCGCCAGGCCGATGCGCAGCAGGTGGTCGCTCTCGCCGCGGAGCGCGCGGACCTCTTCGCGGACGCCGAGCGCGGCGGCCGCGCTGCGGACGGTCGCCACCAGCGCCGCCGGGTCGACGGGAGCGACGAGCCAGCCGCCCACGTGCGGGTTCTCGGCGAGCCAGGGCGCGGCCGAGCCGCGCGGCGCGAGGACGACCGTCGTGGCCGGCTGGGCGCGGGCGATCAGCTCGAGGGCGTGCTCGACCGTCTCGCGCGGGCCGAGCGAGAGCAGGCGCTCTTCCTCGAGGAGGTAGACGAGCGGCACGATCGCTCCGTCGTCCGGGGCGTACGGAAACCGCGCCGCCCGGTGAACGATCCCGGCGGCCTCGAGCGCGGCAGAACCCGCCCCGAGCTCGAGCCCGTGCGGGGTGATGAGATGGAATGCCGAATCCGTGGCCGTGGTGCTGACCGTCAAGCGGGCACCTCCTTGCGGCATCCTACCCACGTTTTCGCCGCCCGCTCCACATCGGGGGCGGGAACTCGCGCCGCGTCGAACCGGAGGCGGCGCATGACCGAAGACGTGATCGCGACGCGCGCCCGCGCGCTCGCCGGCGCGCTCGCGGAGAGCGGGTTCGCCCGGGTCCGCATTCGCGACGGAGAGACCGAGATCGAGCTGCGCCGCGCCGCCGGCTCCGCGGGCGCCCGGGCCCTCGCCCCGGCGGCGGCCGCCGACGGCGTCGCCGGCGAGCGCGAGCCGGTCCGCGAGCCCGCCGCCCGAGCCGCGGACGTGATCGCCAGCGAGGTCGTCGGGATCGTTCGCTTCCTGCGGCCCCCGGTCATCGAGGGCCAGGAGGTCGAGGCCGACCGCGATCTGGGCTATGTCGAGACGCTCGGCATCCGCAACGCCGTGCGCACCCGCGGCCCGGGCCGGATGGGCGCCATCCTCGTCACCGACGGTCAGGCCGTGGAATACGGCCAGCCGCTCTTCACCGTCGAGCGCGTCTAGTGTTCAAGAAAGTCCTCATCGCGAATCGCGGCGAGATCGCGCTGCGCATCAACCGCGCCTGCCACGAGCTCGGCGTCTCGACCGTCGCGATCTTCTCCGACGTCGACCGGCAGTCGCTGCACGTGCGCTACGCCGACGAGGCGTTCTGCGTCGGCCCCGGGCCGGTGATGCGCTCGTATCTCAACATCCCGAACATCATCTCGGCGGCGCTGATCAGCGGCTGCGACGCGATCCATCCCGGCTACGGCTTCCTCGCCGAGAACGCGCGCTTCGCGGAGATCGCCGCCGACCACGGGCTCGTGTTCATCGGGCCGAAGCCGGCGGTCATCGCGGCGATGGGCGACAAGGCGACCGCGAAGCGGCTCATGAGCGAGGCCGGCGTCCCGACGACGCCGGGCAGCGGAATCGTCGCGAGCGTCGACGAGGCGAAAGCGGTCGCCGACGAGATCGGCTATCCGGTTTTGCTCAAAGCGACGGCCGGCGGCGGCGGGAAAGGGATGCGCGCGGTCTCGAGCGCCGACGAGCTCCCGACCGCGTTCGCGACCGCGCGCGCCGAGGCGGAAGCGTCGTTCAAAGACGGCCGCATGTACGTCGAGAAGCTCATCGTCAACCCGCGTCACGTCGAGGTGCAGGTTCTCGCCGACGAGCACGGCGGCGCGGTGCATCTCGGCGAGCGCGACTGCTCGGTGCAGAAGCCGTCGCACCAGAAGCTGATCGAGGAGGCGCCGGCGCCGGAGCTCGATCCGGCGGTGCGCGCGCGGCTGCACGAGGTCGCGGTCAGCGCGGTGCGCGCGGTGGGCTACACGAACGCCGGGACGCTCGAGTTCCTGGTCAGCGGCGACCAGACGTACTTCATGGAGATGAACACGCGGATCCAGGTCGAGCATCCGGTGACCGAGCTGGTCTACGGCGTCGACCTCGTCAAGGAGCAGATCCGCATCGCCTCCGGCGAGCCGCTCGGCTTCACGCAGGACGATCTGCAGGCGCACGGTCACGCCATCGAAGTCCGAGTCAACGCGGAGGACCCGCAGAACGGCTTCGCGCCCGCGGCCGGGACGCTGACCAACGTCGTGTTCCCCGGCGGCCCGGGGATCCGGGTCGACACGCACGTCTATACAGGCGCGGTCGTCCCGCCGTTCTACGACTCGATGCTCGCGAAGATCGTCGCCGTCGGGCGCACGCGCGAGTCGGCGCTGCTGCGGATGGAACGCGCGCTCGGCGAGACGCGTATCGAAGGGGTGAAGACGACCGTCGACATCTGCCGTGAGATCGTCGCCGATCCGGAGTTCCGCGCCGGCGGCATCGGCGTGGCCTGGCTCCCCGCGTTCCTCGCGCGCAGAACGGCGGCCGTCTGAGCCGATGCCGTCGTCGTTTTCGCGGCGTCACGGGCGCGAGCTCGCGCTCCAGGCGCTGTACGGCACCGAGGTCGGAAAGCGGCCGGCCGGTGAGATGCTGACCGAGACGCTCGGCCGGGCCGGCGACGTGTCGGAGGCGCGCGCCTTCGTTCGCGATCTCGTGTTCGGCACGCTCGAGAACGGCGCAGAGTCCGACGCCCTGATCGCGCCGCGTCTCGAAGGCTGGACGCTCGACCGCCTGCCGACGATCGACCGCATCATCCTGCGCATGGCGACGTTCGAGCTGACGCATCGCCGCGAGGTCGACGCCGCCGTCGTCATCAACGAGGCCGTCGAGCTGGCGAAGAAGTTTTCGACCGAAGACTCCGGACGCTACGTCAACGGCGTCCTCGAGCGCGTGCGCGTCGACTCGCGGCGCGCCGAAGGAGCGAGCACGTGAGCCGCGCGATCGCGACGTCCGGCGCGCGCACGCGCCGTCGTCCCGCGCGCAACGGGCGCGGCGCGAGCGGCTGGACGATCGTCGGGCGCATCGTCAAGGTGCTGCTCGCGCTCGTCGTCTTCGCGGTGCTGCTGGCCGCGGGCGTCATCGCCGGGATGATCGCCTCGTACTCGCGCAACCTGCCCGACATCAACCGGATGGCGGACTACCAGCCGGAGCGCTCGACGCGCGTCTACGCGCGCGACGGCGAGCTGGTGGCGAACCTTTACAAGCAGAACCGCATCTACGTTCCGATCGAGCGGATTCCGGTGCAGGTGCGCAACGCGTTCATCGCGACCGAGGATGCGCACTTCTACCAGCATCACGGCGTCGACTTCGGCGGCATCGCGCGCGCCGCGCTCGCCGACTGGCGCCATCAGGAGTTCCAGGGCGCCTCGACGATCACGCAGCAGCTCGCGCGCGGATTGTTCCTCTCGAACGAAGTCTCCGTCTCGCGCAAGATCCAGGAGGCGCTGCTCGCGCTCGAGATCGAGCGCTACTACACGAAGGACGAGATCCTCGAGCGTTACCTGAACTTGATCTACTTCGGCGCCGGCGCCTACGGCGTCGACGCGGCGGCGCACACGTACTTCGGGACGAGCGTCGACCATCTCACGCTCGCGCAGACGGCGATCCTCGCCGGATTGCCGGCCGCGCCGTCGGACTACTCGCCGTACGTCAACCTCGCGCACGCGAAGCAGCGGCAGCATCACGTCCTGCAGCGGATGGTCGAAGCGGGCTTCATCACGCAGGCGCAGGCCGATGCGGCCGGCGCCGCGCCGCTGCACCTCATCGGCGAGCGTCCGCAGGGTCTGCAGTCGTACCGCTATCCGTGGTTCACGACGTACGCGACGCACGTCGTGCAGCAGACGTTCGGGACGCAGGCGACGTTCGAAGGCGGGCTGCAGGTCTACACGACGCTCGATCCGGCGATGCAGCAGATCGCGCAGGACGCGGTCGACTGGGGGATCGGGCGCGCGAAGGCCGAGGGGATCGGCGCGCACGAGGCCGCGCTCGTCGCGATCAAGCCGTCCACCGGCGAGATCCTCGCGATGGTCGGCGGCGCCGGGCAGTTCTCGCTGCAGAACCAGTTCAACCGCGCGTGGCAGGCGCGCCGCCAGCCGGGCTCCTCGTTCAAAGCGTACGTCTACACCGCCGAGATCGACGCCGGCCATCCGCCGACGACGATCGTCGAGGACACCCCGGTCAGCTACCCGATGGGCGACGGGACGCGCTGGGCGCCGATGGACGACGACGACCGTTTCTACGGTGCGATGACGCTGCGCTACGCGCTCGCGCAGTCGCGCAACGTCGTCGCGGTGAAGCTCGCGCAGGACCTTGGGATCGACCGCGTGATCGAGTACGCCCACCGGATGGGCGTGACCGCACCGCTCGACCCGACGCTCTCGCTCGCGCTCGGCTCCTCCGGCGTCTCGCCGCTCGATCAGGCCGCGGGCTATGCGACGCTCGCGAACCAGGGGATCCACATCCCGCCGTCGCCGATCCGCCTCGTCAAAGACTCGCTCGGGACGGCGGTGCTCGACAACACGTATCCGCAGCAGACCGAAGTGGTGAGCGCCGGCGTCGCCTACGTGATGACCTCGATGCTGGAGTCCGTCATCAACGAGGGAACCGGCTATCCGAACGCGGTGATCGGCCGTCCGGCGGCGGGGAAGACCGGCACGACGTCGAGCTTCCGCGACGCATGGTTCGTGGGCTACACGCCGGACCTCGTCGCCGCGGTGTGGATCGGCAACGACGACTACTCGAAGATGAGCGAGTCGTACGGCGGGAACATTCCGGCGCGCATCTGGGCGCGCTTCATGAAAGCCGCGCTGGCGAAGACGCCGAAGCACGACTTCCCGATCCCGGTGGGCGAAGTGCACCGCGTGCGGCTGTGCTCGACCGGGAAAGTCGAGGTCTTCCTCGACGGCACGGAACCGGCGCGCAGCTGCGGCAGCCCCGACGACAAGCCGGCGCGCTCGCCGAAGGACGCGACGTCCGCATCGGTCCCCGTCCCGGCGGCGCCGGAGGAGGTCTCGGCGGACACGACGATCGCTGCGCCGGTCGCGGTCCGAGCGGCGCCGCGTCCGGTGCGTGCCGCGGCGCGCGCGACGGTCCCGCCCGACGAGATCGGCGACGGCGAGACGTTCGAGAAGCTGGACGCCGCGCCGCCGACGTCGCCGCCGTGACCGAGGGCGCGCGTGCCGAGGTCCGCGTCGTCGCGGTCTCGCGGCTCGCGAACTACATCGCCGGGATGTTCGCCCGCGAGAAGAACTTCGGACGGCTCGGCGTGCGCGGCGAGATCTCGAACCTGCGCTCGCTGCCGAACGGGAACGTCTACTTCTCGCTGAAGGATCGCGACGCGCTCCTCGAATGCGTCGCGTTCAGCGAGGCGGCGGGCGCGTTTCCGCCGCTCGCCAACGGCGATCAGGTCGTCGCGTACGGCTCGGTGCAGACGTATCCCAAGGCGTCGCGGTATCAGCTGCGCGTCTACGACGTCGTCTCCGAGGGCGGCGTCGGCGCGCTGCACCGGCGCTACGAGACGCTCAAGGCGCGGCTCGCCGCCGAGGGGCTCTTCGCCGAGGAGCGCAAGCGCCGGCTCCCGCGCTATCCGTTCCGCGTCGCGATCGTGACCTCGCAGGCCGCCGACGGCGCGCGCGACTTCGTGACGCAGGCGCGCGCCCGCGCGCCGCACGTCGAGCTCGCGCTCTTCGCGACGCCCGTGCAGGGCGAGCGCGCGGCGCCGGAGATCGTGCGCGCGATCGCGCGCGCAAACGCCAGCGGCGCCGACATCCTGGTCGTCGCGCGCGGCGGCGGCTCGTTCGAAGATTTGTTCGCCTTCAGCGACGAGCGCGTCGTGCGCGCGCTCGCCGCCTCGCGGATCCCGACGGTCTCGGCCGTCGGCCATGAAGCCGACGCGCCGCTGACCGACTTCGTCGCCGACTTGCGCGCCGCGACGCCGTCCGCGGCCGCGCAGATCGTCCTGCCGCGCCGCGACGAGCTGCTCGCGCAGGTCGCCGAACGCCGCCGCGTGCTCGCCCGGGACGTCGACCGGATCGTGGCGTCGCGCCGGCAGCACGTCGATGCCGCCGCGCGTCACCTCACCGCCGCGGCCCGCGAGCGCCTTCGCCGCGACCGCGAGCGGCTCGTCGCGCTGGAGCGCCGGCTGGAGAAGAACGCCCCGAGCGCGCGCCTGGCGCAGCGCCGCGAGCACTTCGAGAACCTGCGCGCGCGGCTCGAGCGCGACGTCGCGGCGCTCCTCCGCCGCCGCGCCGAGCAGGCCCGTACGCTGAACGCGCGCCTCCTTCGCACCGACCCGCGGCTGCGCATCGTGCGCGCCGGCGAACGCGTCCGCCGCGACGGCGAGCGCCTGGGCACCGCGATGCGGCGAGTGCTCGACGCGCGCCGCGCCCGCTGGACCGTGCTGAACGCGTCGCTGGAAAACCTGAATCCCGAAGCCGTGCTCCAGCGCGGCTACGCGATCGTTCGCGACGACGCCGGCCGCGTGCTCCGCGACCCGCAGCAGGCCCCCCCGGCGTCCCGCATCACCGCGACCCTCGCTCGCGGTGTCCTGACCGCGCGCGTCGAATCCGAAGGAACCGATGGCGGACGACAAATCACGCTCTTTTGAGACCTCGCTGGCGCGACTCGACCAGATCGTGAAGGCCCTCGAAAACGAGGACCAAGAGCTGGAACGCGCCGTCGAGCTCTACAAAGAAGGCCGCGAGCTGATCGCGCGCTGCGAAGCCCAGCTCAAGACCGCCCAACAGGCCATCGACGCCGCGAACGCTCCGGCGAACGCGTCCGCGCCGACTCGCCCGGCGGAAGAGCCAATGGAAGACGAAGCCCCGTTCTGACTTTGTCTGACGGTAAGGCGCCGATTTGGACTCCTTATCGTTGAACTGAGTACTTCGTGTGAAGTCGACGCATTCGCGAGCGGAGACGCGCACGGAACGCCGCACAGCGACGTTGCGTTTCCGTTTGATTTTCTAACGGAACACGGCTAAACGGCGAGGACGGCATCCTCACGTTGACGCTCAACCCACCGCTACCTTGTTCTCGAATCTGGCTGGGCCGCGTCAAGTTTGCGCCGCAGAAACGTAGCAGGCTAGAGGTTAGACGTTCGCGGTTGGGCGAGATGCCACCCCGTTGGCACCTGTTCGACTTGATACTGACGGTATGAACACCGGCGAGGTAATCGAACGGCTGCGTCGGCGGCCCGCGCACTGTCTCTACTGCACGGCGCCGGCCGCGTCGTCGGAGCACGCCCTCCCGGAAGCCCTCGGAGGTCGCCTTACCGCCGAAATCCTTTGCTCCGCGCACAACAACGAAATCGGGGCGCGGACCGACGCCGGATTATTCGAGAACGTGCGCCCGCTGATCAACATGTTGCGCGTGAAGCGCCACGACGGACGCGTCGGTACCGATTTCGAGGGCACGACGGACGCGGGCGACCGCGCCGTGGTGACGGCCGATGGCCGGGTACCTGGGCCGAAACTCATTGTCGAACAGCGCGACGACCGGAAACGCATCGTGCGTGCCACGGGCGACCTCGCGGTTCTGGAGGGTCTGCGGGAGCAGGGCGCCTTCGCGAACGGCGAGGAGGAGCCGGTCATTGCGACACCGGTGAGGCCACCGGTCGTGAACTTCGGCGTCGGCTCGGACCGTGCATCCGAAGCGGGCGTCTTAAAGATTGCGCTGCATTTCGTCGCCGGCTTCTTCACGGACATCCCGCTCGAGCTCGCGCGTCAGCTCCTTCCGGCAGTGTTCGGCGAAAGGCTCGCTGGTGGCGCATACGTGCGCACTCCACCGTTCAACCACGTTCTGTTTCCGGCGTCCTGGCCACCGGAGCACCGGATCACGTGCTGGGCGGAGCCCGACGTCGTTTTCGTCGGTGTGCTGCTTTTCGACGCTTATCCATACCTCTGCCGGCTTCCGATTGCCATCGGGAACACGCGGGCCGTACGCTATCGGCAGCCGCTGCTCGGCGATCCGGCTCCGATTCTGGAAGAAAACGTCCCGAGCGGAGCCGCGTGTTGGGATACCCGGGTGGGCGAGGAGCAAGCCAACTCGTGGGGCGCAGAGATCAAGCGCAGACTCGACCGAGTCGCTATGTACGCGAACGAGCGCGAGATCCGCGAGCAGTGCCAGCGCGCGGCGCGTCTCGCAGCCGAACAGGCGGCCCGTGGGGGCGACTTCTTCGAATGGTACCGCGGTGCGTTGCAGATCGAATGTCTCGCAGCGGACGAAGTGGACGAGCGCGTGCGGCTGGGCCGTATCGCAGACGCGCGCGGACGGCCGGTGTGGGCTTTCCCCATCACGTTCGCCGAACCGAAGTAGATGAGCACGATGGGCCTCGATGTGGCTTCCGACGCTGCGGCGTTCATCGCTCCATGGCTCTCCGCGGCATTCGCGGTGGCCTCAGCGGTCGCGGCGGAAAGGGCGTTCCGACTCGCAACAAAAGCACAACCGCCGGAACGCTGGCGCGGCGAGGACATGTTCCACACGGGGGCCGACTTCAAGGAGGAAGTGGACGAACGATCGGCTCGGAACACGCTGGCAATCCGGGCCGCGGCGACGCAATCCATCGCGACATATCTCGCCGCCGCGGCCGCCGTCGAGGCGGCCGCGGCGTCTCAGCACCGTGTCGTAGCCGCGCTGGCCGTGGCTTTTGGCATCGCGTTCGCCGCCATTCTTTCCCTCCGCCGTCTGCGAACGTCCAGGCGAAACATCGCGTACGACGTCGCGTGGTTCGCGCGGATGAAATGGACTAGCGACCGAAAGTGGGTGTATTCCGGAGATAGGGCCATCGAAGAGGCGAAGTTCGCAGAGGAGCACCCGACCGAAGCAGGCGCTCTGAAGCGCGGCCGCGGATGAACCGTCCAGCGTTTGTGATCTACAATTAGACATTCCGTACCAGGTGAATCGTCTCGAGTTTCAGTTAGCCAGCTACGAAATACGCACGACCCGCAGCGCCGCCGCTGGCGTTGAAAAGAACGCGCTGGCGGAATCGACGTCACCGGGCGATTCTCGACGTCTTTTAGTGTCAGGCAGGTGGCATTACATCGAGAGAAACTGTAGCGGCAGACCGACGTACTACCCCGGGTCGATCATCCGTGTTACAATAGTGTATCATGTCACTCCGTTCGCCTGCGTGGGAGGCCCATACGCGCGTCATGCAGCGGAAGTCGATCGCAATCTCGGCCGGCTCGCGGGTGGTTCAGCGCAGCATCGAACGGACGCCGCCCTTAACGTCGTCGGGCGCGTACAAGCGCATCGCTCGCGACGCACAGTTTCGCTCGACCAAGGCGCCCGGAATACCGACTTGGACGCTACGGATGTTCACGCTTTCCCCGATCGTCGAGTTCCCACCGCGTCTCACTGCTGTGACGTACGAGTCATCGTCGGTATATCCGCAAATCGTTGCCGGTACGCCGCGGGCTGGCGAAGATCCGCATCGTGCGCAACGACGACGCGGACATCCTCCGTGCGCCGACCGCTCCCCGCACCCGACCATCGGCTTCCGCCACGGCCGCTTGTGAATCCCGTCAACATCCGAATGCGTCACAGAACAGAACATCGAGCGCAGATTACGTCGGGTGCCGTGACCGACGCGCTGGCCTCCGTGGTGGGTGAAGAGAGTCCACTGATCACGTGGGACCGACGCGTCGGGCGAAACAAGGTCGACGGCGTCCCGCTCGCTGAGCACCACCCGCGCTTCAAGCGGCCGGACGACATCATCTACCACACGCAGACGCAGGAGTCCATGATGGGCGCCGACATCATCACAAGTCTCGGACTTGACGTCGACATCGTCAACATCACCTCTGGGTTCGACACGACCTGCAGAGACAACAGATCTAAACGCAAGCCAGACCTCGTACTCCACCACCGCGACGGCAGCAAAATCTACGCAGAGTTTACTCGGGCATGCGTGAACCTGGACGAGAAGAACAACGAGACGATCCGCGCGGTCAACCGTCGGCTGCGGACTGAACTTTCGAAGAACCAGCCCCTCGATCAGGACGGAAAGCCGGTCTCCCCGCACATCACGCTACGGGTTCGTCCCGACGACCCGCTCGATGAAGAGCGTCTCTTTCAAGAGGCGCTCAGTTGGATCTGCGCGCCGACTGACGACTTCGCGGTGCCCGGTCCTCTGTTAGCGAGCCTCGGTACAACGTTTTGGTGGCACGATTCGCCCTTCCGAGGCGACGAGAACGTTGTGGTGCAGTTTGTCAAAAGCCGAGGCCTCCACTCGTTGACCGCAACCGTCCGTGAACGCATCACGAAAAAGAGCGGACAGGGCTACCCACAGAGACCCCTGTGGCTGTTCATCTCCATCAGCGACTCGTGGGCGAACCGAACCATCGGCGGCGCGCATGTCGAGTTCATGGAAGGAGCTCGCGACGGGTCTTTGACGTTCGACCTCGGCTGCTTCGAGCGCGTCGCGGTCGGGCTGACAGGAAAGAGCGTCTGGCTGAAACCGAGCCCTTCCTAGGCGGCGGGACGCCAGAATTGCGAGACGCCGACCCAAACGGGCGCGTTCGAGAATGTCCGGGGCGAAATTGTGAAATGCCGAGCGACAGGAGGACTTGTGTGAAATCGGCCCGTGGTCGCGAATGAACCCCGTGCTGACGTTCTCCCGTTCAAGCCATTCTTGCGTTCCGACCACTCAGCCAGCCTGAGCCTGTCGAAGGATGGGCCGACGGGAAAGGCCCTCTCGGTTGAAGGTCCCGAAGGTCGCCGAGACACCGCCGAAGTTCGTACCAGCGTCGCCCCCTTCGCACCTAAGCGGCCTGCGTCGCCGATATCTATAACCGCTGAACGCGACGAGAAACGGTTCGAACCTGAACGGTTAAGGTGTTTGCCTATGGAATCAGCTGACGACGCCGTTTTCAGGATAGACGCGCGAGACGCTGACGCGTGCATCGGTAAACATCTGCTCGTTGCGCTGCGGTACTACGACCGACGCGGACGACTTGTTGAGAGGCGACAATTGCATGGGATTATTGTCGCCGTGTCGCGCGTCCTCACGATCAAAACTGTTGACTCGGGTAGGCCCTTCACGCTGCCTCCGCAGGTCCGCCGCGCGCCTCCTGGGCTCTATCGCTTTCGTAAGACCGGTGAAGAGATTCAGGACCCGGATCTGCTCGCCGAGTGGTCGATCTATCAGCGCGACCGGCACAGGGATGCGACTGAGCGTCGGCTCCGTACCGCACGATTACGCCGAGAACGCCGTCTTCGCCGCCGCGCCGGCGCGGGCCGATCGAATTCCGTCGGCCCCGGTATCCGCGCCGATTGATACCATGGAGTTCTACGGATACGGCGTGAGGAGCACGAAGGGCAGAAGTTCGCGTTCCGATGCTACCATCGTGTCCTTCAGTAGGCGGCCGCGCTACGACGGAATCCAGATCGCCGCGCTTTCATTGTTGTCGGGATACGCTTGCGCGCTGCCGTCGATGATGCGTGCGCCGACCCACGCACAGACGATCGCGTCGAGTGCGTCTTCGTATGCCTTCAGCTCGATTGTCGGACGAGGCCCGTCCGGCAGCCGTAGCGGCAGAGGTCCGACCTCTCGCTCGAGCGCATGCACGATGGCGGCCCAGCTTTCGAGCAGCTTTGCGATACGGCTTGCTCTCGGGCCGGGCCAGCCGTATCGGGCCATCTTGGAGACCTTGTACGGAGGACGCTTCGGGAGACCCAGCACTCGGGTCAGCGCGGCGAGCGGATAGACTTCGAACAGCCCGGGGAGCCGAGGCTCGGTGGTCCGAATCGGGAAGCCGGCGTTGACGAACTCCCGAACTGCGCGCGTGACCGCCGGATCCGGACGTTGGGAATTCGGACTATGGACGGCCGCGCCGAACCGGCCGAACTCGCGGGATACGGCGTCGTCCGCCGGCCGCCGCCCGCTGATCCGTTTCATGGAGATCGGCATGTCGATCGCGATGGCGTCGATCGCTTCACCGTCCGCGAGCGCTGAGGCCGCCGACAGAATGCTCGTGACGTCGCGGAGTCCCGAGCTCGGTCTATCCCATCGCGGCTCTCTGCCTTCGGCGAGGCCGATGAAGTCGTCGTACGACGGCGCCACGGCGATCACGGACCGGCCGCGCTCGTGGGTGCGCAGTAGCGCGACGCCGCTGGAGCCCGACGCCGTCCATGCCGCATCGACGCCGAGAACTATCGGCATGAGCTCAAGAGCGCGGTTAGGCGGTCAAGAGATGAACGGGGCACGTTCCGCTGTTGGGATCGCGGGTCACGAAGGTTAGGTCTTCGATCCTTGCTCGAAGAGGTCGGCGATGTGGCGATTCACGGCGTCGAAGTCGGCTGCAATCGAGACGAGGCCGCGATCGATACCGAGCTGCCGTGCCGGCGGGGGCGCGAATGGAATGAGCATCGCGACCGGCTCTCCGGAGACGCAGAGCACGATCTGCCGTTCGTGGCCGACCCGCAGATCGCGGACAAGATCCGAGAGATTCGTCGTAGGGTCATGCACATCGACGCGCCTCATCGATGCAGTCTACCCGGCATTGCCGCGAACCGCAATCGGCGCCGCGGATGAGCTGGATCTCCGGGCGCGCCCGCGACTACGTTGCCGGCTGGGCGACGTCGGCCAGGAGCGGCCCGGCTGCGACGATCTGCTGCATCTCGTCGGGGGTGAAGGCGCGCATCGTCGTCGTTCGCACGTTGCCGCGCATCGCGTTCTCGATCAGCGCTCCCATCAGGAGCTCGTCGTTCGGCGAGTCGACCACGATGACGACGTCGTAGACGCCTTGCGTGAAGTAGATGCCGTGGTATCGCATGCCGCGCTGTTCGAGCGCCGCCTTCACGGCGTTCGCGCTCTCGGCGAGGCGGTTCATCGATTTCATGCCCTGATCGGTGGCGCTCATGAGGATGACGTAGCTGGGCATGCGGGGGCCGTCGCCTTTCTCCCACGCCAAGACAGGTCGTATCGGCTAGCTTAGGAACCGTTAGGCAAAACCCTGCGGAGCACTGGCCCGGCCGGATCGCGGGCACTCGAATCCGCAGGGCTGCACCGGGACCGGGTCTGCGGGCGGTTGAACGGGGCGAATGCGGATGCGAACCAAGACAGGCTCGTGCGTCGTGACGGCGTGGTGACGGATCGCCCATCGGCCGCGCGTGAGGCGCGGCGGCTCGACGCGGCGGTCTCCGAGGCGACGGGGCTCACGCGCTCGCAGGCCCGGGCGCTGATCCTCGCGGGCAAGGTCCGCGTCGACGACGCGCCGGCGACGAAGCCCGGGGCGAACCTGCGCGAAGGCGCGCGGCTCGTGGTCGAGTCCGGGCCGCGCTACGTCAGCCGCGGGGGCGACAAGCTGGAAGGCGCGTTGCACGCGTTCGGCCTGGACGTGCGCGGCCTCGAAGCGCTCGACGTCGGCGCTTCGACCGGCGGGTTCACCGACGCGCTGCTGCAGCACGGCGCGCGCCACGTCACCGCGCTCGACGTCGGGTACGGACAGCTGGCCTGGAAGGTTCGCAGTGATCCGCGCGTCACGACGGTGGAACGCACCAATTTTCGGACGCTGCCGGACGACGCGTTCCCCGGGAGCTTCGATCTGATCGTCGTCGACGCGTCGTTCATCTCGCTGCGGACGATCCTCGCGCGCGCCGTCGGCTTTCTGCGGCCCAGCGGCGCGATCGTCGCGCTCGTGAAGCCGCAGTTCGAAGCCGGCCGGGAGCGGGTCGGCGGCGGGGGCGTCGTTCGCGACCCCGGGGTGCACGCTGCGGTGCTCCGCGAGGTGCGCGAGGCCGCCGGCGCGTTGGGCCTGCACGTCGTGCAAGCGGCGCTCTCACCGCTGCGCGGACCGGCGGGCAACGTCGAGTTCTTCTTCGCGCTGCGGTTCACCGGGACCGACGTCGACGATGCGCGCATCGACGAACTCGTCCGTGAGGCGCACGCATGAACGCGATCGCGCTCTACGTCAATGCGGCCACGCCGCGCGCGGTGGACGTCGCGCGGCGCGTCGCGCAGATCGCGCACGATGCCGGGCTGCTCGTCGTGACCTGCGGCCAGCAGGACAACGAGGCGCCGGAGGGCTTTCCGTCCGACTGCGCGCTGGAGGAGGCGAATCTGCTCGTCACCGTCGGCGGCGACGGAACGCTGCTGCGCGGCGCACGGATCGCGCACCCCCGCGGCTTGCCGATCCTCGGCGTCAACACCGGGCGGCTCGGGTTTCTGACCGAGGTCGAGGCGAACGAGGACGGCTTCCGGCTCGTGGAGACGCTCTTTCGCGCGCCGTCGATGCGGATCGAGGAACGCGTCGCGTTGCATGCTCGCGTCGCAGGAACCGACGAGCGTCACTTCGCCGTCAACGACGTCGTCGTGCGCCGCGGCGCGCAGGCGCGGATGGCGCCGTTCGGGCTCGTCCTCGACGGTGAGACGATCACGCACATGCCCTCGGACGGAATCATCGTCGCGACGCCGACCGGCTCGACGGGCTATTTCCTGAGCGGCGGCGGCCCGATCATCCATCCGGCCGTCGATGCGCTCGGGATCGCGGCGGTGATGCCGCACACGCTCTTCGCGCGCCCGCTGCTGGTGAAGTCGGACGCGACGATCGAGATCACGTGCGACGGCGAGCTGAGCCGCGCGAACCTCGAGACCGACGGCGTGGTCGCCGCCGATCTGCACGCCGGCGACCGCGTCGTCGTGCGCCGCGCCGACGAGCCGGTGCGCTTCGCGCGCGTCCGGCGCGGCGCGTTCTTCGCCCGTCTCGAAGACAAGCTGCAATGGGGCGTCCCGATCAAACGGTGACGCCGCCCGGCGCGACGCTGCTGCGGCTCACGATCGAGAACGTCGGGCTCATCGAGCGCGCCGAGCTGGACTTTGCCGAAGGGCTGACCGTCGTTACGGGCGAGACCGGCTCGGGAAAGACGATGCTGCTCGGCGGGCTCGCTCTCGCGCTCGGCGAACGCGCGGAGAGCGACGCGGTGCGCGGCGGCGCCGAGCGCGCGCGCGCGACGCTCGAGATCGCACCCGACGCCGCTTTGCGCGGGCGGCTCGCCGACGCCGGATTCGCGCTCGCCGCCGGCGACGACGTCGTCGTGCAGCGCGAGGTGCTCGCCTCCGGCCGCTCGCATGCGCGAATCAACGGCGTACCCGCCGCGGCGAGCCAGGTGCGCGAGCTGATCGGCGATCTGGTCGACGTCGTCTCGCAGCACGAGGCGCAGCGGCTGCTCACGCCCGCGTACGCGCTGGACCTGCTCGACCGGTACGGCGGCGCGGAGACGCTCGCGCTTCGCGCGCGCACTCGCGCCGCATACGACGACCTGCACGCCGCTCGCACGCGGCTCGAGACGTTGCGCGACGAGGACGGCCGCGCGCTCGCGAGCGCCGAGTTCGCGCGCTACGCGCTCGGCGAGATCGACGGCGCGCGCGTCGAGGACGACGACGAAGACGAGCGCCTGCGCGAGCGCCGCGATCTATTGGCGAACGCCGAGCGGATCGCCTCGGCGCTCGGCATCGCGGCGGCCGCCCTCGAGGACGAACGCGGTGCGGTCGACGCGCTCGGCGCCGCCGAGACGGCGCTGGCCGGCGTTGCGCGATACGGCGAGCGGTTCGCCGAGCTGGCCGGTGCGGCGTCGGCGCTCCAGTCGGAAGCGAACGATCTGGGCGCGAGGATCGCGCGGGAGCGCGACGCGATCGAGCTCGATCCCGCCGAACTGGACGCGGTCGTCGCCCGGCTCGACGCGCTCGACGCGCTGAAGAAGAAGTACGGCGGTTCGCTTGCCGCGGTGCGCGCGCAGCGCGAGTCGTTCGCCGCGCAGGTGGCCGACGTCGACGACCGCGATGCGCGGCTCGCGGCGGCGGCGCGCGACGTCACCGCACGCGAAGCGTCGCTCGCCGCCGAAGCGCGCGCGCTCGCTCGCCGGCGCGCGGACGCGGCGGTCGCAATCGAGGCCGCGGTCGCCGACGAGCTGGCCGCGCTCGCCATGCCGGCCGCGCGCCTGCACGTGGCGCTCGAACCGCTCGACGCCATCGGACCGAACGGCGCGGAGCGTGCGGAGCTCCGCTTCGCGGCGAATCCGGGCGAACCGGAACGTCCGCTCGCGCGCGTCGCCTCGGGCGGCGAGCTCTCGCGCGTCCTGCTCGCGCTCGTCGTCGTGCTCGCCGACCGGCGCGAGCGCAGCGCGCTCGTCTTCGACGAGATCGACGCCGGGATCGGCGGGGCGACCGCGACCGCCGTCGGAGCGCGGCTGGCGCGGCTTGCGCGCAGCGCGCAAGTCGTCTGCGTCACGCACCTCGCGCAGATCGCCTCGCACGGCGACGAGCACGTCGCCTTGCGCAAGCAGACCGGCTCCGGGACGACGACCATCGCCGCCGTCGCGCTCGACGCGAAGGCGCGCCGTGCCGAGATCGCGCGCATGCTCTCCGGCGAAGAGCACGGGGTCGCGCTCCGGCACGCCGCCGAGCTGCTCGCCGCACGAACCTCGCGCTGAGACGCTCCCCGTCGGCGCCGCCGGCTTATCGGCACCCTAGCCAAGCCGACCGTCGGCGAGTACAATCCCCGCATGCGCGTCCGGCGCATGCTCTTCGCAGGCCCGGCGGCGTTGCTGGCCGCCGGCTTCGCCGTGCTCCCGTGCGCGTCGCGGGCCGACGAGCCGCTCACCCCCGCGCGCCTGGTCGAGGCGCTGGCAAACGCGCACGAGCAGCCGGACGCTTACAAGGCGTCGCTCGTCCTGCACGTACGGATGCGGGTCTTTCCGTTCATCCACATCACGCTGCACGGTGACGCCTGGTATCGGCGCCCCGGCCTCTACCGCTACGTGCTGCGCGGCCTGCCCGCGATGGCGCGCGCGTTTTCCGAGATGAGATACGACCTGGGCGACCCGATCCGGTGGAGCGAGCGCTACACGCTCGCCTTCGCGCCGGAGTCGACGCCTGCGGCGCCCGTCCTGCGCCTCACGCCGAAGCGGGCCGGGCTCGTGCGCTCGCTCGACATCAGCGTCGATCCCGAGCGCGGGCGCATCCTCTCGGCAGTGTGGTCGCGCGGCGACGGCGGCGTGATCCGCCTCGATCAGGCGTACGAGCCGGTCGGCGGACACGCGTACGTCGCGCGGCAGCTCGCGACGATCGACTTGCCGCGGATGAAGGCGGAGCTGGAAGCCGATTACGCCGACTTCGCGGCGGAGGCGAGCGCGGTCGGTACGGTTCCGTAGCGCTGCGCGACGCGCCCGGCGCGAGGATCGCCGGGCCGCGTCCCGTACCCTTCGCCCTCATGCCTGACCGCGTGCATTTCGCCAGCGACAACAACGCCGGCGTCCACCCCGCCGTCCTCGCCGCCCTCGCCGAGGCGAACGGCGGGCACGTGCCGGCCTACGGCGACGACGACGTGACTGCCCGCGCCGAAGACGCGATCCGCGCGCTCGTCGATCCGGGCGCCGCGGTGTTCTTCGCGTTCAACGGCACCGGCGCCAACGTCGTCGCGCTCGCAGCAGCGCTGCGGCCGTATCAGGGCGTGATCTGCCCGGCCGGCGCGCACATCACCGTCGACGAGTGCGCGGCGTTCGAGCGGTTCGCCGGCGGCAAGCTGATCGACGTTCCGGTGCGCGACGGGAAGCTCACGCCCGCCGACGTCCTCGCGCAGATCCACGGCGTCGGCGATCAGCACCACGTCCAGCCCGGCGCCATCTCGATCTCGCAGAGCACCGAGTGCGGCACGGTGTACACGGTCGAGGAGCTGCGCGCGCTCGGCGAGGTCGCCCGCGCGCACGGGCTGTTCTTCCACGTCGACGGCGCGCGCATCGCGAACGCCGTCGCGGCGCTCGGGTGTACGCTGCGCGAGATGGTGTACGACACCGGCGTCGACGCGTTCACGTTCGGCGGGACGAAGAACGGGCTGATGTTCGGCGAGGCGATCGTCTTTCCGCGCGCCCATCCGGCCGTGGCGGCGCTGAAGTTCACGCGCAAGCAAGGGATGCAGCTCGCCTCGAAGATGCGCTTCGTCGGGACGCAGTTCGAGGCGCTGCTGCGCGACGGGCTCTGGCTTCGCAACGCGACGCACGCGAACGCGATGGCGCGGCTGCTCGCCGACCGGCTCGCCGATCTCGACGACGTCATCTCGCTGGCGTATCCGGTGCAGGCGAACGGCGTGTTCCCCATCCTGCCGGCGCACGCGATCGAGCCGCTGCAGCGCGAACGCCGCTTCTACATGTGGGACGCCGGTGCGCGCATCGCGCGCTGGATGACGGCCTGGGACACCACGCCGGACGACGTGCACGCGTTCGCCGACGCGGTGTGGCGACTGGCGCCCGAGGCGAAGGCGGCGCTCGCATGAGCCTCGACGATTTCCGTTTCCGCCTGCCGATCCGCGTGATCTTCGGCGATCTGGACTTCTACCGCCACGTCAACAACGCGCGCTACATTACCTGGATGGAGACGGCGCGGCTCGACTGGGTCGGCGAAGTCCTCGGGATTCCGCTGACCTCGACGCGCGCGGTGATCATGGCGTCGCAGACGTATCAGTACGAGAAGCAGGTGTCGTACCACGAAGAGCTCGTGATGGGCTGCCGCTGCTCGCGCCTGGGCCGGCGTTCGCTGGATCTCACCTACGAACTCTGGCGTGGCGACGAGCGCACCGGGCATGGCGTCTCGGCGCTCGTCGCGTTCGACTACGACGCCAACGCGACGATGGCCGTCCCGGACGAGTGGCGCGAGCGAATCTTCGCCTACGAGGCGGTCGCGCCGGCGACGTAGCGCCCGCGTTCGAGCGCGCGCCCCTGCCGGGTAGAAGTCGGCATGCCGCTCTCGCAACCGCTCGTCGACCTCGCGCTTTCGCTTCCCGGGCTTGAAGGCGCGGCCGGCGCGCTCGCGGGCTGCTTCGACGCGGCCCTCGGCGCGCTGGGACCCGCGAAGCAGCCGGTGAAGGACGTCCTGAACGGAACCTGGCTCGGCCACCCGGCGCATCCACCCATCACCGACGTGCCGGTCGGCGCGTGGACCGCCGCGCTGGTTCTCGACCTGCTCGGCGAGCGGCGCGCCGCGAAGGTCGCGGTCGGCGTCGGGTTGCTCGGCGCCGTGGGCGCGGCGTCGACCGGACTCGCCGACTGGCGTGACGTCGCGAACGAGCGCCCGAAGAAGCTCGGGGTCGTTCACGCCGCGCTGAACGTCACCGCGACCGGGTTCTACGCCGCTTCGTTCGCGCTGCGGGGCCGCGGCGAGCGCGAGGAGCGCCGGGCGGTCGCGCTGGCCGCGACGGGCTACGCCATCGCCTTCCTCTCCGCGCTCTACGGCGGAGAGCTGGCGTTCGATCTGCACGTCGGACCGAACTTCGCGCACAATGCGAGCCCTCCGGGCGAGGAAAGCGACGCGGGGCCGCTCGACGACGTCCCCGACGGCGGGATGAAGCGCGTCGAGGTGAACGGCTATCCGGTGCTGCTGACGCGGCGCGGCGAGCGCGTCTCGGCGATCGCCGCGATCTGCGCGCACCAAGGCGGCCCGCTCGAGGAAGGGACGCTCGAGGGCGAGGTCGTGCAGTGTCCGTGGCACGGCTCGCGCTTCTGCGTGACGGACGGCGCGCTGATCAACGGTCCGTCGGCGTACCCGCAGCCGGCGTTCGGGGTCCGCGTCGTCGACGGACGCATCCGCGTCGCGGCGCTCGAGCCGCTGTAGCGCGCCCGCCGCGCACGGCTACGACGGCGGGAGGCGGTGGATCTTCAGCACGTTCGTGCCGCCGGCGCCGACCGGCATCCCGCTCGTGATCGCGATCGTTTCGCCCGGCGCCGCATGCCCTTCGGCGACCACGCGCGCTTCCGCGATCTCGATCAGCGTCTCGATGTAGCGGTACGACTGCACGACGACCGACTCGACGCCCCACACGACCGCCATGCGGCGTGCGACGTCGCTGAGCGGCGTGAGCGCGACGATCTTCGCGCGCGGCCGGAACGAGGCGATGTGGCGCGCGGTGTTTCCGGTCGTCGTTCCGCTCACGATCAGCCGTAAGCCGAGCGCGTCGGTCGAGCGCACCGCCGCCTCGGCGATCGCCATCCCGATGTCGTCGTCGGTCTCGATGGTGCCGCCCTGCAGCGTGCGGCGCTTGCGAATCTCGCGGAACGGATACTTCGACTCCACCTCGAGCGCGATCGTCGCCATCACCTTCACCGCCTCGAGCGGGTAGGCGCCGCGCGCGCTCTCGCCGGAGAGCATGACGGCGTCGGTTCCGTCCAGGATCGCGTTCGCGACGTCGGTGACCTCGGCACGCGTGGGACGCGGCGAGCTGACCATCGATTCGAGCATCTGCGTCGCGGTGACGACCGGCTTGGAGACGCGGTTCGCGCGCGAGATGAGATCCTTCTGAATCATCGGCACTTCTTCGAGCGGCACCTCGATCCCGAGGTCGCCGCGCGCGACCATGATGCCGTCGGCGACCTGCAGGATGTCGTCGATGTGCTCGAGCGCCTCGTGCTTCTCGATCTTCGCCATGACGGGCGTCGACGCGCCGGCGGCTTCGATGTGGCGCTTCACCCGCCACACGTCTTGCGCGGTTCGCACGAAGGAGACCGCGACCCAGTCGACGCCTTGCGCGAGACCGAAGTCGAGGTGCTCGAGGTCGCGATCCGTCACGGCCTCGATGTCCAGCGTGCCGTCGGGGTAGTTGATCCCCTGCCGCTCGCGCAGCTCGCCGCCGCTTTCGACCACGGTCGCCACGCGCGGGCCGTCGATTCCCGTCACGCGCAGCGCGATCGAGCCGTCGGCGAGATAGATGCGCTTCCCGACTTCCACGTCTCGCGCGAGCCCGGCGTAGGAGACGCTCACGTGCTCGGCATCGCCGGGTTCCTGTTCCGTCGTGAGCGTGAACGTCGCGCCGCGCTGCAGCCGGACCGAGCTCGTCCCGTTCGAGAACGCGCCGGTCCGCACTTTCGGCCCGGGGAGATCCTGCAGGATCGCGATCGAGAGGTCGAGCTCGCGCGCGATGCGGCGCACGTCGGCGATGACCGCTGCGTGCTCGTCGTGCGTGCCGTGGGAGAAATTCAGCCGAACGACGTTGACGCCGGCGAGGCACAGCTCGCGCAGCGTCGCCGGATCGCGCGACGCGGGGCCGACCGTCGCGACGATCTTCGTACGTTTCGGGGGCGGCTGCATCGGCGCGCGGCGTTCATCGTGCCGCTCCGCGGTCCTGCGCATGGACGAAAGCACCACCGCTCCGTGTACCCCGCGCAACGCCCTTCCCAAGAATGGCCGAACGCGCGAACGGAGAAGGCGGTCGCTCGTGAAGCGCGCCGCGCCGGCGGATCGCCATGTCGAACGGCCGTCGCGCCGGCGCGACGCCTTGGCGGTAGGTCTCTCGCTCGCCCTGCACGGCGGCGTGCTGCTGCTGCTGACGCTCGCCGCGTTCGGCTCCGGCGAGCCCACGCCGGAATCGGTCGGCGACGTCCCGATCGCGCTCGAACAGCGTGCGCCCGCGCAGACTGCTGAACAGCCGCCCCAGACGCCGCTCGCCGCGCCGACGCAGCTTCCGGACACGGGGACGCCGCGTCCGCGCGCGGTCGCGAGGGCTCGTCCGGCGGTCACGGCGCTGCATCGCCCGGCGCGCGCGGCGTCGCGCACGCACGCAACGCCGCGGCGCGCCGCGCCTCGTGCCGCCGTGACGCGTTCGACGCCCGCGCCGCCGCGCCGGGAGCTCGCGCGCGTCGTCCCGTCCGCCCCTCCGCAGCCGACCGCCGCACCGGCGCGTGTCCCGACCCCGGCGATGCCGGCCGCCACGACCGCCGCCCCGGTCGTTGCGTTCGCACCGCCCGACGAAGCGCCGCAGCCGACGCGTCGGCCGGAACCGGCCGCGACACCGGTTCCGGCGACGGCGCCGGTGACGGCCACGCCCCGGCCCACGGCGGTTCCGACGCCACGGCCGACTGTCGTCCCGACGCCTCGGGCCACGGCAGTTCCGACCGAGGCGCCCCGCGCCGCCCCGACGCCGGAGCCGCCGGCCGAGCCCACGGCCGTGCCGACGCCCCGTCCCACGGCCCTGGCGACGCCGCGTCCCACGGCCGTCCCGACGCCGCAGCCCACGGCCGTGCCGACACCGCGTCCGGCGCCGACGACGGCCCCGCGAGCCGAAGTCGAGCCCACGGCCGCCGCGACGATGCGGCCGCTCCCGACCGCGCCGTCGACGCGACGGCCGGAGGCCACCGCGGCGCCGACGCGCCCCGCCGCCGTCGTGACGCCGGTTACCGCCGCGCCCGCCGCGCGCGCTCTCGCCCCGCCGCCCGCGCCCGGGACGCCTCGTCCGGCCGCTGCGCCGCAACAAGCGCCGCGCGCCGCCGGTTCGCCGGCCGCCGCAGGGTCGTCGGCTCCGCACACCCCAGCATCGTCGCCCGGACGTGCCGCAACAGCTTCGTCGCGCGGTTCCGCGCCGTCGCCCGGGCCGTCCGCCGAGCGGCCCGGAATCGCTCGCGCCACCGCACCTCCGGGGCCGGCCTCGGCCTCGGCCGGCGCGCCCTCGCCTCCATTCGTGGGCACGCCGGCGGCGGTCGCGATCGCCGGTCCCCACGGGCCGCCGACCGGCGCGCCCGGCGGGGACAAGCTCGCCGGGCTGAACGCGCGCCTGCGCGCGATGCTGCCGCACGGCGACGCGGACACCATGGCGCATTACGCGGCGCCGCCGATGGATCCGCCGGACCTCGATCTGGTCGAGCGCTACGTGCCGGCCGAGGTGCTCGCCGAGACGTTCGGCCTGATCCGCATCACGCGCACGGTCTTTCACGCCGACTCGACGACCTACGTTTTCGAACGGAAGCGGGACATCTTCGGCCGGGAAGTGTGCCGCGCCGTCCGCTTCACGCCGCACCCGCAGCAGACGCCGCCGCCGCGCTGGGATCCCAACCACGGGCTCGTTTGGGCCGGCCGGAGTCCCGACCTCAAACCGGAGGTCGACTACATCGACGTATCGTGCAGCGATCCGCGAATGCAGCCGGTCGCGCCGGGATCGCTGGCCCGCAAGGCGACGCCGCCGCCCTAGCGCGCTTGCATGAAACGCCGCTCCGTCGTATGATTTGGAGCGGAGTTGACGCTAGGAGCGTGGGCACGGCCCGCGCTTCGTTGTTGTAAGGGGATCGGATTGGCGATGGACCGGGGTCGGATCGGAGCGCCCGCGCAGTTCGCGGACCGCCCGGGCGCCGGGCTTTTCGAGGAAGCGTTCGAACGGGTCGTGCACGCGTTGCCGCACCAGCCGGAGTTTCGCGACGTCGAAGTCGTCTCGTCGCACGCACACCGTCATCGCAACACGACGTCGCTCCACGTGACCGTCGACCGCGCCGGCGGCGTCGACATGGCGACGTGCGAGCGCATCGCCGCGCGCGTCAACGCGGCGCTCGACGCGTTTCCCGATCCGTACACGCTCGAAGTCGAGTCCGCGGGGCTGAACCGTCCGCTCACGAAGCCGTCCGACTACGAGCGGTTCGCCGGCTCGGCGGTCAAGATCGTCACGACGCTGGCGATCGAGCAGGCGAAGACGCATCGCGGCACGCTCGGCGGCGTGCGCGGGACGAACGTGATCCTGATGCGCGAGAAGGGGGAGCTTCCGATCCCGATCGCGGTGATCAAGTCGGCGAACCTGGAATACGACGTGCGCGCCGATCTCCAGCGAGCCAAGCAGCGAGAGAAGAACCGATGAACGCAGAGATGATCGCGGCCCTCCGCGAGATCGAGAACGAACGCAACATCAGCTTCGAGTCCTTGCTCGAAGCGCTCGAGGCCGCGCTGATCTCGGCGTACAAGCGCAACTTCGGCGGTGAGGCGAACGCGATCGTCACGATCGACCGTCAGACCGGCGACTATCAGGTGTATCACCGCCGCGTCGTCGTCCCCGACGGCGAGGTCGCCGATCCGAAGCTGGAGATCGCGAAGAAGGACGCCGGCGCGCGCTACGAGCCGGGCGACTTCTACGACGAGGTCGTCACGCCGCGCGACTTCGGCCGCATCGCGGCGCAAACCGCGAAGCAGGTCATCGTGCAGCGGATCCGCGAGGCCGAGCGCGACACCGTCTACAACACGTACTCAGCGAAGCTGCACGACATCGTCCTCGGCACGGTGCAGCGCTACGAGCAGCGCAACATGTACGTGCTGCTCGACGATCGCAAGACCGAAGCGCTGCTGCCGTTCAGCGAGCAAGTCCCGCGCGAGAACTACCGCATCAACGACCGCATCCGCGCGTACGTGCTCGACGTGCGGAAGACCAACAAAGGCCCGCTCGTCGTGCTCTCACGCGCGGCCGAAGGGCTCGTGCAGCGGCTGATCGAGTTCCAAGTCCCCGAGATCCAGGACGACATCGTCGAGATCATGGCGATCGCCCGCGAGCCCGGCGCGCGGACGAAGGTCGCGGTCACCTCGCGGCGGCCGGAGATCGACGCCGTCGGCGCCTGCCTCGGCCCGAAGTCCTCGCGCATCGCCAACGTCTCGGACGAGCTGCGCGGCGAGAAGATCGACGTGATCCGCTGGTCGCCGGACCTCCCGACCTTCATCGCGAACGCGTTGGCCCCGGCCAAGGTCCTCAACGTCGAGCTGTTCGAGGAAGAGGGTGTCGGTCTGGTGACGGTTCCCGACCACCAGCTCTCGCTGGCGATCGGCCGCGAGGGACAGAACGTCAGGCTCGCGTGGCGCCTGACCGGGTGGCGTCTCGACATCACGAGCGACTCCGAGGCGGCCGAGACCCGGGAGCGCTACCTCGCCGAGCGCGAGGCGCGCGCCGGTGAAGCCGCCGCGCCCGCAGCCGAGGTCATGGAGGGTGAGGAACCCGTCGCCGAGACCGAAGAGGTCGAAGAGGCGGCGATCGATCAGGACGAGCTTCTGCGGCGGCTCGAAGAGCTCAAGCGGGAGATGTTCACGACGGAATGACCCCCGAGCGCACGTGCGTCGGCTGCCGGAAGACGTTTCCGCAGCCGTCGCTCCGGCGGTTCACCAAGACCGGCGGGCGGTGGGTCGCCGACACGGGACGGCGCCGGGACGGGCGCGGTGCGTACTTGTGCTCGCGCGCGTGCGCGGAACGGGTCGCCAAGAACAAACGTTATCCGGGATTCAGCGGCGAAGCTCTGCTACAATGGTGACCCCGGGTCACGGAGACTTCGGAATGAAGTGAAGGCGGTGGCGCCGCCAAGGCGCCGTTTCTAGAAGGATTGCATGGCAACCGGTAAACCCAGGATCTTCGAGCTCGCCAAAGAGCTCGGCATTTCGTCGAAAGCCCTGATGTCGCTCCTCGAGCGGCTGGGCCTGGAGGCGAAGAACCAACTCAGCGTCGTCGAGCCGAAGGTCGCCGACCTCTTGCGCGCCCAGCTCAAGGGGGCGAAGGCCGGAGCGCGGCCGGCGCCGGCTGCCGCATCCTCCGCCACCGCCGCTCCCGCAGCGAGTTCCGCCGCGGCCGCTGCGCCCGCCGCGTCTGCGCCGCCGGCCGCCGAACCGGCCGCGACCGGCCCGGCCGCCGCTGCTCCGGCCGCCGCTGCTCCGGCCGCCCCGCCGGCTGCCGCCCAGCCCGCTGCCGCGGCGCAGGCGCCGGCCGCCGTCAACGGTTCGGCCGCCGCACCGCCGCCGGTCGCTCCGCGCCCGGCCGCGCCGGCGCAGCCCGCCGCCGAGCCGGCGGCGCCGCAGGCCGCACCCCCGCCCGCCGAGCCGCCGTCCGAACCCGCGGCGCCGCCTGCGGCCGCTCCGGCCGCGCCGCCGCAGCCCGTCCCGCAGCTTCGGCCGGTGCCCAGCACGCCGCAGCGTCCGCGCCCGCAGCAGCCGCAACAGCCCGCCGCGCGCGGTCCGCTCAACCCGCCGCAGGGCGGCCCCGGCGCTCCGCCGCGTCCGGCCGCCGGACCGCGTCCGGGCGTCGTCCCGCGCCCCGGTCAGCCCGGGCCGCTGCCGCCGCGCCGGCCGATCGCGCCGAACGAGCCGATCCCGACGCTCCGTCCGGTTCCGGCCGGCCAGGCGTCGGTCCGTCCGCCGCGTCCGCCGCAGCGGCCGATGGGCGCACCCGGCGCCGGCAACGGCCAAATTCCGGGGCGTCCCGGCGTCGCGCCGCGCCCGGGTCAGGGTGGCCCCGGCCAATACCAGCAGCCGCGTCCGGGGACCCCGGGGGTGCCGAGCGGACCCGCCGGACGGCGTCCCGCGGGCAACGGTCCGTTCCGGCCGATCGCCGGCGCGACGGCCCCGCCGCGCCCGTTCGGCGGCCCGCGTCCTGGCGCCCCGGGCAACGGTCCGCTCACGCCGCCCGGACCCACGCCGTCCACCGGCGGCGGACGTCCCGGCGGCGGTCGCGGCCGCCTCACGCGCGAGCAGCTCGAAGCGAAGAAGGCCCGCGATGCGGAGATGCGGCTCGAGAAGCAGCGTCGCCGCAACGGCGGCTACGTCGACCGCGTCGAGGATCCCAGCAAGAAGCTCGAGTCGATCGAGATCCCGGACATCCTCACCGTGCAGGAGCTCGCGACCTCGATGATCGTCCCCGCCGCGGACGTCATCAAGGAGCTCTTCCGGATGGGCACGATGGCGACGATCAACCAGAACATCTCGTCGGATCAGGCGATCGCCGTCGCGCGCAAGTTCGGCTTCAACGCGATCGTCAAGGAGGCCGGCGAAGAAGTCGTCGTCGAGCAGGAAGAGGACAAGCCGGAGATGCTGCAGTCGCGGCCTCCGGTCGTGACCGTGCTCGGACACGTCGACCACGGGAAGACCTCGCTCCTCGACAAGATCCGCGAAGCCAACGTCGCGGCCGGCGAGGCGGGCGGGATCACGCAGAAGATCGGCGCGTACACCGTCGAGCAGGCGGGCCGTCCGATCACGTTCATCGACACGCCGGGTCACGAAGCGTTCACCGCGATGCGTGCGCGCGGCGCGAAGGTCACCGACGTCGCGATCCTCGTCGTCGCGGCCGACGACGGCGTCATGCCGCAGACGCGCGAGGCGATCTCGCACATCAAGGCGGCCAACGTTCCGATCGTCGTCGCGATCAACAAGATGGACAAGGAAGACGCGCAGCCCGATCGCGTGAAGCAGCAGCTCACCGACGAGGGTCTGCAGCCGGTCGAGTGGGGCGGGAAGATCGAGATGGTCCCCGTCTCCGCGCGTCGCGGCGACAACATCGACACGCTGCTCGAGACGGTTCTGCTCGAAGCCGACTTGCGCGAGCTGCGGGCCAACCCGCATCGCCGCGCGACCGGCGTCGTCATCGAATCCGCGCTCGATCGCGGGCGCGGTCCGGTCGCGACCGTCCTCGTGCAGAACGGGACGCTGCGCGTCGGCGACGTCGTCGTCGTCGGCCCGACCTACGGGAAGATTCGCGCGCTCATCGACGACAAGGGCAAACAGGTCAAGAAGGCCGGTCCGTCCACGCCGGTCGAGATCATGGGGCTCAACGACGTTCCGTCGGCCGGCGACACGATGATGGTCGTCTCCGACGAGAAGACCGCCCGCGAAGCGGCGGCGAAACGGTCGACGAAGCGGCGCGACGTGCGCATGGCGACGTCCACCGGCGGCGCGAAGGTCTCGCTCGAGACGTTCATGCTCATGCCGGCCGAGGGCGGCACGAAGACGCTGAACCTCATCCTGAAAGCCGACGGGCAGGGCTCGGTCGAGGCGCTGCGCGCCCGCGTCGAGTCGCTGTCCACCAACGAGGTCGACGTGCGCGTCATCCTCGCCGGCGTCGGCGGCATCACCGAGAACGACGTCAACCTCGCGTCGGCCTCCGGCGCGGTGCTCATCGGGTTCAACATCCGTCCGGACGAGGCCGTGAAGCGGCTCGCCGAGTCGGAGCAGGTCGATCTGCGCTTCTATCAGGTCATCTACGACGTCGAGAACGACCTGAAGAAGGCGATGGTCGGGATGCTGGCGCCGAAGTTCCGCGAGCTCGTGCTCGGGCGGGCCGAGGTGCGCGAGATCTTCAAGGTCTCGAAGGTCGGGACGATCGCCGGGTGCTACGTGCAGTCCGGGAAGATCGTTCGCAACGCCAAGGTGCGCGTGCTGCGCGACGCGGCGGTGGTCTTCGAGGGCGAGATCGAGTCGCTGCGGCGGTTCAAGGACGACGTGCGCGAGGTCAACGAGAACTTCGAGTGCGGGATCCAGGTGGCGCGGTTCGCGGACCTCAAGCAGGGGGACGTGATCGAGGCGTTCACCAGCGAGCTCGTGGCTCCGGAGCTGCAGCCGGCGTAATGCTGGGGATCGGGGCGGGCGTTCGGGGCGGGCACATCCTCCCGCCGGGGACGCCCGCGATTTCCCATCCATGGGAAATCGCTGCTCGCACACATTTCGCTCCCGCCCTCCGGGCTTCGCGAAATGCTGTGACGCCCCGGCGTGAGGACGTGCCCGCCCCGAACGCCTGGCGCGATGCCCGCTCGGGGCACGCATGATGCCCGGATGGTGGCTCGTCGCTGCGTTCAATGCCGGGGCGCGGGGGAGTACGCTCGGGCGGTTGTTCGCCTTTGCGATCTTGATCGGCGTGCTATGGTTCGGGTATGCGCGGTTCAGCGCGGTCGAGCACCTTCGGTTTCCGCTGGTCGCGTGGACGGCGGTGCTCGCATTCGAGGTCGTGGTCGCGCTCGCTCGGCGGGACGACGCGCGGCTGAAATCCGACGATGAAGGGCGGGAGCGAAACCGTCGCCGCTGGACGGCGTACGCCGGTTACGCCTTCGGGACGATGATGATCGTCGCGGCCGCAATCTGCGCGCAGCCCTGGTACGCAGTGCTCGGCGTGCTGTTCGCATACGTCGCGTTCATGTTCGCGCGGTACGTCCCGGACGCACTTTTCGCGGATGCCGCGACGGAGAGCGTCCGGTGAAGCAGCAGCGGCAGGCGCGGATCGATCATGAGATCCAGCGGGCGTTGGCGAAGATCATCGCCGAGGACCTCAAGGATCCTCGGCTGGGGTTCGTGACGGTCGTGCGGTGCGAGATCACGCAGGACATGAAGCACTGCAAGGTCTTCGTCTCGATCATCGGAGACCGGCACGTCGCACGGCAGACGATGGACGCGCTCAAGAGCGCGGCTCGGTTCTTACGGGGGGAGCTGGGCAACGCGATCGATCTGCGCTATACGCCGGAGCTGATCTTCGTCGAGGATCGGACCACGGAGCGGGCGATCGCGCTGCACAAGACGCTGGAAAGGGCGAAGGTCGTCGATGAGTAGCGTGATCGCGCAGTCTTCGAGCACCGACGAGGTCGTCGCCGAGCTTCGGCGGCGGCGCTCGTTCATGTTCGTCTCGCACGTCAAGCCCGACGGCGACACGCTCGGCGCGGGGCTCGCGCTCGGGCTCGCCATGAAAGGGCTCGGGAAGCGGGTCGGCTACTTCCAGCAGGACCCCGTCCCCCGCAACCTGCGCTTTCTGCCCGATTCGCAATTCGTCGCGCGCGAGATTCCGGACGACCTGCCGGCCGACACGCTGTGGGTCTTCTGCGACATGAGCGACTACACGCGGGCCGGCGAATTTTTGCCCAAGATCGACCGGGCGAACATGCTCGACATCGATCACCATCTCGGCAACTCGCATTTCGGGGCGCTCAACTACGTGCTGCCGGCCGAAGCGTCGACGGGGACGTGCGTGCTGCGGCTGCTGCAGGCGCTCGACGTGCCGATCACCCCGGACATCGCGACCTGCATCCTCACCACGATCATGACCGACACCGGCGCGTTCATGCACACCAACACGACGGCCGACGTGCTGCGGATCTCGGCCGACATGATCCAGCTCGGTGCGGACAAGCCGCTGATCACCGAAGAGATCTTCGCGAACAAGCGTTTTCAGGCGACGAAGCTCCTCGGGATGGCGCTCTCGCGGATGGTGCTGCAAGACGACGGGCGGTACTGCTGGACCTACGTCGACGAGGAGATGCTGCGCGCGTGTCACGCCGACGGCGAAGACACCGAGGAGATCGTGCAGCATCTGCGCGCGATCGAAGGCGTCGAGGCGGCCGCGCTGTTCAAGGACTATGACGGCGCGGTGCGCGTGAGCTTGCGCTCGAGCGGGCGCGTCAACGTGCAGGCCGCCGCGGCCTCGCTCGGCGGCGGCGGCCACTTCATGGCGTCCGGGCTCACGTACCCGGTGCGCGATTTGCAGGCGGCGATCGAAGGAGTCCATGCTGCGCTGAAGGCGCAGGGTCTCTGATCGAGCGCACCGCGCGCGGCGGCATGCTCGGCTTCGTCAACCTCTTCAAGCCGGCGGGCCCGACGTCGACGCAGTTCGGCGCGCGCCTGCGCCGCGTCTATCACGATCCGAACGGCAAGCTTGCGATCGGGCATCTCGGGACGCTCGATCCGCAGGCCGCCGGCGTCTTGCCGGTCGCGCTCGGGAAGGCGACGCGTCTGCTGCCGCTCATCGTCGACCGGCGGAAGGCGTACGCGTGCACGCTGGTGCTCGGGCGCGCGACGGCGACCGGCGATGCGACGGGTGAGGTGATCGACGAACGCTACATCCCGGGCGACGTCGAGGTCCGGCTCGAGCGCGCGATCCCCTCGTTCATCGGCGCCGTCTCGCAAGTCCCGCCGATGTTCAGCGCGGTGAAGAGCGACGGGCAGCGCCTCTATCGGCTGGCGCGGGAAGGGAAGACCGTCGAGCGGCCGGCGCGCACCGTGACGATCTACGCGCTGCGCGTGCTGGGCCGCGACGGCGACACGGTTCGGCTCCGCGTCGCGTGCAGCGAGGGCACCTACGTGCGGACGCTGTGCGAAGACCTCGCCCGCGCGTGCGGGACGGTCGGGCATATGGGCGCGCTCTTGCGCGAGGCGTCGGGTCCGTTTCTGCTCTACGAGAGCCGGACGCTCGAGGACGTCGAGGCGGACCCGGACGGCGCGCTCGTGCCGCCGGAGCGCGTCATCCCGCTCCCGACCGTCGTGCTCGACGGGCGCGGCGCGACCGACTTTCGCGCGGGGCGGCTCGTCCCGCTGGCCCAGCCGCCCGCGGAGCGGCACGTCTTCGTGCGCGACTCGGCGCGGACGCTCGTCGGCGTCGGCGAGACCGTCGGAGCGCTGCTCGCGCCGCGCAAGGTGTTCGTGTGAAGATCCATCACGAGCTGCCCGAGCGTCCGCCGGCGCGGCCGTTCGTCGTCGCGATCGGCTTCTTCGACGGCTTCCATCTCGGGCATCGCGCGATCGTGCGCGAGGCGTTGCGCGCCCGGCGCGCCGGCGAGCGCACCGCTGTGCTCACGTTCCGCGAGCATCCGTCGGCGTTCTTGCGCCCCGGCTCGGAGCCGTCGCTGATCGCGACGCTCGAAGAGCGCGTGAACGCCTTCGCGCGCGCCGGGATCGACGAGGCGTACGTGCTGCGCTTCGATCAGTCGATCGCCTCGCTCTCGCCGGAACGATTTCTCGGCGAGACGCTGATCGAGCGGATCGGCGCGCGCGCGATGGTCGTCGGCGAAAACTTTCGCTTCGGCCACAAGCGCGCCGGCGACGTCGCGCTCGCCCGCGCCTATCTTGCGGAGCGCGGCCGCGCGGTCGTCGCCGTTCCGAACACGATGATCGGCGGCGAGCGCGTCTCGTCGACGCGAATCCGTGCGGCGATCCTCCGGGGCGATCTCGAGGAGGCCGACGCGCTGCTCGGCGTGCCGTACACCGTGCGCGGCGTCGTGCGGTTCGGCGCCGGGCGCGGACACGATCTGGGCTACCCCACCGCGAACGTCGACGTCGCGTCCGGGAAGCTGCTGCCGCCCGACGGCGTCTACCGCGTCACCGGCCGTCACGACGGCCGCGACTATCACGGGCTCGTCTCGATCGGCACGAACCCGACGTTCGACGGCACCCGGCGTACGGTCGAAGCGTGGCTCCTGGATTTCAACGGCGCGCTCTACGGCGAAGAGCTCGCCCTGCGCGGCTTCCGCTTCGTTCGCGAGCAGCGCCGCTTCGATTCCGCCGACGAGCTGATCGCGCAGATGCGCGAAGACGCGTCAACCGTGAAGTTTCCGACCGTCGTCTGAGGCGTCCGTCAGCGGCGTGCGTACCGGACGGTGAAGATGTATTCGCCGGGAACCGGCCGGCAGTTCCGGATCTCGGTGCGGAACGTGCTGTCGCGGGCGGCCTGCAGCGCGGCGTCGTCGAACGGTGCCCAATCGGAGCGCACCACCCGCGTCCACATCACTTGCGAGCGGTCGTCGAGCACAACGATCACGCGCACTTCGGCGTGACCCTGCGGCGGGAGAGTCGTCGGCGGCGCAGGGACCGCCGCCTGGATCGTTCTTGCGGGCGCGAGCGGCGTCGCACACGCACCGGGCGCGGGCTCGGCCTCGCGCGCGCAGCGCTCGTCGGAACTCGTCGTCCCGCCGGCTGCGACGACGCGCTCCAGCGAGTCCTCGCCGTTCGAGACGTACGAGAGCACGTACGGCGCGCCGCTCGCGTTCTTTCCTTGGAACGAGACCTTCAGCGGTGTCGACGCCGGATCCGGAGACGCCTCCGCAACGCCGTCCGGCGACTCGTCCGCGTACGTTCCCGACGGCAATTGGCGCAGGCGTTCGTACGACGCGACCGGCGTGCCGTTGACGGTGCCGTTTTCGCGTCCGTAGACGTCCGGCGGCGGATTCTTCCCCGGACGGGCGGAGTGCAGCACGACGTAGGACCGCTCGGAGTGCGCGCCGTGCGCGTCGACGCACGCCCAGTGTCCGGGCAGGCGCTGCACGAGCGACTCGTACGCCGTCACGGGCGCGGTCGGCGCGGCCGGCTGCGCGGCCGCAGGCAACGGCGCGAGCGGCAAACCCGCGACGACAAACGCGCACACCACGCGGCCGACACCCGAAGCCTTCATCACGGCGTCAGTGTACGCGCCCGCGACCGCGTCTCCTCGGCCGAAACGGTCACGATCCGGCGACGACGGCGTCCGTTCGGGCCGTTACGCCCGGTCGAACTGGACGACGAAGTCGTACACGCCGGGGACGGGCTTGCAATCGCGCTCGGCGGTTCGGTAGGTCGTGTTGCGCGCGGCCCATATCGACGGCGCATCGTAGGCCTCCCAAGGCGAGCGCACCACCTCGGTCCAGACGACGTCGGAGCGATCGTCGAGCACCACCATGACGGTGACGAGGCCTCCGGGCCCGGGACGTCCGTCCGGCTCGACGACGTGGACCGTGCGCGGAGGCTGGTTCGGCGACGCGCAGCGTTGTACGTCGGCTGCGACCGCGTCGTGCTCGCGCGTGCAGTGCTCATCGGAGATCGTCTTGTCGCCGTCGGCCGCGATACGTTCGAGCGACTCCGTCCCGTTCTCGACGTACGTCAGCGTGTAGGACGTGCCCGTTCCGGACCGTCCGCCGAACACGACCGTCGCGAATGCGGGCGTCGTGTCTGCGGCGACGGACGCTTGGCCGACTCCTCGGGTGACTCGTCGGTGTAGATTCCGGGTGACGGTTCGGCGAGGCGTTCGTACGAATCGGTCGGCTTGCCGTCGAGCGTCGCGACTTCGCGGCCGAACGTCTCGTGCGGCGCTCTGCGGGACCGAAATGCTCGTTCGTCCGGCATGACGTACGAGCGTTCGGAATGCGAGCCGTGCGCGTCGGTGCACGACCAGTGCCCGGTCAGCCGTTCCAGGACGGACCCGTACGCCGCTGTCGCGCGAGGCGGCGAGGCGACCGGGCTGGATGCGGACTGCGCGAGCGCGACGCGCGGCGCGCACGATGCGATCAGAAGGAGCGAGCACAGCGCACGAGCGACCCACGGTGAAGCGACACCCGTAGCGTTCATGGACGAGAACGTACGAGCCCTCGGCGGCTTCCTCGGCCGGAAACGCTCGTGGTCCAGAGCGCGTTGTAGCCTTCGTGCGCCTTCGTCCGTTTTTCGCGGCCCTCGCGGTCCTCGCGGTTGCGCCGTGTGCGGCGCTGGCCGTCCCGCAGAAGGGGCAGCCCGCGCCCGACTTCTCGCTGCCCGCGCTGCAAGGAGCGGGGACCGTCTCGCTCGATCGGTTCAAGGGCAAGCCGGTCTACTTGAACTTCTTCGCGTCGTGGTGCGGGCCGTGCAACGCCGAGGCGCCGTCGATCGGGAAGCTGCGCGCGCAGTACGCCAAGCGTGGGCTCGAGGTCGTCGGCGTCGACGAGCTCGACGCGCGCAACGCCGGCGTCTCGTTCGTGAAGAAGTACGACGCGCCGTACGGCACGGTCGCCTTCGACGACGCCGGGTCGGTCGGCCACACGTACGGCGCGATCGCGATGCCGGTGCACGTCTTCATCGACCGTCGCGGCGTGGTGAAGACCTACGTCATGGGCGAGATGAGCCCCGCGCAGATCGAAACCGCCATTAAAGCGATTCTCTAAGCCGCTTCACCGTGCTCACGACCGCGGCGGTCACCACGTCGGGGCGGTCGAGCTGGATGAAGTGCTCGGAGTGCCGGACGACCATATGCACGCCGACCGACGACAGGTGCGCGAGGCGAACGTGCCCGGCGGTCCACACGCGGTCGACCGCGCGCATCTCCGCCGGCGGGAGCGACGCTTCGCCGACGTCGTTCGCCGCCGTCAGTACCGTGAGCGGCATCGCGCCGTAGTGGCGCTGTTCTTTGAGCACTTCGCGCGAATCGAGTGCATCCGACGCGCCGTCCTCGGATCCGAGCGCCAGCCAGAACGCCGGACGTGCGTAGTGCGCGCGCGTTACCTTCGCCATCCGGCACCATGCCGCCCCGTTCTTCGCACACTGCGCGCGCAGCTGGGCGGCGGCATCGGGCGGAAAACCGCACATCGCGTATCTGCGCGAGCCGTGCGCGTCGCTGAGCGTCCCGTGGAGCGCGGCTCGATAACAGAACGCGTACGCGTCGCCTGCGCCCTTGTCCGTTCGCGCCATCGTCGGCGATGCGGCGTCCAGCTCTCTGGTCTGGTTCGGATACGACGGATCGACGAGCACCATGCCGGCAACGTCGTTCGGATACCGGTCGGCGTAGAGCAAAGCGTACAGCCCGGCGATCGAGTGCCCGACGAGGATGTACGGTCCCGCGATGCCGCCGCGCTGCAGCAGGCTGTGCAAGTCCCGCACCATCGCGTTCGCATCGCGCGGGAGCGGGCCGGCTTCGCTGAAGCCCATCCCGGCGCGATCGAACGAGCAGGTGCGGGTAACCTTCGCGATCGCGGGCTGCACCTTGCGCCAGGTCGACATGGTCTCGCCTTCGCCGGCGTCCATGACGACGGTCGGCGAGCCGCGGCCCGTGCAGTACACGTTGATCGCATGCCCGCCGACGTCGACCAAACGCTGCGGGCGAAGATACGGCGCGAGGTCGTCGGACGGCACCGCCGCCGACGCGGCAAAGACGCCGCACGAAAAGGCAGCCACCGCGGCAAGGGCGAGCGTCCGCAGTGTCCCCATGCGCGGTGCTTACCGGCGCGCGCGGCGCGCTCCTTTTGTCGCGCGTTCTTCGGAAGGAGTTCCTCGCGCGTCCGCCTTCGACGGGACGATCGGCATCGACGCTGCGTTACCGGGGCGGCTGCTACGTACGGGAGTGAGACACGTGAGCTTTCAGCGAATCATGGCGTCCGCCGTGCTCGGCCTCGCATTCGCCGCGGCGAGTGTGGGAGCCGCAGGAGCGTTCGCAGCGGATCGCCCGGCGACACCGGAAGAGGTCTATTTCGACGCGCTCGCCGCGATGCGCGCGATCCCCGATCCACCGTACCTACGCTTCGACTACCACTACGTGC
>Ga0209810_1000894_pt1 | contig 53143 bp, 40 predicted proteins | sample Coa_R1_7_FD_187159 | JGI IMG/M metagenome (GOLD analysis project Ga0209810, IMG submission 187159) | Surface soil microbial communities from Centralia Pennsylvania, which are recovering from an underground coalmine fire - Coalmine... | ecosystem: Environmental > Terrestrial > Soil > Unclassified... | reverse complement strand
CAGAGCTTGATTTTCCTCCCGTTTTTGCCACTCGCCTGACGGCTGGCCTCATCAATGTCAAGTTGAAGGAACACCGACTGGCCGATAAGACAACGCTGAACGTGGTAACTCCCGGCGACCAGATTGAGCTGGGCGAGTGCCTGGCGGAGTTCTTCCGCGTCAACCACAGCATTCCCGACGCGGCTGGCGTAGTGATTCACACCCCCATTGGCGCCGTGTTGCACACCGGCGACTACAAGTTTGACTACACGCCGATCGATGGCCGCTCCGCCGATATCGGCACCCTCGCTCGCATCGGCAACGAGGGCGTGCTGGTGATGATGGGCGATAGCACCCGCGTCGAGACGCCCGGTTTCACGCCGTCCGAGCGCGTGATTAACGAGTCGCTGGATAAGATTTTCGCCAATGCCCCCGGTCGCATCCTGCTTGCCACCTTTGCCTCGTTGATTTCCCGCGTGCAGCAGGTGGTGGAGACAGCCGAACGCTATGAGCGCCACGTGGCTTTTGTGGGCCGCAGCATGCAGAACAACGTGCAGATGGCTATCGAACTGGGCTACCTGCATATGCCGAAAGGCATGATGATTCGCGCCGAGGATATCAACAAATATCCGGCGGATCAGGTGGTGATCATCTGCACAGGGAGCCAGGGCGAGCCGACATCCGCACTGACGCGCATCGCCAATGGCGATCACCGGCTCGTGCATATTCAGCCCGGCGATACCGTTATCCTTTCGGCCACGCCGGTACCGGGCAATGAACGCATGGTGCATCGCACCATCAACAACCTGTTCCGCCAGGGCGCGGAGGTGTTCTACTCGTCCATCTCCAACGTTCACGTCTCCGGCCACGCCGCGCAGGAAGAGTTGAAGCTGATGCTCAGCCTGGTGCGCCCGCAGTTTTTCATGCCCATTCACGGTGAGTTCCGGCAATTGATCCTGCATGCCAAACTGGCGCATTCCCTCGGCATTCCAGAAGATCATATGGTAGTCGCCGAAGATGGCGACATCGTGGAAGTCAGCGCAGAGTCGATCAAGATGGACGGGCATGTCCCCGCCGGCAACGTCTTTGTTGACGGCCTCGGCGTGGGTGATGTGGGCCAGATTGTGCTGCGCGACCGCCAGGTGCTGGCGCAAGACGGCATCCTGGTCGTCGTCATCACCGTCGATAAAGAGACAGGCCAGCCGCTGGCCGGGCCAGATATCGTCTCACGTGGCTTCGTCTACATGCGCGACTCTGAAGAGCTGCTGGATGAGGCCCGCCAGCGCGTGCTGGAAGACCTCGCCCGCGTCGACCGGCACGGACACGCGGCAGACTGGTCGTTCATCAAGGATAAGATCAAGCACAGCCTGAGCGAGTTCCTCTATGAGAAGACCCATCGCCGCCCGATGATTATTCCGGTCGTGATGGAAGTCTAAGCGCAAAACATACAGAAAAGCGATACAGTAGAAAAATGCTGTATCGCTTTTTTATTTGCTCGCAATTTCCTCTGCCCCCGAAATTGCTACTTGCTTCCCTCGAACATATGCGCTATCATAAACGTGTCTCTTGAAGTTTGTTGAAACAGGAGGAGAGAGCGATGGCAGGCGGCAAAGCGGGCAAGGAGCAGAAAAGACAGCAGAAAAGAGTCGGGCCGAGCCTCGACGCGAATATTGCTCAGGGTACGTCTCGCGTGAGCCGAGCTGCTGGCAGTATGAGCGCGTCCAGCATGCGTGAAGAGCAGCGCGGCAAAGTTTCCGGCGGCAAGGTGTCTGGTGCCGGTAGGCGCGGCGGCTCCGCGTCGCCCTCGAAGAGCGCGGCAGGCGGGCGCGGCCCAAACGGGCGCGGCGCGCAAAGCGGCCAGAGCGGAAAATCCGGGCGCGGCAGGGGCAGAGCATCCGGCCCGTCCTCATCCCCGTATGCCGCCGCTTCCCCGCAAACGCAGGACGCACGCTTCATTGACTGGATACGCAAAAAATGGAACGGCATGGAGCCGCATCACCAGCAGCGATTCTTAGGTTTCCTGCTGCTGCTGCTTTCGCTCTTTCTGCTGGCGACGCTGACCGTATTTCGCTCTGCTCCCGTCTTATCGGCTATTGCACGCTTCTTCAACGACTTTTTTGGCTGGTCTGCCGTGCTGCTGGCCTTCGGCCTCGTTGCCTTCTCTATTGTTCACCTGGCCGAAGGTATTCGCAACCAGCGCATCATTCGCTGGTCGCTGGTAATCGGCCTTGTCGTTCTCTGGCTGATTGTCCTTGCCGAGAGCAGCTTGATAACCGGCGGAAAAGCGGGAGGAGCCATCGGCCAGTTGCTGATGAAGCCCTTTCAGGGCTGGCCAGGCGCTGTAGGACATATCACGCTCATCGGCCTCTTTGTGCTGGTGAGCATCATCGCTTTCCGCATCACTTTCGGACATATTCTGATGGTTGGTCGCTTCGTGAGGGGCCTGACGGCAGGTGGAGGGAGCAGCAATGGCACGGGCAATACAGGCCGCCCCTCGCCCTATCTCGGCCAGCGCCCGCAGTACAGCCGCTATGGCAGCGGCAAGCCCGCTCCGGCAGGTCAGGGGCAGGCCGCAATGGACGAGGATGATGAGGATGAGGACGGAGAACCATTAATCCGGTTTGAAAGCGATTTTGACGACGAAGATGACCCGGAGAATGATATCAACCTGCACCGGCAGGAGATTGGCTCTGTGCCGCGCGGCAACCCACCTGTGCCGCCGTTCAATCGTGCCGAGCATAAAGAGGCTGTGCAGGGGGCGCAGCAGCCACCGCTCCCCTTTGGCGCGCCATCGCCCGCGCCTGCCCCCATGCCGCTCATCCCGCCTGAACCTGCTCAAAGTCGCAAAAATGCGCGCGGCAAACACAAATCGGATACTATGGAGCCGCTGCAACCCAATCCTCTGCGGGCGCAGCAAGGGCAGCAGGCGATCAATTCGCCCTGGCGTATGCCGGATATCTCGCTCCTTAACAGCCCGGAAGAGGTCAAACTGCAAATGTTTGGCGACGACACGAACGCGCTGGCGAAGATTATTCAGGACACGCTGCGCAGCTTCCGCGTGGAGGCCGAGGTCAGGCCGGAGGATATCAGCATCGGCCCGACGGTTATTCGCTTCGGTATTCGCCCCACCGGCAAACCGGAGATGCGACAGGATGCGCAGGGACGCTATATGCCGCTGCGCGACGCCTCCGGCAACATCGTCTATGAATCGCGCACGCGCGTCAGCCGCATCATGGCGCTGCAAAACGACCTGGCGCTGGTGCTGGAGGCGAAGAGCATTCGCATGGAAGCTCCCGTCCCCGGTCGCCCCTACGTCGGCGTCGAGATTCCCAACAAGAACAGCCGCCTTGTCACCCTGCGCGAAGTGCTGGAAAGCAAGGAATACCAGGCGGCAAGGGTGAAGTCGAAGCTGGCCGTTGCCCTCGGCAAGGACGTGGCCGGAGCCGTGCGCGTCGGCGACCTCGCCCGCATGCCCCACCTGCTCATCGCGGGCGCAACAGGCGCCGGGAAATCGGTCTGCATCAATACTATTATCGCCAGTATCCTCACGCAGGCCACGCCCGACGATGTGCGCCTGCTGATGATCGACCCCAAAATGGTTGAGTTGAATGTGTATAACGGCATTCCGCACCTCAATTTTCCGGTGGTGACAGAGGTGGAGAAGGTGGTGCCGCTGCTCAAGAACGCCATCACCGAAATGGAGCGGCGCTATCGCCTCTTCTCACAGCTGGGAGTGCGCAACCTGGATGGCTACCGCAAGCTGCGGGTCGAGCGAGCCGCAAAGGGCGATACGACGCTCAAGAACCTGCCCGCCATCGTCATTATCATCGATGAACTGGCGGACCTGATGATGGCGGCGCCCGAAGAGGTGGAGGGGATGATCTGCCGTCTGGCGCAGCTTGCCCGCGCCACCGGCATTCATCTGGTGATCGCCACGCAGCGCCCCTCCGTCGATGTCATCACCGGCCTGATTAAGGCCAACATCCCGACGCGCATCTCCTTTATGGTCAGTTCCGCCGTCGACTCGCGCACCATCATTGACATGGGCGGCGCCGAACGCCTGCTGGGGCGCGGCGATATGCTCTACCTCCCGGCGGACGCGGGCAGACCGGAACGCATTCAGGGCGCCTTCCTGGCCGACGAAGAAGTCGAGCGGCTGGTCAACTTCTGGCGGCAACAGACGCAGGAGCATACCGGCGGGCAAAGTGCGGTCGCGCCGCCGCCGGTAGAACCCGGCTGGGAGATTCAGGAACACATCTCCGACGACTTTGAACTGGAAGACGACCTGCTGGAGAAGGCCGAGGAGGTCGTGCGCGAGTACGGGCGCGCCTCTATCTCACTCTTGCAGCGTCGCCTGCGCATCGGCTACTCGCGCGCCGCCCGCCTGATCGATATGCTCGAAGAGCGCGGCATCATCGGCAGCTTCGAAGCCAACGGTCGCCCGCGCGAGGTTCTCGATAACGGCAATGGCAACGACCAGGGCAACGGCGGCTTCGGCCCCGGGCGCACTATGGCCGACGAGGTGGCCGATATTATCGCCGAAGAGAAGGCCCGCGAAGACTTCCTCAAGAAGCAGCAAGATAACCAGTAGCCGTCGCGCCCATGCCATATATTATGAGAGCAGACAGGGAAGCAGGCAGCTAAAGATGCTGCCTTTGCCCGGTTCGCTGGTAACGCGGACTTCGCCGCCGTGTAGTTCTACAATCATCTTCACAATCGCCAGCCCCAGGCCCTGACCGCTGCTGCGACCGCCGGTTGAGGAGACCTGGTAAAAACGCTCGAAGATGCGCTGCTGCTGCTCCGGCGCGATGCCAACGCCGGTATCGCTAACATCAAGTTGTAGCAGGCGAATATCCTCACGCTCCTCGTCCTCTGCGCCTGGCATTGGCCCGCGGACTTCACGCGCTTTATGGACAACGCACGCCGAGACGGTGACATGCCCACCGGCGGGCGTGAAGCGCAGGGAGTTGCTGAGGAGGTTGCGCAGCACTTGTTGCAGGCGCACAGGATCGACATAGACCGGCGGCAGATCGGCAGGGATATCAACTGTGACGGCAACGCCATTATCGGAGGCCATCAGCTCCAGTTCCTCGACCGCGTGATCGACAATTCCGCGCAGGGCCGTCACCTCGCGCGTCAGGCGCACCTGGCCGGAGTCGGCGCGGGAAACGAGCAAGAGATCTTCGACCAGGGCGTAGAGATGCTCGCTGCTGGCGCGCGCCCGGCGGATAAATTCGTGCTGCTGCTCGTTCAACTCACCCGCGATGCCTTCCAGAGCAAGATCGAGGTAGCCGTTGATGGCGTTGAGCGGCGAGCGCAGTTCGTGCGTAATCATCGAGAGGAAGTTGGCCTTCATGCGCGTCAGGTCGCGAATGGCTGTCACGTCACGCGCCACGATCAGGCAGAGCGGCCTGCTCGTCGTCGAAACGGGAGTGATGCTCAGGCCGATGGCGCGCGCCGCCCCGTTGACCTGTAGCTCGATCTCGACGTAGGGCAGCGGCTTCCCCAGTTGCAGGGCGCGATGCACCATGCACAGTTCGCCGCAGCGCCCATGCCCGTTCTCGCCATCGCAGCCGAGCAGTTCCATACACTCCATGCCCACAATGCGCTCCGGTTCGACGCCAAAGATGCGCCCGAACGAAGGGTTGGCCTCGATAAAGCAGGTGTTGGCCCCCAGCAGGGCAATGCCATCGGAACTGGATGCCAGGATGGCGCGCAGCTGCTCCTGATCGGTGCGCACGCGGTGAAAGAGTTCGACGTTTTCCAGCGCCGCCGCCGCCATGTTGCTCAAATTGCGCACCAGTCGCAACTCCTCGCTGGTGAACGGCTGCTCGCGCCGCAGGGCAATCACGCCGTAGAGGATATTTTTCGAGACCAGCGGCGTCGCCATCTCCGCGCTGGTCGAGGAAACGGGGGCCACCGGAATCACGGGGGCGGGAGAAACGACGCCATTGTCGCTGTCGTGCGCCACCTTCAGGGGCGAATGCAGAATAGGGTGGCGATGCACGGCTGCCCAGGCGGCAACGGAATTGGTATCGTGCAGGCTGATCTTCTGCTGCCGCAGATTCGCCGTCACCACCGCCGCCAGGCACTCTTCCTGATCGCAGGTCGCGGGCGTGGCCCGGCAGGAGAGTTCCGCCACCGGCCACAGTTCCTGCGCCTGCTCGTGATACTGGTACATGATGGCAAATTCGCAGGTCACCAGTCGCTGCGCGTCGGCCAGAATCGTGCGATAGAGCATCTCCGGCTCCAGCCGCGTGGTGATGCCACGTGAGAGGTCGAGCAACATCTCAAGCTGGTCGGCCTGCCGCCGCGCCAGTTCGGCGTTGCGCGCGTTGGTAATTGCCAGTACCGCCTGGTCGGCAAAGATTTTCAGCATGTGCAGCTTCTGCTCGTCAAAAGCGGCGGTAGCCCCGCTGCTGGCGGTCAGCGTGCCAATAAAGCTGCTGTTATCGATGAGCGGCACGCAGACCATCGAGCCGACAGGAGTGTGGCCCAGGCGTTTGAAGCGCGGGTCGAGGCCCACATCAGAGATGACCAGCGGCTCGCGATGCTGCGCCACCCAGCCGGCCACGCCCTCGTTCAGGCGAAAGCGGGTATGCCGGGGAATGCGCCCCTGCTTGCTGAGGGCTGCCAGCGTGACCAGCACCGTTCCGCTCGCATCGAGCAGCGCCAGTGAGCAGCGTTCCACGCCCAGTAACGCGCCCGCATTCTGTACAATTTTTTGCAATACGTGCGCCAGTTCCTGGGACTGACCCTCAACCGTCGCGTGACCGTTCTGGTCCTGGCGACTGCTCGTAAAAGATATATTGGCAGTCATTCGCTATCCTTCTCTCCGCATACATGCTTTCAGTGCCTGCCCCTCAAGCCAGCAGGCAGAGATATATCCTTCTCTTCTCACCATTCCTCTTTACTGATTTGCTATCGACATACAGGCAAAAAAATGAAGCATTCTATTATGGATAGGAGTATAACATTATCACTAAGGATGAGTCGAGGGCATGAGGAAGATGGGCTACTCTATACAGGCCACCCCACAAGTCCACCACACAGACCACCACACAGAGCCACCACACAGACCACCACACAGGGCCACCCCTGGCGGCTGGCCTGCACTGGCTGGCCTGGGGGGCTTGCACTGGCTGGCCTGCACCGAATGGCCTGCACCGGCTGGACTGTAGAGTGGCCTGGGGGAGCGAGGCTATCTCAGTTTCAGCGTGATCTCATTATCGAAATGGCCGAGGGGCAAGGTGAAGAGGATGCGGGCGCCGCCGCCCTGGACGTTTTCGGCGCGGATGGCCCCGCCGTGCGCCTCGATGATGGCGCGCACGATGGCAAGGCCCAGCCCGCTACCGCCGGTATTGGCCTGACGCGAGCTATCCGCACGGTAGAACCGCTCGAAGACGCGCGGCAGGGCTGAGGTAGGAATGCCTTCGCCCGTATCGGAGACGGAGACGACGAGCATATTGCCGTTCTGCGTCGCGTCTATGGTCACAACTCCCCCGGCAGGCATGTGACGCAGGGCATTATCGCAGAGATTGGCGAAGACGCGCATGAGCATATCGGGGTCGGCCTCAACGAGAGGCAGGGTATAGGGAATGGCATTGCGCGGCTCCACGTTGATGCGCTCAAATTCGGGTGTGAGGACGGCCAGCACCTCGTCAACAAGGGCGGCCAGCCGCACGGGCCTGCGCTGCGGGTGCATCGCCTGCGCCTCTACCTTCGCCATCAGGTGCAAATCCTTCACCAGCCGTCGCAGGCGCAGCGTCTCGCGCACAATGATGCGCCCCGTTGCCTCGTAATCCTCGCGGCTCTGGTTCACGCCATCCATCAGTGACTCGCCCAGCCCGGCGATGGCTGTGAGCGGCGTGGCCAGGTCATGCGTGATGTTCATAATCAGTTCGCGCCGCCACAGTTCTTGCTGGCGCAGCTCGCTGACATCATCGGCCAGGCGTTTCGCCATTTCGTTAAAGGCAGTTGCCAGCTCGCCCAGTTCACCGCCTGCGTCCGTCTTCACCTGCGCGCTGTAGTCGCCCGCTTCTAACTTGCGCGCCGTCTGTGTCAGCTTCGCCAGCGGGCGCGTGATCGTGCGCGAAAAGAGGATAGCCGCCAGCGCGGCGAAGAGGGCCACGATGATCGAGCCGAGGAGAATAGAGCGGCTCACAGAGGCGATGAAAGGTGGCACCGTCCCCTGAATGGCCGAATAGGGCGTTATGAAGAGAACGCCCACGACCGGCAGCGTCTTCTGCCCGTTCCAGTGAATGGGCAGAACCAGGAAGGGGCGCGGCGCTGAGGCCGGGCCGCTCATGCCAATCTCCGCTTCGGTCGTCGTTCCGCGCTCCCCGGCCGCCAGCGCCTGCGTCACCCGGCTGAGATCGCTATGCTTCAATGATGGATCGGCCCCGGCCAGCAAAACCGCCGCCAGCGCCGGGCGACCGGCAACAGGATAGACCGACTGGCCGCGCCGGTTCAGCACGATCACCAGATAATTTTCCCCCTGCGCGTTGCTGGCGGAAGTCTCCGGCAGTACGCTTCTTGAGGCCAGGGCGAGATTGCCTCCGTTCTGCGCAAAGACCTCACCGAGGCGCTGCGCAAAATTCTCGCCGAGGTCGCTCAACTGCGTGCGCTGGTCGGAACCATAGTTGTAGACGACCGTCAGCAAGATGATGATCGCCAGCAGGAATGTCACCAGGAACACCAGCAGTACCGATCCCAGAGCCAGTTGCCAGCGTATGCTCTGCCACCAGTGCATCTTTGCCTGCGACTCCCCTTTGCGCCCCACCGATAGAGCGGGCGGCACAGTCGGCATGGCTGGCGTTATCTTTCCGGTTGGCCCGGTCGCATCGGGCTTCGAGGTTGCCATTGTCTACCCTGTCCCTCATTACGACGCGGCGCGTTTGACCTCGAAGCGGTAGCCGACGCGCCAGACGGTCTTGATGTAGCGTTGCTCGGTGTTCGCTTCGATTTTCTTGCGCAGCGAACTGATATGCACGTCGATGGTATGGCCATCGCCCAGGTAATCATAGCCCCAGACCTTATTCATCAGCATCTCGCGGGTGAAGACGCGCTCCGGCGATTGCGCCAGCAGGGCGAGCAGATCAAACTCGGTAGGCGTCAGCGCGACCTCGACGCCGTTGACCTCGACGCGGCGCGCCGGGATATCGATGGTCAGGCCGGGGAAGCGCAGAATACCGCTCTCTTTCTGCCTCTGCGCCTGACTTCCTATTCCTATCCCGCTCTGCTCTTTGCCTTCGCCTGCCCCTGCCCCCGCCCGGCGCAAGATGGCGCGCACGCGGCTCACCAGTTCGCGCGGGCTGAACGGCTTGACCAGGTAATCGTCCGCGCCGAGATCGAGGCCGGCGATGCGGTCATCCTCACTATTGCGCGCCGTCAGCATCAGGATAGGCGTATTTGACCAGGCGCGAATGCGGCGGCAGACCTCGAAGCCATCGATGGCTGGCAGCATGATATCGAGAATGACCAGCGCGGGCTGCTCGCGCGCGTGCAGCGCCAGGCCGTCCGCGCCATCTCTGGCGGCCACCACGCTGTAGCCCGCGTCCTTCAGGTAGAGATTGAGCAGGTGAATAATGCCCTCTTCATCCTCGATAATCAGGATTTTTGGTTGTGTATTCTGGTTTTGCGCTGCATCTGTATGCTGAGACATATGCTTTTTACATCCCGCGAACAGAACTGTTCCTCTGCATGTATCGTACCACAACATCCGTCGCAAAACACGCCCTGTTCCCCTTCTTTTCGCCTCTATGGCCAAATCTTGAGAAAATCTTGAAGGTTGGCAGAGTAATTCTTCACGTTTGCGCGCTATGATGAAAGTGTCACAGCAAGGTGGCATAACAATTGAAAATCGGCTCGCCCACGTCGTGGGCGGACAGATATTCTTTGATACAGGCAGAAAAATGCAGAAAGGAAGGATAAAACAACTATGAAAAAGATACTCTTGATCGGCGGCGGGGCCATCTTCCTCGTCGCGGCCATCGCCTTTGGCGCGTTCTTCGCCGGGCCGTTGCTGGCCTCAGCCAACAGCAACTCATCGGCCAGCAGCGCGAATACGAGCGCGACGAATCCCTATTGCGAGCAATACCTGCAAGACCTGGCGAACCGTCTGCACGTCTCGGTGACGACATTGCAGCAAGACAAACAGGCCGCGCGCGACGACGTGCTGAATCAGATGGTGAAGGATGGCAAGCTGACCCAGGCCCAGGCTACCGCCATCGAGCAGCGCCTGCAGTCGCACCAGGCCTGCACGGGCAAAGGCAACGGTAAAATCGCCCATCTTGTGCTTCGGCAGTTTCTGAACAAATATCGCGGCCAGATTGAGAATTCTATCGCCAGCGGGCTGCATATGACAGGCGCGCAGCTCACGGCTCAGTTGCAGGCGGGTAAGAGCCTGAGCCAGATTGCTACCGCGCAGCACGTCTCCAGCAGCCAGTTGCAGACCATTGTCACCAGCGCCGTCCAGAGCGCGCTCAACACGGCGGTCAGCAACGGCGACCTGACGCAGTCAGAAGCCACCAGCTTCATGCAGACCCTGCAAAGCCATCCAGCCCTGCTGAACAACATTCTCAATGCCCACGTGAAAAACAAGGCATAGGCGCTGAGCGATAAAGCAACAAAAGAGCGCGCTGGCCGGGCCAGCGCGCTCTTTTGTTGCTTTATCGCTCAGTTTTAATGCGCCTCTGCCAGGGCCTTCTGGCTCTCGATCCAGTTCTTGAGGGCCTCGCCGCTTTCAAAGGAAACGATCAGCGCGTAGCGCGGCTCCGGGCCTGGATGCCAGGTCGCATGCCACAGGCGCTGCGAATCAATCACCATCTGGCGATTGCGCGGTAGCGAGATACGAGTCTCGGTCGCAGGATCGTTCTTATCCTCGCGCAGGATCATGTAGGAATTGGGATTATCGGTCAATTGCAGCCAGGCCCGCACAACCCAACCTTCGCCATCGGGATTGAGCCGGTTATTATCGTCCAGATGCAGATTATGGACAGCCTCTTCATAGGTATTGGGGTTGAGTTTGATAATACGCACGCGCCCGTAATTGGCTCCGACTTTTTTAGTCCACTCTACCAGTGTGGGGCAAACCTCGGCATTCTTGGTCCAGATGCCGTCTTTGTCGGGCTTGCCATGATCCCAGAAGCCGGCGCACTCCATCTCACCGAGGGCGGAGGCAATGGGGGCAAAGTTGGTGTCGCCGCCGCTCTTCCAGTCCATGTACTCAAGACTTTCCCACTCTTCCTTCGGGACCGGCGGCCCATCGTAGTCACGCAGAACGACAAACCCTTTATCAGCCAGGGCGTCGAGCTTTACATGCATTGAATTTCTCCTTCTCACAGGTCAGACGACGGGTATCGGCAGGCACGCGCGCGCCCGCACCGATACACGCCATGGTCCGTTGAGGCTTGTCATTTCTTCTCTTCTGTTTCGAAATACAGTCAAGCCTGCACCTTCCTTTCAAGATGCACCTGTATTGTATCATAGCTTTGTGGGAGAGGTAAGGGCCAGTAGGAAGGACGGGGCAGGAGTTATATACTATGGATAAAGATGAACGCTTTACGCAACTGGTGAAACAGGCGCAGGCATGCTATCGCTGCCCGCGTATGGAGGGGCGCAGGCGCGTCCTCAGCCGCGCCAACGGCAGCCTGCATGCCAGCATCCTGTTCATCGCCGAAGCGCCTGGTCGCCTGGGCGGAGACCGCTGCGGCATCCCGCTTTCGCAGGATCAGACGGGGCGCAACTTCACGCTGCTCCTGCAGGCCGCCGGCCTCACGCGTGAAGAAATATTTATCACCAACGCGGTTCTCTGCAACCCGCGAGATGAGGACGGGCGCAACGCGCCGCCAACCATGCGCGAGCTGCGCAACTGCTCGTACCACCTGCGTCAGACGCTGGACATCCTCTCCCCGCGCACCATCGTCACGCTCGGTCGAGTGGCCCTCAAGGCGCTCAGGCTCATCGCTCCCCACAGCATTGAACTTGCCCGCGACGTCGGCAAGGCGATGGTATGGAACGGCTATCAACTCATTCCCCTCTACCACCCTGGCCCCCGCGCTCAACTTCACCGCCCATTTGAAACGCAGATGGAAGATTTCCGCCAGCTGGGGAAACTGATCGGGAAAGGGAACACACCGGCTCAGCAAGCAGGGGGATTTCCTGATGAGCTTTGACAACCGCATGGGGGAAGGCTGTAGGGACAGGCACAAGGCACTGTCCCTACAGCACGAGGAGTACTATGCAAACTTATTCCGCCTCCAGGCTGACCTCACCGTATTCCTTTTCAATGCGGTTCACCATCGCGGTCAGGGCGTTGAGTCGCCGCTCAATATCCTGCACTTCGCGATGAAGGTCGCGCAGTTGGGCCGCCAGTTCGTAGAATTGCCCGTCGAGTGCGAGAAATGCCTGCTCATTGGACGGTACTGCAACCATCTCCTCTCTTTGCGCTGGCATTGACGGCGCGCCTTTCGCCGTTGCCGTGCCTATCTCTGCCTTTCCAACCATTGGAGTCGTAGAGGGGGCAGATGCCTGTTTGCGGGCCTGCTCGTTCCCGTTCGTTGCAGGCACAGCGGCAGCTTTGCCACTCCCCTGTCGCTCACCCATAGCCAGCCAGATTATGCCGACAATGGCCAGCAGCGCCACAAGGAATATCGCTCCAAGAATAAGCGTATTCATCGGTTCTCTCCTTTCACAATAGAAGGCTCGCCCGCTCGTCCCGGCTCTCCACCCCGGCGGGCGCAATCAATGGCAACCCGGCTAGTGCAGATGGATGGTGACTTCCGCGCTCATACCGGGAACGATGTCCTTGCCGCCAGTGTTGTCAAGGGTGATGACAACGGGGATGCGCTGGCTGACTTTGGTGAAGTTGCCGCTGGCGTTGTCCTCGGTGGGCAGCAGCGAGAACTCGGATGCGGCAGACTGCACAATCTGCTGCACGTGACCGCTGAAGCTGGTGCCGCTATAGGCATCGATAGCAATGTCAACCGCCTGGCCGGTGCTGATGTTGCTGATAGCGTTCTCATCCACATAGGCCGTGATAGTCAGCGCATTGAGATTGGCGATCTCGACGATGGGCAGACCGGGAGAGACCGCCTGTCCCTGCACGGCAAAGGTCTGCACAACGCTGCCGCTAATAGGACTGGTTACATCGATGGATGCGGGCGTTCCCGTTGTCCCCGTCGCGCTGGCCGCCGCAGGCGTCACGGAGCCGATGGCCTCACCGGCGGTCACCGTATCGCCGACCTTGACGCTCAGCGTCGACAGGCTGCCAGCCGTCACGGCGCTGACATTGACCAGTTGCCCGCTGACCTGGGCATCGTCGGTGGTATAGTATTCGTAATTGTTGTAGGCCCAGTAAAAGATGCCGCCGCCAATGGCAAAGAGGGCCACGAAAACCAGCACAGGTATGAAAATCATACGACGCATCATGATAGCACACTCCTTCACATTTCTGTGTTCAAATTTCTGTGTTGACTCAAGCGGGATGGTATTAGACGCCAGCCAGTGCGGCTTCTCTTTCAACTGCTTCGGCTTCGTCAGTGGTTTCAGGTTGCTCAACCTGGGGGGCAGAGCTTGCCAGCATTTTCCGTTTGCCTTGCAGGAAGAGCGTGGCAACGACGGAGAGGAAGACAAAGACGAGCGTCAGCAGAAAGGCGTCGCGAATAGCGAGCATATAGCTCTGGCGTTGCACCAGTTCGGCGATCAGTTGCAGGGCGGTCGTTCTGGCAGTTGCCAGGCTGGCCCCGCCGGTCATCAGGTAGGCTTGCAGGCGAGGCAGCAACTGCCCCAGCGAAGAGGTCGGCGTGACCTGCTCGGCCAGGTGGGCGTAATGGACCTGCGTCTGCGTCTGCACCACCGTTGCCAGCACGGCGATCCCCAGCGAACTGGCGACCGAGCGCATGACAGTGCTGAGCGAGGACGCCTGGGTGAGCAGGTGCGGTCGGATGGAGATGAGCGCCGCCAGGATCAGCGGCTGGCCCACCAGGCCCAGCGAGAAGCCGCGCAACACAAGCATGACCTGCAACCACTGGTAGGGCCATGTGAGCGAGAGGGTCGAAAGCTGCCAGTTGGCAAAGGCCAGGATAAACAGCCCCGGCAGCACGACCGCTCGCACGCCGATACGATCTACCAGCCAGCCGCCGACGACGACGCTCACCATCGAGGCGAATGCCTGCGGCAGCAGAACGATGCCGGCCTGGAACGCGCTCAGCCCGCGCAGAGCTTGCAGGTAGACCGGCAGGAGGAAGAGGCCGCCGTACAGCGCAAAAACCACGAAGACGTTGGCAATCGTGCTGACGGTGAAGTTTCTGTCCAGGAAGACGCGCAGGTCGAGCAGCGGCTGCCCCTGGCGTCTGACGGTATAAATTTCGACGGCTACGAAAATGGCCAGGGCAAGGAACCCGGCGGCCAGGAAGCCTACCACCGTCGTTGACCCCCAGCCATCTGTACTGGCTTCCGAAAGGCCGTAGAGCAGGCAGCCGAGGCCAACCGCCGAGAAGATGAACCCAGGCACATCGAAGCTGCTCGCCGCCTGATCGTGATAGTCACGCAGCAGCACAATCGAGAGGATGACCGCCAGAATGCCGATGGGAACGTTGATATAGAAGATCAACTGCCAGCCGGCATAGGTAACGATGTAGCCGCCCAGCGTGGGGCCAAGCGCGGGGGCCAGCAGAGCCGGTAAGCCGAACAGGCCCATAGCCGCGCCGCGCTCCTGCGGCGGGAACTCGCGGAAAATCAGCGTCAGCGACAGCGGGAAGAGGGCCGCGCCGCCCACCCCCTGGATGATGCGAAAGAGAATCAGCGCGGGCAGGCTCCAGGCGAGACCGCAGAGCGCCGAACCGGTCGTAAACGCGGCCAGCGCGATAATGTAGAGCCGCCTGGTACCCAGGCGGCTGGCGAAGAAGGCCACCACCGGAGTCGCGACACCCTGCGCCAGAATATAGCCGGTCAGCACCCACTGGACGCTGTGCAGATCCGCGCCAAAGGCCGTTTGCAGCCTCGGAATGGCAATGTTGACAATGGTGGAATCCAGGATCGCCATGAAAACGCCCAGAATGACCACCATTGCTACAATCCATTTATATTGCAGCCCCGCACCCTGCCGGGTCTGTGCGACCGGCGCCGTGACTTGCATAAACAAACTCCTTCATATTCGTTTTTGACAGACAAGTTCGGAAAGTTCGTCGGTAGCCAGCATGTCATGCTTCGCTTCACTCAGCATGACGCGCCGCGATGCCTTTGAAGTAGAAATCACTCAGGTAGGCCACCAGTTCATCCAGCGGCATATGCTCCTCGACAACCAGCCGCCGGTAGCCTCGTGGCGAAAAGAGGCTAAAGAAGAGGCTGAGCATGATAGAGGTGGGCAGCGAGGCATCGAACTCCCCGCTCGCCTTCCCCTCTTCAAGCAAAGCCGTCACCTGCCCGGAAACCTGTTCCAGGCGAGCGTGAACCTCCTGCTTCTTTTCCAGCAGGTCCTGTCGCAGTTCCAGATTGCTATAGAGCGAGAGCAAAAGTTTCAGCCGTTTGCCCATCCCTTTGTAGAGGCCCTGAAAAATGGCTTCCAGCCGCTCACGGGCGCTGCCCTCTCGAGTCGCCACCTCGGCGACCATGCAGAAAAATGCCTCCAGTTCGCGCTCAAACAGGGCAAAGATCAGCTCCTCCTTGCCCGGAAAGTGCAGGTAAACCGTCCCTTTGGCAATGCCCACGCGCGCGGCAATTTCATCCATTGAAGTCTCGTGATAGCCCTTCTCGGATAATACCTCCTCCGCAGCCTGCAAGATCAATTGCTCGCGCTCCCTGCGCTGCCGCTCTCTTAACGACTCTCTCGGCATCTCCCTCTGCATTCCTGTTCCTCCGGCCTCTACCGTCCAAACCATCACAGGCGTGTCATTCTTCGCTGCGCTCAGAATTTCTGCCGGACTAAAGCGAGCGGCCAGTTACCTCAGATTCTTCGCTGCGCTCAGGATGATACATCCGCCTGACTCACAATCTGGAAACTGACTTTTTTGCTCCCTTTCTGACTCGTTGGAAGCAACATGACTTTCTGGTCATAATCATAACCGGAAAGTCAGATAAAAGTCAAGGGGAAAAAGGGCAAATTTTTATGGAATTGCCAGAAAATGAGGGTAAGCTGCTCCCGGACTACCCCCAGGCCACCTCCCAGGTCGGCCGCCACAGGCTACCACAGGCCGCCACAGGCCGACCGCCACAGGCCGACCGCCACAGGCCGACCACCACAGGCCACCACAGGCCGCCACAGGCCACCACAGGCCGACCGCCACAGGCCGACCGCCACAGGCCACCACAGGCCACCCGCAAGGGGTGGCCCTACTATACGCGAGGCTGCCGTGCCGCTTGCGGGGCGCTCGTCTAGAGGAGGGCCACCCCCAGAGGCGTTCACTTCAGGCCGCCGCAGGCCAGCCGCCAGGGGTGGCCCTACTATAGACGCGGCGTTCGTGCCGCCTGGGGAGCCGTCGTCTAGAGGAGGGCCACCCCTGGCGGCTGGCCTGCCTGGCCTTCGCACGGCCTGAAGTGAACGCCTCTGGGGCCACCCCTGGCGGCTGGCCTGTTGGCTGGCTTGCGGTGGCTGGCTTGCGGCGGCTGGCTTGCGGGCTGGCCTGCTCGCTCAAAGGGGAATACGCACGCGGATACAGGTTCCTCGCTCTGGCGCGCTCTCGATGGAGAGCGTCCCCCCCGGCCTGGTGACACGCTCTAGCATGGAACGCAGTCCGAGGTGGCCGGGGTAGGAGGCGGTGGCGTCGAAGCCGCGCCCGTTATCCTGCACCTCCAGGGCAATTTCGTCCTCGCGTTTGATGATGCGCACAACGACTTTCGTGGCGCGCGCATGCTTGACGATGTTGTTTAATGCCTCCTGCGCCACGCGATAGAGCGTCTCCTTCAGTTCGAGGGGGATGGCTGGTTCCTCGCCCGGCGCTGCCTCGACGGTTAGCCCGTAGCGGGTGCGCAAAACAACTACCTGCCTCATCAGGGCCGCGACCAGCCCTTCAGAGGCCAGCGATTCGGGGCGCAGCTCGAAGATGAGCGCGCGCATCTCGGCCAGCCCGGCCTCGGCGAGCGAGAGAACGTAATCCATCGACTCTTTCGCCTGCTCAGGATCGCTCTCTATCGCCTCACGCGCCGTGTGCGCCCCCAGGCCGATGCCGTAGAGGGCCTGCGAAACCGAATCGTGCAGTTCGCGGGCCAGCCGCTGCCGCTCCTGCAAAGCCGCGAGTTCCTGCGCCTGTTCGTACAGCAAGCGCAGTTCGTGTTCCCTGCTCTTTGCCTGCTCGATGCGCCGCCGCAGCGCGAGGGCCAGTTGCCCGGTAATGATGGCCGTCGCCAGGAAGACTACAAGGGTGAACAGGTCTTCGACCCGAACAACAATAAAGGTATAGGGCGGCAGGAAGAAAAAAAAGTCGAAGGCGAGGAAGGAGAGCAGCGAGGCCAGAATGGCGGCATACAGCCCGCGCAGGCTCGCCAGGGCCAGCACCAGCAGCAAATAGACGAAGGAGATAGTCGGCACGCGCGGGTAGAGATGGGCCAGAAAAATCAAAAGCGTGATGACGGTCACCCCTGTTATGACCAGGAGAGTATCGATAACATACCTTCGCCAGCGCGGCTGCATTTCTGCATCCAACAAAGATTGATGTTCGACCTCTTTCATGGATTGTTGCGTTTGCGGCGCGAGCCTGTTGCGCATAGATATCTTACTCTCCGTAGAAGCAGACTAAGCACGCGAAAAGCACACCGCTATGACTGCGGCTTTTTCCCGGTACCGGCGGGAACGAGGCCGAGGCGTATGGCGCATAGCACTGCCTGCGTGCGGCTCTGCACCCCCAGTTTCGCCAGGACATGCCTGACATGGGTTTTTGCGGTGTCCTCGGCAATCTGCAAGGTGCGCGCAATCTCTTTATTTGATTGACCATCGGCCAGCAGGCGCAGAACCTCCATTTCGCGCGCGGTCAGTGTCTCTGTCGGCCTCGTCTCCGGCAGGCGCACCTGCTGCACGAGGTAGGCCGAGGCCTGCGGGGAGAGTTGTACCTGCCCGGCGGCAGCGGCTTTAATTGCCTTTCGCAGTTCAGCCGCCTGCGTATCTTTGAGCAGGTAGCCGATGGCTCCCGCTTTGATCGCGCCCACCACCGAGTCACTTTCCAGCACCGAAGTCAGGGCAATGACCTCGGTTTCGGGCAATTCGCGGCGAATGATGGCGGTGGCGGCGATGCCATCCACCCCCGGCATGAGCAGATCCATCAGCACCACATCAGGTCGCAGTTGTCGGGCCAGCGCAACCGCCTCCTGTCCATCGGCGGCCTCGCCCACCAGAACTATTTCCGGGTCGCGCCCCAGAAACATGCGCAGGCCCTTGCGTACAACGCTATGGTCGTCAGCAATCAACACGCGAATCGTCATCGGCCCTCCTCTTTCCGGGATGAGACAGTCGGCCATCAACTACCCGCCAGTGTATCACAACACTATGCCCTTGAAAATGTCCTCGGACATGCCATGTCCGGGAGTCTTTCTCATAGTATCTTGACCTCACTATTTCTCACTCTTTCGAGTGAGATTACTATACTCCTGATTGCGCGTAAGGGCCATACCCCTGAAAGAGCAAATGAAATTCACCAGTCTGTGCGATGTCGGCCCGAATTGCATGCTCTATATTGAGAAACAGGTAGCCACCGCCTCTCATGGTATGAAAAAACCTCGCGTTCTGCTGAGCGGCAGCGAAGCAGAACACGTCCGCGAGGGCAGGGCAGTTGCGAAGCGAGAAGGAGCATGGCGATGTTTCAGCGAGTGTTAGTCCCTCTGGATGGGTCGAAGCGAGCGGAGCGGGCCATTCCGGTTGCCGCACGCATAGTGCGCGCCAGCAAGGGGTCAATTGTGCTTGTGCGGGTCGTGCTGCCGCCGCTTGAGCCGGGAAAGTATACGGCCCCACCCTCGCTTGCCTGGGAACGGAAGGTCTATGCGTCACAGCGCGCCGAAGCCGCCAGCTACCTCGTCAATACGCTGTTCACCCATAGCGCCAGTCTGGCCGGTATCGAGGTTGAGCTGGGGGTCGCCACCGGGCTGGTCGCACCCGCCCTCGTCTCCGTTGCGCGCTCGCAGCAAGCCGACCTGGTCGTCATATGCAGTCATGGCGAGGCGGGGTTGAAACGCTGGTTTTTCGGCAGCGTGGCGCACGAAGTCACGAAACTCAGCCCGGTACCTACGCTCATCCTGCACGAGCAGGGGACGCGCCTCACCTTCCATGCCGCCCGCCCCTTACGTGTTCTGGCGGTTCTGGATGATTCGCCGCAGGCCATGAGCATCCTTGAACCTGCTGCCCACCTGCTGGCCTCGCTCGCCGCCCCCGGACAGGGCATCCTTCACCTGCAGCGCGTGCTGGAGCTGCCCTCGACAGAGAAATTATGGCTCAATCCCTGCATCGATAAAATCTGGCGCGAGGCAGAAATCTCTGTGCAGAGGACGGCAGATGCCCTGCGCCATTCCCTGGTGGCCGCCAGCCTCACCATCACCGCTTCTGTCACCACCGCCAGCGCCCTGCTAGAGACCATCACACGCCAGACCACACGCGCCACAGAGCCAGAGCAGGCTGAGATAGCCCCTTTTGATCTGATCGCCCTGGCAATGCAGCGACACAAAGGGCTGCGCCGCCTCTTCAAAAGCAGCATCACCGACCATCTCTCCGGCTTTACAAAATTGCCGCTGCTGATTGCCCCCGCCAGCGAGCAAAGTAGTTCCATGCAGGCACGCTGACAGACAGCAATGATACTCTCGACGTGTTACTGATCTTTGCGCTATACTGGAAGATAGATTACTGCCTCTCGCAGTAGCTCTCGTTATTTTCGCTCGTTCGATAGTGCAAAGGAGCGCATCAAATGACACAAACGCGAACGCCACACATGACGGATTATGAGGCGGAACGGCAAAATTTCCATCTGGACGTGCCTGAAGAATTCAATTTCGCTACCGATGTGATTGGCAAATGGGCCAGCAACCCCGACAAGCTTGCCATGCTCTGGGTCGGGCAAAAGGGCGAGGAGCGGCGCATTACCTTCGCCCAGTTTGCCGAACGTTCCAGCCGCGCCGCCAACGCCTTCGCCTCGCTGGGCATTCAGAAGGGCGACCGCGTGCTGGTGATGCTGCCACGCATCCCCGAATGGTGGGAAGCGGTACTGGGCTTGATGAAGCTGGGCGCCATCCCCATCCCCTGCACCACGCTGCTGACCCCTAAAGACATCCAGTTCCGCGCTGAGATCGCCGAGGCCGTCGCCATCATCACCGACCATGAGGGCGCGGCCAAATTCGACCAGGTGCGCGCCGACTGCCCCAGCGTCAAATACGCCATCCTGGCCGATGAGGCCAACGCCGACAGCGCCGGGCGCGAGGGCTGGACCAACTTCCAGCAGATAGTCAGCGAAGCCTCGCCAGAGTACACCGGCCCGAAGACGCGCAGCGATGACGCCTGCCTGGTCTACTTCACCTCCGGCACGGTGGGCTACCCCAAAATGGTGCTGCACACCCACGCCAGCTATCCTATCGGCCATACCATCACCGGCAAATACTGGCTCGACCTGCACGAGGACGACCTGCACTGGAATCTCTCTGAAATGGGATGGGCAAAGGCTGCCTGGTCCAACCTCTTCGGCCCCTGGATTCAGGGCGCGGCCATGTTCATCCAGGATGCACGCGGCAAATTCGATCCCATCGAGACGCTGGAGATGCTCAACAAGTATCCCATTACCACGCTCTGCGCCCCGCCCACCGCCTACCGCATGATGGTGCTCGACGAGCCGATGGCCTACATGAAAGCCCATCCCCCGAAGGCGCTGCGCCACTGCGTCGGCGCCGGGGAGCCGCTCAATCCCGAAGTCATCAAGGTCTGGGAGGACGCTACCGGCATGACCATTCGCGACGGCTACGGGCAGACCGAGACCGTCCTGCTGTGCGCCAACTTCCCGCCGCTACCCGTCAAGCCCGGCTCCATGGGCAAACCCTCGCCCGGCTTCGACGTTGAGGTCATCGACCATGACGGCAACCCGCTACCGCCCAACAAAGAGGGCGATATAGCAGTGCGCGTCAAGCCGAACCGCCCGACCTGGATGTTCAAAGAGTACTGGCGCAACCCCGACGCCACCAATGCCTGCATTCGCGGTGACTGGTACATAACAGGAGACCGCGCCTACAAAGACGAAGACGGCTACTTCTGGTTCGTGGGCCGCGCCGACGACGTCATCATCAGCGCGGGCTACCGCATCGGCCCCTTCGAGGTGGAAAGCGCGCTGAAGGAGCATCCCGCCGTGGCAGAGTCCGCCGTGGTGGCCAGCCCGGACGAGATGCGCGGCGAGATCGTCAAAGCCTTTGTCATCCTGGCCCCCGGCTACACCGCCTCGCCTGAACTGGCCGCCGAGCTGCAAGACCACGTCAAAAAAGTCACCGCCCCCTACAAATACCCCCGCGAAATCGAATTCGTCGACAGCCTGCCCAAAACAATCTCCGGCAAAATTCGCAGGGTAGAACTGCGCGAACGCGAGCGAGCAAAGAAACAGGGCAAGCAGTAAAATTGTCTCTGTTTCTCAGGCAGAAAGAGGAAGGAAGAGCGCCGGTTGTGTACGCTCTTCCTTCTTTCGTCCTTCGAGATAAGGGGAGGGTTCCACTCCGCGCCCGCCTGCCCACAGAGGAAGGGGGGAAAGCCTGGGGGCAGCGCGCAGTTGGCCGCGAGCGCGTGAGTGGAACCCTGGAAAGGAGGGAAAAAACAGGTGCGGAGTAACACCTGCCGGTGGGATAATCTGGGAGAACGCATTACGAGGGATGATGGGCGATACGGGCGTGGGAAACTGCCCGGTCTCTTCTTCTGTGTTAGCCTCTTGCTTCCTTGTACGCTTGCTTGCTTACACAGGGATCATACCTGACTTTAGCGTATTTGTCAAGGCAAGCGAGTAGTAAAATATGGCTAGCTCTTCAGTCTCGCGTGAATGCTATGAAACGGGCTGGGACGTGTCATGACATGGGCGGACGAGTTCTCAGGAGGGAAGCAGAGAATTGAGGAGGGGGACGATGCGTCGGGTGGCGGCGTTGTTCTGGCGGCGGTAGGCGTCGACGGTGGCGGACATGGCGTTGAGTTCGGTGTGGGCAGGGTCACGCAGGATGGTAGTGAGCAGGGCGCGCTGTTCGTGCGGGTGGAGGGCGACCCAGCCGAGGCCGTGACGCTGGATGAAGGGCAGATTGGCCTGCTCCTGGCCGGGGATGTAGGCGGTGGCGATAAAGGGCTTGCCCAGCGTGACGGACTCGAAGAGCATGTTGGGGCCGGCCTTGCCCATGACGACGTCGGCAGCGGCCATGAAGGGCGCGATTTCTGGCGTGAAGGGCAGGGCCGCCAGATTGCGCGTATCTTTGTAGCGAGCCAGCAGGGCGCGGTTGGTGCCTGCCGCCAGGATAATCTGCACGCCGCCCGTGCTGCCAGCTTCTGCGCCAGCCGCCAGGACGGTCTCTATGGTGCGGCTGAAACGGGCCGCGCCTTCGCCGCCGCCTTGCAGGAAGACGGTGAAGCGGGCGGGGTCGAGGCCGAGCCGCGTCAGCGTTTCCACGCGGGCCTCACGGGTGAAGAGGCGCGGGCGGCAGAACTGCGCGCGCACGGGCCAGCCGGTGAAGTGCAGCCGTTCGGGGGCGAAACCGGCCTGCAGCGCCTGCTCGTAGGTCTCGCGCGTCGTGGCAAAGGTCGCCGCCGCCTGCCGCTCGCTGAGCCAGGCCGCGTGGACGCCATTGGCGTCGGAAAAGAGCATGGCCAGGGGAACAGGGGAACTGCGCTGCTCCAGGACGCGCATGACCTCGTAGGAGAGAAACGGGTAGGTCGTGATAATCAGATCGGGTCGCGCCTCATCCAGCAGGCGGTGAAGCTGGCGGCCCACCAGGCGGGTGAAGACACGATGCGCCAGCAGGGAGCGGCGCGGCGTGTCGAAGAACTGAAATTCCGCCGCCCACAGCCAGAGCGCGTAGCGGCTCACCAGCCGGTAATGCCAGTGAAAGAAGCCCGGCTGCGGATCATGCACCGTCAGATTTTCAGGAGAACAGGCAACTTTTGTGTCCTCTGCCGCTGCCGGTTCGTCCTGAATCAGTAGATCGCGCAGGGACTCGGCCAGGCTGATGTGGCCGCCACCGGTTCTCGAAGTCAAAATCAGTATCTTTTTTTGATCAAGCATAGTTGTCTTTTTTATACCATATCCATAGCATTTGTGCTACGGTTATGGTACACTATGGTCAAGCACAGCCGTTATGGGTCAGTCCCTGTAGTTGTTGGCGCACGTGACAGAACAGAGAATGGTGAAAGAGCTATGCTACCATACAGACTGGAAGGGGACGGCCTTCCGCTCCTCTTGATACACGGGTGGGGCGTGACCTATAGAGTATGGCGCAATCTGGTTCCACTCCTCAAACCGTATTTCCGGCTGATTCTGGTCGAGTTACCGGGCGTTGGCGCTGCCGGTCAGCAGGTGCCGGACAGGGCATACTATCCCGCATGCGCCGAGGCGCTCGAGGAATTGCGCGCGGCGCTGGAGATCGAGCAATGGTCCATCCTGGCCTATTCGACGGGAACGCGCGTGGGCGAAGCCTATGTGCAGCAATTCCCACAACACGTGCTGCGCGCCGTTTTCCTCTGCCCGATCTACCTGCGTGAATCGTGGAAGCTGGCCCTGGAACTGGAGCAGTGGATCAACACGAGACGTACAGGGCTGGCAGACTGGATGCTCTCCGACTGGCGGCTGTACGTGCTGCTACTGGCCTTCGGCTTCAACCTGCGCCGCAACGCATGCGCCAGCGAGTGGATGAGCGAGATTGAGTTGCAGCCGCGAGCTAACCTCAAACGCATGCTGCTGGAATTGCCGGGCAAAGGACGCGCGCCCTTCTCGCTGCCGACCACGCCAGCCGTGCCGACGCTCTTTGTCTGGGGCAAACAGGATGCGCTGACCGCCCGCCCGCGCCATCCGCGCCCCAACGACGTGTTCATCTCCGCCAATCACAGCGCCCCCATGCTCGCCGCCAGACAGGTGGCCGAGGTCGTCCTGCCCTTCCTCACTGAGGGCAAACTCGTGGCGCGCCCACGACCACGACGGCGCAAGCTGCAAATCGCGCCCCTCTGACCCTTCCTAAACACGAATGATGGCGATGCCTTGCTCCCGATAGGGCGCCAGCGTCTCTTCAGGGGCCGCACGCTCGGTGACAAGCCGCGTGAGCATGCTGGCCGGGCCAACGATGTAGGGCGCGGCAGTATCCAGTTTCTCGGCAGAGGCAAGGGCCACGACCTCGGCGGCGCTTGCCGTCATCGCGCGCTTCACATAAGATTCTTCAAGATTGGACGTGCTTATCCCGATGGTGGGATGCAGACCGCGTATGCCGAGAAAACAGAGGTCGGCGCGGATATTGCGATACGCCTCAACGGTCGCAGCCCCCTGCGCCACCTGCGCGTGCATGTTCATCTGGCCGCCAATCAAAATGACTTCTATCTCTGCCTGTTCCGGTTCGATCAGCGCCAGGGCGATGGGCGGGCTGTGCGTAATTACGGTGAGCCGCTGGTCGCGCGGCAACTGTCTTGCCACGTGCAACAGAGTGGTGCCGCCATCGAGAATAATAACCTGCCCCGGACGGACGAAGCGCAGGGCCGCGCGCGCCATCGCCTCTTTCGCCCCCGTCGCCTGCTGCCGCCGCTCGCTGAAGCTGGCGCTGACGGGGGAGCGGGGCAAAGCCCCCCCATGCACGCGCTGGAGCATCCCCGCTTCCGCCAGTTCGCGCAAATCTCGCCGGATAGTATCTTCCGAAACCTGAAAGCTCTTACTTAATTCAGAGGCCAGCACCTTGCCATCACGCTGCAACATCTGCATAATCGAACGACGTCGTTCTGCCGTCAACATTGCCTTTTCTCCCTTGAAATTGCATGTTTTTCTCTGGAACGTTGCCCGTTTCTCCTTGACATTGCATGAAACTTCATGCTATTATCTTGTTAGTGCAGTATATTGCACGAGATTGCCCGTTGTCAAGAAGAACAGTTCACGAAAGTGAGGAAATATAATGACAGAAGGATTTCGTCAGATCAGGATAGAGCCGCCGCTGCCGTGTGTGTATCATGGTTGTGACGGCGAAGCAAGATCGGCCATCGTCTACGAGGTGTCCGAGCGGGAATGGCGCATGGTGCCGACCTGCGAGCGGCACACCGTCTCCGTTCCGGTGGCAAAAGAGCAGCCGACTGAGCCTGTGCATCGCTAAACGGCAATGCCATCCGTCTCTGCACCATTCTGCTTCATTTCGCATCATTCTGCGCGAAAGCAGGGGAGATAGGAGCAACACAATGGAACACGTAAAAAGTATCGCGCTCGTTGCGCACGACGAGAAAAAGCACGATCTGCTGGAATGGGCGCGTTTCAACCGGGAATTGTTGAAACAATACAACCTCTATGCTACCGGAACAACGGGCAAATTACTGGAGCAGGAGCTGGGCATAGAGATTCACAGGCTCCAGAGCGGGCCGCTGGGCGGAGATCAACAGATCGGGGCGATGATCGCCGCCGGAGAACTCGACCTGCTGGTCTTCTTCTGGGACCCGCTCACACCGCAGCCGCACGACTCGGACGTGAGGGCGCTGTTGCGCATCGCTGTCGTCTGGAATGTCCCCGTCGCCTGCAACCGGGCATCCGCCGACCTGATGATCGCCTCGCCCCTGCTGTCGAGCGCCTACAGGCGGCTCGCACCTGATTACCACGCCTACAGTGAACGGCTGGACACGGAGACGGTATCTCCGTAGGCTCGGCCGTTCACATTGGCGGCAGGCGCAGAACACGGCGGTAGAGGTCGTCATAGGCGCGGGCGCTGGCCGACCAGCGCGAATCGTAGCCCATCGCGCGCTCGACCAGCGCGGGCCAACGCGAGGCCTGCGCGTAGAGGCGCAGGGCACGCTGCAGAGCATCCAGCAAGGCGGCGGGGGTATAGGCGGTGAAGCTGATGCCGTTGCCGGTTTCGGGGTGGGCGTCCAGATCGGTCACGGTATCGGCCAGACCGCCGGTCGCGTGGACGATGGGCAGCGTGCCGTAGCGCAGCGCGATCAACTGCCCCAGCCCGCCCGGCTCGAAGGCGCTGGGCATGAGGAAGAAGTCCGCGCCCGCGTAAATGCGGCGCGAGAGCGCGGCATCGAAACCGATGCGGGCGCGCACATTGCCGGTGGTCGCGGCCAGCTCGCGCAACATCTGCTCGTAACCGGGGTGGCCCGTTCCCAGCACCACCAGCTGGAGTGGCAGATCGCGCAGCTCGCCGGCAATGGCGGCCAGCAAATCAAAACCCTTCTGATCGACCAGCCGACTGACAATGCCCACCAGGGGTATCTCCGGCTCGTCGGGCAGCCCGAACTCTTGCCGCAGCGCGCGGCGATTGCGCCGCTTGCCCTCCGGCGCATTCGTTGCGTCGTAGCGCGCGGCGATATCATTATCGGTCGCCGGGTTCCAGGCGTTCCAGTCGAGGCCGTTGGGGATACCGAAGATGCGCGGGTGACGCTGGAACAGCGCCTCATCCAGCCCCCAGCCGAAGTCCAGCGTCTGAATCTCTTCGGCGTAGCGACGCGAGACGGTGGTAATCGCGTCGGCATACATAATGCCGCCCTTCATCCAGTTGACATCGCCCCAGAATTCCAGCCCGCTGGCGGTGAAGACCTGCGCCGGGTTCAGCCCCGCCTCGCCCAGTATCGATGGATCCCAGCGTCCCTGATATTGCAGGTTGTGGATGGTATAGACAATGCGTGTCGCCCCCCTGCGCAACAGGTGGCGATGCGTCGTGCGCAAATAGGCCGCGCACGGAGCCGTCTGCCAGTCGTTGAGATGAATAATATCCGGCTCGAAGCCCAGACGCGGCAGCATTTCCAGCAGGCCCTTACAGAAGAGCAGGAAACGCCGCTGCTCGTCGCGCTGGTCCTGCCCCAGATAGAGCTGCCGGTGCCAGCCAAAAAGCTCCTCGTTATTCAGAAAATAGACCCTCACCGGCGGCTCAGGTAGCCAGCCCTCTAAAATAGAGACCCGGCGATCTCGCGCCCCCATAGAGACCGGCCCCTCAACGCCGGTGAAGCGCAGCCCCAGAGCGGCAGGGTCGATACTGCCATAGCGGGGCAGAAAGAGACGCACATCGTGTCCCAGCGCCGCCAGTTCACCCGGCAGACTTCCCATCACATCGGCCACGCCCCCCTCTTTCGCGAAGGGAACCGCCTCGGTCGCCACCAGCAAAATCTTCTCGTTTGCCATACCTGTCCTCGCTCACTGGTTAAACTTTTCTATATGGTATCATATCTGCTAAAACAGGGAGAAAAGCTATGTCAGAAGATACTGCTCATCAGCAGCCGGGGGCGGTTGCGCTGGTTGGTTCTGGCGAATACCTGGATGCGATGAATACGACCGATGCCTACCTGCTGGAAACGCTGGGAGGCGCGCAGAAGGCGCGGGTCGTCCTGCTGCCGACGGCCAGCGGGCGCGAAGCCAACGGACCAACCTACTGGAACAATCTTGGCCTGAGCCACTTCCGCAAACTGGGCGTGCAAGACATCCGCGCCACCCGCATCATTGATGCCGCCAGCGCGCGCGACCCCGAACAACTGGCCTTGCTGCGCGACGCCAACCTGTATTACTTCTCCGGCGGCGACCCGCAGCAGATCATCCACAGCATGCAAGATTCCCCGGCCTGGGAGATTATCAGCGGCGCCTATGAGCATGGCGCGGTACTGGCGGGCTGCAGCGCGGGGGCGATGGCCTTTGGCGGCAACACCATCTCCGTGCGCCAGATGATACAGAGCGGGCATTCGGTATGGGCGCCCGCGCTGAGCATCGTGCCGCAGCTTGTCGTCTTCCCCCATTTTGATCGCATGGCAACTTTCATCAGCAACGTCGTCTTCCAGGGCTTAATCAATACACTGCCCGAAGGTCGCTGCATTGTTGGCATCGATGAAAATACCGCGCTGGTACGGCTCGCTCCTCCGACCGATAGAGCGGGCAAAGCGCGCTGGCGCGTCATGGGCCAGCAGAGCGTCAAAGTCTTCCGACGCGGCCAGCCCACGCTCACCCTGCACGTGGAAGATGAGATAGACCTGTAATGGCTGACTGACACGAAATACTGGCCTGACCCGTGTTCCTGAATAAGAAAAAGCAAGCTATTTATCAGGAATTATCAGGAACATGGGTTATGGAAGAGCTGGAAAACACACGTATTGGAGCATACCTGCTCAAGCGAAAGCTGGCGCGCGGGGGCATGTCACAGGTCTATCTCGCCTGTGACGAGCGTTCGCAGCGGGAAGTGGCAATCAAAATCGTCAGCAAAGAAAACAGCGAACACGCGGGCCGCTTTCAGCAGGAAATCAAAGCCCTGAGCCGTCTCTCACACGAACACATCTTGCCGGTACTCGACTCTGGCGAAGAGGGACAGTGGCTCTACATGGTCACGCCGTATATCGAAGACGGCACGTTACGCGACCTGTTGCATGCGAAGGGACGATTGACGCCGGAAGAGGCGGGAAAGATTCTGGTGCAGGTGTGTGAGGCCCTGCAATTTGCCCACAATGCCGGTGTTCTCCACCGCGATATCAAACCCTCAAATATCCTGCTGTACCGGGGAGAGCATGTCTACCTGTCGGACTTTGGCCTGGTCAAAGGCATCGAAGAAAGCGGCGAACTGACGCGCACCGGCTGCCTGATCGGCACGCCCGAGTACATGGCGCCGGAACTGGCCGAGCAACCCGCCAGTAAAAGCAGCGATATCTACGCGCTTGGCATCGTCCTTTACCAGATGCTGACCGGCAAGACGCCATTTCGCGCCCCCACGCCGCTGGCAATCTACTGGAAACAGATACAGGAGCAGCCTGTGCGCCCTTCCCTGCTTGAGCCAGCTATCCCCGTCTGCGTGGAGCAGGTGGTGCTGTGCGCGCTGGAAAAGGACCCGCAGTTGCGCTTCAAAAGCCCGATGGCGTTGGCCCGTGCCTACGCGCAGGCGCTGCTGTATGCCAGAAGAGAGCAGCGCACCGGCAAGTGCATTACCGCTCCGCTTGCCACCGCCGCCAGCGTCTCCACCGGGCCGCTGTCTACACAGACTCCTACAGCGCCAGAAACGGCAAGGCAGAAATTGTTCGATATGCGCGACCTGAAAACCGTCATGGCGGCCAATCGCATTGCTGCCGCAAAGGCAGGGCGTTCCCGCCTCACGCGGAAAGTCATGGCGGGCATGCTAGCGGTCACGCTGCTGCTGGGCATTCCCTTCTCGTTCGGTTACTCGCTCTATAATACTGCCGCTCACACGCATACAGCATGGGACGCGAGCGCGCCGTTTTCCAGCGTGCTGGTGGATGTCGGCGGTAGTTCCCGCAAGCCTTCCCCGACCCCCACAGTGACGCGCGATAGCACCCATCAGTCTATGGTGGTCTTCCATCCTCAGTCACAGCCACACCAGTCACCGCCCCCGAAGAAGCACAAACGCGGACACAAACATGGCCATTAACAGGCTACCAAATTGCAACCTGGTACGTATACAGTAGTGATGGGTCAAAAGCGAGAGGGAGACAGGCGACAGAACAATCGCGCTTATCGTGTCTTGCGCGCCGTAGTGTGCCTGGCGGAAGACAACGTGGCCGGGAAGGACGAAGAAAGTTATGCCTGGATTAGAAGGGACGACTCTGGGACGCTATCGCCTTGTGCGCCGGTTAGGCAAAGGTGGTATGTCCGAAGTCTATCTTGCCCGTGACCGACGTGAGGGCCGCCAGGTAGCAGTGAAAGTGGTAAGCGGGGTGCATGCCGAATACCTGGAGCGTTTTCGCCGCGAGGCCGAAGCCATCCTCAATCTGCGCCATCGGCATATCCTGCCCGCTTATGAATACGGGGAGCAAGAACCCTGGTACTATCTCGCGATGTACTATGCCAGCTACGGCGCCTTGAGCAAACGCCTGAGCGCGCCGACGGTCGATAGACGAACGGGGAGAATCGGCAGGGGGAACAAAAGACAGGGCGGGCCGCTGAGGCTGGAAGAGGCGGCAGTGTTGCTGGAGCAGATTGCCAGCGCCCTGCAATATGCTCACGACTCCGGCATTATCCACCGCGACATCAAACCATCCAATATCCTGCTGCGCGGCCCGCGCTATGCCTACCTGGCGGATTTCGGTCTGGCAAAAGCCCTTGAGGGGGCGCAGGGACTGACGCAGACAGGCTCGCTACTCGGCACGCCCGAATATATGGCCCCCGAACTTTCGCTGGAACCGGCCAGTACGAGCAGCGATATCTACGCGCTGGGCATCCTTCTCTACCAGATGGTAGCAGGCCGCGTGCCTTTCTCCGCCGAAACGCCCGTCGCCACCTTCTGGAAACACCTGCGCGAACGCCCGATGCCGCCTTCATACTTCAACCCCGCCATTCCGCGATCCGTTGACCTGGTCATCCTGCACGCGCTGGAAAAGGACCCCCGGCGCCGCTTCCACTCGCCGCTGGCCCTCGCCCACGCTTACCGTCGGGCGCTGCGTTCCTCACAGGCCGCGCGCCACGATACGTGGGAAGCAGGAGAGGCGCAGGAATCTTCCTTCGCGTTCGATCTCCCACCATTCGCTGCCTCTTTGCCGGTCGTCGACCCGCCGCCTGCCGGAGCCGGACAGCCCGCGCACCAGGAGCAGCAAGAAGAGATACTGGTTTTGCCTGCGCTCTCTGCCCTCTCCACCGATTCGCCTGGACAGGCCGAACCGGTGCAGGAAGATTACGAGAATGATACAGCATATCCTGTCACGACTTCCGCGACGATACCGGTGGAAGGGGGAGTAGAACAGCGAACATCGCTGGCGGATACACCGTTTCCCGCCTCCGGTCTGGCCTCTACGCATACCTTACAGCCGCCCGCCACGCGGCAGCGTTCGCCCCGTACTTCAACGATGCGCCGTCGCCGCAGGAAGCGCAATCCTGTCATCGTCGCCGCGACGGTCGGTGTCAGCTTCCTGCTGCTGGTCGCGCTCCTGATGAGCTTTGTCTATGTTACCGGCGTTTCCAGGCAGGAAGCTGTCGCGACAGCAACGGTGCAGGCGATGACGACGGCGGCGGCAAAATCGGCCCGGGCAACGGCAGAGGCGCACGCCCGGGCAACGGCAACAGCCGAAGTGCTGGCAAACGTCACCGGCACCACTCCCATATTATCAGACGCCCTGCAGGGCAATACAGTAGGGCGCTGGCCCGAAAACGACAACTGCCAGTTCATTGACGGCAGTTACCATGTTCTGATCCAGCAACCGGGCTTCCTGCAAACCTGCGTCTCACCTGCTCCCGCGCTGACGTTCAGCAACGGGACGATTCAGGTCGATGTCTCGCTGCTCGCAGGCGACGATAGCGGGCTGATTTTCCGCGCCAGCGGCCAGCAGTTCTACGATTTCGAGATTACCGGTCAGGGAGCGTTTTTCCTGCGCCGCCACGACCCCGGCGGCGCGGGCTACACCTACCTCATCCAGAACACATCTAGCAACGCCATCGTCTCCGGCGGCCCCAACACGCTGTCCGTCATTGCCGAGGGCAGCGATTTCAAACTCTATATCAACAACACCTTCGTCGGCGAGAGCCACGACGCCACCTATGCTGGCGGGCAGATTGGTTTCGCCGCCGGCGCCCTTGCCTCCACCGCCCGCGCTGAAGGCAGTTTCACCAACCTCAAAATATATCCTTAGACCCTGTCATCCTTCGCTGCGCTCAGATGACAGGGCGGCGCGAGGGACAGATTCTGCAAAATCTCCAGCAATCTTCTCCCTCCCTGCAAGTTTTTTCAGATTTCCTGTTGTTATCTTCCTCCTGTTGCGTTATTATATGTAAGGTAATGGGCAAGAGCGATTGCCCACCAGAAAAGAGAAAGAATGTAAGGAAGATTCATGCAGCAACAGATAGAAACTGCTCGCGTGCAGCCGGAAGCGGGAACGGGGCTGGCGCGTTTTCTTGATGCCTGTTTCCTGCGTCAGCCGGACGCCACCCCCGTCTGGTTTATGCGCCAGGCCGGACGCTGCCTGGCTGCATATCGCGAGTTGCGCAAACGCTATGATATTTTGACAATGGCGAAGACGCCCGAACTGTGCGCCCAGGTGACGCTGATGCCCGTCGAGCAACTGGGCGTAGATGGCGCGGTTCTCTACGCCGATATCATGCTCCCGCTTGAGGGCATGGGCATCTCATTTGAAATTGAGCCGGATATCGGCCCCATCATCCATAATCCCGTGCGCAGCATGCGCGATGTCGACGCTCTGCGCATCATCGACCCCGACGAAGCAGTGCCGTTCGTGATGGAAGCCATCCGGCTGGTGCGCGGCGAGCTGGCGGGCAAGAAGGCGGTCATCGGCTTCTCCGGCGCCCCCTACACGCTTGCCTGCTATATGATCGAGGGACGCCCCTCGCGCGATTACGGCATCGCCAAATCGCTAATGTACGGCCAGCCGGAAGTCTGGCACGCTTTGATGGAGAAGCTGACCGCCGTTGTCACGCGCTACCTGCTGGCGCAGATCCGCGCGGGAGTCGATGTCGTGCAGTTGTTCGATAGCTGGGTGGGCGCGCTCAGCCCCGGCGTCTACCGGCGCTTCGTGCAGCCCTACAACCGACGCATCTTCACCGCCATCAAAGAGACCGGCACTCCCTCTATCCACTTCGGCACCGGCACGGCCAGCCTGCTTGAAGCCATGACCGAGGCGGGCGGCGATATCATCAGTGTGGACTGGCGCGTCGACCTCGACGAGGCATGGGCGCGCATCGGCTATGAGAGGGGTATTCAAGGCAATCTCGACCCCACGCTCCTGCTCACGCCCTGGGAGACCATCGAGGCGGGCATGCGCGATGTCCTGCGCCGCGCCAACGGACGTGCGGGCCACATCTTCAACCTCGGACACGGCGTGCTGGCTCCCACATCCCCCGACACGCTGCGCCGCCTCGTCGAAGCCGTTCACGAGTCAACAGCCCGTTAGCGACGGGGAATGAGGGAAGAGATGCAAAACGATACGACACGCATTGGCGTGATCTTAATGACCTATGGCTCACCCGCCACGCTGGATGACATCCCCGTCTACCTGCGCAACGTGCGCGGCGGGCGCGAGCCGGATGAAGCACTGCTTCGCGAGTTTCGCAGGCGCTACAGCCTGATCGGCGGTTCGCCCCTGCTACGCATCACCCGCGAGCAGGCGGCGGCGCTGCAAGCGGAACTGAACGCGCAGCATCCCGCAGGCCCCACCTTCCAGGTTGGCGCCGGGATGCGCTTCGCCCCGCCCTTCATCGCCGATGTAGCGCCGGAAGTGGCGGCGGGCGCGCAGAAGCTGGTGGGCATCATCATGTCGCCGCAGTATTCACCGATCATCATGGGCGGCTACGTGCGCGCGCTGCGTGAGGCGGTGGCCGCGCTGCAACGCGACGACCTGGAACTGCTGATCGCCGAAGACTGGCACCTGCAGCCCTTCTTCGTGCAGGCCATCGCGCAGCGCGTGCAGGAGGCGCTTGACAGCTTCCCACCGCAGGTACGCGAGCGCGTCCCCGTGCTGCTCACGGCCCATAGCATGCCAAAGCGCGTGGTGGAGAACGAGCCGGGCTATATCAACGCTTTGAAGGAGACAGCAGCAGCCGTCGCCGAAACGGTCGGCCTGCCGCGCGAACGCTGGCTGTTCTGCTACCAGAGCGCGGGCCACACGCCGGAAGAGTGGCTCAAGCCCGATTTCGCCGACATTATGCCCGAACTGCGCGCCGCCGGGCAGAGCCATGTGCTGATCGCCCCCGTACAATTCCTGGCCGACCACCTGGAAATCCTCTACGACATCGAGATCGGCGCGCGCGAGCAGGCCGAAGCCAACGGCATCCAGTTCGCCCGCACCCGGTCTCTCAACACCTCTCCCCTCTTCATCAAAGCCCTGGCAGAGGTCGTAAAAGGGACGCTGGCAGGATAGGATGACACAGCGCAGCCGACCACCCCGCGCGGGGATGATCGGCTGCTATTCTGCCCGCTCCTCTTTTAGCGTGCCAGCGGCCCCGTGTCAGGCTTCATGAGGGCCAGAATCTCTTGCTCCTCTTTGCTTTGCGGCTCGGCCTCCTCATGTTCGGTGGCTTCGTAGATTTGCCAGACCTGCCCTTTGTTGACAATGTAGCGCCATTGCAGTCTGGGGTGCGCCTGTTACTCTGGCGGCAACTCCTGGTAGATCAGGTCGAGGCGAATGCCCTGGGCGGCGCGCACAGCCCGCGAGACAAAGTAGATGAGCAGGCCGATGACGACAAGGGCGGCCATGAAGACGAGACCCTGCCAGGGCGCGGCTATGCCCAGTTGCGGGTAGGAGAGGACGACGTAGGCCAGCGCGATCATCACGGCGATGGATAGCACCGCCACGATAGGCAGCACGGGAATGCCGCCGAGTTTGAGGCTGGCGGGCGAACTCTGGTAGAGATCGGGACGGCGATAGGGGAAAGCCAGCGCCGCCACGCTCACCGACAGGATGGTCACAACCCCGGCCAGTACGCCCATAGAGAGCAGCGTGAAGAACGAGGTCGAAAGCACCGACCAGATCAGGATGAGCAGCACGATTGCCGAGGCGGTCAGGATGGCCGGTATCGGCGCGTGCGTGCGCTCGCTTACCTCCGAGAGCTTTTCCGGCAGGATGCGATCAAACGCCCAGGCGAAGATGGTGCGAATGGGCATAAAGGTGTTCGGGAACATGGCCGGCAGGTTCCAGAAGAGGAAGCTGATGGCGATCAGCACAGAGAAGATCGGATTGTTCGCGGCAATACTGGCCATCAGGTTGTAGTAAGGCTGCACAGGCAGCGTGTAGCCGGTGGCCGTCGAGGTCAGGAAGTTGATGCTGGCAATGAACTGTTCCCCGGCTGGCCGGTAGAGCAACAACACGCCAATAATCATGAAGAGCGAATCCCAGATGAGCGCGCCGAGCATCACCGAGAGCTGGCGGCGCAGGTTCGCGGCAGACTTCAATTCGCCCGCGATATACACCGACCACCAGTTCCACATCATAAAAGTCATAATGATCGCCACGACGGGCAGCGTCGAGGAGAAGGGGTGCGCGCCGGTGAAGGTGAAACCGGCCTTCGCCGCCGCCGTCTGAATGGCCTGATAAGAGTTCGCGCTATGCGTGTAGGGCTGCGCGAAAGCGTTGAAATTGGCGATGAAGCTGGCATTGGAACTCAGCAGCAGGGCGAGGAAGGCCAGGAAGGTGCCGATACTGGCGATAATCCAGCACACGTTCTGCACGCGGAACGAAACCTTCGTCCCCAGCGACATCGCCCCCGCCAGGATGAGGATGAGCAGCAGGCCAAGACCGAACGTCCACCACTGCCCGGTCGCATTGCTGCCGCTCACCGCGTTGCCCGCGTTGATCAGGCCGCTGTTATTTGTGACCGCGCCCAGCACGGCCAGCGTGGGGCCAAGCGCGAGTACGGCGAAGGAGCGCGCCCAGAAGGCCGCGCCGATCAGCGCCGAAATAGAGGCCGAGAAGTTGCTGAAGACCGCCACCGCCGGATGCAGGATACGGCTGATCCACACGTAATCGCCGCCCGTGCGCGGCATCGACGCGGCCATCATCGACATCATGATGCAGACGGGGATGTTGACAACGAAGGCGATGAGCAACGCCGTCACCAGGTCCGAGCCGGGGAAAGCGCCCAGCGCATAGAAGATGCCGAAAGCCAGGGTGGCTCCGACCGGGGCCGAGAAGACAGCGTTGAAGATCATGGCATCGAGTGCCGATGCCGAACGCACAAGGCCAGAAGATTGACGGACAAAAACAGATTGCGAGGTTTGCTCTGCCATCTCATTCTCCTTTACAGGCTTGACAGGAACAAAATTATTAGCTAAAGTATACAGCAAAGAACAGCATCAGTCAATAGCTGCTGTTCAAAAATGTTCGTTTTTGTTCGTTGTCGGTTCGATCTGGCGGAAGGAGAGGCAATTATTGTATGCTGGCGAGTGAACGCAGAAGGCTCATTCTGGAGCGGGTGGCCGAACGCCAGTCCATTGAGGCACAGGCGCTGGCAGACGAACTGGGCGTCTCGGTGATGACGATTCGCCGCGACATCAAGCGACTGGAGCAGGATGGCTTCCTGCGCCAGACCTACGGGGGCGCGACAGTTCACATCACGAAAAGCGTCGAACTCGGCTTCAACAGCCGCGCCCTGCAATTCTCGGCGCAGAAGCGGCAGATCGGCGCGCACGCGGCCAGCCTGATCGAGCCGGGGCAAACGCTATTTCTGGGTGAAGGCACGACCACCGCGCAGTTCGCGCAATTCCTGCCGCCGCACCCTCACTTGCTGGTGATTACCGCCTCGCTCTCGCACGCCAGCCTGCTCGCTTCGCGTAACATTCGCGTGATCGTGGTGGGCGGCAAATTAGATGCCGACGAATTGACCATGACCGGCCCCATCGCCGAAGCGACAGTGCAGCGGTTCTATGCCGACCTCTGCGTGCTGGGTGCCGCCGGTTTCGACCCGCTCGTCGGCGTGACAGAATTAGATCATGAGGTGGCGGCGCTGCATCGCCTGATGATGGAGCGTTCGCGCCGCACGCTCCTGCTGGCCGACCACAGCAAGCTTGGCTATCGCGCGCCCGCCGTCGTCGCGCCCGCCGGTGCGGTGACAACGCTGGTAACAGACGAAGCGGCACCGGCGGAAATAGTGCAAGCCCTGCGCGCCACCGGCCTGGAAATCTCTGCCGTAGGAAAACCGGTAGCCGTTTGATGAGTGGGGCTACCATGTCATGACATCGTTGGCTACCTATCTTGAAGAGGTGCAATCAGTGGATATTTTACAGCGTTTGTTCCCGGTTCCCAAACCGGTGATCGCGATGGTGCATTTCCCGGCCCTGCCCGGTCGCCCGTTGTATGATGCCCAGGTGGGACTGGAAGCCATCCTGGCCCATGTGCGCCATGACCTGCACGCCCTGCAGGATGCGGGCGTTGATGGCCTCCTCTTCTGCAACGAGAAAGACCTGCCCTACAGCTTCGAGGTAGCAGCAGAGATTCCGGCGACGATGGCCTATATCATCGGGCGCGTGCGGGATGAGGTGAACGTGCCGTTCGGCGTCAACATCCTCTGGGACCCGGTGGCGACCGTGCGGCTGGCGGCGGCAACGGGCGCATCTTTCGTGCGTGAAGTCTTCACGGGTACCTACGAGAGCGATATGGGTCTCTGGTCGCCGAAGGGAAGCGAAGCCTTCCTCGTGCGCCGCCAGCTTGATTGCCAGCACGTCGCCGTCTTCAACAATATCACGCCCGAATTTGCTCGCAGCATCGCCGGGCGCAGCGTGGCCGAGCGAGCAAAGGTTGCGGCCTTCTTCGGGGCCGATGCCCTGCTCATCTCCGGTCAGATGGCCGGGACTTCCGCCAACCCGGAATACATTCGCGAGGCAAAAGAGGCCGCGCCCGACATTCCCGTGCTGGCGAACACAGGCGTCTCCGAGGCAAATATCGAGGCCCTGCTCTCTGTCGCCGACGGGGCCATCGTCGGCACCAGCTTCAAGCTCGATGGCTACATCTGGAACCCGGTCGATCCCCAACGCGCCCGCCGTCTGATGGAAAAGGTACGCGCTATTCGCGCCGGGTTGCAGGATCAGTACGAGAGGGAGTAAGCGTCTTGGCAACGACGATCTACTACGCCAGCGATGTGCATGGCTCCAATCGCTGCTTCCGCAAGTTTCTGAACGCGGCAAAATTCTATCGCGCCGACGTCCTCATCATGGGCGGCGATATTCTGGGCAAGGCTGTGATCCTTCTGGAAGAAGTGCGTCCCGGCATCTATAGCACGCGGGAACACGGCCAGCAGATCGAACTGGCGAGCGAGGCCGAGGTTGAGGAATTTGAGAAACGCGCCGCCGATAAGGGCCTTTATCCCTATCGCTGCACGCCCGAAGAGGCGCGGGAACTGCGCGCCGGGGGCCAGATGGAGCCGCTTTTTGAGCGCCTGATGAGGCAGCGACTGCAAGAGTGGATGGCGCTGGCCGATGAGCGGCTGGCCGACAGCAGCGTCGCCTGCTACATCATGGGCGGTAACGACGACCCACCGGGCGTGCTGGAAGTTCTCGACGGGGCGCGCCTCGTCCACAACCCCGAAGAGCGCGTCATCCCCCTCGATGACTATAGCGAAATGATTAGCTGCGGCTGGTCCAACCCGACGCCCTGGCACACGCCGCGAGAGTGCAGCGAGGACGAACTGGCGCAGCGTATCGAGCGCATGATGGCGCTCGTCAAACGCCCTGAAAGTTCTGTAATGAACCTGCATGTGCCGCCCTTCCAGAGCGGGCTGGACGACGCGCCCGCACTGGACGCCGAGCTTCGAGTGCAGAGCAGCCTCGGCCAGACACGCTTCACGCCGGTCGGCTCCACGGCGGTGCGCGCCGCCATCGAACGCTACCAGCCGCTGCTCGGCTTGCACGGCCACGTCCACGAAGCTCATGCCTCGCGCAAAATTGGTCGCACCGTCTGCATCAACCCCGGCAGCGATTACGGCGAAGGCATCCTGCACGGCGCGCTCGTCACCCTCAACAAAGGCAAACTCAAAGGTTATCAGATGGTGAGCGGCTGATGGATAAGAATATCTCATCCGATATCGTGCTGGCGCTGGATGTCGGCACGGGCGGCGCTCGTGTCCTGGCTTATGATCTTAGCGGCGCGCTCGTCGCCAGCAGAGAGGCGGAATATCCCACGTACTACGATCGCCCGGCGTGGGCGGAGCAGGAGCCGGAAGACTGGTGGCGGGCCGCGCTGGCTGCACTGCAGGGCATCGCCGCTCAGTTGAGCGGTTATCAGGTGCGCGCCATCGGACTGACGGGTCAATCGCCCTCTATCGCGCCGTTTGACCGCGAAGGGCGACCGCTGCGCCGGGGCATCATCTACCAGGATAACCGGGCCACGCGCGAGGCGGAGGAATGGCGTATGCAGCCGGGCGGGCGCGAGGCGATTCACCGGCGCACGGGACACGACCCGGAGGCGTTCTACCTCGGCCCCAAACTTCTCTGGGTGCAGCGCCACGAACCTGATATTTTCGCCCGTACCCACCTCTGGCTGCAGCCGCGAGATTTCGTCGCCTGGCGTCTCACCGGACAGGCCGCTACCGACTGGAGCCATGCAGGCTCAACGCTCTTCTTCGATCTGCGCGCCCGCGCGTGGGCCGCCGACCTCTTCGCGCGTTTCAACATCCCACCGGAAACGTTCCCGACCGCGCTGGCGCCCTGGACGGTGATGGGCGAAGTGCTGCCCGCGATTGCGCGGCAGAGCGGTCTGCCACTTCACATCCCTGTTGTGCCGGGTGGCGTCGATAGCCAGTGCTGCGTGGTAGGCGCGGGCGTCCTCAATTCCAGCGAACTGAGCGATATGGCCGGTACCTCGACCTGCCTCAACGCCCCCGTGCGCCAGCCGCTGGACGATCTGCGCATCGCCAACTACTGCCATGTCGTGCCAGACTGGTGGTGTACCGAACTGGGCCTGAACGCCAGCGGGGCGGCCTTTGCGTGGCTGGCAACCCTGCTCGCCCCGCCGGGCGGCGCGCCGCTCTTCGCCGAATGCGAGGCAGCCGCGCGTCAATCCTCTCCGGGTGCCGCTGGGCTGATCTTCCTGCCCTATATGGCCGATGGCGAACGCTTCAATCCGGCCCTGCGCGGCGGCTTCGTCGGCCTCTCCCTGCGCCACGGTCGCGGCGATCTGGCGCGAGCCGTTCTCGAAGGCGTGGCCTTCGCCATGCGCGAATATCTGGAGATTATGGCTGAAGCGGGCGCGCCGGTACGCGAGATCCATGTCTCCGGCGGCGGTGCCAGCGTCGATCTCTGGAACCAGATCAAGGCCGATGTGACCGGCGTGCCGGTGGTCGCTGTAGCCTCTGATGCCACCTCGCTCGGCGCCGCCCTCGTGGCCGCGACCGCCATTGGCCTCTATCCCTCGCCGGAAGAGGCTGTGAGCCGCTGCATCCGCGTCAGCCGCCGCTACGAACCAGAAGCCACCCTGGCCGATTTCTACGCCGAACGCTATGCCCGCTTTCGCTCGTTAGCCGCCGCCACCCAGGAGCCGTGAAAAGTGAGCCATGAGAGACTTTCAGAAGGAGGAAATTTCATCATGCCGAACCTGCATCTGGGCATCAACGCCTGCTTCGCCGTCAAACGCTGGCCCGAACCGCAACGCTGGCTGCGCATCGTCAAAGAACTCGGCCTCGATTGCTGCCAGTTCAGCTTCGATCTCATCGATCCTCTGCTCGATGAAACCGTCACTGCCGCGTATGCCGATACGCTACGAGAGCAGGCTGCCGCCGAGGGCATCCTCATCCACAGCGCCTTCACCGGGCTGGCCGCTTACTCCTGGAGCCAGTTGCTGCACCCAGACGAGGCTATGCGCGAGGCGGCGATGCGCTGGTACGAACGCGCCATCGACTTCACAGCGCGCCTCGGCGCGCCGGGCGTGGGCGGCCACCTCGGAGCATTCAGCGCGCAGGATGCCCATGACGAGGCCCGCCAGCGCCTGCTGCTCGCCGAGCTTGAGCAGCGCCTTGCCACCCTCTCTCGCTACGCGGCGCAGCGCGGCTTGAGCTTCCTGCTTTTTGAGAACATGGCCGTGACGCGCGAGTGGGGCTACAGCATCGAACAGGCGCAGCAACTTAGCAGCCTCGCGTTAGATGGCGTGCCGCTCGTCCTCTGCCTCGATCTCGGCCATCCCTGCGCCCTGCGTACCGGCACGGCCAGCGACGACTACCTGGCCTGGCTCAATGTCTCCTGGCCTCACACTCCCATCCTGCACCTGCAACAGAGCGACCGCACAGGCGATCACCACTGGCCCTTCACGCCCGTCTGCAACGCTCAGGGCCTTGTACAGGCCCCGCCAGTCCTCGACGCCCTCCAGCACTGGCCCGCCTCGGACATCTACCTCTTCCTCGAACCTATCCACCCCTTCGAGGCCGAGGAGGATTCGGTGCTGCAAGACCTGCATGAAAGCGTCCGGTACTGGCGCGATGCTATGAGGGAAAAGTTCTGGTTGCCATCTTGAATCCAGAAGGCCATGAGAGGTATTACCCGGTAGATGAGGAAACCGACAGAAGCCTTGAGCGCCTGGCCGAAGAGCGGGGCATGAAAAAGGCAACCCTGGTGCGTAAAATTGTGCGGGACTGGATTCGCGACCAGGAACGCCACGCATCGTAGAAACGTGTATGGTAACGTAGAAGTCTTTGCAAGCCATAAAGAATGGACTTGTCCGTGTCATGCTGAGCGGCAGCGAAGCAACCGGGTAGCGAGCAGAACATAGCACTACGAGGAGACGCCTGGCTGCCGCTCAGCATGACATGATAATGACAAACAATGTAGCGGCTGAAAGAGAGGAAAACCTATGGCGGAACAGGGGAAATTGAGTGGCAAGGTCGCGATTGTCACCGGCGCTTCGTCCGGTATTGGCGAGGCGACCGCGCTGGCGCTGGCCGCCAATGGCGCGGCGGTCGCGCTGACGGGGCGGCGCATCGAGCGGTTGCATGAGGTAGCGCAGCGCATTGAAGAGCATGGCGGGCAGGCCATTGCCATCCAGAATGATGTCACGAACCCGAAACAGGTCGAGGCGATGGTGCGGCAGGTGATGCAGAAATGGGGACATATCGATATCCTTGTCAACAACGCGGGCGTCATGCTGCTCGGTCCCGTCCTCAACGCTGATCTCACCGACTGGCAGCGCATGGTCACGACCAACCTGCTCGGCGCAATGTACGCCGTCCATGCCGTGCTACCCATCATGGAAGCGGAGCATGGCGGCGATATCGTCAATATCTCGTCGGTGGCCGGGCGCACCACGCACCCCGGCAGCGCCGTCTACAACGCCACCAAGTGGGGCCTGAACGCCTTTTCCGATGCCCTGCGCCAGGAAGTCACAAAAGATCACATCCGCGTGACGCTGATTGAACCGGGCTATGTGAATACTGAACTACGCGAGCATATTACCAACCAGCAGGCAAAGCAGGAATCCGAAGCCTACGGTCAGACGATCCAGCAGCTTGAAAGCGAGGACATCGCCGCCGCCGTCATCTACGCCGTCACGCAGCCCCCACGTGTCAGCATCAATGAGATTCTCGTGCGCCCGACCGAACAGGTACGGTAGGGGTTGGACCGGTACAATTGAGAACATCTTTTAAACGTGTCAGCTTCGTTGAGCAGCACGAACACGATTTTGATTGCCCCGGCATCTCCGCTCGTCAGCAGGCCGTGATTCGCCAGCGTCTCACCGCAAGCCGCTTGAATGAGCGAGACGCTGGCAGCGGCTATAGCTGCCCCGAAAACGATCTCTAATTTTAGCTAACGCGCTGCTTGCGTGGCGCGCTTGACCCACGCGCCAGCAATTGCCCTTTCAGGATCACCTGGCGGCTGGAACGATGCGGGTTGGCGATGCGCTGCAGGAGCAGTTCGGTCGCCGTCTGGCCGATCTCGTAGGTGGGCTGGGCGATGAGCGTGATGGCCGGCTGCACCAGCGCGGCCCACGTCGTTTCGTCGAAGGTGACCAGGGCGATGTCTTCAGGGATGCTGAGGCCGCGTTCTCGTATGGCCAGCAAGGCCCCTTCACCCAGCAGGCTGTTGGTGGTGAGCAGGGCGTCGGGCGGCTGCGATGCATCCAGTAGCTTCAGCGTGGCCGCGTGTCCCGCTTCGACCTTTGGCTGCACATATTTCACCTGTTCAGCAGCAGGTGTAAGGCCATGCTCGCGCAGCGCCTTCTCGTAGCCTGCCTCTCGCTCGCGCCCCGTCGTACTCATCTCGCCGCACAGGGCCGCGATACGCCGGTAGCCGTTCTCGATCAGGTGCGTGGTAAGACGATAACCGGCATCGATGTTGTCCAGCAGCACAGCATCGACATCTCCATGCGGCACAGCGCGATCAACGATCACGACGGGGAAGTCGAGCTGCGCGGCGGAAAACTTCGCAACCGTTTGCCGCGTGGGCGAAAAAATGAGGCCCGCCACATTCTCATCCTGCATCAGATTGAGATAAATCTTCTCTTTCTCAGGGTTTTCGTCCGTATTGCACAGCAGCACGCTGAAGCCCTGCTCGTATGCCGCGTCTTCCACCGCGCGGCTCAGCGAAGTGAAAAAGGGATTGCGAATATCGGAGACGATCAGGCCGACGGTGTTGGAATGCTGCGAACGCAAACTTCTCGCCACCAGATTGGGCCGGTAGCCCAGCTTCTCCACCGCCGCCAGCACGCGCTCGCGCACCTCCGGTCGCACATGCTGGCCGTTGGAGAGGACTCGCGAAACCGTCGCCGTCGATACTCCCGCCTCCCCGGCAACATCTTTGATACTTACCATGAGAACTCCTTAACACGTAATGAAAAACCTATCTCATCGTGAACGTGTCATACTGAGTGCAGCGAAGCATCTGCATGGGCCAGAGCGGCGTTGCCTTCCCCGCACTCACCCGTCTCGAACACGCCCCCTTCATTGCTTTGATATGTAAACGTTTACCAGTATTATACCATCTTTCTCAAGGAAATACCAGCATCGTTGTAAACGTTTACGAAATTTGATACGTTTCTTTCTTGCTATACCCGTTATTCTCTTCAATTCAAACGAATTTTGCAAATTTTTCCGCAAAATCGAAAACTGATAGCCAGAACCCTTGACAAACAAATTGTAATCGTTTACAATTGTAACAAGGTTGACAGGTTGATACAGCGAAGTAAAAACTCTTTCTTGAAACGCCAGGAGGCGATGATGATTACGCTTGATGAGCGCCAGATCCGATTACAGTCCCGTGCCGCGGATAAGCAAGAGGCTATCCTCCAGGTAGGCCAGCTCCTGGTTGATAGCGGTTGTATTGATGCTGGCTATATCTCCAGTATGTTAGGCCGCGAACAGGTCGCCAATACCTATCTTGGCAACGGTATCGCCATTCCTCATGGCCTGCCTGAGAACCGCGACCTGATCCATCGTACCGGCATTGCAGTCGTGCAGTCCCCGCAGGGCGTGACCTGGAATCCCGGTGAAACCGTCCATTTGATTGTTGGTATTGCCGCGAAGTCCGATGAACATATCGAGGTCTTGCGCCGCCTGACCCGTGTGCTGGGCGATAAAGAACAGGTTGAGCGCCTGACGCGCACCGGCGATTCCCGCGATATCATCGAAGCTCTGACGGGCGAGCGCCCTGCCGCCGCCGCGCCGGTAAAGCGAGACGACGACGTAGATTATCCCACCTTCTTCGATACCGTTGTGCGCAACAAGACCGGCCTGCATGCCCGTCCCGCCGCCGTTTTCGTCGATCTGGCGAAGCAGTTCAAGTCCAACATTCGCGTGCGGCATGGCGAGACCGTCTCCAACGGCAAGAGCCTGCTTTCCCTGCTGCAACTGGGGGCCGAAAACGGCGCGGCCATTCGCGTCTCTGCTGAGGGGCCAGATGCCACCGACGCGCTGAAGGCCCTGCAGGCCGCGCTCGAAAGCGGTCTGGGCGACGAGCCGGAGGAACATCCGGCGGCAGCCGCTGAAGCAACCTGGACGCCCCAGGCCGCCGTTCTGACCATCCCCGGCATCACCGCCTCCGGCGGACTGGCGATCGGGCCGCTGCGCCAGTACAGGCAGCGCGCCATCGTCGTCTCCGACCAGCCGGGCGACCCGATGGTAGAAGGAAATCGTTTTCAGCAGGCGCTGGACGCCGCGCATGGCGAACTCGAACGGCTATATGGAGAGGTGAAGACGCGCCTGGGTTCCGGCAAGGCTGCGATCTTCCGCGTCCACGCCGAATTTCTCAATGATACTGGCCTCATCGGGCAGACCATTTCCCTGATCTACCAGGGACACAGCGCGGCATGGTCGTGGCAGCAGACCATCAACGAACGGGTCAGGCAGGTACAGAAGCTGGACGACCCGACGCTGGCGGCGCGCGCCGTTGACCTGAGCGACGTGGGCCAGCGCGTCCTGCGCCACCTCGTCGGCGCCGCGGATGAGCAGCCCGTCTCGCACGATACCCCCGTTATTCTGATCGCCGAAGACCTGACGCCGTCCGATACCGCCGCGCTCGATGCCGATAGTATTCTCGGTTTCTGCACGGCAAAGGGCGGGCCGACCTCGCACACCGCCATCATCGCGCGCTCGCTGGGCATCCCGGCCATCGTCGGCGCCGGAGCGGCCGTGCTTGATCTCAACAATGGCACGCCCGCCATTCTGGACGGCTCGGCTGGCAAGCTCTATGTCAACCCGGCAGAGAGCGATATTCAGACGGCGCGCAAAGCGCAGTTGCAATTGCAAGAGCAGCAAGAGGCGGCCAACTCCGCGCGCCTGGCCCCGGCAGTCACTACCGACGGCTACCATGTCGAGGTTGCCGCCAACATCAATCGTGCCAGCGAGGCTCCACAGGCCGTGGCGGCAGGGGCCGAGGGCGTTGGCCTGATGCGCACCGAGTTTCTCTTCCTGGGCCGCGACTCCGCTCCCACTGAAGAGGAGCAATTCGAGGCGTACCGCGACATGGTGCAGGCGCTGGGCGGTCGCCCGTTGATTATCCGCACGCTCGATATCGGCGGGGACAAAGAGGTTCCCTACCTCAAGCTGCCGAAAGAAGATAACGCCTTCCTGGGCATACGCGGCATTCGGCTCTGCCTGGCGCGGCCAGACCTGTTCATCCCGCAGTTGCGCGCCATCTATCGCGCGGCCGCCTACGGCCCCATCAGGATCATGTTCCCCATGATCGCCATGCTTGAAGAGGTGCAGCGGGCGCGGGCCATTGCCGAACAGGTGCAGCGCGAACTGAACGCGCCATCGCTCTCGCTCGGCATCATGGTCGAAGTGCCATCCGCCGTCGTCATGGCCGATCAACTCGCGCAGGAAATTGATTTCTTCTCCATCGGCACCAACGACCTGACGCAGTACGTGCTGGCAATGGATCGGCTGCACCCGCAACTGGCGAAGCAGGCCGACGCGCTGCATCCCGCCGTGCTGCGCATGATCGCACAGACCGTGCAGGCGGCCAGCAAGGCCGGGAAATGGGTAGGAGTCTGTGGCGGTCTCGCCAGCGACCCGAAGGGCGCGCTGATCCTGAGCGGCCTCGGCGTGACCGAACTGAGCGCCAGCGTTCCCGCCATTCCGGCGGTCAAAGCGGAAATCCGCAAGCATTCGCTGGCGGAGTTGCAGACGCTCGCCCGGCGCGCATTAGAGTGCCGCACGGCGGCAGAGGTGAGGAGTTTATGAAAATCGCAACCGTCACGCTCAACCCGGCCATTGATCAGACCGTGCGCGTCAACAATTTCCGCACTAACACCGTCAATCGCGGGCAGGCCATGCAGTTCAACGCGGGCGGCAAAGGCGTCAACGTCGCCTCGTTTCTGGCCGATAGCGGCTACGAAGTAGCCGTGACCGGCTTTCTCGGCCAGGACAACGCCGAAATTTTTGAACGTTTCTTCGCGCGCAAGGGCATCGCCGACCATTTTGTACGCATCCCCGGCGAGACCCGGACCGGCGTCAAAATCGTCGACGAGGCCAGGCAGCGCACCACCGATATCAACATGCCCGGCCTGACGCCGCCGTCAGAGGCGATAGAGGCCCTGTTTGAGCAGATCGAACACCTCGCAGCCTCCTGTGACTGGTTCGTGCTGGCCGGGGCGCTACCGCCGGGCGTACCCGATACGCTCTATGCCACCATCATCGCCCGGCTCAAGGAACTCGGCAAGCGTGTGACGCTGGACACAAGCGGTCAGGCCCTGCGCCAGGGCGTGCTGGCAGGCCCGACCGTCATCAAGCCCAATATCGACGAACTGCAAGAACTGAGCGGACGGACGCTGGCAAACGAATTCGACATCGAACTGGCGAGCAGTGAGTTGATGAACAACGGTATCAAGCTCGTCGTGGTCTCTATGGGCGAGCGCGGCGCCATGTTCATCGACGAGGAGAATGCGCTGGTGGCGGTTCCTCCAGCGGTGACGGTGAAAAGCACCGTCGGGGCCGGTGACGCGCTGGTAGCCGGGCTGCTCGCCGGTCTGGCGCAGAATATGAGCCTGGCCAACTGCGCCCGCCTTGCCACAGCCTACTCGCTTGGCCGCATCACCGGCCTCAGTTCCAGGCTGCCTGATCGCGAAACGCTTCAGGCATACTTCCAGCAGGTGACCATCCACACCCGTAACAGCGTTTCCCTGTAGTGCGTCAGCAGTCACTGTTGTAACGAAATGTATCTCTCACATCACAAGGAGAAAACGAACATGGCGAAGATCGTTGCGATTACCTCCTGTCCCACAGGAATCGCGCACACCTTCATGGCCGCCGAGGGCCTCAAGCGAGGGGCCGAGGCGCTGGGCCACAGCATCAAAGTGGAGACGCAAGGCTCCGTTGGCGCGCAGGATACCCTGACTGCTGCCGACATTCAAGATGCAGATGTGGTAATTATCGCCGCCGATGCCAAAGTGGACATGAGCCGCTTTGCCGGCAAGCCCGTCTATGAAACCTCAACCAACGCCGCCATCAAAGACGGCCAGGCGGTCGTCAGGAACGCGCTGAGCAGCGTGCCTGCGCCTGCTCCCGCGCCTGCGCCGACCACAAAAAGCATTGTGGCCATCACCTCCTGCCCGACGGGGATCGCGCACACCTTTATGGCGGCAGAAGGGCTGGAAAAGGGGGCGGAGGCGCTGGGCTATAAGATCAAAGTGGAGACGCAAGGCTCCGTTGGCGCGCAGAACACGCTTACGCCTGCCGATATCGCGGCAGCCGACGTGGTCGTCATCGCTGCCGATGCCAAAGTGGATCTGAGCCGTTTTGCCGGCAAGCCGATCTATGAAACCTCGACCAATGCCGCCATCAACGATGGCAAGGCCGTTATCAGTAAGGCGCTGGCGCAGGCCACGCCGGCCAGGGCGGGCGCGAAGGACTATGTGGCAGAGGTGCAGGCGGCAAAGGCCGCGAGGTCACAGAGCCGCAGAGGCCCCTATAAGCACCTGATGACCGGCGTCTCCTATATGATCCCATTCGTTGTGGCCGGCGGCATCATGATCGCCCTGGCCTTCGCGGTTGGCGGCTATAAGATCGCTTTCTTTGATACATCGAACCTGACCGTTCTGCTCACCGGCTTCGCTGCCAACCCCTTGCAGTCGCTGGGCGCGGCCCTCTTCGTGATCGGGGCGAAAGCAGGCTTCCTGCTCTATGTTCCCATTCTGGCAGGCTTCATCGCCTACTCGATCGCCGACCGGCCCGGCATCGCCCCCGGCATGATCGGCGGCGTTATCGCCAGTCTCGGCGGCTCCGGCTTCCTGGGCGCCATCATCGCAGGCTTCCTGGCCGGCTATACCGTCTACTGGCTGAACCGGGGCATCAAGCTGCCGCGCAATCTGGCCGGTATCATGCCCGTCCTCGTCCTCCCTGTCCTCGGCTCGCTGATCGTCGGCCTGGTTATGATCTTCGTGGTCAGCGTCCCCGTCTCCTTCCTCAACCAGGCGCTGATCGGCTGGCTGAAAGGTTTGCAAGGAGTCAACGCAGCATTCCTGGGCCTGCTCATTGGCTTGATGATGGCCTTCGACATGGGCGGACCGGTCAATAAAGCTGCCTATGCCTTTGCCACCGGGCTGCTGCTCGACCCGCACAATCCCGTCTACTTGCCTATGGCGATGTCGATGGCCGCCGGTATGACGCCCCCACTGGGCCTGGCGCTGGCAACCGTGCTGTTCAAGAACCGCTTTACCCATGACGAGCGTGAGGCCGGGAAAGCGGCCTGGGTGTTGGGCGCATCATTCATCACCGAAGGGGCCATCCCCTTCGCCGCCGAAGACCCCTTCCGCGTCATCCCCTCTATCATGATCGGCTCGGCGATCACCGGCGCGCTAGTCGGACTCTTCGGCATCGGCCTGCACGTCCCGCACGGCGGCATCTGGGTCATGTTCATTCCCGGCGTCGTTGGCAACCTGCCTCTCTATATCCTGTCCATTCTCATCGGGACAGTCGTCACTGCCGCCGCGCTCTTTGTCCTCAAACGCCCCATCGCCCTGGAAGAGGGCGCGGCTGAAGAGGAAAAAGCCGGTGTGGTGGTAGCCGCGTAACGCAATACAATTGCCATTAAGCAGGGCAAGGGCGGAAAATCTGGCTTGTTTTCCGCCCTTGCCTTTTTTCCTTTGTCCAACCATAAGATATAATGAATCATCCCCGTTGTGGGGTAAAGGGAGACCATATCCATGCAGCAAGAAAGGATTGCCCGATGAGTAAAGTGCTGGCGGTTATTTTAGCAGGTGGGCAGGGCGAGCGATTGAGCCTTCTCTCCCAGAAACGCGCCAAGCCCGCCGTCCCCTTCGCGGGCAAGTATCGCATCATCGATTTTGCCCTCAGCAACTGCGTCAATTCCGGCATCTTTGATGTCGTCGTGCTGACACAGTACCGGCCTCACTCGCTGAACGACCATATCGGTATTGGACGCCCCTGGGACCTCGACCGGCAGCAAGGGGGCATTCACCTGCTCCAACCCTATGTCGGGCGCGGCGACGCGGACTGGTATCAGGGAACCGCCGACGCCGTCTACCAGAACCTGAGCTTCATTCTGGAATCGCCCTGCGATTACGTCCTCATTCTGGCCGGCGATCATATCTATCGCATGGACTACGGGCCGATGCTCGCCTTCCATCAGCAGCGTAACGCAGCCGCCACGCTGGGCGCGGTCGTCGTGCCTCTGGAAGAGGGCCACCGCTTTGGCATTCTGGAGACCGACGCTGAGGGGCGCGTCATCTCCTTTGAGGAGAAGCCGAAACAGCCGCGCGGCACCCTCGGCTCAATGGGCATCTACGTCTTTAACCGCGAGACGCTCATCGATGTACTGCTGGAAGACGCGCGCGCCGCCGAAGCCGGTACGCCAAGCCAGCACGATTTTGGACGCAATATCATCCCCGGCATGGTGGCGCGCGGCGAGGGTATCTACGCCTATCCTTTTACCGGCTACTGGCAGGATGTCGGCACCATCCAGTCCTACTGGGAAGCGCACATGAACCTGCTCGGCGACCATCCTGCCTTCGACCTCTACGACCCGTCCTGGGTCATTCACACGCGCAGCGAAGAGCGTCCTCCGGCCTCCATTCGCGAGGGCGCGCAGATCGTCCAGAGCCTGATCTCGCACGGCAACATCATTAAAGGGCGGGTCGAACACAGCGTCCTCTCGCCCGGTGTCGTTGTCGAAGAGGGCGCGGTGGTACGCGATTCCATTATCCTCTTCGATACCGTTATCGGCGCAGGCAGCGTGGTTGATCGAGCGATACTGGATAAAGAGGTCGTTGTCGGCAAGAACTGCTACATCGGCTATGGCGACGACATGACGCCCAACCGGCAGGAGCCCCACCTGCTCAACACGGGCATCACGCTCATCGGCAAGCGCACGCGCCTGCCCGATAATCTCAAGGTTGGCCGCAACTGCAAGATCGGCACCGACCTGCGCCCGCAAGACTTCCCCGGCGATACAATGGCCAGCGGCGAGACACGCGAAGACCGCACCTTCGCGCACGGCTGGGAACGCGAACTGGCCCGCCGCAGCGCAAACAGGCAATGACGGTTTTTACCTGTGGGCAGGGGCCGATTGCGTCTGCTCCTGCTCCTGCTGCACCGTATCAATGAGTGTATTCAACTGCTGCGGCGAGACAACCTTGTTGGTCTGCGGATCAAAGATCACGTTATCCTGCGGGCAGTAATAGAGGCGGTTATAGATGGCCGTTGCGCTATCCCAGGCCCCGTAGTGCTTCTGTGCCTCCAGGTCACCGCGCATGACACGAGTAAAGGCGAAGAAGGAGAGAACGAGCGTCGCGATAATGCCGAGCAGGGAGAGAACGACCAGTACCAGCTCCCAGGGTTCAAAGCCCGGCCCGAAGCTTTCTGAGCCAACGAAAACGAGAATTAAAAAGACACAGATACCGACAACCACCACCCCGATTGAGATAAACTGGATCATGGTGATCTTTTTTCCCGGCATTGCCGGTGGCCCATAGGGAACCATGCCCGATTGATACGCCGCCGAAAGCCTGATTACCTTTGCATTTTTGTCGACCGGACACACGGGCTTTTGCCCCATCGTCGCTGCCATACAAACCTCCTTATAGTACCCTGGATCAGGAAATGATTTCTCACAAACAAACATATCATGCTGCTACTATTGTAGTCAATAACCGAAGGTAACGGCAAGCCCGGATTTGACACGTGTTCGCATACCCGTTACACTGACAGAAAAAGCGTTTTGAATGGAGAGGATATTCTTACATTGATGGCTATACCCATTACCATTGTTGGGCTTGGCCCCGGACGCTGGGAGGCGCTCACGCTGGAGGCGCGGGACGTGCTGGCGCAGGCGGCTCAGGAGCAGCAGCCCGTCTACCTGCGCACGCTTGTCCACCCGGCAGCAGAGGCCCTCAAAGAGCATATGCCTGATCTGCGTTTAGAGTCATTTGACCGCTTTTATGAAGAAGCTGACCGGTGGGAGACACTGTACACCGAACTGGCGGAAGCAGTGTGCAGGCTGACGGAGCGGGGGCCGGTGATCTATGCCGTACCGGGCGATCCGCTGGTTGGCGAGGCTTCGGTTCTCGCCTTGCTGCGACTGGCGCGCGAGCGCGGGCTGAAGACGCGCATCGTGAACGGCCTCTCATTTCTGGAACCGGCCTGCGCCGCGCTGGAAATTGACCCGCTGGCGGCGGGCATGCAGTTGCTCGATGCCACCGCGCTGGCGGCGTGGAGCAGCGAGGAACTGGCGGCCAGGTTGATCCCGACCACGCCGCTGCTGGTGGCCCAGCTCTATAATCGCCGACTTGCCAGCGCGGTCAAGCTGGCGCTGAGCGAATTCTACCCGGACGAGCGGCCGGTGAAGCTGGTACGCATCACCGGCGCGCAGGAAGAGGTGGTTGAACTGCCGCTCTACGAACTTGACCGCCGCACCTACCCCGACCAGTTCAGCGTCCTCTACGTGCCGCCGGTCGATGAGTTAACGGCCCTGCGCCTGCCGGAGACGCTACGCTACATCACCATGCGCCTGCGCCGCGAGCCGGATGGCTGCCCCTGGGACCGCCAGCAGACGCACGAAACGCTGATCCGCTACGTCATTGAGGAGACCTACGAGGTGGTGGAGGCCATAGAAGAGGGCAATATGGAGAAACTGGCCGACGAACTGGGCGACCTGCTGCTCCAGGTCTACCTGCACGCCGAGCTTGCGCGCCAGGAGGGGCAGTTCGCCATCGGCGACGTACTTGAACACATTAACGCCAAGCTGATTCGCCGCCACCCGCACGTCTTCGGCTCCGTCGAGGTGAGCAGCGCGCAGCAGGTGAATCAGAACTGGGAGGCTATCAAGCGGCAGGAACGCATGGCCGCCGGGGAGGATGTGCAGGCCGAGAGCGCGCTGGCAGGCGCAAAACGGGCCGCGCCCGCCCTGATCGTCGCGCAAGACTACCAGAAACGGGCCGTGCGCGCCGGTTTTGAATTCCCCACGCTGGACGACGCCTTCAAGAAGCTGGAAGAGGAGCTTGATGAACTCAAAGAGGCCGCGACACCCGCGCACCGCTTTGACGAGATGGGCGATGTCCTCTGGATGGTCGCGCGTATCGCGGGAAAACTCGACATCGATGCCGAAGCTGCCCTGCGCTCTGCCACGCGCAAATTTCGCCTGCGTTTCCAGGCCATGGAACAGCTTGCCCGCGAGCAGGGGAAAACGCTGCCAGACTACAGCCGCCCGGAGATACGCGCCCTGTGGCAGCAGGCCAAAAGCCTGACAGCAAACAATGCTAAATAAACCCGTAACGGCAGAGATGGACGGGATGGCTTGCATCAAACGAGATAAGATGATACATTGAATGGCGTTATGAGAAATGAGTTACTGGCATGGTTTGCGCGTGAGGGGCTGCTGCTGCAAAATGTCATCTCGGCAGCAGAGGACCCGGAGCATGATGAAGTCAAAGTGCTGGTCAGGGGGCCGGTCATCGCGCTCAGCCGCGCAAGCGATGACTTCCGCGAATGTCCCGACCCCGTCCTCTTTGGCTACCCTGAATCGTCTCTGGATATGATGACCCTGGAGGATATGCACGCCTTCGTGGCGCAGTGGTTCGACCGCGCCGTCGAGGCGGGCATGGGGCGCTGCTTCGTCTGCAACCAGCGGCTCGACAATAGCGGCGAGAAGCCCTGGGATGCCGTCTTCGTCTCGAAAGAACTGTTTTGCTGGCTGCTGGTTCACTTCGATTGCA
>Ga0209810_1000893_pt1 | contig 53147 bp, 49 predicted proteins | sample Coa_R1_7_FD_187159 | JGI IMG/M metagenome (GOLD analysis project Ga0209810, IMG submission 187159) | Surface soil microbial communities from Centralia Pennsylvania, which are recovering from an underground coalmine fire - Coalmine... | ecosystem: Environmental > Terrestrial > Soil > Unclassified... | reverse complement strand
GCCGTCCTTATTCGGGGACTACCGCGTCCTCGAATTAAACGGCGCTTCCTCGACTCACACCGAGCACCGCAAAGTCTAGAAGTGCTGCCATCCGTTCTCGAGCGGATCGCGGCGTCCGTTGGCCCGCTCGATCACGACGCCGTGCTCACGTGAGAGAATCGTTCCCAGCGAGTAGAGCGGGATTTCCCCGGCCACATCCGTCGCCGCGGCGAGCTGTTCCGGCGCAATGGCCATGAGGAGTTCGTAGTCCTCACCGCCGAAGAGGGCGATGTCACGAGGATCGACGTGCAAGTCCGCGGCTGCCTCTCGCGCCGAGATAGCGACAGGTATCGCTTCCTCATACACCACGGCGCCCACGCCTGAGGCGGCGGCCATGTGCTGGAGGTCGCCTGCCAGGCCGTCGCTGAGATCGAGCATGGCGTGAACGAGGTGTCGCTCGGCCAGTGCCCGGGCGACGGTAACACGTGGCTCGGGCACGTATTCATGCCCCCGCCGACGTAGGCCCGAGGAACGGCCGAGCACTCCGGTGGTGACCAGGACATCGCCGATTCGGGCGCCCGAGCGCAGCACAACCTGGTCGCGCGGAACCACGCCAAGCTGGGTGAGGGTCACCTGCGGGGGGCCGGCGGCCCGGGACAGGTTTCCACCCACGATCGCCACGCCGCACCGCTCGCCCTCGTAGCGGAGGCCCTCGTAGAGGCGTTCGACCCACGTCACCGGCACGTCGGGATCGAGGGACAGCGCTACGAGAGCGTAGGTCGGAACACCGCCCATGGCCGCAATGTCGCTGACGTTGACGGCGAGCGCTCGCCGTCCCACCGCGTACGGATCGGAGCCGGCCGTGAAATGCACCTCTTGCACGAGCGTGTCCGTCGTCGCGAGCAGGTCGTTCGGACCGGGCATCGGAACCACCGCGGCATCGTCTCCGATTCCCAGGGCCGTACCGGGAGCCCCGACGATCCCGGCCAACCGCTCGATCAGCCGGAACTCGCCCAGATCCCGGACGGTTTGAGCGTGCGACATCGAGTGCGGCGCGCCGCAGACGTCCGCGCTGCCTCCTAGGGGTAGATCGATCGCGCGTTGGTCGCGTCGGAGACCGTGCGGACGGCCACGATGTACGCGGCGAGCCTCATGTCGACATCGTGAGACAGCTTCGTCTGCAGCACCCGCTGGAAGCTGTTGCGCATGATGCGGTGCAAACGCTCGTTGATCTCGTCTTCGCTCCAGAAAAAGTGCTGCAGATCCTGGACCCACTCGAAGTACGAAACCGTCACGCCCCCGGCGTTGGCGAGGATGTCCGGGACCACAAAGACGCCGTTTCGGTTCAGAATCTCGTCGGCCTCCGGCGTCGTCGGCCCATTGGCGCCTTCGACGATCACTTTGGCCCTGACTTTTTCTGCATTTTGGTCCGTTAGCTGATTCTCGAGCGCGGCCGGTACCAGGACGGTGACGGGAAGCTCGAGTAGTTCGTCATTGCTGATCGGCTTGGCCTGCGGAAGTCCTCGCAAATTGCCGTGCTCCTGTACGTAGCGGAGCGTGTCGGGTATATTCAGCCCCTGCGGGTTGTAGACCCCGCCCGAGACATCGCTGACCGCCACGACCTTGAGTCCCTGGTCGGCGAGCAGCCGCGCGGAATTGGCTCCCACGTTCCCGAAGCCCTGGACCGCCACTGTCGCCTTGGACTGATCGATTTCGAGGTGCTTGAGGGCCTCCAGGGTGACGATCATGACGCCGCGTCCCGTCGCCTCCGTCCGTCCCTCCGACCCACCGATGCTGACCGGCTTGCCGGTGACCACGGCGGGGACCGAGTAGCCCTTGTGCATGCTGTACGTGTCCATCATCCAGGCCATCGTCTCCGCGTTCGTGCCGACGTCCGGCGCCGGAATGTCGGACTCGGGGCCGATAATGAGGGAGATCTCCGTGGTGAATCGGCGCGTGAGATTTTCCAGCTCGTCTTTCGATAGCTGGCTTGGATCGACGACGACCCCACCCTTCGCTCCGCCGAACGGAAGATTGAAGATCGCGCACTTCCACGTCATCCACATAGCGAGGGCCTTAACCTCTTCGAGGGTCACCGCCGGGTGATAGCGGATTCCGCCCTTCGTGGGGCCGCGATGCAGATTGTGCTGCACGCGGTACCCTTTGTAGATCTGGATCGACCCGTCATCCATGTGGACAGGGAAGTCCACCTGAAGGATGCGCTGGACGTTCCGTAGGATGAGACGGACCGCAGGGTCAAGATTGAGGAAGTCGGCTGCGCGATCAAACTGCCGCTGCGCGGTCGTGAACGGATCGGGACCTCCGACCGTCGCACGCTGGCGAAGGGTCGCCTGCTCGGCCTCCACGGCCTCTTCCGTCTGTTCCGCCTGCTCTGCTTGCTGCACGCTGTCCTCCAAACCTTTCCGGCTGATATCGGAACTCGGTACAGCCCGCGCGGCAACAGCCGTGCCGTGGGGCACCCCTACTTGTAGCGCAGGAACCCGGAAGGCACCAAGGCCCGAGAAAGTGCGCCGCTAGACCGAAACGGTGACGCTGTAGCCGCCGCCATGGTATGACGCCCCGTTCAGGGGAAGCACGACCGTCTGACCGGGAGCCAGTCCGTGGAACGAGGCGCTGGCATGACCTCCCTTGCTGTATCGCACAGTTGCCGTGCCGCTGAACGCCGACTTGCCTCGATTCGTCACCGTGATACTTCCCGCAGATCCGGGGCCGGACCCGAACGTGGCGTTGTACGCGACGATCTGCCAGCTCGACGGCAACCCGCTCAGGCTGGTTCCCGGAACGGTGGCCGAGGGGGTGGTAGCAGTCGCGCTGACGGCAGCGGGTGTCCCGGTCAAGCCGGTGGTCCCGGCACCGGGTGCCGCGCCGGACGCCCCCGACGCCGATGTCGCCGCAGGTGGCGAGGCGGCAGATTGGCGGGCCGCCGCGACGATGGACGCGGCCTGCCGCTTCGCTCGCGCCACAATCGCGATGCTCCGGCGGCGCGCGCGCGCCGTGTCCCGGCTAATGAGGTCGGAGGCGGCCGCATGTGCGGCGCTCACGATCGCAGTGGCCTGAGCTCTCGCTTGAGTGGTGGAACCGGAAACGACAGTGCGGTGCTGGCCGCCGGAAGGCGGCGCGGATGTGAAATGGCTGCCGACAAAAATACCCGCGCTTATGACGCCGACCGCAGCAAACGCCAGGACGATGACGATCCCGGCGATGACCAGGCCGTCGCGGGTGCGCCGGTCATTCGGGGGTGCAACAGGACGCCCGATTGTCGAAGTCATGATTCCTCCACCGGAACTGCTGCGTTTGCCGCGCATTATAGGGCCACAGGCCGAAATTCGCACGTTGGTCGGGGAAAACGCACGCTGTTAGCATGTGGATGACCGCACAGGCGGCCCGTTAACACCTCCCGAGGATGGATGGAATGGTAACCCAGGAGAAGACGCCGGCGAGTCAGACCGACGGTCCCGCTGTCCGGTTCGAGGCAAGCAAGGGCATCGGCTACATCAAGCTGAACAAACCCAGGGCGAACCTATACGACAGGGATTTCATGCAGCAGCTCAGCGATGCGGTGGATGAGGTTCGCTTTAACGACGACGTGAAGGTCGTCATTATGATGAGCGAACTGCCGGGCATGTTCTCGGCAGGCGCCGATATCAAGATGCTTAAAGCGAGCAATCCGACCTTCAAGGCCGCCTTTTGCATGGGTGCGCAGGAAACTCTGCAGAAGATCGAGCGGACACCCAAAGTATTCATCGCCGCACTTTCCGGTCACACGGTGGGCGGCGGGCTGGAGATTGCGCTGGCCACAGACATTCGCTTTGCAACGGACGATCCCGGCACGCAAATCGGCCTGCCGGAAGTGAAGCTCGGAGTGCTTCCGGGTACGGGCGGAACGCAGCGACTGACCAGGCTGGTGGGACCGTCCAGGGCCCTCGACCTCATGATTACTGGAAAGATGCTGAGCCCGCAGGAAGCCCTTGATCTCGGCATCGTGAATTACCTTGCTTCGCCCGATCAACTCGAGGCGAAAGTGGAGGAATATGCCACGGCGATCGCCAACGGCGCAAGCAAGGCGATCGGGCTCATCAAGCAGGCGGTCGTACAGGGGAAGGAAGTCGGTCTGGACTCCGGTCTGTTCATGGAGCGAGAGTTGCAGAACCGGCTTTTCATTACCCAGGACGCGCAGGAGGGGCTCCAGGCGTTCATGGACAAGCGGCAACCGGAATTCCACGGAAAGTAGGCGCAAGAGTGTCCGGGGTCCGGCCGCTCACTTCGCACGGAGGATCGCATGGCAGCGGTTGACGCCAAGCAGTATCGGATGGTTATCGACGGCCGCCTGGTCGACAGCGCGAGCGGCGAGACGATGGACGTCGTCAACCCCGCGACGAATGACGTCATTGCGACGGTGCCGCGGGCAAGTCGACAGGATGTGGATCGTGCCGTCGCCGCCGCGCGGGCGGCGTTTGAAGGATCCTGGAGCCGTGTGTCGGCCTCGAAGCGAAATCGTCTCCTGATGAAGCTGTCCGATCTAATCAGGGATCGGATCGACGAGATTGCCGCGCTCGAGACGCTGAACTCCGGCAAGGCCATTTCCTCGTCAGGGGCCGAGATTCTCGGGGCGCTGGAGGATCTCGAGTTCTATGCGGGCTCCGGAACGAAACTGATGGGGGAGACGATCCCGGCACCGTATGGGCTGCTCTACTACACCGTTCGCCAGCCGCTCGGAGTGGCCGGGCAGATAATTCCGTGGAACTATCCGTTTCTCATGGCGATGTGGAAGATCGCGCCGGCTCTTGCGGCCGGCAACACCTTGGTCCTGAAGCCGGCAAGTCTCACCCCACTCACCGCACTTCTGCTGGGGGAGCTCTGCCTGGAGGCGGGCATTCCGGCCGGGACGGTGAATATCATCTCCGGTCCCGGCGCATCGGTGGGATCGTACCTGGCCGGGCACCCTGATGTAGCGAAGGTTGCCTTCACGGGGGAGACTGCCACTGGCCGTCTCATCCTGCAACTGGCCGCCCAGACCATGAAGCGCGTCACCCTGGAACTGGGCGGCAAGTCGCCGAACGTCGTGTTTGCAGACGCAGATCTGGACGATGCGGTCAATGGCTCCCTCTTTGCGATCTTCTACAACTCGGGCCAATCGTGTGAGGCACGCTCGCGTCTCTTTGTCCAGCAGGACGTGTACGAGCGGTTCGTCGATCGCTTCGCGAGCGCGGCCGAGCGCATCAAAGTGGGAGATCCCTTCGACCCGGAAATGCAGGTCGGCGCGATCATCTCGCGCTCGCAACTGGAGAGCATTGAGGGATACATCCGGCTCGGCATCGAAGAGGGAGCGCGCCTCGTCGCGGGTGGGAAACGTCCCGACGACCCCTCGCTCGGACGCGGCAACTTCCTGCTTCCCACGGTCCTAGCTGATGTGGCCAATGCGATGCGCGTGGCGCAGGAAGAGATCTTCGGGCCGGTCGCCGTCATCATTCCATTCAAGGACGAAGCCGAGGTCATCCGGATGGCCAACGAGTCGATCTACGGGCTGGCGGGAACTGTCTGGACACGGGATCTGGGACGAGCGCATCGAGTAGCGGGGGCAATCGAGACCGGTGTGATCGGGATCAATACCTTCGCGACAGCCATGCCTGGCCTCCCGTTTGGGGGATTCAAGCAATCCGGCATCGGGCGCGAGCGCGGATTGGAAACCCTGAAGCAGTACACAGAGTTGAAAAGCGTGCTTGTCAACACCAGCCCGCGCCCCGTGAACCCCTGGAACCTGTAATGGAACTGCGCACCCCAGTCATTGTCGACGCCGTCCGAACACCCTTCGGCCGGCACGGCGGGGCGTTGCGGGCGGTGCGGCCGGACGACCTGGCCGCTCACGTCATCCGGGCACTCGTTGAGAGGTCAGGCATCCCGCCCGACTCTGTCGAAGACGTCTTTCTCGGCGACGCAAACGGCGCGGGTGAAGACAACCGAAACATAGGCCGGATGGCCGGACTACTGGCGGGGCTTCCCGTGGAGGTGCCGGGCGCCACCGTCAACCGACTGTGTGGGTCGGGTCTGCAGGCGGTCGTCTCGGCGGCGCGGGAAATCCAAACCGGGAGCGCCGATGTCGTGATCGCGGGCGGAGTGGAGAGCATGACGCGGGCTCCGTACGTCACTCTCAAGCCCGATACCGGATTCGCCCGCGGCAACACGACGATGTGGGACACGACGCTCGGGTGGAGGATGGTGAATCCGCGCATGGAAGCCGAGTATCCACCGATTAGTCTCGGCGAGACTGCCGAGCGCGTGGCGGAACGATACGGCGTCACGCGCGAGGACCAGGACTGCTTTGCGCTGCGGAGTCACCGTCGAGCCGCCGCCGCCGGGCGAGCCGGTTCTTTCGACGAGGAGATCGTGGCGGTCGACGTCCCGGTCAAGGGCGGCATGGAGCAGGTCACGGCAGACGAGGGCATACGTCCCGACACGTCGCTGGAGAAGCTCGCTGGCCTGAGGCCGGCGTTCACACCCCAGGGAACAGTAACCGCCGGCAACTCGTCCCCGCTCAGCGATGGCGCTGCCGCCCTCCTCATCATGTCGGAGGGCGCGGCCGAGACCTACGGACTGCGCCCACTCGTCCGGTTCCTTGGCGCCGCGACGGCCGGCGTTCATCCGGACTATATGGGGATGGGCCCAGTGCCTGCGACGCACAGGTTGCTTGGGCGCCTCGGACTTGGCATCGAGGATGTAGACATTGTGGAGCTGAATGAGGCGTTCGCGGCGCAGGCTCTCGCCGTGATCCGGCAGCTGGGGCTCTCGGAGGACCGAGTAAACCCGAACGGCGGCGCGATTTCCATCGGTCACCCGCTGGGAGCGAGCGGAGCCCGCCTGGCCGCCACGCTCGCTCGCGACATCGCACGCCGCGGAGTGCGCTACGGGTTAGCCACGATGTGCATCGGTGTCGGCCAGGGAATCAGCGCCATGTTCGAGCGAGCCACATGACCAACGTGGCGGCTCCAGTGGACGCTGCCACGGTCATGGTCGTCCGACACGGCGTACCGGTCGGCGAGTCATGGCAGGTGTACATGGTACGTCGCCCGGTACGGAGCGATTTCGCCGCTGATGTGTTCGTGTTTCCGGGAGGTAAGGTTGACGGCAGCGACCGGGATCCCGCGCTCTCCGATTGGGTCGACGGCCATCCGGATCAAGAAAACGCCCCGGACGGGCGCGACGAGTGGCGAGCCCTTCGCATCGCCGCGGTGCGGGAGCTATTTGAGGAGGCAGGCGTTCTGATGGCGCACCGGCCGGACGAGCCCGTCGTCAGGCTCGTTGGAGCGGATGCCGAGCGCTTTGATAAATATCGGCGGCGGCTCCGAGCGGGAGATCTAACGATGCTCGAACTTGCGCGGGAAGAGAATCTTCGCTTCGCGCTGGACCGACTCAAGCCGTTCTCACGATGGATTACACCGGAGACATTTCCGCGCCGATTCGACACCCGCTTTTTCATCGCTCTCATGCCCGAGCACCAGACGCCCATCCACGACGCTGAAGAGGCGACGGCCAGCGTCTGGATTGCCCCGGGCGACGCGGTGCGCCGGTTCCGGCACCGCGACTTTCCCCTTGTCTTCGCCACCGAGAGACATCTCGAGCAACTCGCCGGCTTTCCGTCGATCGAGGCGGTGATGGCCGCGGAAGCTGAAGCCAACCTGCAACCTGTCATGCCGAAAGTCGTTAATCGTGACGGCCGGGAGGAATTTCTCATACCCGGCGATCCGGGCTACGACCAGGTCTGACGGGGTTACGAGCAGCCGGCGGCCGGAGTCCGCGAGAGATCGCCGACCAGCTTGGCGACATCCGGAGTTCCGAACCCGGTCGCGACGTCCCACCCAGGGCCGGCGTGGAGCGGAGTCTCGGTGCCTCTGATCCCTGGAGGATCCTGGATCGCCCCGGACGTGATATCGCGAAAGTCGGCTTCCGTCAGCCCGAGACGGTAAATCTCGTCGTGCATATCTCCCAGCCGGCGCCCCGCCTTTTGATCCGCCAGCGCCATGATGCCTGCCCACGCCGGCGACCCGAGACTGGTGCCGGCGACAGCGTACCAATGGCCCAGGACGCGGGTGGCAACCGGACTCTCCCCCGCCCCGTCGAAGGCCACGTCGGGATAGCCTCGCCGCCCGTTGAGTTGCATCTGAATGTCATGCGGGAGCGACTTCTGATAGCAAGGCTCCGGGTAGAACCTGCTGAATCCTCCGCCGCTCCTATCCCAGGCAGTCTCCTTCGGTGGGGAAAGCGACTCGATCCGCGTTCCACCGACAGAGAGCACGTGTGGGTTTGAGGCGGGCCACTGCGCCACCCGATACGGGAAGTAGCGATGTAAGGAGTCGTCGAGACCGGCCGCGCCGTCATCACCGCTACCCGTCGTGAAGACTATCCCTTTTGCACTCTCGGACGCGTAGAAAGCGTCAAATCTCCTGACGATGGCCCGGCCGGCACGGCTCAGCAGCGTGTCCTCCGTCGCGCCCCAGCTTTGGTTGACGATGTCCGCGCCCTGTCGAACCGCGTCCCGCTCGAGCGTCAGGAACTGCGGCAGACCCTGTACTCCTTCCGTCTCGTCCACCGGACTTTCCAGCACGATGATGCGAGCTCCCGGAGCCATCGCGTGAGCCCATTCCACGTCCAGCGCGGTCTCTCCCTGCCACCCGTCGTCCGAGGAGTGTTTGTGGCCGAGCGGCGCTTCCACCCGAAGAGACAGGGCCGGGAGGCGAAAGGTCCGATCGAAGTCGGCGACATCCTTGACCAATCTGGGATCGCCAAACGACACGATGACGGCAATGGTCTCTCCCCGGCCCGTGATGCCGGAAGCGTAGATCGGCGGCGTGTCGTAGAGCGACCGGAGCTGGGCTGGGTCGAAGCACGGCTTGCTCTTCGAAGCGACGCACCCGGGAGGCGCCGGGACGGCAGCACGGTGCGGGAGCGGGGAGGTGGCGATGGACACGGTGGCGGCAACTAGTGCCGCTACGAGGCGGATTAATTGCATAGACTGACGATGTGCCCTAGTCTACCGGCTTGATTGCTTCGTACGTTGTGCCTGTTCGCCGCACCGCCCCCTCGGATTCCAGCTTTTCCAGCTGGGCGGCGACGGAGAGCTCGGCGAGATCGCGCAGCTCCGGGACGAGTCCAAGGTAGATGCGGTCCACGAGGGTCGGAATGTCGGCGGGTGACGAGTGGAGGGTCGTCAGGATCGCCTTCTCACGCGCCCGGCGGTGTTCTATGTACCCGCGGAGCAGCGTCATCGGGTCCGAGACCAGTGGACCGTGGCCGGGCGCGATGATGCGTGGTTGGAGCGCCAGGAACGCGTCCAGAGTGCGCATGTAGTCCGACATGTTGCCTTCGGGTGGTGCGATGACTGAGGTTCCTTCACCCAGGACGGTGTCGCCCGCGAAGAGAATCCGCGCGTCGGGTGTCCAGAAGGCGACGTGGTCCCGGGTGTGGCCGGGAGAAGGCAGCACGTGCAGGCCCTCGCCGTCCAGCGCGAAGCTCTGGTGGCTCTCGTAGCGCCGGGTCACGCCGGCCGCATCGGCCGATGGCGACGCCCACACATCGACGCCGAGCCGCTCGGCGAGTGGGCCCGCCGCCGGGGCATGGTCAGGATGACTGTGCGTCAGCAAGATGCCCGCCGGTTCCATTTGTAGCTCCCGCAACGCGCCGACGATGGCATCGACGTGTGAGGAGATGAGCGGACCAGGATCGACGACATATGCAGGCGACCGTCCTACGAGGTAGGTGTGAGTTCCGGTGAGCGTCTTGGGTCCGGCATTCGGAGCTGTCAACACGGCCGCCGGTGGACGGTCGTGAAAGACCTGCGGGTCGGCAATCATGGACGATTGTACGGAGGTCGCCGACCCCGAATCGTCTACCATCAGACAACGAGCAGGGAAGGCTGAGGATGGCAGTCGACGAGCAACCGGACGAGCAACCGACGGTGACGATGGACAAGATCGCCTCGCTCGCGAAGCGGCGCGGTTTCGTTTACGGCAGCAGCGAGATCTATGGCGGGCTGAGCGGCTTCTGGGACTACGGCCCCCTGGGCGTGGAACTCAAGGACAACATCAGGCGCTCCTGGTGGCGATCCATGGTGCAACTACGCCCGGATGTCGTGGGACTCGATAGCGCCACCATGCTGCCGGAGGTAGTCTGGCAGGCGTCCGGTCACCTTGAAAACTTTACGGATCCACTCGCCGAATGTACCGTGTGCCGGCGGCGCTTCCGGGCGGACGACGTCGACAATCCCGAGGTCTGCCCGGAATGTGGTGGCCGATTGACCCAGCCGCGGCGCTTTAACACCATGTTCAAGACGAACGTCGGACCCATCGAAGCGGAGGGGACCGCGGCGTATCTCCGTCCGGAAACCGCGCAGGGCATCTTCCTGAACTTCAAGAACGTGCTACAGACGACCTCACAAAAAGTCCCGTTCGGCATCGCTCAGATCGGAAAGTCGTACCGAAACGAGATCACGACCGGTAACTTCGTGTTCCGGAGCCGGGAATTCGAGCAGATGGAGATGGAATTCTTCGTCCGGCCCGGAACCGACGATCAGTGGTGGGAGTACTGGAAAGAGGAACGCTTGAGATGGTGGGTTGAAGAACTCGGCATCAACTCGGCCCACCTCACCAGCCGAAACCATGAGCCATCGGAGTTGTCGCACTATTCGAAGCAGACGGCAGACATCGAGTATGCCTATCCATTCGGCATCAGAGAATTGGAGGGCATCGCCGACCGCACGGACTACGATCTCAAGGCTCACATGGCCGGTTCGGGCCAGGACCTGCAGTATTTCGATCCCGAAACGGGCGAGCACTACGTTCCGTACGTGATCGAACCGGCTGCCGGCTTGACGCGCGCCTTCCTCGTCGTGCTCCTCGATGCCTACGCCGAGGAGCGTCTGGGACCCAAGCCGGGTGACGTACGGACCGTACTGCGTCTCAAGCCACCGTTGGCGCCTTTCAAGGTTGCCGTCTTTCCTCTGTCCGCCAACAAGCCGGACCTCGTGGACCGCGCCCGGCGAATCTATGACTCACTCTTGCCGCACTTTCCGGCAGCCTGGGATGATATCGGGAACGTGGGCAAGCGATATCGGCGCCAGGACGAGGTAGGCACTCCCTGGTGCGTCACGGTTGACTACCAGACGCTGGAAGACGGCACCGTCACCATTCGCGATCGCGACAGCATGCAGCAGGAACGCCAGGCGATCGACGATCTGCTCGCGATCTTTCAGGAGCGTTTAGGGCCGCGCTAGTCGGGACCTGCCATCTCCGCCGATATAATCCGGTGACTTTGTGGCTGCCGCTGGGCAGCGTCGCGGGCGGAGTGCGCGGTTCTGCCCGCGGGTCGGATTGGCACAGGAGGACGACCAATGACGCAGTCTGCAACCGAAGCTCCGAGCGCATCGGGGACCGAGCAAAAGTGGGTCTATCTCTTCCGAGAAGGGAACGGCTCGATGCGCGATTTGCTGGGCGGAAAGGGAGCCGGTGTCGCGGAAATGACGCGAGCGGGCCTTCCCGTCCCGCCCGGCTTCACGATCACCACAGCGGCCTGTAATGCCTACCTGGCCGCCGGTGGCGAGTTCCCGCCGGGGCTCTGGCAGCAGGCGCTGGACGCTCTCCACGACGTCGAAGAGCAGACCGGCAAGCAGTTCGGAAACCCTGCGAACCCTCTTCTTGTCTCCGTTCGATCCGGCGCCAAGTTCTCCATGCCGGGCATGATGGACACCGTCCTGAATCTCGGACTGAACGATGAAACCACGCGCGGACTAGCCGCGCAAACCGACAACGAGCGCTTCGCCTACGACGCGTACCGCCGATTCATCCAGATGTACGGAAAGATCGTGCTCGGTATCGACGCGGACCTTTTCGAACATGCTCTCGACGCCCTGAAGCAACAGACCGGCGCGGCGACGGATGCCGACCTGTCGGTGGATGCGTTGCAGAGATTGGTTGCCGAATTCAAGGACATTGTTCAGCAGCAGACGGGCGAGCAGTTTCCCACGAATCCCGAGGAACAACTTCACGGCGCCATAGCCGCCGTGTTTCGCAGTTGGAACGGCGCTCGGGCGCGCGCTTACCGGGAGGCGGAAGGCATTCCGCACGATCTGGGCACTGCCGTCAACGTGCAGGCCATGGTCTTCGGCAACATGGGCAACGACTCCGGGACGGGAGTCGCATTCACCCGGAATCCATCGACGGGGGAGCACAAGCTCTACGGCGAGTATCTGCTCAATGCTCAGGGCGAGGACGTGGTGGCGGGCATTCGCACCCCCCAGCCGATCAGCGCGCTGCAACGGGATATGCCCGACGTCTATCAACAATTCCAGGACATAGCGACCCGCATGGAGCGGCACTACCGGGACATGCAGGATCTGGAGTTCACCATTGAGCGAGGCAAGCTCTACATGCTGCAGACCCGCAACGGCAAGCGTACCGCTGCCGCGGCGGTGAAGGTCGCAACCGACATGGTGCACGAGGGCACGATCAGCAAGGAGGAAGCCCTCCTCCGAATCGACCCGAAGCATGTCGTACAACTGCTTCTGCCGCGCTTTGACGATAGGGCGCGGAATGAGGCGCTGAACAGCGACCGTTTTCTGGCCAAGGGACTCAACGCGTCGCCGGGTGCCGCTGTCGGCAAAGCGGTGTTCGATGCCGATCGAGCGGCCCAGATGGGAAACAACGGGGAATCGGTGATTCTGGTGCGCCCGGAAACCTCGCCTGACGACGTGCATGGCATGATCGCGGCCAAAGGGATTTTGACCGCGCGCGGCGGGGCGACCAGCCACGCGGCAGTGGTGGCGCGCGGAATGGGCAAGCCCTGCGTGGCCGGCGTCGAAGCTCTCAAAGTCGATCTGGCCAACTGCCGGATGTCGGTCGACGGAAAGACCATCAATGAGGGTGACGTCATTTCCATCGACGGGGCAACGGGCGAAGTCTTTCAGGGAGCCATTGAGACGATCGCCGCCAAATTCTCTGAGGAGACCGAACTCGCCGAGGTGCTCGGCTGGGCCGACGAAATCAGGCGGCTGCAGGTATGGGCGAATGCCGACTATCCGCGGGATGCTGAGCGAGCTCGTGAGTACGGAGCCGAAGGAATCGGGCTCTGCCGCACCGAGCACATGTTCTTCGAGGAAGAGCGGCTGCCCATCGTGCACCAGATGATCTTGTCGGCGGAAGAAGCGGCCCGCCAGGAAGCAGCACTCACGCAACTCGAAGAAGAGACCGCTCGCGCCTCGCGCTCCGACCCGAAGCTCGAAGAGCGCCTCCATCAGGCACGAAAGAACTACGACGACTCTCCGGACGTCAAGAACTACCGGGAGGCGCTGGAGAAACTGCTCCCAATCCAGAAGGACGACTTCAAGGGCGTCCTCAAGGCAATGCACGGCCTGCCGGTGGTTATCCGCCTGATCGACCCGCCGCTTCATGAGTTCCTGCCGTCATACGAAGAGCTGATCGAGGAGGTCACGACCCTCCGCATTCGGGGAGACAACCCGAAGGAACTCGGCGAGAAGGAAAAGCTACTGAGCGCGGTGGCAAGGATGCGGGAGCAGAACCCGATGCTTGGCCTACGCGGAATCCGGCTGGGCATTCTGTACCCCGCGATTATTGATATGCAGGTGCGCGCCATCTTGTCGGCGGCCGTCGAGCTCACTCGGGAGGGCGTTGACGTGCATCCCGAGATCATGGTGCCGCTGGTCGGAACGGAGGATGAGATGCGCCTGTCGCGCGGGCGCATCGAGCGGGTCGCGAAGGAGGTGCTCGACGACGCGGGCGTGGATGTCCGCTACAAGATCGGGACGATGATCGAGGTGCCGCGCGCCGCCTTGACCGCCGCGGCCATCGCGCTTGACGCCGAGTTCTTCAGCTTCGGTACCAACGATCTGACGCAGACTACTTTCGGTTACTCACGGGACGACGCCGAGGGCAAATTCCTCCTCCGCTACGTCGAAATGGGCATCCTTCCTGCCAACCCATTCCAGGAACTGGATCGAGAAGGCGTTGGGAAGCTCATGCGCATGGCCGTGCAAGATGGACGAGCCACCCGTGGCGATCTCGAGATCGGTATCTGCGGTGAGCACGGCGGCGATCCAAGCTCCGTCGCGTTCTGTAACGAGATCGGCTTGAACTACGTGAGCTGCTCGCCGTTCCGCGTACCGGTCGCCCGACTTGCGGCGGCGCAGGCGGTCATCGAGCAGGAAACCGCGAAGTCGGACACACGCTGAGTTGACGAACGCCCAGGACCCAGGGGACGCCTCCGCGGAGGCGTCCCCGCTCTTCGCATTTCACGCCGGCGGGCCCAGCTGGAGCTCGAGCGTACATAGTTAATCCCAGACAGGCCGGCCGGCGGGGAGCCGGCGCTCGAACCGGTTTGCTTTCATCCACCCGGAAATCGAACCCCTAGCGCGGGATGCCGCTCGACTCGGCCCGCGTTCCCCAATGCAGGGCGACCGTGCCGAAATTCAGTAACCGGTAGGTCACCTTGCGCAGGCCGGACTCCTGCATCAGCCGTCCGAATTCCTCGGGCTGCGGGAAAGCTTCGGCAGAGTCGGGCAAGTAGGTGTAGGCGTCACGAGCGTGGGCGAGGATCTGACCAATCACAGGGACGACATGATGCATGTAGGCGCGCGCCAGTTCGTTGCGGGGAGGCGTCATCTCAAGAATCACGACTCGCCCGCCAGGTTTCACGACGCGTGCCATCTCCCGGAGCGCCTCGAGGTAGTCGTCAAAATTTCTCACGCCGAAGCCACAGGTCACGGCGTCGAACGACCGATCCGGAAAGGGCACGCGCAGCGCGTCGGCAAGTTGAAACGTGACGTTGTTGATGCCCTCGCTGCCGGCCTTGCGGCGGGCGAGCGACAACATTTCCGGGACGACGTCGACTCCCACCACTTCTCCGCCGGCGCCGACAGTCTCAGCCAGCTGGAAAGCGAGATCTCCTGTCCCCGTTGCAACGTCAAGAGCGCGGCTCCCCGGCCCTACTTGCGCCGCGCTCACTGCCTGCCGCCGCCAGCGTTGGTCCTGACCGAGCGTCATAACCCGATTCATCAGGTCGTAGTGCTCGGCGATCGCGCCGAACATTCGGACGATCTGCTCGCTACGGCGCGGTGTGTCAGTCATGGTGGACGAGGCTGGGCCCAGGCCCCGGGCCCGATCAGGCAACCGGAGCGGCCGTCTCCGACCTCCTCGTCAGACCGACGGGAGTGAGCCAGTCCGAGTACCCGGGCTTGCGGCCCTTCACGACATCGAAGTACAGGTCCTGGAGCGCCGCGGTAATCGGACCTATCTGGCCACCGCCGATCGTGCGCCCATCAACGTTGCCGACCGGCCCCACCTCGGCGCCCGTGCCGGTGAGGAAGACCTCGTCCGCATAGTACACCTCGGTGCGGGCGACCTGGCGCTCGTGGGTGGGAATCCCGAGCTCTTCTCTGGCCAGCCGGATGATCGTGTCCCGCGTGATTCCCTCGAGAATCCCGTCGGCGATCGACGGCGTGATGAGCGCTCCGTTCCGCACGAGAAAGATGTTCTCGGCACTGCCCTCGCACACGTATCCGTGCTCGTTCAGCACGATCGCTTCGTTGTAGCCGTTGCGCACCGCCTCATTCTTGGCAAGCGCGGTGTTGATGTAGTTTCCGGTCACCTTCGCACGGCTGGGAATCGCATTGTCGGACGACCGGCGCCAGGAGCTAACGCAGAGTGAGAGCGGCCGGTCGGTCTCGATGTACTTGCCATACGGGACAGCAAACAGGGTGAACCCGTCGGCGACACCTTCCATTGAGACGCCGATCTGCTCGGACGATTTGTAGGCGAGAGGACGGATGTACATGTCGGACGGAAAGCCCTCCATGCGGAGCAGATTCACCGTCATCTCGACCAGCTCGTCGACGCCGTACGGCACGTCGATGAACACCATGGCCGTGTTCTTGAGAAACCGCACGAAGTGCTCGCGAAGGCGGAAGACGTAGCTCTCTTTATGCTCGTCGTTCCAGTAACTGCGGATCCCTTCGAAGACACCGGTCCCATAGTTGAAGGCGTGCGTCATCACGCTGACCTTTGCGTCTCCGAGCGGGACGAACTCCCCCTCGAAAAAGGCATAAGTGCGGGGGCTGCTGTCCGTCACGTGTGTCCTCCTCGGGAACAACTGAGCGGCGCCATTTGGCCGGCTCATTATAGGTCTCTGTCGGGCGGGGGCACCGAGGAGGTGGTGGGCGCGACAGGATTCGAACCTGTGACCACGCGGATGTAAGCCGCGCGCTCTGCCGGCTGAGCTACGCGCCCCGGCGACCTATTGTACGGCGGTTGGCTCGGCGCGTTCCCAGTTCTGCAGTGCAACCTGCGCGCCGCCCAGGCGCCGCATGACTCGCTCGCGCCCGAGGACCGCCATGGTGTCAAAGAGGGGAGGGGCGTAGGTGCGTCCCGTCACGGCGACCCGCAGCGTCATAAAGGCCACGCCTGTCTTCAGGCCGAGTCGGTCCACCAGGGCACGGAACGCCGCCTCCAGCGCTTCCACCGTCCACTCCGACAGGGAGTTCGTGACGTCCATCGCTGCGTCCACGACTCGGACCGAGTCCGCCAACGTACCCTTCTTGGGCACGAGCAGAGCCGGATCGTAGGTGATGTCCTCCTGGAGGAAGAACTCGACCGCCTCGACCGTCTCGGCGAGCGTCTTCACACGTTCTTGCTCGAGAACGAGCGCTGCTTTCACATAGGCGATCTCGGAAGGTGTCGGCGGCGAGCTGATCAGGCCGCGTGCCTCGAGGAACGGAAGAGACCGACTCACGAACTCGTCGGGTGGCAGGTTCCGGATATACAGCCCGTTCATCCAATCAAGCTTGTCGGGATCGAAGATCGCGGGGGACCGGCTGACACGGCCAATGTCGAAGAGCCGCACGAGCTCGTCTCGGGTGAAGATTTCGCGGTCGCCCTCGTACGTCACGCCCAGCGTCGCGATGTAGTTGAAGACGGCTTCCGGTAAGTAGCCATCCAGTGCCAGTCCCGAGACGGGCTTTGCTCCAAAGCGAGCTCCGATTTTCTTGCCTTCCGGGCTGACGATGAGGGGGTAATGTCCGAAGCGAGGGGTCGGCTCGCCCAGCGCCTGATAAATGAGTATCTGCTTCGGCGTGTTGGAGATGTGGTCCTGACCCCGGATAACGTCGGTGATGCGCATCGTCAGGTCATCGATCGTCACCGTAAAGTTGTAGAGAGGTATTCCGTTGCTGCGGCGGATGACGAAGTCGCCGATCTCGTCGTTGGCGTACGTCACTTGCCCCAGAATGAGGTCATCCCAGCCGGTTGTTCCATGGTCGGGGACGCGCAGCCGAATCGCGGCCTCTCGCCCGTCCGCCTCAAAGGCGGCTTGTTGTTCGGGTGTCAGTGCCCGGCAGGTCCCGGGGTACCGGAACGGCCGTCTCTCCGCCTCGGCTTCGCGGCGCAGCGCGTCGAGTTCTTCAGGGGTGCAGTAGCACCTGTAGGCGTGGCCGGTGGCGAGGAGCCGGTCGGCATAATCCCGATAGGTATCGAGCCGTCCCATCTGGAAGTAGGGCCCGTATGGGCCGCCTGCTTCGGGGCCCTCGTCCCAGTGGATTCCCAACCACCGGAGGGAGTCCAGAATGCTATGCAAGAACTCTTCGCGGGAGCGGTCCTGATCGGTATCCTCGATCCGCAAGACGAATTTGCCGCCCGTGTGGCGGGCGAACAGCCAGTTCAACACCGCGGCGCGCGAGCGCCCGATGTGGAAGTAGCCGGTCGGGCCCGGCGCCATGCGAACTCGAATATCGTCGGTCATCTCTCGCCCCCGGTGTCTCAGTATGGCATGCTGAACCCGATATAATTTGCGCGGCGGCGCGTCAGAACTGGTAGATCCCGAACCGGCCGGCGGCCCGTCGTCCGAGGAGGCAGCGGTGCGCAAGCGATCGGTCCGCGACCTGGACGTGGCCGGGAAGCGTGTACTGGTGCGAGAAGATTTCAACGTGCCGATGCAGGACGGCCAAATCGCCGACGAGACTCGCATCACGGCCGCCCTCCCGACGATCCGCTATCTCCTGAATCAGGGGGCCGCGGTCATTCTCATCTCTCACCTCGGCCGGCCTCGGGGCCGGATCGATCCTGGCATGAGCCTGAGACCGGTGGCCGAGCGGTTGGCGGAGTTGCTGGGTTGCCCGGTATCGCTGGCGCCTCCCGGCGCCGGCGAAGACGTCGAGGCGATGGCGAGGCAACTGCGGCCCGGCGACGTGCTTCTACTGGAGAACGTCCGGTTCCAGCCTGAAGAGGAGGCAAATGACGAGGACTTCGCACGTTCCCTGGCACGTCTCGGCGACCTCTATGTGAACGATGCGTTCGGATCGGCCCATCGCGCCCATGCCTCCACCGAGGGGATCGCGCACTTCCTTCCGTCCGCCACCGGATTGTTGATGGAGCGTGAGCTGACTGCGCTGAGCGGCGCACTCCAGGATCCACGACGGCCACTCGCGGCCCTCATCGGCGGCGCCAAAATCTCATCCAAAATCGGCGTTCTCGAGAATCTACTCTCGGTTGCCGACGAGTTCCTCATCGGCGGTGGCATGGCGAACACTTTTCTTCTCGCCCGCGGAATGGAAGTCGGCGCGTCGCTGATCGAGCTGGAAGCTGTGCATGTCGCCCGGGAGTTTCTCGAACAGGCACGGCGCCAGTCTGCTCCGGTCTACTTGCCGGTCGACGTGATCGTCGCGGAACGGGTCGCGGTCGACGCCGAGACGAAAGTAGTGCCTGCCTCCGCCGTGGCGGAGGGATGGCGCATCGTGGACATCGGACCAGAAACGGTGCGCCGCTTCGGCGACGTACTGCGGCGTGCCGGCACGGTCATCTGGAACGGGCCCATGGGCGTGTTCGAGATTCCAGCCTTTTCCGAGGGGACGCGGGCCCTGGCCCGCATCCTCGCAGAGAGTCCGGCCGACGTTATCGTGGGCGGAGGAGATTCAGTCGCGGCCGTCGAGCAAGCGGGCCTGGCCGATGATATGGCGCACATCTCGACCGGAGGCGGAGCTTCTCTGGAGTTCCTGGAAGGCCGAGAACTGCCGGGGGTGGCCGCGCTGGACGACATGGAGGGAGCGGCATGAAAGAGCCGGAGCCGATTGAGGAGAGGCCGTTGGCCTGGAACGCCATCCTGGAGAACACGCCCGTCTATTCCGCTGACGGCGTGCAGATCGGGGAGATAAACGACGTCCTGGGCGCAGAGGATATTTTCCACGGCGTCGTCGTGCGGTCGGGCACGTTCGGAAGGGACATCATGATCCCGGCGCAAGAGGTCGGACGCATCACGAATCGGCGGATTGAAACCAATGTGACGGCCGAGGTCGCCCGCGAGTTGCCCGCGTACCAGCCGGAAGAGAGTTTCCGGCTGGGTGTGGTCGGGATCATCCGAAAGCATTTAGGCTGGACGGAAGACCAGAACGAGCAGGGATAAGGTCGTTACGAATCGGACAGGTCGTCCGTTACACAACTAGTGCGTATTTTGTGCGCGACCAAAGTAAGGGCAGAAAAAAGGGGTGTACATGTCTAACGCTGTCAAGTATCTCGTCTCGCTCGCCGGAGCCGCAGCCCTCGTCGGGGGCGTGATGACCAGCGCGCTCGCGAGTCGGCCCCTGGCCGAGTTGGCGAGTTTTCACAACCTCAACGGCAATCAGAACGTGACGGGCGTCCTCCATGTGCGGAAGAATGAGACCGTCTACGGAAACTTCTTCGTGAAGGGGCGCCAGGAGATCTATAAGGGGCTCCTGATCCGCGCCAACGGTCTGAACGTGACCGGTGGAATCAAGTCGGACGGCCTGAGCCTGAGCGGCACGTTGAATGGGACCGACGGCGTCTTTTCCGGCGGCCTGAACGTGACCAACGCTTTGACGGCGGGATCGATTAGCTCGACCGGCAAGATCGCCGGCAACGGCATGGATGCGGGTGCGGGCGGCCTGACAACGTCGGGCGGGATCACGGCCGGCTCGGCCGGCGTTACCACGGGCGGTAAGGTCACCGCCTCGGGTGGTGTCGACGCCGGCTCCGGCACGATCACGACATCGGGTACTGTCAACGCCTCCAATATCGCCGCCGGCAATATCGTTGTGACGGGTTTGCTGGACCTGAGCCACGCCACTATCAACGGCGCGTCGAGCTTGCTCTCTAACCTGACGACGCTCACCATCGGCAGCATGACCGGCACGACGTCGCCGCTCACCCTGCAAGAGAATGGCAAGACAGCGCAGATCGGCGTGGACGCTGCCGGCAATGTGACGGCATCCAGCCTGTCAACCACGGGGGATGTCACGGTCGGGGGTAACCTGAACGTGCACGGCACGACGAATTTCAATGCGGCCAACCTGACAGCCAGCTCGCTCACGGCGCCCAATGCCACGGGCACGACAAGCCCGGGCGCCCTCTCCTTGACGGGGAATGGAATCACCCTGAACGGCGCGACCAGCGTCAACGGCGCGCTCACCGCCAATAGCGGCCTCAGCCTCGGCAACGCATCAGATTTGACCTTCAGCACGACCACCAGCTCTAGCGGTGCCTCCGCCGGCCACGTCAACGCGAACGGCGACAAGGACGTCGCCGGCGCCGTCACGGTGACGGTTCAGGCGGGCGCCGTGCAGACGGGTGGTTATTCAGCCACGGTCACGTTCACGAAGCCATTCGCTTCTCAGCCGATTGTGACGGTGACGGCGCTTCAGGATCCCGACCCGAACGGTGCTGCCGCACCAAAGGTTTGGGTGACGCCGCAAACCAACAATGGTCAGTACACCGGGTTCACGCTGCACTACGTTCCCAACAGCGTGGCCACGGTTCCTCTTCAGTACGCGATCGCGTACGGATACCATGTGATCGGCAGCTAACCAGACAGCGCCGTACTACGATAGAGGGGCTCCTGTGCGGGAGCCCCTCTTTTCGATTTCATGGACAACTCTCCGCATTCGGACTCGATCTCTATCCCACGTACGGCGCTGCGGCGCATCTTGAATTGGACTGCCGCGATCATCGGGCTCATCGTGCTCGCGCTCGTCCTGGCGGTCATCGTGCGGGGCGTCATCGCGGCGGCGTCCGGTGTTCCCGGCATCAACGCGAGCGAGTACCAGGCGGTCTTCCTGACGAACGGGCAGGTCTACTTCGGACACCTCACGGAACCGAATACCGGCTATTACGAGTTGACTCACGTGTACTACCTCACGAGCAGCAAGACGGGGTCAAAGCTGAACAAGCTGGTCAACGACGTCGACGGGCCGGAGGATCAGGTCGTCATCAACCGATCGGAAGTGATCTACATCGAGAACCTGCGCCCGAACGGCAAAGCCTCTCAGTTGATGACCTCCGGAGGTCCGTAGCCGACGTCGCCGTATAACTAGTCCGCGACGGAATCGTCGTGCCGATGGGTAGGGCTCGCCGGATGCACGACGATGTCGAGATCGTCGGGATTGTCCCGGATATCCAGGAGGATGTCTTTTCCCTGGCGTACCAACCGAAGACTCACGTAGGAACCCAGGATGTTGATATCGTCCGCCCGCAACTCGGTGATCGAGTTGGGCAGCGCCGGTGTAATGTGAATGCGGCGGCTAAATGCCTGCGGAGCGACGCCCAGCAGGGTTTGCAAGATGAGGAAGATGGCGCCGGCCGACCAGGCTTGCGGCGAACACGCGTCGGGCTGACGCGCCAGCACCCCCGCTCGCTCGCGGCTGACTCCGGTGTACACCTCGGGCCAGCGGCGATTCTCAAAGTAGAGAGAGGCGTCGAGCATCGCGTCGAGCAGCGTGGCGGCTTCGTTCAGGCGGCCGTATTTCTTGAGTCCGGACAGAATGATCGAGTTTTCGAAGGGCCACACAGATCCGTTGTGGTAGCTGAAAGGGTTGTACGCCTTTTCCGTGTTCGCCATGGTTCGGATACCCCAGGAGCTGAACATGGCGGGCGATACCACCATCTTGGCGACGGCCTCGGCGTGCTCGTCGTCAATTAGCCGGCTCCACAGACACTCAGCTGGATTCGATGTGATGGAATCAACCCAGTGATGATCACCGTCGAGGGCCATCGCGTAATACTGCTTGTCCGGCATCCAGAACTCAGCATTGAAGCTTTCCTTGAGAGCGGCGGCTCGTTTGCGGCACGTGTCCGCGCACGCCGGGTTCCCGTGCGGCGCCGGCATCGTGTCGTAGAGCTCCGCCCATAAATGCAGCGCGCGGAAGAGATCGCCCTGGACCTCGGCCAGCGCGATCGGCTGCTTGGTGACGATCTCGCCCGTGGAGTAGACGACGGCGTTCGCGCTGTCTTTCCATCCCTGGTTGTACAGTCCGACGGTCAAAGCGGCCGAGCTCATCCGCGGCGGCGTGTGAGCTTTGTACTGGACATATCCGGAATGGTCGAGATCACCGTAGTCGTCAATCCATTGCCACGCCGCATCGAAATTGGCTTTCAGGTCCTGGTAGAGCTTCAAGTCTTTCGTCCACCGAATGTACTCGGCGGCCAGAACGAGGAAGAGCGGGGTCGAATCGACGGACCCGTAGAACAGGCCGAAGGGAATCTCTTTGAGTCGGGCCAGTTCTCCCGTGTGCATCTCGTGCATGATCTTGCCGGGCTGCTCGTAGTTCCACGGGTTGTCGGTCTTACCCTGCGTCTCAGCGAGGAAGTAGAGGACATTCCGAGCCAGATGAGGATTCCAGACCAGGGTTTGCATACCCGTGATGATCGAGTCGCGGCCGAAGGGGACCGCGAACCGCGGAAGGCCGGCGTCCGGAACGTAATGCCCGAGATACTCCGTCAGTAGGACCTGAAGGTCATCTATGCTGCGATGGAGGATCGTCTCCGCCAGAGAGTTGTCGGTCGTCAGCGTCGTCGACTCCTGGAACCATTCGGGAGCACTTACGGATTCGACGGACGGTTCGGCGCCGAGATCGACATCCGGCGCGGCCTCTTCGTGCGGCGTCACCGTCAAAGCGACCAACTCCTCGGCGCCTCCGCCAAGATCGAGCGCGAAGTGCATCGTGTGCTCTTCCCACCGGGAGATCGGCGTTTCCGAGGCAATCTTCGTGGTGCGTGTCACGCGGTCCAGCCCCTGGTACCGCAACTCGACGCAGTGGTCATCAGCTTTGGGCGGAAAAAGCTCACCCCGCTTCAAGCGGACGACGCCCCGGGCCTCGAACGAGTCGTAGAAGTCCGAGTCGACCTCAATGGACAGATCGAGCTTCACCTTGTGGAGGGACCAATTGACGACGCGGATGTCGATGTGCACCACTCCCGAGACGATTTTGTTATGCCACAAGATGCCGACGGCGCGCGCCGGAATGCCGGACAGGTCGGGGTTGGTGAGCAAGTAGGCAGCCTCGAAGAGGATCTCCTCGCTCGATCCCATGAAGACTGGCGGTAAGTCGTTCAGTTTGACCCGCAGCCGGCTCAAATACCGTGTGTCGGCGAGAAACAGACCCTGGGTTGAGGGGCCGGCCGGATCAATCGACCCATCTTCCTGGGTGGCCAGAACGACAGGGCCGTGCTTGATGATCCGACGTTGTTCCACGCGGAAGTCCGTCCTTTCCTCGCGAGGCTAAGGGTAGAGCGGCTTGCCGCCCGCCGACAGGTAGATTGCTTGAGTTGGACATTCTTCGGCTGCCGCCAACAGGTTCGCCTCGGCCTCCGCCTCCGGGTCGACGACCGCGGCCTTCATGTCGGCGTCGAGAGTGAACGCACACGGGGCGATCGCCACGCACACCCCATTCCCGATGCACAGCGCCCGATCGACCGCGACCTCGATGCCGTGACCTTCGCTCACCAATCCACCAACTCCCAATAGTACTGTTTGTTATGATCGAGCGATTCTAGAAGGCGAGTATTTTCGTGGCCCGCAACGCCGTGTTGGGCGGGGGCGCCCTCGGCCTGACCGCCGCCTATCGGCTGGCACAGCGGGGCGAGTCCGTCGTTCTATTTGAGCGCGAGTCGATGCCCGGTGGCCTGGCTGCCGGGTTCCCTCTCGGTGCTTCCTATCTCGAGAAGTTCTACCACCATCTGTTCAGGTCAGACACGGAAGCGCGCGACCTGATCGAGGAACTTGGACTGGGGGAAAGACTCGTGTGGCCGCGGCCGAAGACCGCAATTCTGGTCGGCGGGGCGATCCACCAACTCGACTCTCCGCTCAGCGTGCTTCGGTTCCCGCTCCTCCCCCTGGCCGACCGTTTTCGCCTGGGCGCGGCCACGGCGTATCTCAAGCTCGAACCGAACTACCAGCGTCTGGAGCGCACCACGGCCGACGCGTGGCTATCACGGTGGATGGGATGTCAAGCGCACGAGATGATCTGGAAACCGCAATTGCGGGCCAAGTTCGGCGACCGATACCGGGACATTGTCATGGCATGGTTCTGGGCGCGGGTGCATATGCGCAGCACCTCCCTGGGGTACCTACGGGGCGGGTTTCAGCAACTATACGACCGCCTCGTTGAGGAAATCCGCCGGTTGGGCGGCGACGTCCACTTCGGCACCGCCGTCGAGCGTGTTGAGCCGGCCCGTCAGGACGAACTAGACGTGACGGTTGCCGGGCGGACGGAGCGCTTCGACCGGGTCATCTCCACGCTGCCGACGCGCCTCACCCTGCAGCTCACGCCGGCCCTGGGGGAGGATTACGCCGCTCGCTTCGGCAGCGTCGAATCGTTTGGAGCCCAGTGCGTCATTCTCACGCTGGATCGAGCACTGACCGAGGATGTCTACTGGCTCAGCATCAACGAGCCGGACTTTCCGTTCATGGCCCTGGTTGAGCACACGAACTACATGCCGCCGTCGGACTACGGTGGGCGGCACCTGCTGTACCTCGGCAATTACCTTCCCATGGGCCATCCGCTCTTCAAGCTCGATGAGGACGCGCTTGTGGCAAAGTTCTTGCCGTTTCTCAAGCGCATCAATCCGGCATTCGAGGAGTCGTGGGTGAAGGAGCATCGGCTGTATCGGGCGCCCTTCGCCCAGCCGATCGTCACGCTCGGCTACGCCGATCGGTTGCCTCCCCACGAGACACCGGTACCCAATTTGTATCTCGCTAATATGTCGCAGGTCTATCCGCAAGACCGCGGCCAGAATTACAGTATTTCCATGGCCAATCGGCTCGTCTCACGACTTCCGACCCACCCCTCGGCATGACGGCACAGACCCCGCTCGTTTATCGTCCGGAGGCGTTCACGCGCATCTACGTGGAAGATGACGCCGAGTTGCGCCGTGTGGCCACGGCACTGGAGGGCGCGGCGACGCTCGGCGTCGACGTCGAGATGGGACAGCGCGTGCTCAGGAAACCGGGGGGCGTGCAGGAGTGGCGCCATATCCTTGCCCTGGTGCAGATCGCCGCGGACGACCTCAGCGTGATCGTCGATCCTCTGCGGTGCTCGACCCTGGCGCCTCTTGCGCCTGTGATGTCCGGCCCGTCGCGCAAAGTGTTGCTTGGAGGGGGACAGGACGCGACCATGCTCGGGTCCGCAGGGATTCCGGTGCGCAACATTGCCGACGTCGGTGAGGTAGCCTACGCGATCTTCGGGCGCCGGGAGGACGGCATGGCCGCGCTGGCACGCCGCATCTTCGGCCTCGAGCTCGACAAGACCGTACGCCGGACGGATTGGCTGGTTCGTCCTCTGCCGCGTCACCTCATCGCTTATGCATTTCAGGACGCAGAGCTGACGCTCCTGATTTACCGCTGGTTTCAGGAAAACTATGCCAATATCCTGGCGCTGCACGAGCGGCTGGAGCTGGAGCCGGAGATTCCCCAATCGCTTCCCGTTTGGCTGCGCGATGCCTTGCTGCGCGGCGCGGGCGACCCGGCCTACCTCCTGGCCGAACACGATCTCAGCGTGGAGCGAGACGGCGCCGCCATGGAAGCGGCGATCCGCGCTGCGCTTCTGCTATATGCCAACGCCCCTCGACGCCTCAACCGGTTGTTGCGCATCAGCGGCGATCTCGGTCTCGTGTCCCTGCTGCCCAGCATTACGCCCTACACGCACTCTCCCTCCTCTCTCCTCCGCGCGTCGGCCGCCAGGTCCATCGGCAAACTTGCCGAGAAGGGGCCGGGCAAAGAAGCCTTACAGCCGCTGCTGCAAGATCCAATCGAGGACGTCCGCAAGGCGGCTCAGGCGGCGATAAAGGATCTCAACGCGCCGAAACGCGCCGAACCGGAGCCGGAAACACTTCCGACGCTCGACGACGAGACGATGTCTCAGTTGCGGGAGTTGATGGAGCGGCTCTCAGCGGACGAGTAGAAGGAGCGCGGCCTACACCGCTGCCTCCTGCTCCTGGTACTGCAGCTGGTACAGCCGGTGGTAGTAGCCGCGCCGATTCAGAAGCTCCTCGTGAGTTCCTTCTTCGACCAGGCGGCCCTTGTGCAGGACGAGAATTCGGTCGACGTGCCTGATCGTGAAGAGCCGGTGGGCAATGATAATGCTCGTCCGATTCTGCATCAGCCGTTCCAGCGCCTCCTGGATCAAGGCTTCCGTTTCCGTGTCCACGCTTGATGTCGCCTCGTCGAGGACGAGCAGAACTTCGGGATCGAACGCAATGGCCCGTGCAAATGAAATGAGCTGTCGCTGGCCCGCCGAGAAGTTCGCGCCGCGCTCGCGGACCACGTGGTCGTAGCCGTCCGGGAGCTGCTCGATGAACTTGTCGGCATTGACGAACACCGCGGCTCGCCGGACGTCGGCGTCGGAAATGTCGGTGTTGTGCAACCGGATATTGCCGGTAATGGTGCCGGAGAACAGAACCGCATCTTGCAGGACCGCCCCGATGTGCTTCCGGACGTCGGCGCGCCGCATCTCCCGGATGTCAACCCCATCCAGCAGGATCTGACCTTCCTGGATGTCGTAGAAGCGCGACAAGATACTGATGAGAGACGTTTTGCCGGCACCGGTCGCTCCAACGATCGCCACGCTCTCGCCCGGCTGTATGGTGAACGACACATCCCTCAGGACGGGGTGCTCCGGCTTGTACCCGAATTTGACGTTGCGGAACTCGATCTTTCCCGCGACCTTGTCGAGGACAACGGGGTTCGCGCTGTCCGGTGGCTCCTGTACCTGGTCCAGCAGGCCGAAGAGACGCTCGGACGAGGCCATGGCGGCCTGCAGGGTATTGAAGGTGTCGGCCAGATCACGGATCGGCTGGAAGGCGCGGTCCGTGTACTGGCTCGCGGCAATGAGTGCTCCCAGGGTGAACGCCGGGCCCCAGTGGGAGATGATGCCGTGACCACCCACCCAGATGAGGAGAGCGGTGGACACCGCTCCAAGGAAGCTGACGATGGGCATGAAGACCGAATAGGCGAACACCGACCGCAGATTCGCCCCCAGGTAATCGGAGTTGAGTCGGTCGAACTGCTCGAACATCGTGCTCTCGCGATTGAACAGCTGGACGGTCACCATGCCCGTGATGTTCTCGTTCAAGAAGGCGTTAACGCGGGAGAGCCGCACGCGGATGCTGCGATAGATCACACGCATTGCGCGCTGGAACACGCGCGAGACGTACCCGACCACCGGGAGCACGGCGAGGGCGACCAGGGCCAGTTGCCAGTTCATCAGCAGCATGATGATGATGACTCCGGCCAGCGTCGCGAAGTCGCCGATCATTGACACCAGACCCTCGGTCAGCAGGTCATTGAGGGCGTCAATGTCGTTCGTCATCCGTGTGATCAAACTGCCGACCGGATGGGTGTCGAAGAACTGGAGCGGCAGGCGCTGCAGATGCGAAAAGATGCGGTTCCGCAGGTCGAACATGACATGCTGGCCGATGTGCTGGATGTGCCAGTTCTGGAAATAGCGCAGCACGAATCCTCCGGCCAGCGTCAGGAGGTAGAGAACGAGGATGAGACCGAGACCGCCCGGATTCGGTTTATGGTGCACCGGATAGATGTCCTGGTCAATCGCCAGCTTTGTCAGCCACGGCCCGGCGAGGTCGAAAGCGGGGCTCAGGAGCAGGAGAACGGTTGCTAGCAGGAGACGGCGCTTGTAGGGCGTGATGAACGGGACGAGGCGTCGGACCAGGCGCCCGTCGTACGCCTTGCCCAGGACTTCATCCTGGTCGTTGTCGAAATGCGGCCTCACGCTTCCACTTCCTCTCCCTCTTCGACCTCCAGCTCCTGCTGGAGCAACTCACGCCGGTACATCTTCGCGTAGAGGCCGTCCGCGTTGAGCAGCTCCTGGTGTGAGCCGATCTCGGCAACCCCACCGTCGTGCAGGACGACGATCTGATCGGCGTTTTTGATCGTCGAAATGCGCATCGCGGTGATCAGAGTGGTGCGATGAGCCATGACGCCCTGCAGACCACGGAGGATTTCCGCCTGCGTGTGGGTGTCGACGCTGGACATTGCATCGTCCAGGATCAGGATGCTGGGATTGCGCATGATGGCGCGGGCGAGCGCCGTCCGCTGCTTCTGGCCGCCCGACAGCGACACGCCGCGCTCTCCGACGACGGTGTCGAGCCCGTTCGAGAACTGTTCGAGATCCCGTCCCAACTGCGAGATCTCGACTGCCTGCCAGAGCGCCTCGTCACTGGGATGATCCACGCCGAACGAGACATTCTCTCGGAGCGTGGCGGAGAAGAGAAAATTGTCCTGGGGAACGTGCCCCACCGCCCGACGCAGGGTGTCCAGCGGGATCCGGCGCACGTCGACGCCATCGACCAGAACCTGCCCCTCGTCCGCCTCGAGAATGCGCGGCACGAGGCTCATGAGAGTCGTCTTACCGGCGCCCGTCATGCCGATGATGGCCGTCGTGCTGCCGGGCTCCACGGTGAAGGACACGTTGCGAAACACCCAGCGGTCGTCATAGCGCACGCCGACGTTTCGGAACTCGATCTTGCCTGTGACCTCCTCCAGAGGGAGCGTGCGGCCACTGTCCGCGATGGCCGGGTTGCGGTGCAGGACCTCGATAATGCGGCCCATCGACGCTGCACCCTGCTGATATTGGTTGATGGTGTAGCCCAGTGAGACCATCGGCCAGGTCAACATTCCCAGGTAGAGGGTGAACTGGACCAGCCCGCCGAGCGACAGCGAGCCATTGATCACCTGCAGCCCTCCGACGAAGAGCACGAGAGCGAGCGCCAGGCCCACAACCAGGCGCATGATCGGCCACATGAGACCCGACAGGCGGACGTACGAGAGATTGAGCCGAACGTATTCGGAGTTTGCCTTGGAGAACGCCGCAATCTCGCGATCCTCCTGCGCGAACGCCTTGATCACCCGAATGCCCGAGAAGTTCTCCTGCGCCTGCGTCGAAATACGCCCGAATTGATCCTGAACGAGACGGAAGCGACGCTGCATGACGCGGCCGAGTACGACGACGGAGACCGTCGTGAACGGCAACACGATAAACGCGATCAGCGCCAGCTTCCAGCTCAGGGTGACCATGAGCACCGAAACGACGACCAGCATCATGAAGGTCATGCACATGTTCGTGAGTCCCATTCCGATGAACTGGCGGACCGCGCTCAGATCGTTGGTGAGACGCGCCATCAGGTCGCCGGTATGCATCTCCTGATAGAAGCGCTGCTCGAGGGACTGAAGATGGGTAAAGCAGTCGTTCCGGAGCTCGTACTCGATGAGACGCGAGACGCGGTTGAGGGCGCTGCGCTGCAAGAAACTGAACAGGGCCTGGAGAATGGCGGCAGCCAGAATGAGACCCACGTAGAACGTGAGGTGCCCGAGTGACGGATGGCGGAGAGAGTTGATCGCGTCACCTACAAACCTCGGTTGAATCACACTGAGGCCGGTGGACACCGCCATCAAGATAAGTCCGGCGACAATACGCGACGCGTGCTGCTTCAGATAGGGACCCAGGTACTTTAGATTCTGCATTCGCCGGCGGTCAGCCTTTCTTCAGATGGACGCCATAGGTGTCAAAGTCGAAATCGAGAATGGCGGTCTCCGTCCGCAACGCGCGGCGGAGGCCGGCCTCGTGACCCTCTCGCGCGAGGAAGATCGCGCATGAGCCACGGCCGCACGCCGTGCCGCCTATCGCACCGTTCCGTTCCGCGATTCGCATTAGCTGCTCCAGTCGTTCGTGCTTGCCGGTCTCCAGCAAAGTCCTTTGTATATTCCAGGCTTCCGTTAGCCGTGCCCCAAAGGTGTCGAGATCACCGTCGATGAGAGAGGACTTCATGGCGGCGGCGACGTCTGAGAGTCTTGTGACTGCCTCCGGCGTCAATCGCTCGCGCATAGCGGAGTCGTGTTCTGCCCGGGTGCCCGCCGCATCCGGAGCCACTATTCCACTTCGCACGAGGATGAGCCGTCTCTGCAACTCCCAGGTGAGGGAGCCCAGATCGAGGCGCTCCACCTCGACACGCCGGCCAAGGCGCACAAAATTAAGCCCTCCGAGAGCGGAGGCATATGCGTCCTGGCGTCCTTCAATCATACCGGCGAAAAGTTGTACCTGGCAAGCAATCGCCGCGATGTCGGCGCGGCTCAAGGTGTTGGCAACCGGCGTGCGGACCAGAGTGACCCAGAGCACGGCCTCCGCGGCGAACTCTCCCAGGCCGCTACCCGGCGGCACGCCGCACCGGTACTCCAGCCGGCTTCCCTCACGCGGGGACGTTGGGACGTCGTGGTAGCCGGCCACGTAGCGCGTGATGGCAGCCGTCACGGTGGCCCCGGATCCGTCCCACTCAATGAGAGTCGGATCCGTCCACCCGCCGCAGAAGTCAAGCCGAAGCGGAGCACGCGCCTCGAGTCTCATCTCAGCCGCCGCCGTGATGAGGTTCAGGGAAAGTGCGCAGAAGGTCGTTACTGTCCACGAGAAGCGTGACTGGACCGTCGTTTTCGAGGGTTACGAGCATGTGCGCTCCAAACTCCCCATGCTCGACCGCATACCCACTCTCGCGAAGGCGGCTAATGACGCGGCGGTAAAGGTCGATGCTCTCCTCAGGAGAGGCGGCAGCGCTGAAGCTTGGGCGCCGACCTCGCCGGATGTCCCCGTACAGGGTGAACTGCGAGACGACCAGCATCGCGCCTCCCACTTGCGACGTATCCAGATTCATCTTGCCCATCGAGTCCTCCCAGAGCCGGAGACGGGCGATCTTGTCGGCCACCGCGTCCACGCCAGGAGTCGAGTCACCATCGCGGATTCCCAGCAAGATCAGCAGTCCTCGGTCGATGCCGGCGACCTGCCGCTCACCCACCCACACCTGGGCTCTCCGAACCCGTTGCACGACTGCCCGCACCATGGCGGATTGTATGCGGCACAATGACTCCAGGTCGTGCTGGGACTGGACGACAGGAGGTCGCCGTGTTCGTTCCCCTTTCCCCCATCGAGTTTCTTCGACGTGCTGAGCGACTCTACCCGGAGCAGGTGGCGGTGGTTGACGGAGCGCGACGGTTTACCTATCGTGAGTACGCCGAGCGTGCGCATCGCCTCGCGAACGCCCTGCTGGACCTCGGGCTGGGCCCGGGCGATCGCGTCGCGTATCTGTCGTACAATTCCTATCCGCTGCTGGAAGGGTACTTCGGAGTTCTCGAAGCAGGTGGGATCCTCCTACCAATCAACATCCGTCTGAGCGCGGGCGATATCGCGTACATCCTGAACGACGCGGCGGCAACGTTTCTGCTGGCCGATCACGATTTTGCGCCCGTCGTCGACACGATTTGGCCATCACTTCAATACAAGCCGGCCGTGGTCTGGTTGTCCGGTGTTCCGCACGGGTACCGCGGTGCTGACTATGACGCGCTGCTGAGGCAGGCGTCGCCCGCCGGTCCGGAACCCAGTCTCGACGAGAACAGCGTCGCCGAGTTGTTTTACACGAGCGGCACGACGGGGCGGCCGAAAGGGGTGATGCTCTCACATCGTGCGCTCTACCTCCACGCCCTCAATTTCCTGACGCTGCTCCCGACTGACGAGCAGGACGTCCAGCTGCACACGATTCCCTTGTTTCACGTCAACGGATGGGGCACGCCGCAGATTCTGCCGGTCGTGGGCGCTCGTCACGTCATGCTGCGCCGTTTCGATCCGGGGGAAGCGCTGCGGTTGATCGAGGAGGAGCGAATTACGCGCCTCTACGCGGTTCCGACCATGCTGACCATGATGATCAACCACCCGGACGTGGACCAAAGGAATCTCGAGAGTCTGAAGGTGGTCCTGGTAGGCGGAGGGCCGATCGCCCCTGAGCTGCTACGGCAAGCAGAGGAGACATTGGGGTGTCGCGTGATCGCCGGGTACGGCCTCTCCGAGACCTCGCCCGTTATTGCGCTCGTCGCGGGGAAGGCCGGGCTGGAAGATCTGCCGGCGGATGAACGCATCCGCCGGCAGGCGAGTACCGGCCTTCCTCTGACCGGAGTCGACCTGCGTGTCGTCGACGACTCCGGAAGGGAGGTTGCGGCCGACGGCCAGGCGATCGGCGAGATCGTCGTCCGCAGCAACGTGGTTATGACGGGATATTGGCGCGACGACGAGGCGACGCGGGATGCGATGCGCGGCGGCTGGTTTCACACGGGAGACATGGCCGTCGTCGACGGTGAAGGATATGTCCAGATCGTGGACCGAAAAAAGGACATCATCATTAGCGGCGGCGAGAACATTTCAAGCGTCGAGATCGAGAACGCTCTGTATGCTCATCCCGCAGTCCTCGAATGCGCCGTGATCGGAGTGCCGGATGAGCAGTGGGGCGAAGTTCCCCTGGCCCTGGTCGCACTCAAACCCGGGAAGTCAGCCGGGGAATCTGATCTCATAGCGCACTGCCGCCTTACCCTGGCTGGCTTCAAGGTACCGAGGAGCGTGCGGTTTCGCGAGGGATTGCCGAAGGGAGGAACCGGCAAAATCCTGAAGCGGGAATTACGAGAGCCCTTCTGGTCGGGTCAAGAGAGACGAGTGCATTGATCATCGGGCCCGAGAGACGGCCGCGTCATGGGCGCGGCGTTCCAGGGTGTCGTCGAGGGGCTGCAGGGTTGCGCCCGCATAGCGACGTGCCAGTGCCAGTGACAACAGAAGGTCGGCGAATGCCGGGTTTTTGGGAAGCAGCGAGCCGTGAATGTAGGTTCCAAACAGGTTGTGGACCCGCGCCCCCTCTGTCCCGTCGTCCCCGTTGTTGCCGAAGCCGGAGGCAACGGTACCGAGAGGTTGAACGCCGGCATCCAGAAAGGTGCGGCCGCCATGGTTTTCAAAGCCGACGACCGTGCCGAGTGGCCACCGTATCACGATGTTTCCAACGCACCGGGGCACCCCCGGCCCTGGGTGCACGGTGTGTGCCGGGATGATTCCGAGGCCGTGCAACTCGCGACCGGCGGCAGGCTTGTAATACTCCTGGAGCAGCTGGTAGCTGCCGCACACGGCCAGCACAGGCGTGCCGTTCTGGATACTGTGGCGGAGACGATCGCCGTGCCGGCGCCGTAAGTCGTCGATAACGATTTCTTGCTCCCGGTCTTGATCTCCTCCCATGAACACAAGATCCGGCTCGCTCACCGGGAAGTCTTGACCGAGACCGATCTCGATGACATCGAGCTCGATGCCCCTCCATGCGCAGCGCTGTTTGAGCGTAATGATGTTGCCGCGATCGCCGTATAAATTGAGAAGCGCCGGATAGAGGTGCACCAGAGAGAGACGCATGTCACTCCTCCCAATAGGGCCGGGCCAGGCCACATCGGGTCAATACTCCGCGCATTTGCAGGAGAGCCGTGTATGTCGGCAACACAAACAAGCGTTCCCCGCGCGGAGTAGCACTGAGTGCGGAGCGCAAGGCGTGCTCCGGGTCTGGCTCGATGGACCATAAGGCCGAACCGGCGGGAGCCGTCACGCCCGCATACTTGAAACGAAGCGCCATGTCGGCGGCTCGCGTCCCCGAAAATGTGGCTGAGGCGACCCGGCCCCGGAGCATTTCCACATCAGCGTCCCAGATCCAGGACACGTCACGGCCGTCGGCTATGTTGTCGTTGAGCATCGGCAGGAGGAACAGCGGCTGTTCGACACTTTCTATGGTGCGTAGCACTTCATTGAGACCTGTCGGGTTTTTCGCCAGCGCGAGGTACACATGACGCCCGTCGATTTCCAGGCGCTCCATGCGCCCGAAAGCCGGGGTCACGTTCTCGAGGCCGGCGCGCACCTCACAAAGCCTGATACCGAGTGCACACGCCGCGGCGGCCGCTGCCGTCGCGTTGTAGACGTTGTAGAGCCCGGGAAGCGGCAAGGCGACGGAGATACGCTCATCGGAGTCCGTGATGGCAAAGAGGCTGCCGTCGACACCATTCAGGCGCACGTCTTCTGCAGCTACCTGGGGTGCAGGGCGAGAAAAGCCGCAGGTCCGGCATATGTAATGCCCCAGGTGACCCACGAATGTGACGCTGAAGTCGATGGGGGCGCCACAATTCGGGCAGGCCTTGACATCAGCAGCATGCGGTAAGCCGGACAGCGACTCGGGTGCCGACTGGATCCCGAAGAAGATGTGTGGGGCCTCAGTGGTTTGCACCAGGTGCGCCACAAGAGGATCGTCGGCGTTCGCGACGATTGTGGCCCCGGTTAGCTCTTGCAAGGCCCCTTTCCAGAGGCCAGCGATGGTCGCTACTTCTCCGTAACGATCGAGCTGATCGCGGAAAAGGTTGAGCAAGACCAGAATACGTGGGCGCACCGAGCGGATGACGGCGGGCAGAGCCGCTTCATCCGTTTCGAAGAGGCCGACGGCACGATCGGCGCGCGCCAGGTTGCCGGTGGGCCCCGCGCGGCGTACCAGTGACGCGGCAAGTCCGCGCGCGAGATTTGACCCTGACTCATTGCGCACGGGTTTCATCCCGGCCGATGTGACAATCGCGGCGAGCATGCGGGACGTCGTGGTCTTCCCGTTGGTGCCGGCCACGATGACTGAACCGACCGGTAACTGAGAGGCCAGCGCCGCGATGATATCCGGGTCCATCGCGGTCGCAACCAGGCCGGGCAACGCGGTCCCGCCACGCCCGGACGCGCGGCTGACCGCGGCCGCCAGGCGTGCGGCGTTGACGGCGGCGGCACGCCGCAATCGCATCACGCCTCGCTCCTACCCGGCGCGCGCGCTGCTGAGAAGTGCAAGCAGGTTGTCGCCGTAGATGCCTTCCTTGATGGTTTCCGGTACCGGCAGGTCATCTATTTTGTCGAGTTCCACGATCGGGTCGCCGTACGGGTAGGCAGAACCATACAGGAGGCGCGACGGTCCGACGCGGGAAAGCGTCGCTTCGTCGAGACGCGCCAGGCTCGTGTCGAAATACACGTTCGGGTTGTCCCATAGGGTTCGAAGGACTCGCGCCTCTCCACCGCTACGTGCTCCCAGGTGCGGGATGATGATGTCGAGCCCGGGGAAGCGGTCGATGAACTCGAGCGTCACGGCGAAGCTCTCCTCAAACAGGATCGGCATTCCGTAGTGGGTGGCGGCCGCCGTCAGGGCCCCGAACTCTGGAGACTCCATCAGATTGATGGCCCAGTCGAGTTCGTCCTGGTCCAGATCCCCCGTCCGGTCGATGCCCTCTCCAACCCACCGATGCCAGCAGATCCCAGCATACTCATCGAGGTTGTCCGGTACGTCCAGTGTGTCGGGCCGGGTGTCCGTGAACGGGTTTCCGCCCAGATAGTAAAACGGATGTAGCCCGTATTGACGGGCGGACTCCAGCACGTAGCGGTTTTGTGCAACGGGATCGACACCATGGGCATCGGCGAAGATGACCGCAGAACGCACCTTGGCTCCCTCTAAAGTCTCCATGGCCCGCTCGATTGGGTAGCGTGCCACATCGACGCTGACGTGGGCATCGACGATCATCAGCCCCTCCCGCCAATGGTAGAATGACGCCCGACCGACCATGCCAGCAACCCTCGACCCTGCCGACCATCGACGCCCGTTGAGCGATCTGAACCGGCAGCAGCTCCAGGAATGGGCGGCCGGAATTGGTTTGCCGCGCTTTCGGGCGGCACAGATCTACGCTGCCCTCTCACGGCGCGGTATCCAGGAATTCGCGGGAATGACCGAACTGCCGGCGTCGCTCCGCCGACGGCTCGAGGAGGAGTATAGGCTTCGCGCGCTCTCGGTTCGGGTCCATCTCCATTCAGCTGCCGATCTATCCGAGAAGGTGTTGTTCGGTTTGCGGGACGGCTCGGCGGTGGAAACCGTTCTGATCCGAGGTGAAAACGCGGGAGGGAGAGCCCGTCACACGGTCTGTGTGTCCTCTCAGGTCGGGTGTCCGGCCGGTTGCACGTTCTGCGCCACCGGCCTGAGCGGGTTCACCAGGAATCTCACAGCCGGAGAGATCGTGGACCAGGTGATGTTTTTCAGTCACCGGCTGCAACAAGAGGGGGCGCGTGTAAGCAACGTCGTCTTCATGGGCATGGGAGAACCGTTGCTGAACGTACGCGCGGTACGCGAGGCTGTCGCCCGTCTCACCGACCCCGTGGGATTAGGTCTCGGGGCGCGCTCCATCACCGTCTCGACGGTCGGCATCGTGCCGCAGGTCAAGTCATTTGCCGACTGGTCGGGCCAGACCAACCTCGCCATCTCGCTTCACGCGCCCAATGATGACCTACGCAACCAGCTGGTGCCGTACAACAGACATTTTCCGATCAAAGACCTGTTGCACGCCGTGAGCGTGTACCTGGAGCGGACGCGCCGGCGGGTGAGCTTCGAATATGTGCTGTTACGCGGGACCAATGATCGTCCCGCCGAGGCGCAACAGTTGGCCGGGCTGCTCCGCCCTTACGGCGGCCTGGCTCACGTGAATCTCATCCCCTGGAATCCCTTCCGCGAGGGTCGCTTCATCCGGGGTGAAGGGCCGGACGCCAATGCGTTCGCGGAGATTCTCCGCGTCGCCGGGATCAACGCCACGATCCGTCACTCGAAAGGACTGGACATCAGCGCCGCGTGCGGCCAGCTCCGCAAGACGGTGGCGGATGAGTAATCCGCGCCCACGCCCTGCGGCCGCGCGCTTTCCAGGCCGGGCCTGGACAACGGCGCCTGTCGTCGCGCCCCACCTGGCCGGCGGAGCGTGCCGGCGACCGCTCCGCGCCCAGGACATTCGGGCGAGGGTCGGTCCGAGCGCGGTGCTTAGACTTTCTGCAACGTCCGCAGACAGCGGGTGCAGATGTGGACGGAACGCATGGCGCCGTCCAGCATCAGCTTGGTCTTCTGGACGTTGGGCTTGAACTGCCGGTTCTTGCGCGGAGCGCGTCGCTCCCACGCGATCGAATGCTGGTTACGGATATACCGCCCAAACTGGGGCGTTTTATCACAGAATTCGCAACGAGCCACCGAGGTGCTCCTTCTAGGCGGAATCAGGCAAAATACCGACTAACCGTAGCATGTTTTGGGCGCGTCCGTCAACGATAAGGCGCCCAGGTTCAGACGGGCTTTCACTCCCGGGGAGATGTCATACCGGGACCAGAAGCCCGCGTTGGCCTCGATCGCAAACTGGTACGGGTTCTTCGGCGTGTAAAGCGGGATAGGCTCGGCGTTCGGAGAATCGAGCACCGGCATGTGGATGATCTCGTTGACGGTGCCGTCAGGAGCCAGGAATGCAATGTCGAGCGGGATATCCGTGTCTTTCATCCAGAAGGAGCACAGCACCTGGTCCGACCAGACGAAGATCATGCCGGTGTCGGGATCGAGGGACCGCACGTTCATCAAACCCCGATTCTGATCCGCGATCGTCGCGGCGATTTCCAGTCGCAATAAAATCACGCTGCCGTTGGCGAGCGCGAACGTGGCATTCGGAACGGGCGCGGCGCCCGGGGCATAGTCCGGACGCAACTCAGGGTTGCCCTGGCAGAGAAGCCGACCGCAGACCAGATAGGGAATCAGAGTGCGGTACTTAACGCTGCCGGCATGGGCTCGATCCCTGCGAAGGACGACGAATCCGCCTCTCACGACTCGCACCCCTTCGTCACCGGTGGCGGCGCCTGTGGGGTTCCCGGTTATCCCGGACCCGACGTGTGATCCGGCTAGGCTCATAGCCAGGACGCCCGCGCCGCGGGACCGCCTGAAGACAACGGCGAACAGCCCGCGAGGGCCTGGCTGCACAAGACGGAGTGGGAGACCGGAGATCCGTTCTTCCCACAGGATCCTTCCGTTCCGCGCGACGGCCACCTCAATTACCCTGGAGCGGAAGACAATCACCGACGCTCCGCGCTCCGCCCGCAGTGGAGCGTGGGCGAGTATGTGCGCCCCGCGGGGCACGGGATAGGTCTGTGCCGAGACGGCGCGCGGTAACAGAACCAGAGCGGTGAGGAGAGAAAGCAGATACCTCATGTCGCGGGCACTCCCATGAGACGGTGGCGCACGTTTCCGACAAGATACAGGGACCCGGTGACAAGGAGCGTCCCGTCCCCGGCGAGCGCGAGAGCACGTGACAGCGCCCGCTCCGGATCATCGTCGATGGCCGCGATCGGAGCTAACCCGTCGAACGCTGCTGCGACGTGCTCCGGGCGCGCTCCACGCGAGGAGTCGGGCACGGATGTAATGACAATATGGCGGACGACGGGCGCCAGAGCTCGCGCCATCCCGCCCAGATCCTTGTCAGCCATCGCGGCAAAGAGGACCGTCACGGGCTCGTGACCCGCCAGGGTGTCGGCCAACGCGCGTGCTCCCGCCGCATTGTGTGCTCCATCAACGATCACGGCGGGGCGGCCCGGGATGAATTCAAACCGCCCAGGTACGACGCCATGTCTCAGGCCGCTGCGGATATCCTCGGTCGATAGAGGAACCCCGGAGCGCCGCAGCCCGACGGCAGCACCGTAGGCGGTCGCCGCATTGACAACCTGAAACCTCCCTCGTGCTCCCAGTGTCGCTCGGACTCGTTCCTGCCCGAATGCCAGACGAACCTCGGGCTCGATGAGCGTGCCCATTGACTGCACCTCAATGTCACGCCCGACGCGAAGTAACTCCGCGCCTGCTCCCGCCGCGGCTGCCTCGATCTCGGCCAGCGCGGCTGCATCGTCCGCCGCCGTCACCGCCGTGCTCCCGGGCTTGATGATCGCCGCCTTTTCTCGGGCGATCTGCGACGTCGTCCCGCCGAGCACCTGCGTGTGCTCCAGACTGACATTCGTGATGACGGAGATATCCGACGTGAGCAGATTGGTCGCATCGAGCCTGCCACCCAGCCCGACCTCCGCGACAACCCACGGGATGGCCGCCTCCGCGAAGTAGAGTGAGGCCAGTGCAAAGAGTAGCTCGAAAAGGGAGGGGCGCCCCCATGACGTGCTCTCGCGCATGTGCTCGGCCACTGGAATGAGCTCGGCGACGTGATGAGCCCAATCGACTTGAGTGATATCCGTGCCGCCGATAGATATGCGCTCCGTGTAATCGACGAGGTGGGGAGACCGAAAGAGACCGGTCTCTAGACCCGATGCCTCCATGATCCGGGCGATCATGGTGGACGTCGAACCTTTGCCGGTACTTCCTGTCACGTGGACCGACCGATACGCCCGATGGGGGTTTCCAACTGCCCTGAGGAGGTACGCGGCGCGCTCCAGGCCGACGTCCGACGCAGGGCGCACCGGAAGACGGTAAAGGCTCTCGAGGTAGGCGACGGAGTCGTCGTAGGTGATGGTCATGGGGCGTCGCCCCGCATGCGGCGGACCCGAGCGCCGATTTGATCCTCAGCGCCCTCGGAGGTGGGACTGTAGTAACGCCGGCCGGCCAGGGCATCCGGCAGGTACTGCTGCTCGACATGGTGGCCGTCGAAGTCGTGCGCGTATCGGTATCCCTTTCCGTACCCCATCGTTCGGTTGAGTCCCGTCACCGCATTTCTCAGGTGCAACGGCACGGGCTGGTTGAGAGTCGCGGCGACATCCTTTTGGGCGCGGCCATATGCCACGAGCGCGCTGTTGCTCTTGGGAGCGGCCGCGAGGTACAGGGTGCATTCCGTCAACGGCAGATAGCCCTCCGGCATGCCGATGCTGTGTACCGCATCCTGGCACGCGACGGCCAGGGAGAGCGCCGCAGGGTCGGCGAGACCCACGTCCTCCGCCGCCAGAATGATCATGCGGCGCGTGATGAACAGCGGATCCTCCCCTGCCTCGAGCATCCTGGCGAGCCAGTACACAGCGGCGTCGGGGTCGGAGCCGCGGACGCTCTTGATATAGGCCGAGATCAGGTGGTAGTGCATGTCGCCCGTTTTGTCGTAGAGGAGCGCGGGACGTTGCATGGCATCCTCAACCAACTCAGTCGTTACAGTGCGGCGTCCGTTGATCTCAGGCGCCGCGTCCGCCGCCATTTCCAGTGCTGTCAGCGCGATGCGGGCATCGCCTCCCGCGAGGCGGACCAGATGATCGAGCGCGTCGTCGTCCGCATCCAGCTCCCGGCCGCCAAGCCCTCGCTCGTCGTCCTCCAGCGCTCGACGAACGAGGATCCCCACGTCGGAGTCCGAGAGGGGATCGAGCCGAAACACGCGGCAGCGGGACAAAAGCGCCGAGTTAACTTCGAACGACGGGTTCTCTGTCGTCGCGCCGATGAGGGTAATTTCCCCGCTCTCCACATACGGCAGAATCGCGTCCTGTTGGGCCTTGTTGAAGCGGTGAATCTCATCGACGAACAAGACGGTGCGCTGGCCGCTGAACGATCGGAGCTTCTGGGCCGCTTCGACCGCCTTCCGGAGATCGGCGACTCCCGCCGACACGGCGCTGAGCGGAATAAAGCGAGCGTTCGTACGGGAGGCGATGATCTCGGCGAGCGTTGTCTTCCCGGTTCCCGGTGGTCCCCAGAGGATGATGGAGGTCAGGGTATCGCGGTCGATCGTCCGTCGGAGCACGCGATCCTTACCGAGAATATGTTCCTGGCCCACAAATTCGTCGAAGTCTCGGGGACGCATGCGGGCCGCGAGCGGCCTGTGATCGCCGCGGCCCTCATCCACGATCAGACCTCGCGCAACGGAATCTTTTTCTCGAGTCCCAGGGCGATGATGTGCTCATTGACGACGGTCGGGGGTGCGAAGTTGATGAATTGCTCCAATATGACGACGGACAGGGTGAAATCCCAGAACTGGCCTACCAGCGGAATGTCTCCGGGCAGGTCCAGCGGCGAGAAAATAAGGGCGAGCAGTGCGAGCGTTCCGACGCGAAGGTAAATCGGCACACGTTCGTCGCGAAACAGAGCATATCCCAGACGCAGCAAGAAAGGCAGCCGCATGACTGCCTGGACCTTCCCGGGCTGCTGGAGCTTCCCTCGCGAAACCCGCTTCAAAAGTTGATTGGTGACCATTCGTCCGATGCCCACGATGACCTCCTAAGTTTCGCCACGCGGCTGTGCACTAATGCAGAATACGGCGGATGGCGTGATGAACAACAACGATGTCGCTGCCGCGCTGAACGAAATTGCCGAACTTCTCGAACTGCAAGGAGCCACCACGTTCCGCGTGCGCGCCTATCAGAACGCGGGGCGGACTATCTCCAATCTCCCCGAAGACGTCCGCGTCCTTTCCGCGGAAAACAGACTGAAGGATCTGAAGGGAATCGGCGGAAGCATTGCCGACAAGATTCAGGAGCTACTGGATACCGGCACAATCACTCAGCTCGAAAAGCTGCGGCAGGAGTTTCCGCCGGGAGTACGGTCCATCATGTCCGTCCCAGGAGTTGGACCCTCGCTGGCGCGCCGCGCCTACCGGGAGCTGGGGGTCGACAGCCTGGAAGCTCTGCGAGAAGCCGCGGAGGACGGGCGTCTAGCGGAGCTGCCCGGGTTCGGGCAGAAGTCGGCGGAAAATGTCCTGCGCGCGCTGACGCGCGTCAACAAGAAGGAATCGCGGATCTCGATCGGGACGGCCGTCCCACTCGTTGAAGAACTCATCGCCGCTCTCCGACCGCATGAAATCTTCCACCACCTCATGCCGGGCGGGAGCATGCGGCGATGGAGTCCGACCATCGGCGACATCGACCTCCTGGCGACAAGCGACAAGCCCGAACGGGCGATGGAGATCTTCGCGACACTGCCGCAGGTACGAGACATCCTGGGCGAGGGCACAACCAAGACGAGCGTTATTACCGACAACGGCTTGCAGGTCGACTTGCGCATCGTCCCCGACGACGCCTTCGGGTCACTCTTGCAGCACTTTACGGGCAGCAAGCAGCACAACATCGAATTGCGTGACTACGCGTTGGCCCGCGGCCTCAGCCTCAATGAATACGGCATCACGGACGTGAAGTCGGGGACAGTGACGAGATACGCCGACGAAGAGTCCTTTTATGCGGCGCTTGGTCTGCAGTGGATTCCTCCCGAGTTGCGTGAAGGGCATGGAGAGCTTGCCGCGGCTCGAGCAGGCGCCCTCCCGGTCCTGGTGACAGTCGGCGACGTACGCGGGGATCTCCACGCGCATACAGACTGGAGTGACGGCACGGTCACCATCGAGGAGATGGTTCTCGCGGCCCGGGAGCGCGGCTATGAGTATGTGGCCATCACCGATCATTCAGGCGGGATTGGTGTCGCGCACGGTTTGAGCGCCGAGCGCCTCGAAGAGCAGATAGGCGTCATTCGCCGGCTGGACCGGGAGATTGAGGGCATCACGATCCTGACCGGGACGGAGGTGGACATCCGCCGCGACGGCACGCTCGACTTCTCTGATGAGATTCTCGAGCAGCTCGACTGGGTCATCGCGAGCGTACACTCGGGCTTTAATCAGCCGGAAGACCAGATGACGGCTCGCATCGTTCGCGCCATCGAAAATCCGCACGTGGATGCCATCGCGCATCCCACGGGAAGACTGATAGGCCGCCGTGAGCCCTACGCTGTGGATCTGGAGGCTGTGTACCGAGCGGCCGCTCGAACCGGAACGGCACTTGAGATCAACTCGTTTCCGGAGCGCCTGGATCTCACCGACACGCAGGCGCAGCGCGCCCTGGAACTCGGAGTGATCCTGGTCGTCGATACCGATGCCCACGCACCGGTGCACTTCGACAATATTCGATACGGAATAGAGGTCGCGCGCCGGGCGTGGGCCGAGGCGGCCAACGTCCTCAATACCCGGCCGCTCGCCGAGCTTCCCCGCGCGACTACGCGCGGCGTGCCATCGCCCTGAGAACGGCCACGAGCACCCGGCGCGAGGCGTCGTTCTCGATCACGGTAATCAATCCCATCAGGCCCAGGCGGCGCAACGCGCTGCGCCCCGAGGACGCGATACCGCTTCCGGATGGAGCACTTGCCTCGCTTCCGTTCAGCATCAGGTAGGCGGCCGTCGAAGCGGCGGCGATGACGATTGCCCCGACCGCGGCGCCCAGTGGCAGAGTGATCGAGAATCCGTCTTCATTGTTCTCAGAACTCATTGGTCTCCTCCGCCCCACGGAATCAATTTCTGCTAATCCTGGCGTATTGTACTGTAGGCCAGGGGACGTCCATGCGCTTAGCCATCTTCTCAAATGTGCAGGGCAACATCGTCGCACTTGACGCAGTGCTCGCCGCGTTGGAGCCGCGTGACCCGGCCAAGATCCTCGCGGTCGGCGACATCGTGGGGTTGGGTCCCAGTCCGAACGCGGTGGTTGATCGGCTCCGGGATCACGAGATCGAGGCCGTGGCGGGGAATTACGACGATGCCGTGGCCTTTGATCGACTGTCGCCCGGTATGGATTACGCCAACGAGGGCACCGAACGGGCCGAGCGGCAGCTCCTGGCATGGACCCGGCGAACTCTGAGCGAAGAAAATCTGGCTTATCTGCGCGACCTTCCGCGTGACCTGCGTGTCTTCGAGTTTGGACCGCGCGGCCAGGTGCGCCGCAATATGCGCGATCCCGACGAACCGTCGGCGGGTGGGATGCTCATGAGGGCGCTGTTTGGCGGCTTGATTCGCGACCGCCGCCCGTCCCGGCGCAAGCAGGCACTCGTGGCGCACGGCACTCCCCGGGCTCTCAACGAATACGTGAGAGCCGATACTGCCGTGTCAATTCTCGAAACCATCGCCACTGTGACCCGCGCCGATGTGCTGATCAGCGGACATGGCGGCGAGGGGTTCCAGCGAGAGGCAGCCGGGATGACCTTTGTCGGCGCTCCCTCGGTAGCGGGCCCTCAGATGCCGCTCGGCGAAGCGGGATACGGAATCGTCGATCTTGGGCCGGAGATTACCACCGAGTTTTTTACCGTGGAGTACGACATCGGCGAGTATCAGCGACACGTGGCCGAGCGAGGATTGCCGATCGGGTGATCCTCAGGTCCGGCGGGCGACGCGCCACGCCACACGCAATTCCGGTGATCGCAGCGCGGCGGCTGCCGCGACATAAATGGCTGACCCGGCCACGACGGGAAGTAGAACCAGAGTGGCGCGCGTAATCAGGGTGGCATCGCCAAGCGCAGCGGATAGAAAACCGGCGAGGCCCGCCGTCGCTGCTCCCATGGCGAGTCCGGCGCCCAGAGATCGCGCGACAGACGCGGTGATGCCGCGTCTCTGCAGTGGGCCAATCGCCAGAACCATGAGCACCAGAAGGACGATCGCGTGCGTGGAATTCTGGATCGTGTTGGCGGCCGCGAGGCCAAGCACGTAATAGCGCGCCTTCAAGATGATGCCGGTGGTGACATACACCAGAACGCCAAGCACGCCTACCAGCATCGGCGTCAACGTGTCTTTTCGGGCATAAAAGCTGAATATCATCATTTGGTCGAGCCCCACCATCGGGATTTGGGGGGCGTAGCCGAGCAACGCCTGAACGGTCTGGTGGGTGTTTCCGGGTGTGAAATGGTGATGCTGGAACAGCAACGTGACGATCGGCGTTCCGAGTGCCAGGTATCCAATAGCGGCAGGAATCGTGAGGAATAGGACAAATCGTATGCCCAGGGCCAGCGTGTCCTTGAACCGCTCGATTTCCCCCGATGCAGCGTCACTTGAGATCGACGGCATGACGGCGAAGGTGAGGGCCGCCACCGCGATCCCGATAGGAAACTGAGTCAGCGTGGTCGCCACCGCCATCGTCGTGAGCGCTGAGTGGCCGAGCGTCGACTTCAGACCCGTGTCGACGGTCTGGCCGGCCACGCTGACGACGAGCCCGGCAGCGACCGGTGCGTAGAGGCGAATGATACGGCGCAGCTCGGGGGTCAACTCGAGCCGAATGCGGAGAGGGGGCCGCGACCGGAGATAGGTGAGAGCGAGCCACAGCGCTTGCGATGCGGCGCCGATCAGCGCGCCAACCGGTAGTGCCATGATGCCCAGCGGACGCGCCAGCATGATGGCGCCGAGGATGATCCCGATGTGGTAGAGGCTCGGGGCAAACGCGGGGACGGTAAACCGGCGCTGCGAGTACAGCCCTGCCAGGAGCACTGCCGACGTTCCCAAAAAGAGCAGCGTCGGGATTAGCACATGTGCGATGGAGACGGCGAGCGTCATTTCGGGTCCGCGGGGAGGCTGACTCCAGAGCAGGATCGACATGACAGGCCGCGCGAAGATCACGAGGAGGCCGACCAGGACCGCCAGTATGGTCCAGCAGAGCCCGAGCACCGGGCCGACGATGCCGGCCAGGCCCCCTTCGCCGCGACGCTCAAATATCTCCGTGAAGCTGGGAATGAGTGCCGCTCCGACCGCCGCACCGATGACCAGGTCGTAGAACATCTGGGGAACGACGGAGGCCGCGATGAAGGCGCTCGTCCGGTAGTTCGCGCCGAAGACATCGGTCATAACACTCAGGCGCACGAAGCCGAAGAGGCTTCCGGCAAGGTTGCCGGCCATGAGAATGATGGCGGCGGTGCCGATGGCGCGAGTTCGGCCGGCAGGCGGAGCCCCGTCCGCCTCGGCGGCCGGCTCGTTCACGCAGCATCCCCGATGTACAGTCGCGGCACCCTGGGCATGAGACGCGTCAGTATCTCGTAGCTGATGGTCCCGGCACGGGACGCCAGGTCGTCCGCCGTCTGGACAACGTCTCCCTGACTGCCGATCAGTGTCACGGCGTCGCCGACAGTTGCGCCCGCCACATCCGTCACGTCGATCGTGATCTGGTCCATGGAAACACGGCCAATAATGGGAACGCGCGCGCGGCGGATCAACACGCTGCCGTGCCCACATCCCAGGCCGCGAGGCAGCCCATCACCGTACCCTACGGGAACAAGTCCAACCACCGTGTCCCGTGCCGCCACGAACTCGTGCCCGTACCCAACGCCGTCTCCAGGGTGGATCGTGTGGAGGCGCGTCAGGGTTGATTCCAGCGAGAGAGCCGGGGCCAGCGGGACCGGCGGTGGTTCAACCGGGGATGGATAGTAGCCGTACATGCCGATGCCGATTCGTACCATGTCCAACCAGGCGGCCGGAAAGGCAAGCGTGGCGGCCGTGTTCGCGGCGTGGAGCATGGGGGGCCGGAGGCCACGCGCGGTCAGCTCATCGGCGACTCTCAAGAACGTATCGAGCTGGCGCACCGTCGGACCTGGGTCCGGTTCTTCCGCTCGGGCAAAGTGCGTGTACAGCCCCTCGATGGTCAGGTGGTGAAACGACCGCACCGCCTCGAGTAAGCCGGCTACTTTCTTCGGTTCTACTCCGGCGCGAGAAAGACCCGTGTCGACTTTCACGTGGGCCGTCACGGAGGCACCCGTCTCCTGTAGCGCGCGGGCGGACTCGATATTGTGAACCGTGGCCGTGAGCTGGAAGTTCGCGATCTGAGCAGCGTCGGCCGGCCGAAACGGACCGAACACCAGGATAGGGGCCGTAACGCCCGCGGCGCGGAGGGCAAGGCCCTCGGAAACCGTGTACACGCCCAAGCGGGACGCCCCGGCAGACAACGCCGCCCGCGCCACCGGAAAAGCCCCATGGCCGTACGCGTTCGCTTTGACGACGCTCAGCACCTGCGCGTCCTGAACAAGCTCCTTGAATCCCGCCACGTTGTGCCGGATCCGCGTCAGGTCGACAACTGCCCTGGTCAGACCGGGCTCGCCCTCACATCGGCCGCTCATCGGACACCGCCAACAGCTTGATGATGTCTCGCCGGCTGACGACCCCAACGACACGGCCATCCTGAACGACCGGAATCGGGTTCGCATGTTTCTCGATCATGCGCTCCGCCACGTCCTCTACCGCTTCGTCCGGCGATACCGTGACAGGACGGTGCTCCATGATTTGCTCCGCATTGGTGGCGAGCGCTCGTTCGATCTCGTCGTCGGTACCTGGCGCCTCCAGCGTCACCACGCCGCCGAGGAGTCCGAAATAGACGGGGAAGTGCACACGCGCCTGCTTTGTCACCAGATCTTCCTCGGTGACCAAACCAAGGAGGCGGCCTTCGCCGTCGACAACCGGCAGTCCAGCCAACTGTTGGTCCAGCATGGTTCGCGCGAGTGTCCCGACGTCGGTCTCGGGACGCGCCGTCACCACATCCGCCGTCATAATTTCCGATACATTCAACCTGTCGTCCTCTCTCTCTCCTGCAGATTGCGGCGCACGACTGGAATCTCTGGAAGCAGATCTCCGGCTAGAGTGCCGGCACTACCCAGGGCGCCGGCCACACGGTCACCTGCCGCTCCGTGAATATACGTACCGGCAACAGCTGCGTCCCATGGATCCATGCCCTGGGCGAGCAGGCCTCCTATGATGCCCGACAGAACGTCTCCCGTGCCTGCCGTCGCGAGATTGGGACCGCCCGTTGTGATCACCGCGGCCCGTCCGTCGGAAGCGGCCACGATGCTGCCGGCCCCTTTAAGAACCACGACCGATCCCCACTCCGCTGCAAACTTTGTCGCCACGCCCAGGCGGTCGCTTTGAATCGCTTCAATGGACAATCCGGTCAAACGGGACATCTCGCCGGGGTGCGGAGTCAGAACGGGCAGGCGCATCTGGCGCCACCACCCCTCAATACGCGCCAGGGCATTGAGCCCATCGGCATCGACGAGAGCGGGTCGGACCGAGAGGTGAGGAAGCAGGTCACGAACCAAGGACACGGTGGCCGAGGTGAGACTGAGGCCCGGTCCGACGGCGACAGCGCCGGCACCGGCGAGCGCGTCCACCAGGGCCGGCAGGCCGTCCGTCGTCAGCGCGCCGTCTTCGCCGGGCAGCGGAAGAAATGTTACCTCCATCGCGTGAGACGCGACCGACGGGACGATGGACGCGGGCACGGCAGCCTGCACCAGTCCTGTCCCAATGCGAAGGGCTCCGAGTGAGGTGAGGGCCGGCGCGCCCGGAAAACGCTCCGAACCGCCGATCACCAGAGTACGTCCGAACGTCCCCTTGTTCGAGTTCCGCGGCCGGCCAGGCAGTAGGCGAGCGATATCGGCCGGTTCCGGTGCGAGCAGGGCAACGTGATCGGGCGCGGGTAGTTGCAGGTCGGCGACAATCACTCGTCCTGCGTAACCGGCTCCCGGCCAGACCATGTCGCCCACTTTGGCATAGCCCATGGCCACCGTGATGTCGGCGCGAAACGCGGCGCCGGAAATCGCGCCGGTGTCGGCGTTGACGCCTGTCGGCACATCGGCGGCCACTCGAGCGCGCGTCGCCGAGGGCGCGTTGGCAGCCTCGACGATACCGCCAAGCAAGCCCTCCACGGGGCGAGATTGACCGGTGCCGAGTAGCGCGTCCACGATGACGGCCGCGGAGTCAAGGATGCGGGCGAGCATCGCCAGCTCGGGGTCATTCTCGGCCTGCACGGTCCGTACTTGCGCTGCGGGTTGACGCCGGAACGTGTAGAGAGTGACATCTCGGCCGGACTCAGCCAGGAGGCGCGCGGCTGTTTCACCATCGGCTCCATTGTTACCGGGGCCGGCCAGGATGAGAACCGGCCCTTCCGACTTGGCGACCACATCCGACAGCGCCCGGCCGGCTCGTTCGATCAGAGTCCCCAGCGGGACCCCGGAAGCTATCGCGCGCTGTTCGATGGAAAGCATTTCTTCGCTGGTAACGACCTTCACGGCGTGCCTCCCCACGACACCACGACCGCGACTGCGTCTGTTCTGGTGTGCGAAATGCTGACGTCAAAGTGGGTCAGGCCTGCCCGCTGTGCAATCTCCTCTGCATTGCCGTGCAGGTACAGCACCGGCTTCCCGCGCGGGCCGCGCAAGATCTCAATCTCCCGCCACCGCAGGCCTCGGATGCCGACCCCCAATGCCTTCGACGTTGCCTCCTTCGCGGCGAAACGGCCGGCCAGGCTCTGCGTCCGTCCGCGACAGTGCAGGATTTCGTCAGGCGTGTAAATGCGATTCAGGAAGCGCTCGCCCCACCGCTCGACCGCCGCCCCTATGCGCTCGATCTCGATGGCGTCGATTCCCGTCGTCATTCGCCAGGTCAACCCAGGTCTCCCATTACTGCCGCGATGATCAGACGGAGCACGACCGCGGCCACAAACACGATCGCCGTATACAGCACTGTCAGGAGCAGGGCACTGGCTGTCGAACTGGTACGCGTGGTGCGGTGACCGGACCGCCATCCCCAGAAGACTCGGCGTTGAGCGATGTACGAGGCGACTGCCGTGCCGAGACTTATGGCGAGCGATGTGCTGGGACGCTCGGAAGGGGGGCGGTTCAGATGGGGCTGCGCGAGAACGAGAAGTAGGGTCAACCCCGCGGCGAAGATAGAGGCGATCGCCGTCATAGTACGGGTTTTCGACTCCGCCGCCAGGCCGCCCATGCGACTCAGGTTGTCGACCGTCAACATGGCTCCGCCCGGCGGAGCGAGGAACGCGAGGAACGCAACCAGGGCCGGAGACCAGGGGCCCCTCGTCCCGGGGCTAAGCGTCGTGGTACCTTGCTGCTGCATGAAGTCTGCCCGAACGTGAATGCCCCATTGTGCGATAGGCGCGGCGGACAAAGAAGAGGACTGTGAAGACGGCGTATTTCATTACCGGCGGACCCGGGAGCGGCAAGACCACCCTTATCCGGCAGGTCGTGAGTACGATGCGGATGCGAGCGGGAGGCTTTTACACCGAAGACTTGCAGACCAGCGGAACCCGCGAGGGGTTTCGTATTGTGACACTCGATGGCCAGCCGGCGCTGCTGGCCCGAGCACACCATCCCGGCTCGGTGCAGGTATCGAAGTACGGTGTCGATCTCCCGGAATTGGAGCGTGTCGGGGTTCGTGCGCTACGCGAAGCGATGGAGCGAGGACACGTCATGGTGGTGGACGAGATCGGTCGGATGCAGCTTTTCTCGTGCGCGTTCCGCCAGGTGATACAGCAGGCGCTTGATGGAGGTCATCCCGTCCTCGGCACCCTTATTCAGGGGCGGCACCCTCATGCGGACAAGATTCGTCGCCACCCGCGAGCGGAGGTCTTGACATTGACGCCGGACAACCGTCAGGAGATCCTGGCGTTCCTGAGGACGAAATTTGTCTAGGCGCGGCCGGGCATCTGACCGGACGCACCCTGCACCGACAGGGGCATCGAGTGGACGAGACGTCCCTCGACAAAAAGCTGAATTTGGTAGATCCCGGGACGCGGCAGCGGAAGGCCATTGAACTGAAACAGAAGCTCGGTGTCCATACCGGGAGCCTCGACCTCGACATCGAAGGCCGGCTGTTCCGGTAACACCTGCTGCCCCAGCGGGTCCACGATGCCCAGGCTCACCGGGTGCGTCCCGCGGTCGAGCCCCACGCTGATGACGACGAAAAAAGGTGGCGACGGCCCCGGTATCTCCGCCATTCCGACGCTGCTGAAGATGCCGATCGCGCTCAACTTTCCGTCTTGCGACCGCAGAGCATAGTCGCACAAGAGGGCGAGACGTACCGTGGGCTCCATGACCCATGATAGATGGGCACGCGCAAAAGGAAAGCGCGCGGCGGTCCGCCGCGCGCTCCCGGGGAAGTCTCTCTATCTCTTGCGTGCTGAGCCCGAGCCTTCCCTATTCAGTTGTCTCCCGTCGTTAGTGATAACGCCGGAGGTACTCAGATTGTAACGCTGTTTGACATAAAACGCAATCCGGAAAATACGACCCTAGGCAACACGCTGTATGTCCGCGCCGAGTGCCTGCAGTCGTTCGTCGATGCGTTCATAACCACGGTCGATGAGCTCCGCGTGCTCGATTTCGCTCACTCCTTCCGCGATCAGGGCGGCCATGACCAGCGCGATGCCGGCCCGTATGTCGGGCGTCGGCATCTCTCGCCCTCGCAGCGGTGATGGGCCTGAGATGACCGCGCGATGAGGATCAGCAAGCACAATGCGCGCCCCCATCTGGACCAGTCGGTCGATGAAGAACATGCGCCCCTCGTACATCCAATCGTGGACGAGCGTCATGCCGCGAGCCTGGGTGGCGAGGACGATGTAGATCGATGCCAGGTCGGTGGGGAAGGCCGGCCAGATCCCGGTCTGGATCTTGGAAACAGCGCGAAGCTCGGACGGCCGCACTTCCATCACCCCCTCGCCGAGGGAGAAGTCAACTCCCATGCGGTCAAGGATGAGGAGGACCATATCGAGATGCTCGGGGATGATGTTGCGGATGGTCACGGTGCCGCGCCCGGCCGCCGCCAGGGCGGCAAAAGTCCCGCTTTCGGCATGGTCGGGCCAGACGGTCGCCGAGGTCCCGGAGAGAGTCGCCCCCCGGATGTGCAACACGTTGCTCCCGGCTCCCTCAATTTGCGCACCCATGCCATTAAGCATGAGCGCCAGGTTCTCGACGTGAGGCTCGGAGGCGGCATTGCGGACGGTGGTGACGCCGGGACGAGCGGCGGCGTACAGCATGATGTTCTCCGTCGCCGTCACCGACGCCTCATCGAGAAAGATCGTGCGATCAGACGGCCGGCCGCCGACACATGCCCTGTACAGATCCTTGTCGGGACGCACGTCCACCCCGAGGCGCTCGAAGGCGTGGACATGCGTGCCGATCGACCGGTAGCCGATTGCGTCCCCGCCCGGGTGGTGCATGTTGACGTGCCCGTGCCGCGCAAGCAGCGGCCCCATAAGGATGACGGAAGCCCGCATCCTCTCTACCAGTGACTCGGGAGGATGGTCCGAGTTGACTCCCGCGCAATTGAGACGCAGGCGGCGGCCCGGCAACTCCTCGACGATGGCGCCCAGATCCCGCATGATCTGGGACATGGTCGTGACGTCGGCAATCGCCGGGACGTTTTCCAGGACGCAATCCTGGTCGGTGAGAAGTGCCGCCGCCATCATCGGAAGCACGGCATTCTTGTTGGCAGCCACGTCAATCACGCCGCTAAGCGGCCGGCCGCCGTGGATGACGAATTTAGACATGTTCGACCCCTCGCGGTTCTCGCGGCATTGTACTCAGGCAACGCGGCTGCCGGCCGGTCAGTTACCGGGCTAGTGAGACGGCGACGAGGGCGCCGCCAACGGCGGCGCCCAGGTTCACGAGGTCGTTGTCGAACCCGGCAACGCCGCCGCAGACCGACGTCTCAGCGCCGCACGGTCGATGTACACGCTGCTCGGTGAGAATGCCGCAACTGGGGCAGGCGCGGACTTCCTGCACCGTCGCGCCGAGGATGGTGTCGATCGCGTTACCGGCGAGTCCCCCCATCAGGACCGGCAGCACGCGCCGGGCGTTGCCGGTTATGCGAGCGTCGGCGAGGGCGATGATCAGTGATCCCGCGATCCCGCCGAGTGTCCCGGCGGGCGTGACGCCTCCCGATGTGCCGGCCGGTACGGACCGTCGCGTTCTCACATGGAGTGCTCTCGACTGCGCTCGCCGCCCGATTTCGCTCGACCACGTGTCGGAGGTCACGGCGGCGAGAGAACCGGCGATAGCAGCGGCCGCAGGCGGCTGCAGGACGGGGATTGTCCCCAGAGCTGCCGCGAGGGCTGGGACACCTCCATTGGCCACGACCTGCCGGCCATCTCGGCGCTTGCCCTTGGCACTTATCATGTCCCGGGTTTCGGAGCCGGAGAGGAAAGACGAGGTGGCAAAGAAGAGAAGCAGCAGGGCCGCCGGCCCCGGCCCGCCGAGACCGATGATGATGCCGCCGACGGCGGTCGCCGCGGCTGCTCCACCCGGGGTGAGCGCTCGCGCCCGAACTGCCGCGGCAGAGACACCGGCCGCGGCGAGAAACCCGAGACACAGCCTAAGCATCGCCGGATGGTAGCAGGGATAGTGACGGAACCGGCGGCGCAGAGGACGGAGCGCCGGGTTTACAGACGTGGCCCGCGCGAGGGTATTGACCGCCGGCCTAGCAGTTTCGTACACTCTGGAGCCTCCGAGGGGAGACCGTCGCCGTGTCGTACGGGATTGACCGTAAGGCCGGAGAGTGGGTAGACTCGGAAGCGGCGGGACAGAGATGTTTCGCGGTGGCAGGCACCTTTCCAATCGAAGAGAGAGATTCCAAAGCGAGTTTTTGACAGTGATTGGACTCTTTGTGGACCCCAGCAGGGGTAGTGATGGAGA
>Ga0209810_1000892_pt1 | contig 53152 bp, 40 predicted proteins | sample Coa_R1_7_FD_187159 | JGI IMG/M metagenome (GOLD analysis project Ga0209810, IMG submission 187159) | Surface soil microbial communities from Centralia Pennsylvania, which are recovering from an underground coalmine fire - Coalmine... | ecosystem: Environmental > Terrestrial > Soil > Unclassified... | reverse complement strand
TGAGGCCGTGCTGATGGAGATCAGCGAGGAATGGGAGACAGGCAAAGCCTACCTGACTTTCGAGGACTAAACCAACGGCATCCGAAGGGAGCCACCTGCAATTTTACAGAATGAGCTTGACACAACCGGTAGACACTCCCAGCCGTGTGGATCAATCTCACGCAGCCTGCTGCTGAGGAGATACGTCCACACCGTTGGGAGGGATTACCAACTTCTTCAAGAACTGGAAGAAAAGGGGCTTCTCGCTGCCACCGCCTTCAAAGCTGTCCGCGCTTTTCAAATTGAGGAGTTCGAGGATGAGGGGTCTCACTACTTTATCGAGCTAGAGGATGGCTCTGTACTTTACCTTAACGGCCAGTATCTCTACGATTACGAACCTATCGAAGACGATCCAGAATTAAACCGGCCAAGGCGGTTCCCCTGCACGGACTTTACCATCGGAAGGCATCGCGAACAGGGGGTATGTCGTGGATATTCTCTGTCGAGGCCGTGTCCTAGAACCAGAGGTTGTTGCACCGCCCTTTGACGAAAGCGACTATCGCCGAGGGACTGAAGCCGAGGACGGAGAGATTATCCGAGATCGCACCTACGATCAACTTAAGGAAGAGAGACAGAGCAGAGGGCGATGGGCCTGATAAGCCGAAGCGACAGCCATCTGAGAGAGCTAATCATATCCGTAATTTTAGCGTATTTTATATTGACAGGCCGATCTATCTTCGCTAGAATGAACCGGATGGCCCGCTTTGCCAGCGGCAGGCCAGGTATGCCTGATTCTACCCGATTTTCGGTCTGTCCTGCGGTAGGCTGACAGGCGACCCGAAGGCGCTGGATTTGATGGAAACAATGGAACAAATCAGGCGGATAATACGACGTATGCGTAAATAGCTTGCTCCGGGACCCTATAATAGAGGGCAGGGGGCCGCAGTCGGGAACCATCACATTGAAAATTAGAGTACGTTTGTTTATGTAGGGAAATTTTGGAGATAGCGAAAACCCTTGATTTCTGGCAAGCCCGGCAGTAGAGAAGCGGCGCAAATAGCCCGATACTATAGCCATCTCGTAGAAATAAGCGCCGAGATATGGGGCAAGGATACTGGCGCAATCGGACTGTTTGTGTTATAATTTCAGCAATCGGGCTCATCTGGGCACAGAGGCTTGGCGGCATTGTCCGTCTTCTTGGGAAGAGCCTGGCGGGGCGGCAAGGCCAGGGGAAGGCATCCGAGACGCGCTTTGCCGGTCTATCGGCATTTACAAGGAGGTCAACGATCCTGACTCCACCAGAAACGAACGTTGCTAAGAATATCAGACCGTTCCCACGGATGGCGCACATCGGCGTTGGGGACGCTGCTCATCGCTTTTTTGCAGAGTTCGGAGCCTCATCCGGCGGATTGCTCCGGCATTCTGGATGGCGTTCCGGGTGTGCCGATTCTCTATCCTGCAAATCGCTTTCGTTCGGGCTGAGAACCAACGTAGCTGAGAACCAGCGTAATAGATGTGCGTAGCGCTTCTGACAATGTGGCCTAGGCGCCGGCAGCGTCCGCGAGTAAGGGACTGCCGTGTTGAAATACCATTACAAGTGTCTGGGCCAATGTCGCTGCCAGGCCGTCTCGGTGGGAAAGGTGTTCGTTCCGCCGGGGCTTTTTTATTTGTCGGCTAGAATGGAGCTTTTTCTCGCCTTTTCGGTCGTGGTAAAGCGTGCCCGGTGGCCTGAATTGTGCAAGAAGATTTCAGATCATAGGGCACGCAGGAGGAGCATAGTGTATGATTTCCATCAATCCATCGGAGTTTCTCAGGCAAGTGGAGGCGCAGCGCAGCCAGGAACGCGCCCTGGCCTGGGAAGGTACTTTTGGGGATTACCTGAATATAATCGCGCAGCGCCCTCATGCCGCCGATCTGGCGCACGCGCGTTTGTATAATATGGTGACGGCGGCAGGCCTAGAGGAGAGCGGCGACGGCCTGCCGCGCAAGTACAAGTTCTTCCAGGAAGACCTTTATGGCATGGAGCGCACGCTCCAGCAACTGGTCGAGGAGTACCTGAGCCCGGCAGCGCGCCGCCTGGACATCCGCAAGCGCATCCTGATGCTCGTTGGCCCGGTCGGCGGCGGTAAATCCACGCTGGTCACGCTGATCAAGCGCGGCCTGGAAAAATATAGCAAGACGGAGGAGGGCGCCGCCTACGCCATCAAGGGCTGCCCCATGCACGAGGAGCCGCTGCATCTGGTCCCCGAAGATTTGCGGGCCGATTTCAAGCGGAATTTCGGCGTCTATATTGAGGGCGACCTCTGCCCGGTGTGCCGCTATCGCCTGGAGCATGAATGGGAAGGCAACATCCACAACGTCCCGGTGCAGCGCATCTTCTTCTCCGAGCGGAACCGCGTGGGCATAGGCACCTTCAAACCGGCCGACCCCAAGAGCCAGGATGTGGCGGAACTCACCGGCAGCGTCAATATACAGGCCTTGACTGAGTTCGGCCAGGAGTCGGACCCGCGCGCCTATAACTTCGACGGGGAGCTCAATATCGCCAACCGGGGGGTGATGGAGTTCATCGAGATGCTCAAGGCGGAGAAGCGGTTCCTGTACGAATTGAATACCGTCGCCGGTGAGCAGACGATCAAAGCTAGCCGCTTCGCGCTCATCTACTGCGATGTGGCGGTCATCGCCCACACCAACGAGTATGAGTACAACTCCTACTTCTCTAACAAAGAGAATGAGGCGATGATTGACCGCATCTATGTCATCAAGGTGCCGTACAACCTGCGGGTGAGCGAGGAAGTGCGTATCTACGAGAAGCTGATCGGGCAGAGCGACGTGCACGACTTGGACGGCAATAATGAGCTGGATCTGTCCAAGATCCACATTGCACCGCACACGCTGCGGGTCGCCTCAATGTTTGCGATCCTGACGCGCTTGAAGCCAAGCAAGAAGGCGGGTCTATCGCTGATGACCAAGATGAAGCTTTACGACGGGGAAAAGCAGGTCGGCGACTGGGATCAGCGCCACGTCAAGGAGCTACGAGATGAGTATCTGGACGAGGGCATGACGGGGGTTTCGCCCCGCTTCATCATCAACCGGATCTCCTCGGCGCTGGTCAAGGGCGGCAAGACCTATGTGACCCCGATTGACGTGCTGCGCTCGCTGCGCGACGGCATCACGGAGTACACCAACAACGAAGAGGAGCGGCGCAAGCTGCTGGGCTTTATTGACGAGGTCCGCAAGGAATTCGACGAGATGGCGAAGAAGGAAGTACAGCGGGCCTTTGTGTACTCGTATGAGGAGTCGGCCAAGACGTTGCTCGATAATTACATTGACAACGTGGAAGCCTACTGCAACCGCGAGAAGGTCAAGCATCCGATTACCGGCGAGGATGTGGACCCGGATGAGCGGCTGATGCGCTCGATTGAGGAGCAGATCGGCGTGACGGAGAACGCCAAGCGGGAGTTCCGCGAGGGCGTGATGCGCTCGGTGGCCTCGCTGATGCGCCGGGGTCAGCAGTTCTCGGTCGCTTCGGACGAGCGTCTGAAGGAGGCGATTGAGAAGAAGCTCTTCGCCGACCTCAAGGACATCGTCAAGATCACGACGAGCACCAAGACGCCGGACGCCGAGCAGCTTAAGAAGATCAACGAGGTGGTGGATCGGATGTGCCGTGAGCAGGGATACACGCCGGAGTCGGCCAACGAGCTGCTGCGCTACGTCGGCACGCTGCTCAATAGGTAATAGACCGCACCCCCTACCCCTCTCCTTGCGGAGGAGAGGGGAGAGGAGAAGCCGGGGTTTTTCTGCCCACGTAGGTGGGCAGCAGGCCGTAGGCCCCACAGCGGCAGGGTTTAGCCTGCCGGAAGGGGAGTTAGGTCAAGTAAAGGCGGCAGATGGGGTTCGCTATGCACCTATCTGCCGTCTGAGGTATATGCGGAAACCCGCAAAGTGTGCGTTACGTCTATTAAGGTATATAAGCGTGTACGTGTGCTGAGAGAACGCGGAAGCCGGGTGCAAAGGAGGACGCATCGGGCTTCGTGGAGAACAGGGCAAACCAAACGCGGATAGCGTGTCCGACAGGTTAGAGTTGCTTGCCTAAGGGGTGTGTAACGATGCCGCAATTCTCATTGAGTACCGATAGCTGGGATCTGCATCGGCGCGCCGAGCGCGACCGCCAGCGGCATAACGAGAAAGTCAAAGAGGTGATCAAGAAGAACCTCGGCGACATCATCAGCCAGCAGGACATCATCACGGCGGACCAGGGCAAGATCATCAAGATTCCCGTGCGCGGCCTGGAGCTGCCGCGCATCCGCTTTGACGACGAGGAGCGCGAGCGCGTCGGCCAGGGGACGGGCGGCACCAAGCCCGGCGATGTCCTGGGCCGCATCCCGAAGCAGGGCCAGGGCACGGGCAAGGAGGCCGGCCATGAGGCCGGTGTGGACTTCTACGAGGCCGAATTAACCCTGGAAGAGCTGACGGAGCTGGTGTTCGAAGACCTGCACCTGCCCAACCTGGAGGATCGAGGGGTCAAGCAGATCCTGTCGGAACACGCTGAGTTTAACAGCATCAGCAAGCGGGGCATCTCCAGCAATCTGGACCGCAAGCGCACCCTTCTGGAAGCCTACAAGCGCAACGCGCGCGCGGGCAAGCCCGGCTGGGACATCCGCAACGAGGATCGCCGCTATAAGACGTGGGAGATAGTCACCGAGCCGCAGCGCAATGCGGTTATCTTCGCCATGCGCGACGTGTCGGGCTCGATGGGCGAGTTTGAAGCCTATATCTGCCGCTCGTTCTACTTCTGGATGCTGCGCTTCCTGCGCCGCAAGTACGCCAGCGCTGAGATCGTCTTTATTACCTGCCACACGGAGGCCAAAGAGGTAGATGAGCACGCCTTCTTCGGCCTGGGCGATTCGGGCGGCACGAAGATGAGCGAAGCCTACAAGTTGGCGATGCAGATCATTGACAAGCGGTACAACCCGCGCGAGTGGAACATCTACCCGTTCCTGTTCTCGGACGGTTATAACTGGGGCGATGCGGAATGCGTCGAGCTCGTCCGCAAAATGGTGGAGATCTGTAATCTGGTTGGTTACGGCGAGATAGCCAACGATATCTGGAGCCAGTCGCCGCACTTCGCGCCGCTGGGGCAGGCCTACCAGGAAGCCTTCGCCAATGACCGGCGGGTCTGCCTGGTCAAGATCAACTCGAAAGAAGATGTCTGGCCGGCCCTGAAGAAGTTTTTCAGCAAGCACCCGGAATTGCAGGAGGTGGATTAGCATGAATCTGAGCGAACGGGAGGAGCTGGAAAAGTGGATTGACATCATCATGGAGAAGGCGGCGGAGTGCGGGCTGGATTGCTACCCGACGCACTTCGAGGTGGTGCCGGACCACGTCATCTATGAGCTGGGCAGCTATTCCCTGCCGGCGCGCTTCTCGCACTGGACGTTCGGGCGGGACTACCACCGCCAGAAGACGATGTACGAGTACGGCATGGCCAAGATCTATGAGATCGTCTTCAACACCGATCCCTGCCAGGCGTTCCTGCTGGACAGCAACTCCATGCTGGCGCACAAGTTCGTCATCGCCCACGTCCTGGGGCATAACGATTTCTTTAAGAACAATATCTACTTTGATCATACCGACCGCAATATGATCGAGCAGGTGCGCCTGCACAGCAACCGTATCCGCAAGTATGAGGAGGAGTACGGCCCGCTGGTGGTCGAAGAGTTCCTGGATGCGGTGCTCTCCATTGAGGAGCATTTCGACCTCGGCGCGACGACCACGTTCCGCCGCAAGTCGGCGGAGGAGTACGAGGCGGAGCGGCGCAACCCGCAAAAGCCCGTCACTGAGTTTGACGACCTCTGGAACTTGATGGAGGATAACAGAGGGCCGGAGACTCCGAAGCCGCGCAAGTTCCCGCCGGAGCCGGAAAAGGATGTGCTCTGCTTCCTGCGCGACTACGCCCCGGAGCTGGAGAAGTGGCAGCGCGACATCCTGAACATGATCCGTGAGGAGATGATCTATTTCATCCCGCAGATGCGGACGAAGATCATGAACGAGGGTTGGGCCTCCTTCTGGCATGAGCGCATCCTGACGGAGCTGCCCCTGACGCCGGAGGAGCACCTGGAGTTCCGCCGGATGCATTCCGCCGTGCTCTCGCCGGGATCACGGATGTCGATCAATCCATACTATGTCGGCTACAACATCTTCCGCGATATTGAGCGGCGCTGGAACGGCGAGGAGGATAAGGACTATCCGGAGGTGGATTGGCGCGGCGAGAAGCTGGATCGGCCGCAGGGTGAGGGGATGAAGAAGATATTCGAGGTCCGCCGCGACGAGTCGGATGTCTCCTTCCTGCGCAAGTACCTGACCGAGGGCCTGGTGAAAAAGCTGGATATGTATACCTACCGGCTCGAAGAGGTCAACGGCGAGCGGGTATGGGTGGTGCAGGAGACGGACTGGCGGCGTGTGCGCGATACGCTGCTGGACTCGATGACCAACTTCGGCATTCCGGTCATCTACGTAGAGGATGCCGATTACAACCGGCACGGCGAGTTGCTGCTCACGCACGCCTACGACGGCAAGCAGCTTGATCTGGACTATACGGCGCGCACGCTCAAGAATCTGTTTAAACTCTGGAAGCGGCCCGTGCATATCGCCACGGTGGTGGACGATACCAAAACGCTTTTGACCTTTGATGGCGAGGAGTTTACGCAGTCGGCGCTGTAGTCCTCAGCCCCGGCCCCACAGCGGCAGGGTTTAGCCTGCCGCTGTGGGCCGCTTTGCGCCCGTCGCCCACCTACGTGGGCGAGACTCCCTGCCTGCGCAGGCAGTACCTATAGAGAGGGGTGGTAATGATCTTGCGTATCTCCCGGATCTTCTGCCTGCGCAGGCGGGCAGCAGGCCATAGGCCCCGCAGCGGCAGGGTTTAGCCTGCCGGGCTGGCGGTGGGGGTTGTTCTACCAGTCGGCAACCGAGTTATCGTCCGGGTGGAACCAGCGGCCAATGTCGGGCACGGGCGGCAGGGGATGGGCGGCAATCCACTCCTCGTCCGGCTCGATGCCCAGGCCCGGTTTGTTGGGCAGCGCGATATAGCCGTCCTGAATGACGAACGGCTCTTTCAGGTAGCCCTCGCCCAGCGCGGCGGGATAGACGATCTCCTGCACCAGGAAGTTGGGGGTGCAGGCGTCTATATGGAGGCAGGCCGCCAGGTTGATCGGGCCGTAGGCGCTGTGGGGCGCTAGCGCCGCATAGTAGGTTTCGGCCATGCCGGCGATGTGGCGCGTCTCCCAGATGCCGCCGCAGATGCAGGGGTCCGGCTGTAGGATAGAGGCCGCGCCCTTCTCCAGCACCTCCCGGAAGCCCCACTTCGTAAACAGCCGCTCGCCGGTTGCCAGCGGCGTCTTGAACTGCTTTGCCACGCGGGCCAGGGCGTCCGCGTTCTCCGGCAGCACCGGCTCCTCGATGAATAGGGGATGGAACGGACGGATCGCCTCCTCCAGCCAGACGGCCATCGTTGGGCTGACGCGCCCGTGAAAGTCCAGCAGGATGTCCACGCCGGTCCCGACCGCCTCGCGCACCGCTTGCACCCGCGCCGCCGCCTCTTCTACCACCTGATAGTGATCTACGATGTGAACTTTGTCGGTCGGACAGAACTTCATGGCCGTGAAGCCAAGCGAGACCATCTCCCTGGCCTGGCGGGCGTACTCCTCCGGGGTTCTGCCGCCGATATGCGGATACATACGGATGCGGTCGCGCACGTTTCCGCCGAGCAATTGCCAGACCGGAACGCCCAGCGACTTGCCGAGGATGTCCCACATGGCCATCTCCAGCCCACTGATGGCGGCGTTAAGCGTGGGACCGCCCCGCCAGAAGGCGCCCCGATACAGGCTTTGCCAGTGGTGCTGAATGCGGCGCGGGTCTTCCCCGATCAGGGCGTGCTCGAAGCTGCGAACAGCCTCTGCATGCAGTGACGCCTTATCGCCCAGGCATTCGCCGTAGCCGGTGATGCCCTCGTCCGTCTCCATCTTGACGAAAAGCCAGCGCGGCACGACCGCCATTGTCTGAATGCGTGTGATCTGCATGGATGTCCTCCCTTTGCCCGTATAGAGGTTTCCCGTGTTCCTCCCGGTGAATATAACTGCCTGATTGCCCCCCTTTTCGTGTGTAGAGGCTTCGTCTCCCAGCAACAGCACGGGCAGCGTTACGTTTTGGTTCCTTTGCGCGTGTAGAGGCTTCAGCCGGCCTGGATGTGGAGGGTGGGCACGCCAGCGCCCCGCTCCAGCCGTAGGCCGTCCTTATCATGAAAGCGCAACCGATGCGTCTGGCCGTCCCGGAAGGCGATGTCGGCGGCAATCTGCGCCCCTTCGGCCTGCCCAGGCGTGACGATTAGCACCGGAACGGGATGGCCCTCGGGAGCCGGGGCAAAAACATACAGAAAGCGCACCGTGCCCTTCCCTTTCTGGGTGAAGTAGACGCAGGGACGGGGAAACGCGCCGGTCAGGGCGTGCTCACGAGGCAGCCAACCCTGCACGAACGGCTGCTCCTGTCCCTGAATAATGCGCACCTGTAGTTCCGGCGTCGGCAGCGGAAAGATGCCAAGCTGGGCTCCCTTTGCATTCTGCGTAACCACGCTGCGGAGCCCTTCATCCACCAGGACGGCGGGAGTGTCCAGGTGAAAGGTGCTCTCGTAGGTATGCTCGGCGGCGTCTGAGGGGGTCAGGGTGTCCAGGACGATCCAGTAGTCCGGCTTGACGAAGAGAATGCGGCGGGTGTGGACGACCTGCTTCAAGCGGCTCGGCCCCCAGCCCTCCTCCGGCAGCGTTCCAAACGAGGCGGCGGCGTAATCGTATTCGGGCGCGGTCTGCCAGGTGAGCGCAACGGGGGCTTTGGCCACGTAGGCGTTGCCGGTCAGGCCACCGCGATGCTGCTCCAGGCCGTCCACGTGGATGACGTTATGCCCGCGCGCCGATAGGACGTATTGGCGCATCGCCGAGGCGTCGTAAGCGTACGATCCGGCATCGAAGACCAGGCGCGTCCCGAAGGCGTGCAATACAAACGACAGCTTATCTTCATGCTGATGCGCGTAGCCGAACGGCCCGCCGTCCATCAGCAGGAAACGGGCCTGCCGGTCCCATCCTGAGCGCATCAGCGCCCAGCCCGCATAGGGAAACAGGTGGGAGGCGTGGTCAGGGCGCTGGCCCTCCTTGCCCTCGGAGGCGATCCAGGCCCAGTCCTTGCGGGTCGGAAAGAACTCTACGCCCTCGCGCAGCACTTTGGGCACGTCAATGCGCCAGGAGTCGTTGAGGGGCGGCACGTCGCGATCCGGCGACATCGCCCACAGGTTGAGCGCGTACATCTTCTCCAGCCCGGCCTGGTAGCCGTCGGGCAGGGGAATGGCGTTCAGGCGGGCCAGCCGCAGCGTGCCCACGAAGCAGAGCAGCACGACGTTGTGGTAGCCTGGCGTCAGCTCGATCTGCGCGCCGTCGGGATAGACCTGCGCCTCCAACTGCTGCCGCAGCCGGTGGAGCGCGTTCTGGCGCCAGCGCGCCGCGTTCTTGAGCTCCGGGAAGAGCGCGCCGACATGGAACTCGCCGTTAGCCTCCAGGCAGAGCCAGTTGCCGGTGGTGGGGAAGGCGTCCAGGTAGTCGGCATGACGGCGCATACTGTCCACCATGCTGAGCAGGACGTCATCGGGGAAGAGATCGGGATGGCGCACCAGATGGTAGAAGACGTAGGGCCAGGAGGTGAACATACGGATGCCCGCGTCAATGGTGCGCCAGCGGGAGAAGGCGTTCTGATCGGCCCAGCCAGGCGGCGGATTGGCGCGTATCCAATCTGCGATCTCCCGCGTCAGTTCCTGGGCGTAGCGCGCATCGCCGGTCGCCGAATAGGCGGCGGCCATCTTGCGCCAGATGACGTGCCGGTTAAGCTGCCACGTCCATTCGTGGTCGGGCGGCCAGGGGGAGCCAGGCTGCGTGGTCGGGTTATAGGCCCAGTCTATTTTAGGGCCAAAGGTGTGACGGATGCCGACCGAATCGAAGGTGTGCTGGAGGGCGCGGGCCGCTTCGGCCAGGTCGTCGGCGGAGATGTCTTTGGGTGGCGCGGCGGGATCGAAAAACCATCGGGGCGCGGTGCGCGTGCGCAGATGGCGCGCGAAGGCGGCGCGCGCCTCCACTGTGTCGCCTCTCTCCATCGCCACCTTCACGGCGCTCATATCGGGTTGGGAGAGATCCAGCGCCTCCAGCAGCGGGTCTTTCCCTGTCGCCTGGGCCATGACCATCTCCTCTGGGAACGCCGTCTGGAGCATTGTAGCCCCGGCCAGCCCCGCAATAAACTTCCGTCGCGCGATCCTTCTTGCGTCGGGCATACCCATTATGTCCTCAAAGCCTATTGCTCGCGACAGGCTGAACCCTGCCGCTGTGGGGCGCAAAGCGCCCGTCGCCCACGTAGGTGGGCGAGATATTCTGCCTGCGCAGGCAGAGGCAAACCCCGGCTTCTGCTCTCCCCTCTCCCGCAGCGTCGGGAGAGAGCCGTCGCCGAGGACCCAATGGAAAACAAAATAGCCCCGTGTGCCGCTATTTTCTTCGGGGAGGGCAAGAACCCCTGCCCAACGGTTGACTTTCCTGACACGAACGACTATAATCACTGCCAGTATTATCCGCCCCACCGCATGATTTTGCCATCCTTGCAGCAAACGGAACAAACGCTCAACCCCCTTCGTCAGCTAGAGGCGCGCTTCGGGGAAAAGAGGGGAACCGTTGGTGATTGGGAGTATGCGCGCTGCGGTCTATCGCGGCGTCAACCGGGTCTGTGTTGAGGAGATCGAGGTGCCGCAGATCGGTCCGCGCGAGGTGCTGGTGCGCGTGGCGGCCTGCGGCGTCTGCGGCACTGACCTCAAGAAAATCCATTACGGCCTTGTCCCTCCGCCCCGCATCTTCGGCCACGAGACCGCCGGGACTATCGCCGCCGTCGGCGCGGAAGTTGCGGGCTGGGCAGTCGGGGATCGCGTCGTTGTCAACCACCACGTTCCCTGCCTGTCTCCCGATTGTTTCTTCTGCCGGCGCCGCGCCTTCTCTCAGTGCCCCACCTACAAACAGACCGGCACGACTGCCGGGTTTGAGCCGTCGGGCGGCGGCTTTGCCGAGTACGTGCGCGTGCTGGACTGGTGCGTCAACGGCGGCATGGTAGGCATTCCCGACGGCGTGACGTTTGAGGAGGCGAGCTTCGTCGAGCCGCTCAATACCGTGCTCAAGGGCGTGGAGAGGGCAGGCGTGCAGGCGGGCGATACGGCCCTGGTCATCGGGCAGGGGCCAATCGGCCTGCTGTTTACGCAGGTGGCGCGGCTCAAAGGCGCGCGCGTTGTTGCTACCGATAGGCTTGATTATCGCCTGGAAATCTCCCGGCGGCTGGGCGCGGACGCGGCCATCAATCCCGATACGGAGGACGTGAGCGCCGCCATCCGCATGCTTTCGGAGGGACGCGGGGCCGACCTGGCTGTCGTCGCCGTTCCCACGACGCGCGTGGTGGCGCAGGCGTTCGCCGCCGTGCGTCCGGCGGGCAAAGTCCTGCTCTTTGCCCAGACCCGTTTGAACGACCTCCTGGAAGTGGACGCCGGAGCGGTCTGTATGCAGGAGAAAGCCCTGCTCGGCTCCTACAGCAGCGACATCACGTTGCAGCCGCAGGCCGCCGATCTCATTTTCCATCGCCGCGTGGATGTGCGCGCGCTTATCTCCCACCGCTTTGGGCTGGACGCCATCGCAGAGGCGTTCGACCTGGCGGCGCATCCGCGCGAGAACTCCCTTAAAGTTGTGGTGATGCCGTGACCGATTCGACGCAGATGCGATGGCCTTCAGGCCCTGTTCCGACAGCCGTTGGGGCGGAAACGCTCCCGACCCCGGACCTCCTCCGCAGTCCCGACCCACATTCGGTTTCCTCCCAGGCTGTGGTGGCCTTTACGCCCGCGCGCATGACCGCCGCCGTCCTCTATGGCCGGGAAGACGTGCGGATTGAGCGTGTGGCCGTGCCGGAAGTGGGGCCGGGCGAGGTGCGCGTGCGCATCGCGGCGGCGCTGACCTGCGGCACGGACATCAAAGTCTTCCGGCGCGGCTACCATGCCCGCATGATCCGCCCGCCCGCCATCTTCGGCCACGAGTTCGCGGGCGTCATCGAGGCCATTGGGCCGGGCGTAGAGGGCTGGCAGGTCGGACAGCGCGTGGTCGCGGCCAATTCCGCGCCCTGCGGGGAGTGCTTCTACTGCCGCCGCAGCCTGGCCGAGCTCTGCGAGGATCTGCTCTTCTTAAACGGGGCCTACGCCGAGTATATCACCATCCCGGCGCGCATCGTGGAGAAGAACCTGCTGCCGCTGCCGGCGCACGTCGCCTTTGAGGAGGCGGCCCTGATGGAGCCGCTGGCGTGCGTGGTGCGCGGCATGGAGGAGGTTCCCATCGAGGCGGGCGAGACGGTGGCGGTGCTGGGCGCGGGGCCGATTGGTCTGATGTTCATACGGCTCTGCAAGCTGGCCGGGGCGCGCGTGTTGGCCGCCGGTCGCCGTCCGGAGCGCCTGGCGCTGGCCGCGCGCATGGGCGCCGACGAGATCTATAACGTGGGCGAGATAGAGGACATCGCCGCCACGCTGAAAGCCCGGACGGAGGGCGGGCGCGGCGCAGATAAAGTGATCGAGGCGGTGGGCACGCCGGAAGCCTGGAAAACGGCCCTTCTCATCGCCCGCAAAGCCGCCACCGTCAGCCTCTTCGGGGGCTGCCCCGCCGATACCGCCATCACCCTGGACACGCACCGCGTCCACTACGATGAATTGACCATCAAGGGCACGTTCCACCACACGCCGCAGACCGTCCGCGCTGCCCTGAGCCTGATCGCCGAAGGCCACATTCCGGCGCGGGAATTCATTCAACAGCGCGCCCCGCTTGCCGAACTGCCTTGTATCCTGGCCTCGCTGCTCAACGGCAACAGCGCCGTTAAGGTCGCCATCGAGCCGCCCTTCCCCTCCCTGTAAACTATAATTTTTATTTGTGTTACAATTAAAGAGGGAGGTGGCCAAGATGGAACGTGACGATCTTTTCCAGCGGCAGCAGCCATTGATCACCGATTTTGCCTTCGATAGCGACACCGCCAATGTCTTCGATGACATGGTGAGCCGCTCGGTGCCCTTCTACCAGGAGATCCAGCGGATGGTGGCCGAGATGGCCGCCGATTTCGCGGTGGAGGGAACCAACCTCTACGACCTGGGGTGCGCTACCGGGACGACGCTCCTGGCGCTCGATCCGGTCGTCAGCGAGGGCGTTCGGTTCGTGGGCATTGATAACTCGGAGGAGATGCTTGCCAAGGCGCAGCGCAAGTTCGGTGAGGCCGGGCTGCGACATCGCTACGAACTGCGCCTGGCCGATCTGAATCAGGATTTTTCCGTTGAGAACGCGTCGGTCGTCATCATGATCCTGACCTTGCAGTTCGTCCGGCCCCTGTATCGGAGCCGTGTCATTCGCAATATTGCGCGCGGGTTGCAGCATCAGGGGTGTTTGATCGTAGTGGAAAAGGTAACTACCGCCGATACGCTGCTCAATCGTCTCTTCATCAAGTATTACTACGAGATGAAGCGGCGCAACGGATATTCCGAGCTGGAGATCGCCCGCAAGCGCGAAGCGCTGGAAAACGTGCTTATCCCCTATCGGATGGAAGAGAATCGGGAACTGCTGGTATCCGAAGGGTTCCGCGACTGCGAGGAGTTCTTCCGCTGGTATAACTTCGTGGGGTTTGTGGGAGTGAAATGATGGATGCGGCCTCGAATGCGTCTCCCTCAGGCTTTATAGAAAGGATCGGGCACTTCTTATTTCGGTGGCGCAATTTTCTCTTTCCCTTGATCCTGCTGGCGCTGCTGTTAGGGTTCCCTCCGGTGCCCTTTCTGGGCGACCCCCGTCTGGACCGCTGGCTGGATGCGACAGGCATTCTGGTCGCGCTGCTGGGGCAGGGGCTGCGCGCGGCGGTGATCGGCTACAAGTACATCATCCGGGGCGGCAAGAAGGGGCGGGTCTACGCCGAGGACCTGGTGACGGAAGGGATGTTCAACCACTCCCGCAATCCGCTCTATGTGGGCAACCTGCTGGTGCTGATCGGGCTGTTCATCCTTCACAACAATCCCTGGGTCTACGCGCTGGGCCTGTCGTTCTTTATCTTTGCCTATGTCGCTATCGTTGTCGCCGAAGAGGCGTACCTGCATCGGCGCTTTGGGGCGGCGTATCGGGACTACTGCCGCCGCGTGCCCCGGTGGATACCCAACTTTCGCGGGGTCCGCGAGTCGGTCAAAGGGATGCGCTTTGATCGCAAGGAGGTCATCTTTACCGAGTTCGGCTCCACGTATACCTGGATCGTGACGGCGCTGCTGATCCTGGCCTACCAGGCGCGGATGGAGCCTCCCTCCCCTCAGAAAGACACCTACCTCCTCGTCCTGGCGGGCCTGTTCCTCCTGGCAACGGCGACCTGGGTTTTCTGGCGCTACTGGAAGCGCGTGCTGTTACCCCGCCTTGAGCGCGCGGCAGAAAGGCGGTCGGAGCAGGCTTAGGAATCTACCCAGTGGGCAAGCTAACGTTAGAGGAGGTTATAAACCGCTTCGGAACGGCAACAGAGAGGCGACAGGAACTTTGTGAACGGTTCCAGGAACGGCTTGGCGTCGTGCAATCCACCGGAGAATTACGCCGCGTATGGCTATTCGGAAGCTTTGCAACCGATAAGCCAGAGCCGGACGATCTGGATATATTGGCATTGTTCGCGTCCGGGTTTGCTCCGGCAACGCTACCGGAAAACGTGAGACCCTGGTTCGACCATGAGTTGTGCCGGGAGTTGCATGAAATAGACCTTTTCTATTTAACCGAACAAGCATCCGATGAGACGCTTAACTTGATCCTTGGCGCATTTGGCCGTGACCGCAGCGGTAGGGACTCCATTCTGGAGGTTATGTTCTGATCAGGTCAGAAGAAGAGTGTAAGGCAACCCGTGAGTATGCAGATCGGCTTCAGCAGATATTGCTTGATCTCGGCCGAACCCATGCGGCGAATCAGTTTGAACATATGAGTAAATCCTTCGTGAAGGAATTGGCGAAGGCCCAGCGTGAGATGCTCCTTTACCTTGCCTCCCCTATATCTCCTGAGCAACAAAGAGATGCTGCTTAGTTGTGCTTGCTCGGAGTTAAGAGCCGTAGATACGATGGCCGCGTTGGAGGATAGACTTGTATCCCGTGCAGGAGCAGGTATCTGCCGGCGGCGTGGCGTTTCGCCGGGGGCCGTCCGGGATGGAGGTCGCTCTTATCTCGGTCGGCTCTCCGGCACGCTGGCAGCTTCCGAAGGGGCTTGTGGCCGAAGGAGAAAGCCCGGAGGAGGCAGCACTGCGGGAGGTGCGGGAGGAGGCGGGCCTGGAGACGGAGATTGTCTCCCCGCTGGACGTGATCGAATACTGGTACGTCGGCCACTATCGAGGCCAGCGGGTGCGGTTCCACAAGTTCGTGCATTTCTTCCTGATGGCCTACCGCGCGGGAGACGTGCGCGATCACGATTACGAGGTCCATGAGGCGCGCTGGTTCGACGTGGAGGAGGCTATCCAACGGCTCGCCTTTGCGAGCGAGAAGGCGGTTGTTGAGAAGGCCAGGGAGCGGGCCGCAGCCCAGGGGCCATGAGGAGAAGAACCGTGCCCGGCTCCATTGCCAGGGCCTCACTCAGGGAGGTGAACCCGGTACAGCGTTTGTTTGATCTGGGTGTGGGCATCATCGTCGGTCAGCCAGGCCCAGAGGCTACGGTGCTCTTCCAGATTCAGAAAGTAGAAATAGCCGCCGTCAAACCACATTGAATTCGTCTGGCCTGGAAGTTTGCACACGACCTCGACGGGGTCGGCGCGTTCGGGATGCAGGCGGCAAAGATACTGGGGCTGTTTTGCAGCCTGGGCCGCTGTGGGCAGTTCGCTGGGGTAGGGATCAGCCAGGCGGAAGTAGAGTGCGCCGCGATGCAGGCTAAGAGGAGCGGTCAGCCGCTTGCGCAGGGCCGGCAGCGAGAATAGGACGCGCCTATCCGAGCCATCCCTGTCGGTGCTGACAAGCTGCGTCGCATCATCGAGGCGCGGTACACGGCGCTGTCTCAGAGAGTCAACGGTTTCGGAAGCAAACCAATACAGGCGGCCCTGGTACTCAACCGGAGCTACAAAGTACAGATCCGCCTCGAAATTGGGCAGGACATGAGGCTTGTCGTCGCCGGGCTGCATGGAGCAGAGGTCAACCCGCGTGTCGGGGAAGGGATGTGGCTCCGTCCAGAACACGCTCTCGGCGCCTGCAAATAACAACGTGGAGGCGGAGAGGCCGAAGCAGAGCTTGCGTGTGGCGCCGTCCGCCAGGGAGGTAATCATTAGATCGCTATGACCCCGGACCTCATCCCAGGTCTCGTCGCCCCGCGTTACTTGCACTCTCTCATCCGGGCCAGCCTTGATCCAGTACACATACTTCCCGATGATTCTCGATTGCAAACTCTCTGCGGGAATGCTGGCAACCTCCTGTGGGGAACCGCCGCGCAGAGGCACACGACGCACGTGGAACCTGGGATAATCACGCTGGGATAATCACGCCGGAATGGAGGGACCACAACCCGCTTTTCGGGAATGCCAGAATGGGAGGGAGGTTTGCCCTCTGCCAGGCGAAACGTTCCCAGATAGACGATGCGACTGGCCATGCTTGTCCCACCATAGCTGGGTATTTGCTGACGTGGGACAAGCTCGTAGACAATATCTGTATCCGTGAACGTGAGATTGTAGGGGCCTCCGAAGGCAATGTGTGGCAGGCGGAGCGACTCGCGCACGACCTCTCTCTGCTTGCCTCCGGTGACGGGCCAGGCATAGATGGTAAACGTATTGAGGGCGTTGTTCTGCCAGTACATCTCTCCGTTATGGATATATCGCAGCCCCTCCGCTGGCAGCCGCGCTTCCGTCAGGCGCTCCGGCTGCTGGTGGCGCGTGTGCAGCCAGCGTGCCACCACAATAACGGCGCAGAGGAAAAGAATTTGCCAGGCAAGCTGTCGGGCGTTGATGGCGCGCTGCTGGGCAGGGAGGCCTGTATTTTTCTCTCGGGCCGTTTTCGATGTCATGGGCGCTCGCAGCCTATGGATGGATTGGGAGGAACGTCTCTCCGTTTTCCGGCAGCCATAGAGATTCCTCCTCAGTCCTCCCTGCGCGGGGCGCATCATCGATCAAGAAAACGCCTCTCCCCTCTCCCGCAGGCCGGGAGAGAGGCCGGGGATGAGGACCATGTTCAAATCAGGAGATAGCAGGAGATAGAATGATAGAGGTTAACGAGCCCCGGCTGCTCTCGGTGCAGGTCGGCAGGCCGCGCACGATGGAGTGGGAGGGCCAGACCTGGACGAGCGACATCTATAAAGCGCCGGTATCGGAGCGCCTGTTCCTCGACCGGACGAACCTGAACGGGGACAAACAGGCCAATACCCGGCATCATGGCGGGCCGGATAAGGCTGTCTGCTGCTTCTCGATAGAGCACTATCCCTTCTGGCGCGAAGAATTGGGGCGCGGGGAGGATTTTACCTTTGGCGCTTTCGGCGAGAACTTCACGCTGGCCGGAATGACCGAGGAGCGGGTCTGCATTGGCGACGTCTATGCGGTCGGAACGGCGCGCGTGCAGGTCAGCCAGCCGCGCCAGCCCTGCATCAACCTGGCCCGAAAATGGGGCCATGAGGAGATGCCCAGGCGGATGCAGCAGTTAGGGCACAGCGGCTTCTACCTGCGCGTGCTTCAGACGGGCGAGGTCGGCACGGGCGATGCGTTTGCCTTGCTGGAACGGCCCAACCCGCAGATCACCGTCGCCGTCGTGAACGCCGCGATCTACAACAAAGCGGGCGGGCCGGAGATGGCGAAGCGGCTTGCGACCTTGTCTGAGCTCGCCCGAAGCTGCCGCTGGATTTTTGTCCGCCGCCTGGGTTCGCGCCATTAGAACAGGCTGCCCTGCGTTTCCGGCGGGGTTTCGGTCACGGGCAGGCCGAGCAACGCCTTAAAGCGGTTGCAGGTGGCGGGGGAGTGGCCTTCGTAGTCGTCGTTGCAGAAGACGTAGGCGGCGGTGAAGCGGTCCTGGTTCTGGCGCAGCAGGTCCGCCCAGCGTTGCAGGTCGGGCAGGCGGTCAGCTTGCCGCTCGCGGTGCTGCGCGAACGCACCGTGCCGTCCGATCAGGCGCAGGTAAACAAAGTCGGCGGTCACCTCGAATCGTCGAGGCATGTAGGCGTAGTCGGCGCAGGCCAGCGCGACGTGATGTTCGGCCAGCAGCGCGGAGACATCCGGGCCGATGAGAGAGCGGTGCCGGAACTCGATAGCGAAGCGGGCCGAGGCGTCGCCCAGGGTGTGCAGCGTCGGGAGAAAGGCTTGCAGCGCGCCGATCTCGTCGCGGGTAAAATCGGGCGGCATCTGTAGCAGCATCGGGCCGCGCTTCGGCCCTAACTGGCCCATCACGCGCACGAACTCGGCCAGCGGCTCCGTCACATTCACCAGGCGTAAGTCGTGGGTGATGAGGCGGGGCACTTTCGGGCAAAAAAGAAAGTTCTCCGGCGTGACCTTGCGCCAGTGCTTGACCTGCGTCTCACGCGGCGCCGCATAGAAAGTCGAGTCGATCTCCACGGCATCGAACGCGCGGGCATAGAGGGCGATATAGTCGCGGGAGGAGGCGCTGGCCGGATAGAAGACGCCCGACCAGTCCGCATAGCTCCAGCCCATCGTTCCCACGCGCACGGGCACAGAGAGCGGCTCGCCTGTAGTAGGGGATGCTTGCGTCTCCATGCGGGTGCTTTCGCCGCAGGAACCCCTATTCCCTGTCTTGGATAGATCGTGTCGGTAAAAAACGACCGCCCCCAATCTGGAAATTGGAGGCGGTCGGCGCTTTTAGAAAGACAGGCGGCGGATGATGGCCGCTGGCCATGGGCGATTAGCGTTTTGCTGCCATACGGCGTCGCCAGCGCAGGCCCACCAGACCGGTGAGCAGCGCGCCCGCCGCCGCCAGCGCGCCTGGTTCCGGCACGACCAGGATGACATCAAAGCCGGTGACGTTGCCGTTGCCGGAAGCAAAGATCAACCCGCCGGTGTTATTTATGGCGACCGGGCTGTTGCGCAGGAAGGGCTGGAAGACCGGAATCAGACTGGGATCGCTGCCCAACTCCCAGTACAGGTCTTCGCGGGGATTGTTCTGGGAATCGAAATAGTGGGCATACCAGACGACCGTTCCGTCATCATTGACCATAGGATCATCCTGGTTCGGATCTTCAAAACTGAAATTTCTGCCGTTTATGTCGAGATTTTCTGTCAGGTCGGTAGCTCCGTTCGCGTCTGCTTGCCAGATGTCCCAGCGCTGCTTATCGTCGTTGTACTCCGCCCAGACGACCTTGGTCGCGCTGTTATTGATGCCGCCGTTGAGCACATTCTGGTCGTCGCGGTTGGTGATCTGGAAGAGAGAGGTGGGGTCATCAATAGATGCGCCTACAATGTTGGTAATCAGATGCTCGTTGTCTGTGCCCTCGTCGGCCAGTTCGGTCAACTCCCAGGTGAGGAAGCCATTATCGCTGATGCGCGGCTCCTCGTTGGTGCCGCCGCCGGTGAAATTGACGGCAGTCCCGTGGCTATCGGGCAGGAAATAGATGTCTTCGTTCCCGAGCTCGTCTATCGCGGTCCAGGCGATCTGGTTGTGGTTGTTAATGACCGGGGTGATCCCTCCGATGTCGCCGCTAATAGTCTGCGGCGAGCCGCCGCCCTGCCATAGTAAGACATTGTCGTCGTTGCTCCAGACGACCCAGTTATTGTTATTAATGCGTGGGTCCCTCCCCAGGCCCAGAGACGTCACCGAATGTCCATCCCACAGATATACCTGGCGGTCTGAAGGCGAGCCGCCGTTGCGGGTATCCCAGACAGCCCATCCATTGTCATTGAGCGAGAACGAGAAAATGCGCGAGTTTGAATGCCAGATGGTCTGCTGAAGCAGTTCCTGCGCGTTGCCCTGCGTTGGGAAGATGCTGACAGCGGCCATGACCGCTAACAGCAGCATCCCTCGTATCAGGCCGCTTCTGTGGAAAATACTGCGGGTCTTGCCTCGTTCTGTCTGCATCTTTGTGCCTCCGGGTTCTGAAGTCATTACCTCCGATTCCGTTTTGCGCTGGCTCGACCAGAGCGCACCGAAAGGGTTGTGTCAGGCCCTCTTAACCGCGTCCCTTGCATAAATCGTGCCAGCACTTTTGCCTGCCCCAATTTGGGCAGAAATGGGCAGGAAAGCCCGAAATGGGCGGGGAAAGAGGGAACGATACCTTGCGATTGGGAAGGAAAAGACAGTGAACAATAAACCCCATTTTGGATTGACCGGCCTGGCCGTGATGGGCCAGAACCTGGCCCGCAACATCGCGCACAAGGGGTTTCCTATCGTCGTCCATAACCGCACGACGGCAAAGACGGAAGCCTTTCTGCGCGATCACGGTGGGGAAGGGCCGATCTCCGGCGCGACGGATATCGCCTCGTTCGTCCAGGCGCTGGAGCCGCCGCGCGCCATTATGATCATGGTCAAGGCAGGCCCGCCCGTGGATGAGGTGATCGCCGAGCTAAAGCCGCACCTGAGCCGGGGCGATCTGCTCATTGACGGCGGCAACTCCTATTTTGGCGATACCGCGCGCCGCATCCGCGAGCTAGAAGAGGACGGCCTGCTCTTCCTGGGAACCGGCATCTCCGGGGGCGAAGAGGGCGCGCTGCACGGGCCGAGCATCATGCCGGGCGGCCCAAAAGAGGCGTATGATCGCGTCGCGCCCATCTTTACTAAGATCGCCGCCCAAGTGGACGGCGTGCCCTGCTGCGCCTATATCGGCGAGGGCGGCTCCGGCCACTACGTCAAGATGGTGCACAACGGCATCGAGTACGCCGATATGCAGCTTATCGCCGAAGCCTACGACCTGCTCAAGAACGCGGTCGGCCTGGACAACGACGCCCTCGCGCAGGTCTTTAGCGAGTGGAATCAGGGCGACCTCGACTCGTTCCTGATCCAGATCACGGCGCAGATATTTCAGACGAAAGACCCGGAAACGGGAGATTACCCGGTGGATAAGGTCTTAGATAGGGCGGCGCAGAAGGGGACAGGCAAGTGGAGCTCGCAATCGGCGCTTGACCTGGGCGTGCCCGTCACCGCCATCGCGGAGGCCGTCTTTGCCCGCTTCCTCTCGGCAATGAAAGAGCAGCGGGTGCAGGCGTCGCGCGTGCTGCCCGGTCCAACCGCCCACCTGGAGGGCGACAAAGAGTCCTTCATCGGGGCGATACGGGATGCACTCTATGCCTCGAAAGTCGTCGCCTACGCGCAGGGGTTTAACCAGATGCTCGCCGCTGCCGCCGAATACGGCTGGAATTTGCATCCCGGCGAGATAGCCACCATCTGGCGCGGGGGCTGCATCATTCGCGCCCGCTTCCTCAACCGCATCCGCGAAGCCTACGAGGCCCATCCCGACCTGCAAAATCTGCTGCTGGCTCCCTACTTCACCGAGGCAGTGCGGAAAGGTCAGGAGGGCTGGCGGCGCGTGGTTATGGAAGCGGTGCGCCTGGGCGTTCCCATTCCGGCGTTCGCCTCCTCCCTGGCCTACTATGACGGCTACCGGCGGGAGCGGCTGCCAGCCAATCTCATCCAGGCCCAGCGCGACCTGTTCGGCGCGCACACCTACGAGCGGGTGGACAGGCCCGGCTCCTTCCACTCGCATTGGGGAGCTTCGGAACCTGAGTAAAGACAGCATAAGGGCGATGTGAACCAAGCCGGGGAACCACTTTCTCCCGGTTTTGTCTGTGTGCATGGAGAGCGCTCGGTTTACACAGCCTTCTTCCGGCGTAGTCAGGTGCCATCGGTCAGGAGCGCGCGTTCGGGTCGTCTACGGCGAACCCCTCGCCGATGTAGGACGTCACTTATCGCCGCTCCTCGCTGCTCGTTTCCGAGACGGGCTTGCCCTGTACCGGTATTAATCGGCGATTGGGCGTATCGGCAGCGCGCGGCTGTCGCACCTGCGTGACCAGTCCGGCGACCCGCAGCGCCTGGCGCAGGGCTTCCCGCTTGTGTTCCTCCTCGGTGGGAGATGCCATCGTATCCAGCACTTCGCGCAGCCGCCGAAGTTCCTCCGCGTCCAGGGTTTTGCTCTCCTCCATGATCCTATCCAGTGCTGCCTTTGCCATACGAAAACTCCCTTATGAAGAGTGAGGCCAGGGCCGGGTGTCAGCCTACTATCCTCATTCTACCACAGTCTGCCGGGCCGCGTCTTCCCCGACTTCCTCGTTTGCGGGCGGCCCGGAGACGCAGAAGAGGCCGGGAGGGAGAACCTTCCCGGCCTGTCTATGTGAGGAGTGTCGGCGACCTTGACAATCCAATCGGATAGTTCTGAGGTAGAAAAACTGCTCCATTAGATAATCCAAGGTCATAAGTCGACTTCTTGTGGCGTCGCCAGGTGTAGCCGAGCAGACTGAGCGTGCCTTCTCCAAGGCTCAACTCCCCGCTGTATAAGGGGATAACCGGGGAACGGACGGGAGGCGTTTAGCGGGCGCCTGCGCTCATCACTTCTTCGGGCGGGTCCCCGGCAACCATCTCCTGGGTGATCAACAGAGGGCGGGCCTGCTCCCGTAACGCCGGCAAGCGCAGCCCGAACACGAACGCGCCCGCAATGGTGACCACTCCGCCCAGGGCGACCATGCCCGGCGCTCCTATGCGCTGCGCCAGAACCCCGGCCAGCAGCGCCCCCAGAGGCGCCATGCCCATAAACATCATCGAGTAGACCGCCATCACCCGGCCCCGCAGAGCATCCGGCACCATCGCCTGGATCAGCGTATTGGTGGCGGCCATCTGTATCATCATCGTAAAGCCGACCGGCAGCAGCAAGACCGCCGAGAGCCAGAAGGTGTGGGAGAGGGAAAAGAGGATCAGGCTGACGCCAAATCCCGCCGCCGAGAACAGAACCCACCTCCCCAGGCCGCGCACGCCCTGCCGGGCCGCCAGGCTCAACGCCCCCAGTAAAGCGCCGACCCCGGAGGCCCCCATGAGCACGCCCAGCCCGCTGGAGCCGCTATGGAGTATGTTTTCGGCAAAGATGGGCATGAGCACGGCATAAGGCATTCCGGCCAGGCTGACCAGGCCCAGTAAAAGCAGCAACGCGCGGATCGGTCCGGTCAGCCAGACAAAGTGGAAACCCTCCCAGATATGGGCCAGCGCGGAACCAACATGGGGATAGCGCTCGAAAGGAGGCAGTTGCATTAACAGGAGACCGATGATGACGGCGATGTAGCTGACGGCATTGGCAAAAAAACACCACCCTTCCCCGATGGCGGCCACCAGAATGCCCGCCAGGGCCGGGCCGACGATGCGGGCGCCGTTGACCATAGAAGAGTTGAGGGCGATGGCGTTTAACAAATCTTCCTTGCCGACCATCTCGACCACAAAGGCCTGCCGTGTGGGAATATCAAAGGCATTGACCACTCCCAGCAGCGCCGCCAGCAAAAATATCTGCCAGACCTGGATTAGCCGCAAGAGGGTGAGCGCCGCCAGCACAAAGGCAAGCAGCATAGAGGCGGTCTGCGTGCCCACCAGGATGCGGCGGCGGTCGTATCTATCCGCCACCGTCCCGCCCAACGGGGAGAGCAAAAAGACGGGGATCTGGGAGGCGAACCCGACCGCCCCCAGCAGGGCAGCCGAGCCGGTCAGCCGGTAGACCAGCCAGGATTGGGCGACCGATTGCATCCAGGTGCCGATGAGGGAGATGAACTGGCCGCTGAAGAACAACTGATAGTTGCGGTGCCGGAGCGCGCGCCAGATCGCGGCGAGTTCGCGCTGCCTGCGGAGCGCGTGCTCGGCAGTCTCTGAGGCTGCCGCCGCTTGCGTATCCGTAGCCGATTCAGAACTCGGTTCGTGTCGCATCCTCGGATTCCTGAAGCCAGGTTTGTGCTCTCCAACGCTTAATGGGCCATCTCTGCCGCCGCTGCCGCAGCCGCTTTCTTGCTGCTGCGCAGCAACAGCACCATCGGCGATACCAGGATTACCGAAAGGCCGATCAGCAGGAAGGCATCGTTATAGGACATTGTCATCGCCTGCTGCATAATCAGGTTATGTATGATGGCCAGCGCCGCCTGCTTGGCGGTCGGCAGGTCGTAGCCTTTGGCGGCCAGCCCCTGGGTGATCATTTGCAGACGCTGGACGAAGGCCGGATTCTCCACATAGGTATGTGCCGCCAGGGCGTTATAGTGCTGAGCTACCTGCTTGGTGATATAGTTACTCAGCACCGCAATGCCGAACGAGCCGCCAAGCTGACGCGACAGATTGAGCATACTGGCGCCCTGGGCGATCTCGACCCCCTTGAGGCTGTTGAATGCGGCCAGGTTGATCGGCGTGAACAGCATTCCCAGGCCCGCTCCCCGCAGTATCAGCGCCATCCGTGTATCCGGCTCGCCGCTCAGCGTCGTCAGGTGGCCCAGGCTCCACATTGCGTAGATAAACAGGGACATGCCCACGATGATGAGAAGACGTGGATTCACCATCTGCTGTTTCCCATTCAATAGCCGCCCGCAGATAATCGCGCTGACGCCGGTGGCTATCCCGCCCGGCATGAGCACCAGGCCGGTAACGGTCGGCGTGAAGCCCAGGATGTTCTGCGCGAACAGCGGGAAGATGAACACGCCGCCATACAGGCCAAAGCCCAGCGCGAGAAACATAATAATGGCGGCGCTCAGGTCCCGGTTCTTCAAGACGCGGAAATTGACGACCGGATGCGTATTGCCGGGCCAGAGCTCCCAGATTATCAGGGCCACAAGCGCTATGGAAGCGACGACGGTAAGCCAGACGATCGTGGTATCCTGGAACCAGTCCTTCGAGTTCCCTTCCTCCAGGACGTACTGCAAGGAGCCCAGCCCGACCGCCAGCAGACAGATCCCCGTCCAGTCCACCTTGACCGTCTCCACCCTATGCTTCGAATCGCTCAAAAAAGCGGCCACAATCGAGGCCGAGATAAGGCCGATGGGCAGGTTGACAAAAAAGATCCAGGGCCAGGAGTAGTTATCCGTGATCCAGCCGCCCAGCGTCGGCCCCACGGTGGGAGCGACAATCACGCCCAGCACGTAGAGGGCCTGCACGGTTCCCTGCTGCTCGCGCGGGAAGATTTCGCGCAGCGTTGCCTGGGCGGTCGAGAGCAGCGCGGCCCCTCCCGCTCCCTGTAGAATGCGCCAGAACACCAGTTCCGGCAACGTGCGGGACATGCCGCACAGGAGCGAGGCGGCCAGGAACAACAGGATCGAGCCTACCAGATAGCGCTTGCGCCCGAAGCGGGAGGAGAGCCAGGCGGTCATGGGCAGGACGATGACGTTGGAGAGGATGTAGCCGGTTGCGACCCAGCCGATCTCCTCGCGTGTGGCGCCCAGGTTCCCGGCCATCTGCGGCAGGGCGACATTGACAATGGTGGTATCCAGGACTTCCAGGATCGCGGCGGTAATCAGGCCGATGAGGATAATCCAGCGGTAGGGGTTAAGCTCCTCTCCCGTGTCCAGCAATCGAGGGCCCTGTGCGTTCGTTTGCGCTGCGGCCATTCCCCGCCGGGGGGCGAGCGCAGGAGTTGCTGCTGCCATGCTTAACGTCCCTCCTCGCCGGAAATAGATGGAATGTCCGAAGCCGATCCGGTCTCCCTCTGGCCTGGTAAGCTGGCGGGTTTGCCGGGATGCCCTGGAACGGATGTCCCTGTATCCCGCCGGTGCAGCCCCTCCAGAAGCAGATATATCAGGCCGCGCGCTTTGGCCTCTATCTCCGCGCGCTCGCCAAGCTGGCGGGTGCTGAGGCTATAGGGCAGGAGGGAGTTGGTGGCCAGCACCAGAAGCGCGGCAGTGCTCAGCGCATTATTAAAGACGAACTCGCCCAGCGCTGCCCCCTCTTCAAGAACTCGCGCGATAATGCGGGCCTCCTCCGCATGGTTGCGTTCACGGTGCACCAGCAGCGGCGCGCGCAGGGCGGCCAGCAGATCGTCCAGGCTTTGCGTGTAGGGCTGCGCAAAATCGAACCGAATCAGCACGCGGGCAAGCAGCATCTGCCGCAGCTTGCCGGTTGGCGTCTCCTCCAGGCCCGCGATCCGTTCCAGTTCTGCCCGGAGACGCCGATTGTTGCGCTCTAGCCAGGAAAGGGCGATCTCCTCCTTGCTCTTAAAGTAGAGATAGACCGTTCCCCGGCATATCCCGGCCTCCTGGGCGATGTCTTCGACATTGGTCTTCTTATATCCATAACGCTGGAAGAGACGCTGGGCGGCCTCTAGAATGGTTTCCCGCACCTCTTCGCGTACTCGCAGCGCCGTGTGTGCCATGCTCAGTTTCCTCAAGACAAATTGACAAAATTCGTTTTCTGTTCAATTATACCTTAAACCCGGCATATTGTCAATTTTCAGTGGGTACGTTCCATCTTTATCTACGCACCCCAAAAGGCGCGCGCTCCAAGAAGGAGGCGGATGCAATGGAGAAGGACTACCAATTTTTACCTTTATGCGAAAAACCGGTAGACACTCCCAGCCGTGTGGATCAATCTTACGCAGCCTGCTGCCGAGGAGATACGTCCACACCGTTGGGAGGGATTACCGAAAAACCATCCGGTAGCCTTACCATATTTATTTTTTGCGCAGGAGTGGCCGGGACCTATAGCGAACAAACGAATAGGTGTGCTGGCAGACAGGACAGGGGTGAATGACGGGAGGTGAAGGCGCGGTTGGTGCGGCAAGCGCAGGAGGATCGTGTGCGTCCCCCACTGACGCTGGTGTTGGGGCCGGCGGGGGCAGGCAAGACCGAGTGGACGATGGTGCGTTTCCTGGAGGGAAACGGACGTGCCCTCCTGGTCGTCTCCTCGCCGGATCAGGCCGAGACGTTCGCGGCCCAGATCGCCGAACGCGCGGGCCTTGTCGCCGCCGATGTACGCGGCGCCATCTATGCCTTTCCCGCACTGGTGGCCGAGATCGCCAAATCCGCCCGCGACGATGGATTCCGCACCATCGGGCGGGCGCTGCAGCGGCTGATCCTGGCCGACCTGCTGCCGCGAACGCTGCGCGTTGACGATTTCCTGGGCCGAATGCTCCAGGCGCCCGGCTTTGTCGGCGCGCTGGCCGAGCGCATCCGCGAGTGGAAGCTGGCGCATATCACCCCGGAGGCGCTGGAAGCGGGCGCAGAAGCCGCCTCCGATCTCCTCGACGACCCCAATTTCCCCGTCAAAGTTAGGGAGTTCGCCCGCCTGTTCCGCGCCTATGAAACCTTCTTGGCGCAGAACCGCCTGCGCGATGAGGAGGATCGGCTGCGGCTCGCCGCCGAGATCACCGCCGCCAACACGGCCCCGCTGCCGCGCAACGCCAACCTTCTGCTGGTGGACGGCTTCTACCGCTTTAACCCGGCGCAGCGCCATCTGCTGGCGGCCATCGCCGGACGCGGCCTGGCCTTAGACAAGCCGGAGGTTACGGTCGCCGTCACCCTGCCCTACGACGCCGCACGTCCCCTGCTCTTTGCCGCTCCGGAGCGCACGCTGCAAACGCTGCGTGCCGAGTTTGACACGCGCGAGGTCGCGCTGCCGCCGCGCCCGGATGTCCGCCCACCTGCGCTCGCCGCGCTGGAGGCCCGCCTTTTTGTGCCCGGCGCAGGGAGGGAAGCCGAAGACGGGACGGCTGAGACGCCTCCAGAGCGCGTGCCGGACGCTTCGCCGCTGCTCCTCTTCGATGCGCCCAACCCTTACGTCGAGGCGGAAATGGTTGCGCGGGAGTTTCGCCGCCTGCATGACAGCGGCGGGCTGGAGTGGAGCGACTGCGCCATCATCCTGCGCACGATGGGCGATTACGCGCCCATCCTCTCCGCCGTGTTCGAGCGCTACGGTATTCCGCTCGGCGTGGACGGGCCGGAGGTCCTGGCGGAGAACCCGCTGATCAAGACGCTGCTGCACTTCTTCGCGGTCGTGCGGCACGGCTGGCGGCGGGAGGACGTGATCGCGTTCCTCAAGTCCGGCTATACGGCGCCCTCCAAGCTGGCCGCCGATGCCCTGCGCCGCCGCGCGCAGGTGGCCTGCGTGCGCGAAGGGCGCGACCGCTGGCTGGCGCTGGCGCAGGATGGGGATGCGGACAAGGAAGGCTCCCTTGCCGGGACGCTGCGCGAGATGGCGCGCTGCGAAGACCTGCTCACGCAAAGCCCAGACAGTCCGCTGGCGTTTGCCGACCTGGTGCGGGAGACGCTGCAAACGTTCGGGTTGGAGGAGCGCATCGCCACCGGCGACCCGGTGCGGCAGAAGCGGGATCGGGTCGCCATCAGTGAGGCTCTGGAGGTGATGCAGGCGGTCGCGTACATGGCCGAGCTTGCCGGGCGCTCCCGGGTGACGTTCGCGCAGTTCCATGAGGAGTTGCTGGCCGCCTGGCAGACCGCCTCCGCCATCGCGCCGATGGAGGGCAACGTCGTGCGCGTCGCCGAGCCTTACGCTGCCCGAGAGCGTCCGCTCCAGGTCGCCGCCGTGATGGGCCTGACGGAGCGCGTCTTCCCGCGCCGCATCACCGAAGACCCGTTCCTGCGCGACGAGGAGCGCGCCGCGCTGCGCCGGGTGGCGAGGCTGGACCTGGAAGAGCAGCGTGGCCGCGCCGACGACGAGCGTTTCTTTTTCTATCTGGCCGTCACCGCGCCCTCCCGACACCTAATTCTCTCCTTCCCCCGCTCCTCCGACGAGGCGGATACGCTGCCCTCGTTCTATCTCGACGAGGTGCGGGCCGTCTTTGCCGGAGGGGGAGAGAGCGCGCTGCGAACGGTATCGCGCACGCTCGCCGACGTCGCGCCCCGACCGGAGGAGGTCGTCTGCGCGGCGGACCGGCTGCTGGCGGCGTGCGCCGGGCTGTTCGATCCCGGCGCGGACTCCGATACGGAGGAGCGTGCGCGTCGGATGCGGCAGGCGGCGGCGCTGATGGAGGAGTGCCTGCAAACCGGGGATCGGGCGGAGGTGCGGGCCGTGGTCGCCGCGCGCGCTCTGCCGCGCCTGCCGCGCCTGGAAGCGCCGGACGTGCGAGAGGATTTTTGCGGGCGCAAGCCCGTCTTCGGTGTCTCCGAGCTGGAGACCTACCGCCGCTGCCCTCTCCAATACCTGCTGCGCCACGTCCTGCGGCTGCGCCCGGAGGAGGATGGAGCCCATCTGCGCGCGCAGGGAACGCTGCTGCACGCCATTCTGCGCCGCTATTTTCGCCGTCGCCGCGCCGCCGCGCGCAAGGCCAACGCGGAGGGGACGCTGCCCTGCCCGGATGCGGAGACGCTGCGCTCCGAGCTGCACGCGCTGCTGTCGGAGACGCTGCAAAAGGCCGCGCTGGACGCCAGCCCACATCGCCTGCGTATCCTGGAGCGTCTGCTGGCCGACGCGCTGGCCGGGTTTGCCGTGCGTGAGGCGCGGTTTGCGCCGCAGTTGGGGCTGCAACCGGCGCATTTTGAGCTGGCGTTCGGGTTAAGCGAGGCGGAAGGCGCGCTGCTGGAAGAGGAGGAACGGGAACTAGAAGGGGTGCCGGGGCCGGAGGGCGCGCTGCCGCGCATCTACGACCCGGCTTCCTGCCCGGAACCGCTGCGCCTGGAGGCCAGGGACGGCGGCCCCTCCATCGCCATCTGCGGCACGATAGACCGGGTGGACTGCGACGCGGCGGGCTGCCGCGCGCTGGTGCTGGACTATAAGCTGGGCAAGTCGGTGGATTTCAGCGCCATGCAGCGGGGCGAGAGCCTGCAAATGCCGCTCTACCTGCTGGCGGTGGAGCGGCTGTTCGGTCTGGCGGGCGCCGCCGCCTGTTACGATTCCATGCGCGAGCCGGGACGCCGCCGCTTCTTCCGCACCGAGCACGTCAACCTGCGCCAGTTCGCGCCGATCACGCCTCTGGAGGATGGCACGACGGTCAAGCCGCTCAATCGGGATCAGTTCGCGGAATTGACCAAGACGGCGGAAACGACGGCGATCCAGGTCGCGCGCTCCATCGCGGCAGGTCGAGTTGAGGCGACGCCCGGCGAGCACTGCGCCGCCTGCCCCTATGGCGACATCTGCCGTACGACCCTGACGGGCGGCCACGACGGCGAGCGCCCGACCCTCGTTTGACAATTTCCAGGGGGCATGGTATAGTGGCAATAGCAACCGCGCCACAATGGTTGCCGGGGTGGAACTTTTCGTCCGGCTTGCCGATACCAATAAGTGGCACCTCCGGCAAGTTCTCTGCCCTTTCGTTGAGGAGTATTTTCCCGCCCACGCAGGTGGGCGGCTGGCCGTAGGCCCCACAGCGGCAGGGTTTAGCCTGCCGCATAAAGGATGGCAGACTTACCGGAGGCACCAATTAAGTAGAGGCTACCCATCCACTGCCGTCCGCGAATGCGCGGTGACTTGCATTGCGTTGGACACGAAGTCGCAGGACATGATGGGATAGCCGGGCATCGGAACGGGGAGGCAAGGCCATGAAGTGCCCGCGTTGTTCTGCGGAGATTCCGACACAATCGCAGTTCTGCCTGCGCTGCGGCACGCCGATCCACGGGACGGCGGTCAATCCAAGCGGGGTGTCGTCACCGAATCTGATAGCGCCACGCCCGAATAACCGGCCCTACCTCATCGCCGGAGCGGTGCTGCTGGCCCTGCTCGCCGGTGGAGTAGGGGCGCTCGTCGTGCGCGGCAGTATGGTCCAGAAGCCCGCGCAGTCGAGCACCAGCACGCTGGTTCAGGCGCCCGGCCAGAGCAGCACCAGCACCCTCGTTCAAGCCCCTGCCGAGTCCGAGCCTACCAAAGTCGTCCAGGCTCCCACCGAAACTGCGCCTACCCCCGCCGATGTTGTGGATTACCTGGCCTTTCTGAAGCGGATTGAGGCGAGCAAGCAGGCGCTCATCCGCAAGCAGATGGGCGATGCCCTGGCGCTGCTGGCACAGGCAAAAGCGCTTTCTGCCTCTATAGACGAGAACGATTATAACAACACGGTCAACAACTTCAACAAGGGCACGAGCTATAACGCCGATGAGTGGAACCAGTTGACCGCCGCGTTCCAGCAGCGCACGCCGCCCCCAAGCTGCCAGGACCTGCACAACAAGTATTACGATCAATTAGGCAAAGTCCAGGCCGCTATGGTCGAAATCAACGATGCCTTCAGCAAGATACAGAGCGATCCGCAAACCGCGCTGCATGAGTTGACGCAGATGCAGGGCAAGGTTTCAGCGGAGATAGATGAAGCTGTCATGAAGGCCGATGACGCCCTAGCGGAAGTCTGTGCTAAATACAAGTTACGGAAAGACTTCGACATCAAGGGTGACTCTTCCAGTGGAGCCAGTCTGTTCCGTTAAAAATGCGCGGACTAGGTTGAATGCCCCCAAGCCTGCGGCGAACATTCTTGCAATGTTTGGGGAAAGGGAGTATGCTGCAAACACCGTTTGAGGCGAAGGATTGCGCCGCCTCCGCCTCAAATTGTCGTGGGAACATAGCCCACTCCTTTCCGGGGCCGGAGAGCGTTCGCCCGCCACAGTTGAGATCCGGCGGGCTTGCGCCCTTCGGCCTCATTGGTTTAGTGGCGTATTAGCCACATAAGAAGTATAGCAAGTTTTGCTCGCTTGAGTAAAGAGCAGGCGAGGCTCAGGAGAATTTCCTGGGCCTCGCCGAGCGATCCGGACTATCTTACATGAAGTTGGGAGGTTAGGTCAGTCCCTCTTGAGCATGTCGGTATAGATACCGGGGACGCTCTCAGGAATGACGGTCGCGCCGCAGGCTTTCTCATAAAAGGCGACCGGCCCGGCCCCGCCGATGATGCCGTAGGCATAGCCCATCTCTCGCATCCCCCACAGGCACGCCAGCAGCAGCGCCTTGCCAGTGCCCAATCCCCGCTCCTCTTCCACTACCCCGGTCGGCCCGAAGAAATTGGGCCGCGTAGCCTCGTACGCTCCGAAGCCGATCACCTTTCCGTTCCGAATGGCGATATAGAGGCTGATGGGCTGACGGCTGTAGCAGGGCGTCACCTCGTCGGCCCAGCCGGTGCCGAAATGCGCCTGGATAAACTCGCGTATGGGCGTGATCTCGAAGGGGTGGGCGCGGCGTATGATGACACCTCTGGCACGCAGGTCGGCGATCAGGGGTTCGGCAGGCGGCAGCTTGAGCAGGTCAACAAGCATATCAGGCATGGGTAGGATCTCCTCATAAATTGGCAGAGACGCACGCGGCTTCTGGCTTTCTTACGCTAGATCAGCCTCAACTTCTACGCCGCACGTCTTATTCCCTGCGTGCGGACGAGGACTAAAAGAGGAGGGAAGCCAGGCAAAAATACCGAACATAGGCATGGAGGAGTTATGTATGCCTACAGTTCATGCCTTTCACGTCGTCCCGGCGCTGCCCGAGTCGCTAGGCTGCCTGCGCGCGCTCGCCTATAACCTGCGCTGGGCCTGGGACCACGATACGATAGAGCTTTTCCGCCGTCTGGATCGTAACCTCTGGGAGCAGAGCGGCCACAACCCGGTGCGGATGCTGGGCACCATCGCCCAGGACCGCCTCCGCGACGCCGCCCAGGACGAAACCTTTGTCGCCCAGATGGATCAGGTCTGCCGCAGCGTGGATAACTACATGCACACGGCCAACACCTGGTGCCGCACGGCGCATCCGAAGGCCCTGCGTCAGGGCCTCTCCATCGCCTACTTCTCGATGGAGTTCGGCATCACCGAATGCCTTCCCATCTACTCCGGGGGCCTGGGGGTGCTGGCCGGCGACCATCTCAAATCCTCCAGCGACCTGGGCTTGCCGCTGGTGGGCATCGGCCTGCTCTACCAGCAGGGCTACTTTCGTCAATACCTCAATAACGACGGCTGGCAGCAAGAACGCTATCCCGAAAACGACTTCTATAACATGCCCCTGCAACTAGAGCACGACGCCGCCAGCAAGCCCCTCTATATCTGCGTGGAGTTTCCGGGGCGCACGGTCTACGCGCAGGTCTGGCGGGCGCAGGTGGGCCGCGTTCCTCTCTACCTGCTCGATACCAACATTCCGCTCAACAGCCCCATCGATCAGAACATCACCGACCAGCTCTACGGCGGCGACCAGGAGATGCGCCTACAACAGGAGATTGTCCTGGGCATCGGCGGGATGCGGGCCCTGGCGCAGTTGGGCATCAAGCCGAGCATCTGCCACATGAACGAGGGCCACTCGGCCTTTCTGGCCCTGGAACGCGCCCGTATGCTCATGCAGGAGAAGAACGTCGGCTTCGCCGAGGCGCAGGAGGCGGCGGCGGCAGGTAATCTCTTCACCACGCACACCCCCGTTCCCGCCGGGTTCGACATCTTCCCCGCCGACCTGCTGGGCCGGTATCTGGGCGCCTATGCCGAGCAGTTGGGGCTCTCGTTCCAGGAGTTCATGGGGCTGGGACGCGTCAACCGGGAGGATATGGGCGAGCAGTTCAACATGGCCGTGCTGGCCCTGCGCAACGCCCACCACACCAACGGCGTCAGCCGCCTGCACGCGCAGGTGACGCGGCGCATGGTGCAGTCCCGCTATGGCGCCTTTCGGGAAGAGGAGATCCCTATCACCAGCGTTACCAACGGCATCCATATTCGCTCTTTTATCTCTGAGGAGATGGCCGGCCTGCTCGACCGGTATCTAGGCGGACGCTGGGCGCAAGATTCACGCAACCCGGCCGTCTGGGCACGCGTGGACGAGATACCTGACGAAGAGCTCTGGCGCGTGCGCGAGTTCCGCCGGGAACGGCTTATCAACTTTGCCCGTCATCGGCTGCGCCGGCAGTTCGAGCAGCGCGGCCTGGGCGAATTTGAGATCCGGCAAGCGCGCGAGGTGCTCAACCCGGAGGCGCTGACCATCGGCTTTGCGCGCCGCTTCGCCACCTACAAGCGCGCGACCCTGATCCTGTCGGACCCGGAGCGCCTGACCCGCATATTGACCGACCCGCAGCGGCCCGTGCAGATCGTCATCGCGGGCAAGGCCCATCCCCGCGATGACGGCGGCAAGGAGCTAATCCGCCAGATCATCCACTTCGCGCGGCGGGAAGAGGTGCGTAACCGCATCGTCTTCCTGGAAGACTATGACCTGACGCTGGCGCGGCATATGGTGCAGGGGGTGGATGTGTGGCTGAACACGCCGCGCCGCCTGATGGAGGCCAGCGGCACCAGCGGCATGAAGGTGCTCGCCAACGGCGGCCTGAATTTCTCCGTCCTGGATGGGTGGTGGGCGGAAGCCTACGACCCGCGCGTCGGCTGGGCCATCGGTCGGGGGGAAGAGTACGGCGATCCCGACTATCAGGATCGCGTGGAGGCGCAATCGCTCTACGATACCCTGGAAAAGGAGATCGTGCCGCTGTTCTACGACCGCAGCACGGAGGGCCTGCCGCGCGCCTGGATTGCCCGCATTAAGAACTCCATGCGCCAGCTCTGCCCGGAATTCAACACGCACCGCATGGTTTCCGAATATGCCGAGCGCTTCTATATTCCCCAAACGCAGCGCTACCGCCGGTTGACGGCCAATAACTTACGCCGTGCCCAGGCGCTGGTGGAGTGGAAACAGAAGGTACGCGCGCAGTGGCCGCAGGTGCGCGTGGAGCGGGTGGAAATGCAAAAACCGGACGAAGAGGCGAACGTGAAGGTTGGCGAGTCGGTGCAGGTGCGCGCCAGCGTGCGCCTGGGCGAGTTGACGCCCGCCGACGTGATCGTACAGGCATATCACGGCCCGCTGGATATCAACCACCAGGTCACCCACGGCACGCCGGTAGCGCTGACCTGGAAAGAGCAGGCCGACGGCGTGCATCTGTATGAAGGCAGCGTGCCCTGCGATACCAGCGGGCATCAGGGCTTCTCGGTGCGCGTCCTGCCGGCGCATCCGGATGCCGCGCTGCCCCAGGAACTCGCCCTCATTACGTGGGAGTAGCTCAAGGCCGTTCCGTTTTTCTATGCGGCCCTCACCCCCTGTCCCCCTCTTCCAATTTTAGGTGAGGGACTAGACCTCACCCCCAACCCCTCTCCTTGCGAAGGAGAGGGGAGAGGAAAAGCCGGGTCACCCCCTTCCCTATGAGGGAAGGGGGCCGAGGGGTTAGGTTAAAAGAGGAAGCCCAAAGCACGGCGACGAAATGTAGGTGGCTATGCGTATTTTACTAACGAATGACGATGGTATCCATGCGCCGGGCCTCCACGCGCTCAAGGCGGCGCTCGACACGCTCGGCGAGGTCTGGATGGTCGCCCCAGATCGCCCGCGCAGCGCGGCAGGGCACGCCATTACGCTGCACAAGCCGCTGCGCATAACCCCCGTGGCCCTGCCCAACGGCACCACGGGATACGCCACCAACGGCACGCCCACCGACTGCGTAACGCTTGGCTTCGACGTGCTAATGGAAGGCCGCTGCGACCTGGTCGTCTCCGGCATCAACGCCGGGCCGAACCTGGGCTGGGATCTGACCTATAGCGGCACGGTCGCCGGGGCGATGGAGGGCGCGGTGCTCAACATTCCTGCGTTTGCCATCTCCGTCTGCGTTGACTCCGGCACGGTGGACCTTTCGGGCATCGTGGACTTCGGCCCGGCGGCGGCCTTTGCGGTACGCTTGGCCCGCCAGATCACCGCCGACCCACTCCCGCCCAACACCCTGCTCAACGTCAACGTGCCCGCCGTGCCCGAAAGCCAGCTGCGCGGCGTGGCGATCACCCATCAGGGACGGCGGGAGTACGTGGATCGCATTGTGGCGCGCGTGGACCCGTCCGGGCGGCCCTACTACTGGCAGGCCGGCAGCATTCGGGAGGAGACGCCCGATCCCGGCTCCGACGTCCACGCCATCCTGCAAAACCAGATCTCGGTCACGCCCATTCAACTTGACCTGACCGACTACGCGCTGCGGGAGAGGCTGCGCGGCTGGCAGCTTACCTGAGTGGCACCTCCGGCAAGTTCGCTGTTCTTTAGTAGAGGCGCTTTTCCCGCCCACGCAGGTGGGCTAGGCTTTCTGCCCACGTAGGTGGGCAGCGGGCCTGGCTAGGCGGAGATCGCCAGGCAGAGCCGCGAACCGTTGAGCGGCGTCCCTGGCAGTCGAGCGAGCGCAGCGCCGACCCTGGCAGCGCCCCACAGCGGCAGGGTTTAGCCTGCCGCCAAAAGGACGGCAGATATACCGGAGGCGCCACTTCGCCACTCTCTCGACAGCAAGGATATTTAGCATGAAGTCTATTCCCACCTCTTTTGCGTGCCTGCGCGTGCCTTCGTGGCGGAAAGCGCTCCTGCCGCTGGCCGCACTGCTGCTTGCCAGCCCCTCCTTTGCCCGCGACAACACGGCCTCCCGCCTGGCCTTCGCCCCGGCCTCCATCCAGCAGCAGATCGCCTACCTGGCCTCCGACGCGCTGCGCGGGCGCGAAAGCGGCGAGCCGGGCAATGAGATGGCCGCGCGCTTCATTGCTGACGAGTTTGCCCGCGACGGCCTCAAGCCGCTGGGCACCGACCGGCAGCGGGATCCCAACGCCCCGATGAACGGCAGCGGCTATTTCCAGCCGTTCCGGTTCATCGCGGGCCGCGCCGTCGGCAAGGGCAACCGGCTGGAAGCCGTCTTCCACGGCCAGACGCACACCTACCGCATGAACCAGGAGTTCCAGCCCTCCGGCGTCTCCGGCGACGGCAGGGCGGAAGGCGAGGTGATCTTCGTCGGCTACGGTATCCGCGCCCCGCAGGCCCACCATGACGACTACATGAGCCAGAATATGAAAGGCAAGATCGCCCTGCTGCTAGCGGGCAACCCGAATAACGATCCGCACAGCCCGCTGGCCGATTACGCCGATATTCGCCGCAAGTGCCTGACCGCCCGTGAACTGGGCGCCTCCGCCGTGCTCGTCGTCGTGCTGCCCAAATCGGACGCCTGGGGCTATTCGCGCTTTGAGTTTGCCAACGCCTCAGATGCGGGCCTGCCGGTGCTGCGCCTACGCGCTCCCATCGCCGAAAACTGGCTGCAATCTGCCGGCAAGAGCCTCGCGCGCCTGACAGCCGACGCCAACGCCGGCAAAAACGTCTCCTGCGCCACCGGCGTGCACGTCCGCCTTGCCGCCGATGTCAAGAAGATCGAGAAGGTTACGGCTAACGTGGTCGGGCTGATCGGGGGCAGCGACCCGGTGCTGAAGAGCGAGGTGGTGGTGATCGGGGCGCACCTGGATCACCTGGGCATGGGCGGACCGGGCTCCCTTGCCAGATCCAGCGCGCCCGCCATCCACCCCGGCGCGGACGATAACGCCTCCGGCACGGCGGGCGTCCTGCAACTGGCCCGCTACTTCGGAAGGAGGAAGGAGGAAGGCGGAAGGATGAAACAAGCTGGGCCTCCTTCATCCTTCATCCCTCATCCTTCATCCTTGCTCCGGCGCTCGCTGTTGCTGATCTGCTTTAGCGGCGAGGAGTTGGGACTGCTCGGCTCGGATTACTATATCAAGCATCCCCTCGTGCCGCTGGAAAAGACGGTCGCCATGATCAATATGGACATGGTAGGGCGGCTTCGAGACGATAAGCTCGCCGTCATCGGCAGCGGGACGGCTAAAGAGTGGGATAAGCTGCTGGAGGACGTCAATCGCACGGCGGGCTTTACGCTGGCGCGCAACGAAAGCGGCTTTGGAGCCAGCGACCAGCAATCCTTCTACGCGCACAACATTCCCGTGCTCTTCTTTTTTACAGGCACGCACCCGGACTACCATACGCCGACCGACACCGCCGACAAGATCAATCCGGAAGGCGAAGCCCGCGTGCTGGAAATGGTGGCCGCGTGCGCCGAGCGCATCGCCAATAACCCCGAACGCCCGACGTTCCAGCGCGTTCAGGTCGCCGAGCGCACGATGCCGGCCAGCGGCTTGCGGGTCTATTTCGGGTCGGTGCCCGACTATGCGGCGATGGTGGAGGGCGTGCAGCTTAACGGCGTGCGCGAAGGCAGCCCGGCGGAAAAGGCGGGCTTGAAGGCCGGCGACATCATCATCCAGTTCGGCGGCAAGACCATCAAGAACATCTACGACTACACCTACGCGCTTCAAGACCACAAGCCCGGCGACACCGTCGCCATAGTCATCCGGCGGGGCGACCAAAAGCTGACTCTTACGGCCACGCTGGCAGCCCGCCCGGAGTAAACTTTTTAACTAAATGTCTACAGACTAGAAGTAGCGACGACAAGGCTATCAAGAACATCTGCGAAGTAGAGAAACAGGGCTGCAACGGCAGAAGCCCGTACAAAAGCCTCCTGTGGGGCATTCTAACGGGCCGGACCCGGCGCTGGAAACGATTCTTGGGCTGATCCGGGGTGAAGGGTGGAGACGTGTCGCGCAAGGGAGCACAGCGATGAGCCAGAACCAGCCGCAGAAACCGCGTGAGGACTATCCAGGACAGTGGCGAGATGAGGAGCGCGACCCCGGTCATCGTTGGCAGTATCGAAACCCGATGGGTGCCGGTCTGGTCGTCCTCGCCGTATTGGCGGGGCTTATCGTGCTGCTGTATCTCGTCGCTACTTACCTACCGCGCTAGGGAAGGGGAGAACCCGGCTTCTGCTCTCCCCTCCCCTGTTCTTGGGGGAGGGGATAAAGGGGTGGGGGCCTCTCCCTTCTCCCTTGCAGGGAGAAGGGACGGGGAGGAGGGTAGAGAAGGCAAAACCAACGGAGCCTGGGAGTGAGGGCCTCTCCCCTCTCCCGCAGCGTGGATCGCCAGGCGGAGGGCTGTCGCCAGGCAGAGCCGTGTCGCGAGGCGGAGGCAGGGGCCGTAACCCTGCCGACCCTTGCAGTCCGTTGAGCGGCGTCCCTTGCAGTAGGGGAAGGGGGTGAGGTCACCCCGCTTCAGGGCACGGCGTCCTCGACGATGGTGGCGCTGAGGGGCTGGGCGGCGTTGCCGCGCTGCCCATAGACGTACAGAGTGTACGTGTGCCCGTTGAGCAGATTGGGACTGGTCCAATTGCCCGCGACAGGCAGATCCTGGCTCGGGTGGCTGGCGTCACGCAGGCTTAAATGCAATTGGGGACGCGTGGGCACCAGAATATAGGGATTGAGAGCCGGATCGTAACCGTAGGGAATGTTGGTCATATTGCTGTTGAGTACCTCCTGCTCGTTGAGCAGGGTGATCGGGCCTAAGCCCGGCGACAGGTTGATCACCCGCAGCGCCATCTGGAAGTCGGGAATAAAGGCCATGACCTGGGGCAGATCGGGAATGACGAGGATTTGCGGCTTCAGATCCCCGCTCTGCCCTGCCTGCCCCACAAGGGCTAGCGTGTAGGCGGTCGGAGCGCCGTCGAGATGGATGGGCGCCTGCGCCGGAACGGGGCCGGCAAGGCCCGCTCCGGTCGCCATCGGTTGAAAGGCGCTTCTACCTACGCTAAGATAGGTATGTGTCGGCAGGAACTCCGCAAAGGAGATGCCAACCGGCCCGGTCATGGCAGCGCCCTGATTGGTGACAGAGAGCGTACTGCTCTGGCCCGCCTGTGGGATAAACCCGTTGAAGAAGCGCACGCGACTCTGCTGATCGTGCGGGGTGCTGCCAGACTGGCCGCTGCCGCTGCCGCAACCCAGCAATACAACGGTAAGCAACGTGGCAGCGCCGAGCAGAAGCGGCAGCGCTCTGCGCAATGGGGGCATACGCAAGCCTCCTGATGAAGAAATGAAAAAAGTCTCTGGGAGGACGATTGGGAGCCTGCGGATCGCCGGAAGAGTGCGATCCGCTTTTAAGGGCACAACGAAGCGCGCAAGCGGCTCACTCCATATGGATGATCCCACGCCGGATCGCGGTCGTGACCGCCTGGGTGCGGTCCCCAACGCTGAGCTTGCTGAGGATGCTGTTGACGTGGGCCTTGACGGTGCTCTCAGCGATTGAGAGCGTCCGGGCTATCTCCTGGTTGCTCTTGCCCTCCACTATCTGCTCCAGCACCTCCAGCTCCCGGGGCGTCAGCTCCGGTCGGCTCATCCGCTCGGCCAGCTTGGCCGCCATCTCTGTGGCTATGAGCGTCTGCCCTGCCGCCACCGCCCGAATGGTCTCCAGAAGCTGCTCGCAGGGAGCATCCTTTAACAGATACGCCTTGGCGCCCAGGCGCAGGCCCCGGTAGACATCCTCATCGCCACCGTAGGTGGAGAGGATGATGACGCGGGCGTTAGGAAACTCCTGGCGGATGGCGGACAGAGCGGCAAACCCGTCCATCTGCGGCATACGCAAGTCCAGCAGGGTCACATCGGGGCGCAGCTGCCGATAGAGGGCGACCGCCTCCTGGCCGGTGCTGGCTTTGCCGACGACGGTCATGTCCTCCAATCTATCCAGCAAAGCGGCAAATCCTTCCCGAACTACCGGGTGATCCTCGGCTATCAGAATACGAATCGAGTTCGTTTTACTCACGGCTCACCCCACTCTCTCCGGAGCAGGTTATGGGCACCACGATGCGAACCTCGCTTCCCTCGCCCTCCCGGCTCTCAATCGTCAGTTGGCCCTGGAGGCGCTGTGCCCGCTCCCGCATGCCAATCAGGCCAAACCCGCCCTTTCTCTCGACGGTATGCACCTCAAATCCCTGCCCGTTATCCTGCACGCAGAGCTCTACCTGCTGCGCCTCGTAGCTCAGGCGCATACAGATGCAGGACGCCTGGGAGTGTTTGAGCGCGTTGGTCAGGGCCTCCTGCCCGATGCGCAGCAGATCGTTCTCGACCTCTGCGGGCAGCGAGCGGGGCGCTCCCTCCACGCACAGCTGCACGTCAATCCCGGTGCCTAAGGCGATTCTATGAATAAGATGGGCCAGGGCGTCCGGCAGATCGCCGGCTTCCAGGGCCTGGGCGCGCAGCGCCCGCACGGAGCGGCGCGCTTCGGCCAGGCTCTCCCGGGCGAGGTTTTGTGCCAGGAGGATATGCGTCTCGGCCTCCTCGGGCGCCTCCCGCAAAATGCGTTTGGCAGCCTCCAGCTGCACCATGATCCCGGTAAAGCCCTGGGCAAGCGTGTCGTGAATCTCCTGGGCCATGCGGTTACGCTCTTGCAGCAGGGCCTGCTGCTTCTGCTGCTCGGCCAGCCGGGTCAACTGGATGGCCAGAGCGGCCTGCTGCGCCAGCGCCTGCGCCAGCTCGATCTCTTCTAGCGGATAGGCATGCGCCGACGCGCGCTGGATGCGCAGGCAGCCCATGATCTCCTCCCCAAGCAGCAGCGGAACCAGCAGCGTTCGTTCCGCCGGTCGGAAGCAAGAATCCGGGTAGCAGTCCTCCGGCGCTTTCGATAGCCCCTGCGATTCCATCGGCAGGCGCATTTGCAGCAGTTTTGCCCAGTCCGTCGTCTCCATGCGGGCCAGGCTTTCGGAGGGCTCCGCCGTCTCCTGCCCCGCCCCCAGGCGGCTTATCTGTTCCTCCGCATAGCGCATATGCAGGCGCGGCGCCTTCGCCTCGGCTTCCTGGATCCAGAGCTCAATCACGCTGGCCTGCAACTGTTCGGCCAGCGCCAGGAGCACCTGGTTCAGAAAGGTATCTAGCTCCAGCCGCGAGGTGAACGCCTTGAGCGTCTGTGTCAGTGCCTGGGCCTGCCCTCGCACGACCTGTTCCGCCAGTTTGCGCTGGGTAATGTCGCGCAGTATCCAGCGCAGCCCTTCGGGCTCGCCGCGATGGTTGTAGATGATGGCGGCAGTCAACGAAGCATAAAAGGGGGCGGTTCCCGGTTTGGGTTGGATGCACGCTTCCCAATCCCGTACCCATTGCAGGCGCGGCATCTGTAGCACCAGAGAACGGAACGCGCGCCGGTCCGGGGCGGCGATCCGCAGCGCCAGCGATTTACCTATCAGGTAGGCGGGAGCGGCCCCGAGCATCTGCCCGGCAGCCTGGTTGGCCTCACGGATAATGCCGTTCATATCCGTGACCAGGTAGCCGTCGGGCGCGAATTCAAACAGATCCTGATAGCGCGAGCGCTGAGTCTCTACGGCCAGGCGCGTATCCTCCAGCTCCTGATTTTGCTGGCGCAGCTCCTCTTCGGCGACTTGAAGCTCTTCCAGGCTGTCCTGGAACTCTTCAAACAGCCTTTCCAGGGGCACCGGCAGCGGAACAGCAGGGGGTTCTGGCATATCGCGACGCTCATGCTCTGCCTCTGTTTGTTGGCTGATGCGCTCTGTGTCCATCCGTGTACCCTACTCTTCTTTCCTGATTTCTCTGCTGCGCGCCTGGGTCGTTCTGACCGCAGCAAGAATAGCGTGAAAACAGGAAGAATAGTACTATTTCGCGCGATAGGCCGATCTTAAAACAAGAAGCGCCTCTTGTCAAGAGAAATCATACAAAAGCGCTATTTGAGAGCCGAAAGCGACAAAACAGAGCAATGCCCAACCATTAGACAACGGAATTGCCAGCGCAAATGTTCCGAGAAATAGAGGAGTACAAGGCCAGCGAAGGGCCGGCAGCCTCAGCCCTGGTAGCTTGAGGGCAAACAGGATAGCGCCAGAAGCGGATTTTCGGGGCCAGACGAGAGGAACGCACAAAAGAAGGGCAGCAACCGATGGCTGCCGCCCTCCGAACGATATGCCGCTATGGGTCGGTTGTCCTGGACAGTGCTTGCTGTTCTGGCGGGAAGCTTGCTCTTTTCCTCCTGCCGCCTTCCTCCATGTGTATCAGGGCTTGCTGTCCGGGCGGGAAGAGATTATATTCCCTTCCGAAGGAAAGGCTCAAACGCCGCCGCGCAACTGGCGGTAAGCTTGCTCGGCTTCCTGGTAGGAGGGGCATTCCCGCAGACAATCCAGTTTCCCACCGGCGATACGTCGGCAAACGTAGTACGTCGGGCCACACTGCACGACGCAGTACTCCTCCGAAACGATCACCCACATATTCGATTATCCTCCATTAAGGCCGTTTCTGATCAGGCGGAGGGCCTACCAGGAACGCGCCGTGAATTTCGCCTTTCTTTACCAAACGTCTCCTTGCATAGAATGTGCCAGAGGACGCCTAAAATTCCCTGGGCAAGCTACCAGCTTTTGCGCGCTGGCAGTTGCAAATGCCAATACGCTACCGAGGATCCTGACGATTGGCGCGAGCGAGAAGTTCCCGGAAGTGCGGCATAGTTTTTGCTCTCACTAATATACTTCTACGCCTGAAGCTGTGGCTTTGCCGCAATCCTTGCGTAAATAGGCAGGAAGGGCCGGGCGCGCGTCGAATAAGGGAAGTGAAGAAACGGACTTAATTGCGCCCAAAACGAATACCGACTCTATCGGGCGCGCTTCAGAAAGGAATCTGTGCCTTTGCTTCCCAAGCGTATCGCCCCTGCCGGCAAGACGCCCACACGCCGCCTTACGCTCTGCCTTAGTATATCACTATTAAGTTTCGCGCCGCTGGCTCTTTGCCCTCTTCCCGCCCGAAGCCAGACAGGCGCTCCGGTGGGCCAGGACGTGCCCCCGACCCACTGGGCCTATGCCGCTATCCAGGACCTGGCCCGCAAGGGCCTCATCCAGGGCTATCCGCCCCATGGAGATTTCCTGGGCGGGCGCACTCTCACCCGCTACGAAATGGCCAATCTACTTAAGCGAGTGGTGGCCCGTATGGAGGCTCTGCTCCAGAGCGGCTCTGCCGCCGAGAGGCAAACCCTTCAGGGCAGCGCAGGCCAGATACGCGAGCTTGTCAACCAGTTTAAGCTGGAGCTGACGGTGATCGGCACGGACATGGAGAAGGTCAAGGCCGATCTGAGCCAGCTGAAGACCCAGATAGGCCAGCAGCAAAACCAGATCCAGGCGCTCACCCAGCGGGTGGATGCCGCTGCGATGGCAGCCGACCAGGCGCGGACGGGCCTGGAGGCGTTTCAGAGCCAGGTCAATGCGGCGCTAGCTAAGAAGGTAGACGTCGCGACAGGAAGGCTGCGCATCAGCGGCCTGATCCAGATCTGGTACGGCACGGCCTTCGGCGACACGCTCGGCGGAAACGTGCCCACCAACACCAGCCCGGTGCCGCACGGGCGCAACTATGGCGGAGGCGTCGGGGATACCTTCCGCCTGCGGCGCGGCCAGATCATCCTGGATGGCAGCTTCAATCCCCGGCTCGACTACCGCGTGATGTTTGACCTGGCTCGCATGCCCAATCCGCTGCGCGACCTGGTTCTCGGCTATCAGTTTGCCCCGCACTGGCGGATCGAAGTCGGCCAGCAGAAGACGGGCCTGAGCGAAGAGGGGACGCGCTCCGCCCGCGACCTGAAGACCATCTCTCGCGCGGTGATGAACGAAGACCTCCCGCTCAACGTCGGGCGGGTCGGCGCGGTGCGCGATACCGGCATCGCCCTGCGCTACGGCAGCGCGCCGTTCCGCCTGCTGCTCGGAATCTGGAACGATAACGGCCTCACGGAAGACCGCGTGGACATAGACCGCTTCAAGTTTTTCAGCTACGCGGCCTACCTCACGCTCTTTCGACACCTGACGCTCGGAGTCTGGGGCGGCACCAATGTCGGAACGTCCTCCCCCCGCCCGATACGCGACCGCTTTGGCGTGACCTTTCTCTGGCAATCCGGCCCGCATTTCTTTGAATCGGAGCTAGCGCTCTCGCGGGACAGCGTTCCGCCGATGCCGGGATTTGCAGAGCGAGCCAGCACCACCGAGGATGCCTACTTTCTCTATGCGTACCGCTTTTCGCGCCAGTGGGAATTCGTGATACGCTACGAAAACATCAATCCCTTTGAGAACACGCGCGTGGAGAATGAGGGTGGGCTCGGATTTCTGCCGGATGGCACCGTAATTCGGGCGCTGGATCATAAGCTGAAAGAATACACCCTTGGATTCACCTACTACTTGAACGGCAATAACGCCAAGATCCAGTTAAACTATGTGCGCGAGGATGTCGAGATCTACGGCCCGGTTTTCTTCGGCAAGCCGCGCAACATCCTGCTTGTCAACTATCAGGCGGCGTTCTAAGAGGAATGTGTGGCTTCGTTCTCCATCTGCCTTGCGCCGTCCGGTCGGAAAGGAGTCCGTCATGGGCCAGAGAAACGATAGGTACCACGCAGAGGTTAATCTGCGCTTGCGCCTGGTATGGGACGTCGAGGGAAAGGACCGCGCCAAAGCGCTGACAAAGAAGATCGTCGCCCTGCTCGAAGAGCAGATAGAGACCTATCAGGCGGAGGGACTGCTCCTGTGCGATTGCGAGCACTCCGGCATTGACGTGGTCACCGAAAGGCACGCGCAAAAAGCAGGGAGTAGGGTGTAGGGTATAGGGGGTAGGGTAAAGACCCCTCGACTGGCAGGCGCGTGCGTTTGATGGAAAGCCCTGCCAATAAGAAGGTTTTTGACTACACCCTACACCCTAACCGGGGGAGGGAGCGCTGGCTCCCTCCCGCCATTTCGGTGGTTTTTGACTACACCCTACACCCTAACCCCTATACCCTGTTTTTCGCGCTGTGCGAAACGCAGGCCGGTTTGACTACGTAAGGACTGAATGGTATACTAGATCGGCAATCGAATTAGGCTGTGTTTCCGCCCATTTCCGCCGATTATCCTACCACACAACGTCTGCACACTCGCTGCACGCCGATTTGAGGTGAACCCTTACTATGGTTGCATTGCCCGGATTTTTAACAAAATTGTTTGACTCGAATGCGCGCGACCTGGCCCGCTACCAGGCCAACGTCGCTAGAATCAATGCCCTCGAACCCGAGTTCGAGCGGCTGACGGACGCGCAGCTACGCGAGAAGACCGACGAGCTGCGTCAGCGCGTCCAGAGCGAGTACCAGGCCAAGCGCGCCGCCGTCGAGCCGGAATGGGAGGCTCTCAACGACCAGGAGCGGCGCGAGGCAGACCGCAAGATCTACGACCCGATCCTGGATGCGGTGCTGCCGGAGGCGTTTGCGCTCGTGCGGGAGGCGGCCAAGCGCACTATCGGCCTGCGCCACTACGACGTGCAGTTGATTGGCGGCATGGTCCTTCACGACGGGCGGATCGCGGAGATGAAGACCGGCGAGGGCAAAACGCTGGTCGCCACGCTGCCGCTGTATCTCAACGCGCTTTTAGGCAAGGGCGCTCACCTAGTCACGGTCAACGACTATCTGTCCAAGCGCGACGCCGTCTGGAACGGCCCCATCTACCATCTGCTGGGCATGAGCGTGGGCATCATCCAGGGCCAGTCGCCCGAAACCGGCGACGAGGGCGGCTCGTATCTGTACGACCCGGAGTACCAGGACCCGGATCCGCGCTTTGACCAGGCCCGCCCGATCACGCGCCACGAAGCCTACATGTGCGACATCACTTACGGCACTAACAACGAGTTTGGCTTCGACTACCTGCGCGACAACATGGAGTTCAGCAAAGACGAGCTGCGCCAGCGCGAGCTTCACTACGCCATCGTGGATGAGGTAGACAGCATCCTCATTGACGAGGCGCGCACGCCGCTGATCATCTCCGGCATGGTCGAGCAAGCTAACGACTGGTACACGCGGGTGGACCGCGTTGTCGCTCAGATGCGGCGCGGCATTGACGATCCCAAGAAAGATAAGGACAACCCGGACGCCGACAAGCTCAACCCCAACATCCACTACGTCGTGGACGAGAAGGCCAAAACCGCCACCATCACCGACGCGGGCGTGGCGTTCGTGGAGAAGGCGCTCGGAATTCAAAACCTGGCCGAAAACTACGAGGTCATGCACTACCTGACGGCGGCGATGAAGGCGCACGGCGTCTTCCGCAAGGATGTGGATTACGTCGTCAAGGACGTTGACCCCAACGATGATACCGGGCCGGAAATCATCATCGTGGATGAGAACACGGGCCGCCTGATGTTCGGGCGCCGCTACTCGGATGGGCTGCACCAAGCTCTCGAAGCCAAAGAGCACGTCGAAATCAAACACGAGAGCCAGACGCTGGCCACTATCACGTTCCAGAACTATTTCCGCCTCTACTCCAAGCTGGCGGGCATGACGGGCACGGCCAAGACCGAAGAGGATGAGTTCCGCAAAATCTACGCACTGGACGTCGTGCAGGTTCCGACCAACAAGCCGGTCATCCGCCAGGACCATCCCGACGTCATCTACAAGACGCAGGAGCACAAGATGCGGGGCATCGCGGCGGAGATCCTGCGGCTCTACTGCAAGCAGCAGCCGGTGCTGGTCGGCACGCGCTCGGTGGAGATGAGCGAGAAGGTCAGCGCGCGGATGCGGCCCTCCAGCCTGGCCACGCTCTGCATGGTCGAGGCTGTCCGCAACCGCATGGAGTTCAGCAAGGCGATCCCCAGCGAGAAGAAGCGGGAGTGGACCAACCTGCTCAATACCAACCTGGATCAGTTGAGCCTCATTCGCCTGCGGCCCCTGATCAAGGAACTGGGAATGAGCGAGGATCCGTTGTCGCCGGAGAACATGAACGAGATCGCTCGCCTCTTTGAGATCCCCGACTCGGGCCTGGAGTTTCTGGAGGAGGCGCTCACGCATGGCATCCCGCACAACATCCTGAACGCCAAGTTCCACGAGAAGGAAGCTATCATCATTGCGGAAGCCGGGCGCAAGGGCGCGGTGACGATTGCGACCAACATGGCCGGGCGCGGCGTGGACATCCTGCTCGGCGGCAAGCACATCAAGCAGGAACTGCCGACGGTGGATGGCAGCCTGCGCTCGCTGGCCAGCGCCGAGCACGCCGTGGAAGAGGCGCACTCCGAGGACGGCGCGGAAGGTGATGGCGCGCAGCCGGAGGAGCCCAGCTTCCGCCGCTATGGCAAGCCGCGCGTGCTCGATGCCGTCACCACCGGCGCGCTCACCGATGAGGAGCACAAGCGCGCCGCCGACGAGGTGCGCAAGCTGGGCGGGCTGTTCATCCTGGGCACCGAGCGCCATGAGAGCCGCCGCATTGACAACCAGTTGCGCGGACGCTCCGGGCGCCAGGGCGACCCCGGCGAGAGCCGTTTCTATGTCTCCCTGGAAGACGAACTGTGGCGGCTCTTCGGCGACCGCTCCAACCATCCGCTGCTGCGAACCTGGGACGAGCACCTGGCGATGGACGCCAAGATGCTCTCCAGCATGATCCAGCGGGCGCAGAAGAAGGTTGAGGAGCACTATTTCGAGGCCAGAAAGCATGTCCTCAACTACGACGACGTGATGAACCGGCAGCGCGAGCTTATCTATAAGGAGCGCCGCCGCATCCTGGAAGGCGTGGATCTCAAGCCCACCATTCAGGAGTATATCCGCCAGAACATCCACTCGGCGGTGATGGCCTATGCGCCAGCCGACGCGCACCAGAACGAGTGGGAGCTCGACGAGTTGTTCCGGGACCTGGACGACTACTTCATGCTCTATCCGGCCCTGACGGTCAACGACCTGCAAGGCAAGTCCCGCGAGGAGATGATCGACTTCCTGACCCAACACGTCCTGGCCGTCTACGAGGCGCGCGAGCAGGAACTCGACGAGATGCAGGGGCCGGGCACGATGCGCGAGTTGGAGCGCTGGATGGCCCTGCGCGCCGTCAACACCCGCTGGATGGAGCATCTGGCCAACATGGACTACCTGCGCGAGGGCATCCATCTGCGCGGTTACGAGCAGCGCGACCCGCTGCTGATCTACCAGAAGGAGGCTTTCGACGAGTTCGAGCGGATGCAGCAGGCCATCCAGGATGATATCGTACGCGGCATCTTTCGCGTTCAGGTCGTCCAGGAACCGCCGCAACCGCAGGTGACGGTGGCCCCGGCCATTCCGCTGCCGGAGGACCTGCCCCGCTTTGCCGACCTGGCGGACATGGATATGCCCCGCGCCATCACGACCAACCGGGACGTGGTGGGTGCGGGCACCGGCACCCGCCGCAAGGATGGGGCTCCCGCCGACTGGAAGGGTGGGCGCAACGATCCGTGCTGGTGCGGCAGCGGCCTCAAGTACAAGAAGTGTCACGGCAAGTAACCGACGGCCTGTGACGCGGCGAAATCACTAAACGGGCAAACAAGAAGGTCCGGCGGGAACTTCCCGCCGGGCCATTTTTGCGGCCCTCACCCCTTCAGAAGGATAAGTAGGCCCGTTCGGCACCTCTGCGAATACAAGGGAATAAATTGAGACCCAGACATAATTCTTGGCGCCCTCTCTTGGCACTGTGTATACGCTTAAGCTCAGGCCACCCGTAAGAACGGTTTTAACCCCGCCCGCAGCGGTTGCTTGTGGAGGGCCCCAGACCACAGAGCCCTCTGCTAGACCCGCACCGCCCCTAACACCGGGCGGGCCCTAGCAGCCTGGCCGCGGGTGGGAACCGGCTCGTAGGCAGCGAAGAGACCCTTCAACTGGGCCTGGAAGTTCTCCAGGGGCCGCGACCCCAACCCATAAAAGACCCGGCCGACTTCGTCGTGGGGATGGACAACTGCAGGATACGGGGGCAACCGGCCAGGTCAAGTCAGGAAACTGCCAAAACCTGGCCGGTTTATTTTTGTCCGGGTCTCAATCAATTCGCCCGCAACCAAAACGGAAGGGACCTTGCCAGGCCGAGCGATTGAGAAGGATTTCCGCCTCCGGAAACGCAATAATCCGGGCAGAAAAACCATTTGGAGGCTGGCCCTTGCCTGAGATTATTGCGACCGCGCCCGGACGGTGCGGCATCGTCGGCAATCCTTCCGATATGTATGGTGGCTGCGTGCTCTCCTGCACCGTACAGGAGCGCGCGGAGTGCCGCCTGACTGCCCCCGCAGAGGCGCTGCGCATCACCAACCAGGGCGAAGCCGCAACGCTTCACAGCCGCGACGACCTGCGTCTGCAAGGCGATAAGCTGGACCTGGCCCGCGCCGCGCTTACCTATTTCGAGATTGATCCCGCTGCGGCCCGGTTCTCGCTGCACCTGAACACCGAGATTCCCATGCAGGCCGGGCTGGCCGGTTCGACCGCACTGCTGGCGGCCATCGTAGGAGCGCTCAACGCCCATTACAATTGGGGACTTTATCCGCACGCCCTGGCCGAAACGACCCGCAAGATCGAGGCGCGCGTCATGCACATCGTCTGTGGCTTCCAGGATCAGTATATGGCCGTGTTCGGCGGGCTCAACTTTATGGATTTTGCCGGCAAAGAGAGCCTGGAGCAGCGCGACACGGAGCCGCTGGCGGTGGTCGAGCCGCTGGCCGCCTGCCTGCCGCACCCGCCGCTGCTGCTGGCGCACACGGGCCTCAAGCATCATTCCGGCACGGTCCACAAGTCGCCGCGCGAGCGCTGGCTGGCCGGGGAGCCGTTGGTGCGCACCAACTACGCGCGCCTCGGACAACTGGCACGGCGCGGGAAGCGGACGCTGCTGGAGCGCGACTGGGCCACGCTGGGCGCGCTGATGAACGAGAATCACGCCCTGGTCGCCCAGTTGGGCGGCTCCGGCCCCGCCAACGAGCGGCTCATCGCGGCGGCGCGAGAAGCGGGCGCCTGGGGCGCCAAGCTGGCGGGCGCGGGCGGTGGCGGGACCATCATCGCCCTGACCGATAGCCCGGAGCGCGTGGGCGCGGCGCTGATGGAGGCCGGCGCGGAGCGCCTGCTGACTCCAGAGCCCCAGCCCGGCCTGACAATAATAGAGAGTGGAAAATAGAGCAGGGGACAAGGCAACCGCACCAGGCGTTTCCTTTTCCCGGCGGCGAAGGAGGCTTCTGTCATGCGCATTACCAGTCGCGCCCCGGTGCGTATAGATTTTGCCGGAGGCTGGACCGACGTGAATATCTTTGCGCGCGGTGCCGGCGGCGCGGTCGTCAATGCGGCCATCAACCACTACGTCAGCGGCACGCTGGAGATCCTCGACTCGGAGGAGGCGACCGAGGCGGCGCTGGCCTACGCGGCCTCCCGTCCGGGCCGCGAAGGGTTGAGCGTGTCCTATCGCTCTGACCTGCCCTCCGGTTCCGGGCTGGGCACGTCGGCGGCGCTCAACGTCGTCTGGCTGAGCCTGGTCAAGTCTCAGATCGCCTCCGATGAAGACCGAGCGCGCATCGCCGAACTGGCCTACCAGTTGGAGGAGATGCCGGGCATCCTCGGCGGCAAGCAGGATCAATACGCCAGCGCCCTGGGTGGCATGAACTATATGACCTTTGACGAAACGGTCGCAGTGGAGCGCCTCAACATCGCGCCGGAGACGATACAGGCTCTAGAAAGCCGCCTGGTGCTCTGCTATACGGGCAAGCAGCGCCTCTCCGGTAACATCCACGAGAACGTCTGGGGCGCGTTTCGGCGGGGAGTGCCGGAGACGGTCAACGCGCTCTACTACCTGCGCAACTGCGCCATCCGGATGCGCACGGTGCTGCTGGAGGGCGATCTGGACGAGTTCGGCGCGCTGCTAAGCCAGAACTGGAAGCATCAGAAGGCCCTCGATCCTTCCGTCACCAACGCGCAGATTGATACGCTGTTTGTGGAAGCGATGGAGGCCGGGGCGGTTGGGGGCAAAGCGTGCGGGGCCGGCGGCGGCGGCTGCCTGCTGTTCTTCACCGCGCCGGGCCGCCAATCGGAGGTCTCCGACGCGCTCTCGCGGGCCGGGGCGCGCGTCATCCCGTTCCAATTCGATTTCACCGGCCTACAGGTCACCCAGGAACCATGAGGAAACCACCCGCTCCGCTAAAGAACCTTTCAACAGGATTAACAGAATTTCTCAGGATTTACAGGATGAAGGCACAGGGCAGAGACAGAAGCAGGGATTGGTTGGGTTTTAGAAATCCTGTTAATCCTGTTCTAATCCTGTTAATCCTGTTGAGGTTTTTGGGTTTTGTCGGGTTGGGCTTTGCGCTGGCGGCGTGCGGGCAGGTGGCGCGGGCGGAGCTGCGCGCCGGGGCCGCGAGAGTGGAGATCACGCCGGACGTGAAGGCGATGCCGGTGCCGCTGGGCGGGTATGCGGCGCGCCGGGGCGCCCCGGCGACCGGCGTGCATGATCCGGTCTACGCGCGGGCGCTCGTGCTGTCCGACGGGGCCACGAAGGTCGGCATTGTCTCGCTCGACCTATGCTTCCTGCCGGCCAATGTGAAGGCGGAGGTCCTTCGGCGGGTGGAGGCGGCAGGCCTGCGGGGACTGGATAGCGCGCACCTGCTGCTTGCGGCTACGCATACCCACTCGGCGCCCGATCCGCTGGCCATGCATCGCGGCAACACCTTTACCGCCATCAAAGGCTGGACGCACTTCGACCGTAGACTGCTTGATTTTACAGCGGATCGAATCGCGCAGGCCCTCGTCACGGCGGAGGGACGGATGGTTCCGGCGCGGATAGGCAGCGGCGCCGTTGCACTGCCGGGCCGCAACCGCAACCGACGCGGCGACCCGGTAACCGATCCGGAACTTATCGCGCTCAAAGTGGAGACGGCGGAGGGACGCCCATTGGCCGCCATCGTTAATTTCGCCGCGCACCCCACCCTCTACGACGACCGTATGATGGACATCTCTGCCGACTGGCCGGGCATAATGACAGGCCGTCTGGAGCAGAAGATGGGCGCAGGGGCGGTTTGCCTGTTTCTGAACGGGGCGGAGGGCGATGCCTCTCCGAATGGCGTGGACGACAAGCCTGCCGGGGAGAAAGTCGCGGCCTACGGCGAGGCGCTGGCCGACGCCGCCTGGAGCCTGCTCAAAGGGCTGAACCTCCCGTCGGAGGTGCCGCTTGCCGCCTGGATGCAGGCGGTCACGCTGCCGCCGCGTAAGCCCAATGCGCTGTTTTTGATCGCTGCTGCCGAACTTGGCTGCTCTCTGGAGCAAGCGAAGGCGCTTGTCGCTGGCTTGATGCCCACCACGACCCAGATCGGCTTTGTTCGCGTTGGCGACCTGCTGCTGATGGGCTTTCCCTGTGAGCCGAGCGGCGCGCTCGGCCTGGCGGCGAAGGCGGCGGCGCGCAAGGCCGGTTTTCAGCGGCCTGCGGTCGTGGCACTCGCTAATGACTGGCTGGCCTACGCCCTGACGCCGGAACAGTACCGTGCCGGCAAATACGAGGCCGGCATGTCCTTCTATGGCGACCAGTTCGGCCCGACCCTGCTGACGGCGCTCCAGAATGGCTTGCAGGCAAAATAGACGCCCCTTTGGGTTGCGGGCGAATAAATTCGCGGCAACAAAGGCACAAAACCCGCCTGCGCGGGTTCTGCCCTCACCCCCAACCCCTCTCCTTCTAAAGGAGAGGGGAGCAGAAAAGCTGGGTCCCTCCCTTCCCTCCCAGGGAAGGGGCTGGGGGGTTAGGTGAGTCGGCGAAGGCCGACTTTGTGCTCTTGTTGCTGCGGCTTCAGCCGCCGGTAAAGAAAACGACCCTGGGGAGGTCAGGTCTAGCGCAGGAACAGCGTCAGGCACTTGGCAGCA